>Ga0066376_10004153_pt1 | contig 12674 bp, 13 predicted proteins | sample Knorr_S15_td_Bot_FD_77009 | JGI IMG/M metagenome (GOLD analysis project Ga0066376, IMG submission 77009) | Marine microbial communities from Southern Atlantic Ocean transect - Knorr_S15_td_Bottom_ad_5009_LV_A | ecosystem: Environmental > Aquatic > Marine > Oceanic | place: Southern Atlantic... | reverse complement strand
GGTAAGCCAGAGGTTAACTGGGCGATGGAACGTCATATGGACAAGGTTGCCCGTGAATTGGGATTAGATCCGGTAGAATATAGATCGAAGAATCTCCTGAGATCGGGTGATACAAATGCGAAGGGAGAGACACTTGGAAAAATTGATACTGAAGCTTGTTTGAGAAAACCTTCAGATAGAATGAGATCTATCGACATAGGAAGAGAATATCCAGAATACGATACAGAAGAATGGAAGATTGGAGTAGGAATTGCATATGGTAATAAGCCAGTATCAAGGTCGTCTGCGGCAGCCACCATTAAAGTTCAGCGGGATATGAACGTGATCGCATACATAGGAGCACCTGAGATTGGCCAAGGTGCAGAAACGGTATTAACTCAGATTATTGCGGAAGATTTTGACATGGAATTGGAGAAAGTTAAAATTATTGCAGGAAACACTGCTAATAGCCCATATGATAGAGGACCAACGGGAAGTAGATTTACATATCATACGGGGAATGCCGTTCTAAAGGCAATAGCAGATGTAAAACAAAAAATGTTTGATCTTGCGGTTGGAGAATTTGATGAAAAGATAGACTCTTCGGATTTGAAAACATCAAATGGAAAAATCATTTTGAAAGGGAAAGAAGAAAGTTGGATCTCTATTAATGATCTGTTCTCAGATTATGGCCAAATGGTAGGAGTATCAAATACCATGTTAAAAGAAGGGGGCGAATTGATAGGTACTGCAACATATGATTCTAGAAAGGGTGGAAAGCACCATGCTTTCTGGACTCCAGTAGGTCAAGCGGCATTAGTTGCGGTGAATCAGATAACAGGTAAAGTCGAAGTGCTTCGGATGGTCACCGCTATGGATGTGGGGTATGCTTTGAATCCAAAAAATGTTGAGCAGCAAATAGAAGGTGCAACGGGGCAGGGCATAGCTAGTGCCCTATATGAAGAAATTATATACGAGAAGGGGTTAGTTATTAATCCTAATTTTAAAGATTATCGCATTCCGGGGACGATGGAATTGCCTTATGAGTCAGAAACCATCATAATTGAAACAGAAGATGAGATGGGGCCATATGGGGCCAGAGGTGTTGGAGAAATGGGAATGATAGCTTCTGCCCCAGCAATTGGAAATGCCATTTCAAGTGCCCTGTCTATTGAATTTGACACAATACCAATAACACCAGAAAGAGTGGTTGAAGCACTAGAGAATCAAGGAAACTGAAACAACAAAAATAGAGGTATACAACTACTTTCCAGATACGTATTCTTTTCCTTCTATTTCAGGATCTAGCGTGCTTTCAACAAACAGATCTTCAGGCAAATATTTTTTAGGAGTAAGGCCTTGATCATACGCATAGCCAAGTAGCTTATCGAGAGTGCGCTGATTGGAAGGTACCAACCCATATGGCCAAGGATTCATTCCTAATACGTCCTGTTGATGATCGAGATGTTCTTGTGCCCAAGCTAATGCCGTCCAGCGAGGGTCTTCTATCTTTTGTAAACATATGTCACGCGCTTCAGAAAATGCTTTGTAGATATTTGTTGCGATCCAGGGGTGTTTTTCTAGCAACGTGTCCCGAATAACCACCGTGTGCATTAGTGGAAAATGTTTAGTTTCTTCGTAATAGCGCTGTTCTTCTAAGAAAGGATCTTCGAATATATGTTCTGCTCCTTTTTTATTTTTTACAGAAGTTAATCGGGCGGGGTAGAAAGCTCCATCAAGATCCCCAGATACTAGCATTTCTTCAATATTCCTACCTTCTGAGATTCGTTGAACATTGAATTTGTCAGGGATAGTTAGTTGAACGTCTTCGGCATCATCGGTATACCACTCGACTGAAGTTAAGTCTAGTCCATACTGTTCTTGTGCAATGCCCCTCATCCAGATGCCTGCCGTAGTTTGCCAGGTTCGCAAACCAATCTTTTTTCCTTCAAAATCCCCAGGATTTGTAGAAGAAATTCCACTATTTTTAAACATATACGAATGGCGGAACCTTCTGTGGGGGAAGACAGTGATTGCGGTGAATGGATAAAGATCACGGTGTTTTCTCGAAGCGAGATAAGATCCTAAAGACATTTCACATATATCGAATTCTCCATGGCGCATCATTCGCCAATGACGTTCGGGAGATTCGTAGGTTAGGACATTTAGATCAATGCCACTTGGTTGTACAAGGCCTGTGTGAAGAGCATATGTCAAATCATATTCTCCACAAGCTAATGTCAAATCGATTGCCATTAGTAGCAATTGGTTTGCTAATGTAATAAAATAGATGCAAGCGGGCTGAAGAAGGAAAAATCACAAGGAACTTTTAATATAATTGAGAGACCTATAAGAACGAGTACTATGGATCATTGGCGTCTTAAATTTGGAAAGATTGAACCTTCAGTGTGGAATCATGGAAACGAATTTCGAAAAATGATAGTGGAAGGAGTGGAGATGTATGTGGTAAATATGGGGGTAGAGAAATTTACACCTGAAAATCTCTCAGAAGCATTTGAACAAGTGTATCCAGCAGCGAAAAGATTGGATGAGAGAGGTGTGGATTGTATTATTGCAGGGGGGAGTCCTATTTTTGCATTGAAGGGTGCAAAAGGAGAGGATGAGCTACTTGATCGCATAAATGCAGAAATCCGAGCTCCGATAACAACCAATTTAAAATCTCATGTGGATGCCATGAAAGCTGTTGGGGCAAAATCGATTATAGCAGTTACGCCATATCCCAAAGAAAGGAACGAAGAACGTGTTAAATATCTAAATGATCGTGGAATCGAAGTTATTGCATTGTCTGGAATAAATCGTAGCGGGCCAGGAGATATAGATGGGGTATCTTCGTCGACTGCGTATCGTGCCGCGGTAGAATTGGCAAAAGAAAACGAAGGATATGACGCGATATACATACCGTGCCCTCAATGGGAGAGTACCAGTTTCATAGAGGTACTAGAACAGGATACAGGAGTTCCAGTAATAGGAGATGCACAGGCCCAGGTGTGGAAGGCGTATCAACTAGGGGGTATTTCTCCTAAAGTTGAAGGGTATGGTCAATTATTCGATACGCTGTAGATAGAAATGATTCAGGTTGAAAGAATCCAAAACGTACTGTCTGAAAAAGAAGTAGACGCCGTGATTGCCACTTCTGCAGAAAATGTATTCTATACGTCTGGGTTTAGAGGTCCGCTCGAACCAAAGCGTTATTCCATGTGGGTGGAGGGCCAAGATTGTCCGGATATGATACTTCCAAATGGAGACACAGATTTGCTCATAACGAATCAATTGGAATTTGGAGAGATATACTCGTATGGAGACTACTATTACTACGAAGGACACGATCTATCAAACCGTGAAAAAGAAATATTGGAGCTGAATTTCAAAAATAATTCTTCAGATGCCATCGGAGCTTTATTAGATGCAATAGCTAACTTAGTAGGCCAGGGGAAAACCATAGCTCTTGAAAGTAGAAATTTGACGGGAGAAGAGACTAGATTAATTGAAAAGGGATCGAAATGTAAAATAACAGCTGCAGAAGGAATTTTTTCAGAATTACGGAAGATTAAAAGTAAGAAAGAAGTGGAGAGGCTGGAGAAATCTGTAGCAATAACAGAAGCTGCAATTGAATATTCATCGGGGCGGGTTAAACCTGGAATGACAGAAAAAGATTTAGAAAAAATATATAAAAAAAGATTGATTGAGTTAGGGGCAGAGCCTGGTTTTTGTTTGATTGGATTTGGACCTCATAGTGCAGAGTCTTGCATCCCTAGTGAAATAGCATTAAAAGAGGGTGACGTAGTGTTATATGACGTGGGATGTTCGTATAAAGGATATGCATCGGATATTGCTAGAACGTTCTTATTTGAATATTCAGATTCTGAGATAGAGATGAAATATAACATATTAAAAAAAGGGATGGATAAAGAAATTTCTCTAATTGAGAAGGGAGCATGTACTTCAGACATATTCAGAGAGACTATGAGATACATACGAGAAGAAGGTGCAAAGAGGGGTATAAAAAATTTATCAGAATTCAAACGACATCACCTGGGTCATGGGATTGGGATTTCAACGTATGATGACCCACTCATAACACTAGAAAAAAATGAAATTGAATCGGGAATGGTAATGTGCGTGGAGCCACCTTACTATGAAATTGGAGTTGGTGGGATCCAAGTTGAAGACGAGATCGTGGTGACAGAAAAAAAAGTGAAAAGATTAAGTCATGCCCCAGATGACATGATCATATTATAGCAATATCATTCCTCAAATGGAAGAGTCCATGCTTCATAGAATAGATCATCTAATAATGATAAAGAATTGGCATTTAGTGGAAATTCACCTTCGATTTTATCTAGTGGCTGTTTTCTATTGGAGAGTAGACTGGCAGTTTTAGAAATTTTATGATATTCATGCTCTACCAAACGTCCGAAGAGTTCTGGTAGTCTTGCCCTTTCACATAATTCTCGTGCGGCGTCGGGTCCAGCATATATTTTACTTTCAGAAGGGACAACTAAGAACATAGCGAACGGCGAGTAATTGAATTGGGCTTTCAAGAAATTTTGAGCCGTATTTTCGTGCCAGGACAGGGCTCCGAGATCCCGAGTCCGTTTCAGCCATTTTGTTACTGTGGAGCAGTATGGGCATTTAGAATCATAAATGACAACAGAGGCTATGTTAGTTGTACGTTCGTACTTTGCCATCATTATAGATTAGAAAGTTCTTCAATTAGATCTTTGTTTCCAACATAAAGGGGGGTTCTAGCGTGCAGAGTATCAGGTGATAGATCTAGGATAGATACATCTCCGTTAGAAGATAGGCCACCGGCTGATTCAATTATGTAGGCCACAGGATGTGCTTCAAACAAAACTCTAAGTTTCCCATTTGGGGAGGATATAAGATCGGGGTATGCGAAAATCCCACCGTAGGTTAATATTTGATTGACATCACTTATTAGCGAACCGCCATAACGTAGCTTGAGTTTAGTTCGGATGCTGTCTGCATATTTTTTAAATGATGGTTTCCATTCTTTTTCAAGTCCTCCAAATCCGTATAACTGAGGAGTTTCTGGCAGAGTTATATTCTCTCGAAGTAGCTGGAGTTTTCCTTGGTCGACTATAAATTCGTTGACAGATCCAGAACGTGCAATCACCATTGTGGTTATGGGACCATATAGAACATATGCTGCTGCAATCATATTCTTTCCAGAAGTGGGAAGGAGAGAATCATACACCCCAACAATAGTTCCGATCATATTATTAGATAGTAAATTGGAGGAACCATCTAGAGGATCTATTGCGACTGAAAATCCATCTCCAGAAATCAATATTTCTTCTCGTTCTTCGGATGCGTAAGACCCAACACTGTCAAGTTCTAGGAGTTTGTTTGCGAAGAGATTATCTGCCCAAATATCAGCTGCAAACTGAGAATCACCAGTTGGATTCTGAGTAGTAGAAGATTCACGACGAATGCTTAATTCTTTTCGAATTGAGGGAGCAGATTCTGCTATGGTATTGAATATGTCTTCGATCATATTAGGGAGGATAGGGCATCTTCGGCGGATTCGTCGCCATGGACTATTCGGCCAAGTGCATCTAGCATTTCATTTGCATTATCACGCTGCCACACGTTTCGTCCGACTGCGAGACCGGATCCACCGGCATCCATGACAATTTGAACACTAGTGAGAAATGTCAAATCATCTACTTTCGAACCGCCACTAAGAACCACCTTGACGGGACCTGCGGCTTGGATTGCCCATCGCATTGCGGCCTCACTTCCAGGATATTTAATTTTAGCAACGTCTGCCCCTAGTTCCAAAGCAAGTCGAGATGCATAAGCTATGACCTCATCTGCGGTGTCATTTCCATTGAATTTTTCTTGTATTCCTTGACCACGAGGATAAGACCACATAACTATAGGAATTCCATGAGATCTGGCTTGTTCTTGAGCCAGTCGGAATTCTTCTGCCATTTCAATTTCATGGTTAGACCCCCCGTATAAAGTGAACCCAATAGCAGAAGCTCCAAGCTCAACTGCATAATCAACAGACCAATTTACCGAAGAATTTGGCTCCCCGGTCCAAAGATTGGAGGTCCCATTTATTTTTGCTAAGAGATTGACATCGTTTTTATAAGAGGGATAATAAGCCTCTGCAATACCTTTTTGAACTGCTAGTGCAGTGACAGCATCATGACATGCTAAATCAAAAATAGATTCGGGGTCCATGGTTTCCGGTAGGTTAGTAAAATCTATAGGGCCATGTTCGAGTCCGTGGTCGTATGCCAAAATTAGAATTTTTCCATTTCTAGATATGGGTGAACTATCGATTGGTAGCATTTATGAGTCAATAAATTCCTTACTCCACGATAAAAGTTTATCCATGAAGCGAAAGCTTAAGTTTTCATAACAGTAGACTAAAACCTGTTTGGTGCATTGGTTTTGGTATAGGAGACCATATTAATGGGAATTTTAAAATGGAAAACTGTTCTGAAAGAAAATACAGTAGTTTCGACCATAATAATTAGTTTTGGAGGATATGTTATAGTAATAGGGACTTTTTTGGGCATATGGCCTGAAAGCATCTATCCCGAACTTACAGTTTTGATGATAAATAGACTTGCAGATGTTATTGCGATTGTGAATTTAAGTGCTCTTTGTTTGATAATTTTAGGATGGCATTGGATTCGAAGGGGCGATGTTGAAAAACACAGACGGGCGATGTTGACTTCGTTTGGATTGATAATACTATTTTTAATGCTATATTTGACAAAAGTAGGAGGAGGTGGGACGAAAGAGTTCATAGGTCCAGCGCTGATTCGATATGTGTATTTGATTATGTTGTCAGTTCATATTGGTTTATCAGTAGCTGCAGTTCCACTAGTAGTATACCAGGTGATTACAGGAATTACTAGAAGTCCAAGTGAGTTGATTAAATTGAAATATCATAGAAAAATAGGCAGAATAGGAGCGACTTCATGGATTATATCATTGAGCTTGGGGGTGATTACATACTTATTATTAAATCACATTTATGAATGGAAATTTATTGGAACTTAGATAAAATAAGAGATACTAGTCGTTTTTGAAGGGAAGTAAATAAGAACTAATTGTGAATGCAATTATAGTGAGTATTAGTAAGGATAGAAATCCATTGATTGGGAAAGTGGAAGAGAGAAAAATTTCCCGGGTTGATCTAGAGAAATGTGTCAAAGGGGAAAATGAGATTAAAGGAATGAACCAATTTGGGAAAAAGTTCAAGGGTATAAACGTATCTGAAAGAAAAAGAAGAGGGAGTGCGATAGAGTTACTAGCTGCTATGGCACCGTCTTGAGATTTGGTTATACTCCCCAATATGACTCCAATATTGCAAAATAAAAACGAGCCTAAAAATATGAATAAAATTAGAGTGAGAGGGATAGTAAATGAGAAATCAGTGAGTATTGAAGCAATTATCAGGACTAAGAGAGTTGAAAGTAGACAGATTTTGAAAATTGTAATAGAGTGTGCTAAAAGCCATTCGGTTTGAGTGAGCGGCGTCGTAGAGAGTTTTTCGAATAGGGACCCATCTCTTCCACGGGCAACGGTCATAGACATTCTAGAGAGAGGTGTGAAAAGGATGACTATGGAGATATAGCTTGCAACGTAATACGCAGGTTCTTCAGAAAATAAACCATTGTTTTGGGTACCAACAAGAAAACTAAATATTGAGACCAAAATTATGGGGAAAAGAAATGTAAAGAAGACTGCTGTTCTTTTACGCAAGAACGATTTCCAAGATGCTGAAGATTCAGCTGAAATTCTAGTTAGATTCATAAGACATTCTCCAGAGTGCCATCCATTAATTCCATATAGACAGTTTCCAAACTAGGACGGTTCCAAGTCAAGCTGCCATATTCCACATTTAGATTTTCAATTTGTATCAATAGGGGTCCAATTTGGTTTGATTGAATGTTATTGAAATGCAAATGTCCATCCTTAAAGGATGGATAAAATTCTTTAAAAGAAGAAGATATATCCGAAGTTGTTTTGAGAGTGAGTGTACAATCACCTCCAAACTTAGTAATTAATTCAGAAGGAGTCCCAGTCACTATTAATTTCCCATTTAAAATTACCCCTATACGATCTGCGAGTCGTTCTACTTCGTGCATGTAGTGAGTAGTAAGGAAGATGGTAGACCCACTTGAAGCCATAGTTTCTATAAGATCCCAGATTTCAAACCTTCCCGCGGGATCTATTCCAGTGGTGGGCTCGTCTAGAAAAAGAATTTCAGGATCATTAACTATTGAAATTCCAACACAAATCCTTCTTTTTTGTCCCCCAGACAGCTCATAAAATCTCTTATTAGATTGGGAAGATAGTCCAACTTTTTTTAGAATGTGATGAGGATCGGCTTTAATCCCGTATAGACCAGAGAAATAGGTGATCAATTCGGAGGCTGTCAAATGAGTGGGTGGTTCGAAAGACTGAGGTAATAAAGATATTTTGGATTTGGTCACATTATGAGGTGTGTCATTTAAGATTTGGATAGATCCAGAATTAAAAGAAGCCGTGCCAGTGAGACAATTTATAAGGGTTGTTTTCCCAGCTCCATTTGGACCAATTAAAGCGAATATTTCTCCTTTTTTGATAGAAAGAGAGACCCCATCTACTGCAAGAATACCAGAATATGATTTTTGAACATCGATCGCCCGAATTACATTCATTGGCTTTGATCAGGGGGGAGAGGAATTATGAGTTAGGATTTGCGATATAAGAAGAGATATTAAAATAAAGATCATAGAAAGTGGATGGGCGTATTAGAAATTATCAAAACACGAATAGAAATACGGGAATTTGAAAAAAAATCGGTGGGAATATCGGCTAAAAAGAAAATTCTTGAAGCGGGTCGGCTTGCTCCAAGTGGGAGAAACTTACAACATTGGCATTACATACTTATTGAAGGGGATGAAGAATTGGAGAGGCTTGCTAGTTTGAGCCCCACAGGGGGTTGGGTGAGAGGGGCTAGTTTTGCAATAGTCACTACCACAGATCCGAAGTATGATTTTAATGAAATAGATGCAGGAAGATCGATAACACAAATGCAATTGGTTGGATGGGAAAATGGTGTTGGTTCTCGGTTATATACCATAAAAAAACCAGATCAAGAGAAGGCTAAATTGGCGTTGGGCATACCCGAAGAATATCATCTCACGGCAGTTGTCGGGTTTGGATATCCTGTAAAGAAGGCTACAGGGAAAAAAGAAAGAAAAGGGATGGGAGAGATAGTTAGTTACAATAAATTTGGAACACCCATGGAAATCTAGAAATCGCGTTTTGGGAGATTCCAGAAAAGTAGTGAAAGTGCCGTGATGAATATCAATGTTGAGAGACCATAGGACTGATGTGTTGACAAAAAGAGGGGAAGAGAAGATCCTAAAATACTAGATAAGTACGCACCTATTAGGGGCCAAGTACAGCTTACGCAGGAAAAGACACCTATCACACCGGAAAGTGCAAATCGATCGAAACTAAGAACGGACCTATAGAATAGGTAAGAAAGGGAGAGGTATCCAATTAGTTCGAAGAAAAGTGCATATATAGAAACTATATTTCCACTATAAAATATAGATGGTGCCCATCCAGGAGGCAGAGGTGCAAATGCCACTCTAAGACCAAAATCGTGATCGAAAAGTGAATGGCCATGAAAGATATGTCCAGGATCTAAGATGGAGCTGAGATAGGCTAGTACTATAAAATATAAAAGCCCAAGAAAAAGTGCAGGTAACCTTCGAAGGAAGGGCATGCTTGTGGGCAAAATTAGAAGAAGAACGAAGATGCTAGAATTGATCCACAAAAAAGGATAAAGAAGGATCAAAGGATCTGTTAGAGTAACTCCTGAATAAAGAAGATAAACTATTGTTAAACAAAACTCAGTGGTGAGAATTAAGAATGATAATAGTAAAAGATCACGTTTGAGAGAAGATAGAATCGGTGTCACAATAAGACCTCTAAAATGATGGCTATTAAGAGAGCACCAAGGTATAGATTTGAAGCATAAAATGCCCTCATAGAAGTTAGTTGAGAGGGGCGGTAGTGAGAAAGAATTATGGTCCAAAGAAACACTATAAAAAAGATAGAATTAACAGAAAAGAATAATAGAGAAAGGTCACTTACAGAAAAGAATAATAGAGCAGAAATGAGAGTTGCCCCAAAGTAGAATAAAATATGTTTCCTAGTTTTTGCATCCCCATGTACAACAGGAAACATGGGTAGGCCACTTTGTTCAAAATCACTCTTATAGGTCAGAGCTAGGTTGTAGAAATGGGCAGGAGTCCAGAAGAAAATTAGTATTGCTAGTAGGATGGCTTCAAGTGTTATAGTAGCAGTTGCTGCAACAGAACCGATAATAACTGGAAAGGATCCAGCAACCCCCCCTATTACTGTATTTTGCACAGTGTTTGGTTTAAGCAGAAGAGTATAAATCACACTATAATAAATAATTGCAGATAATCCGAGGAGTGCCGTGAAAAGGTTTAGTGTTGAAAATATAAGGACCGAAGTTATCGCAAGGAAAATACCAAAAATCCAAGCATTTGATAAAGATATTTTCTGAGTTGCCAATGGTCTATTAGCAGTTCTGCTCATACTTCTATCTAGATCAACTTCAAAAATGTGATTGAAAGTGCCACTCGCTCCAATTGCGAAAATCCCCCCAAGCAATGTTAAGACGGTGGTATTAAAGGATAAAGAAGTTTTTGCACTAACAGCCATTCCAGCAAATGCAACTAAACAAAGAAGCCACATTAATCTGGGTTTTGTTAAGTGGATATAATCAAATAGAGGGTGTTTAGAGATGTATGAAAATTTAGCAAAATATGCAAATAGGAAAGATGGAGATTTTTGAATAGGGGGCTCGTCTGGCATGGTAAAGGACGAAGTATAAAATTCAAGAGAGAAAGTGAGAGACAAGAAGAAAATTGTGAAAATTAGAAGATCCATAATTAAATTAAGGAAGGGTTCAGAAGGAATGGGAATAAGATTCAAAATGAAATATAAAATGGTCCCAATCCATAGTAAAATTTTGACCCTATTGGAATTATTTCTGTGTAAAAAAATCGAGATAATTGCCGCGGATCCTGTTAAAACAAAGAATAGATTTGGTAAGAAATGCGGAGAGGGGTTTAGGATTTTGGCCATTGAAAATATATAGACACCTATGCATACAAAGGAAAGTAGATAAATAGAGAGAGAAGGTACCTTTTCATTCACAAGAAAAACTAAACTTTACGTCTATTTATGCACGACGAGTTTAGTTTAAATGGATATTGGAGAAAATTCAAATTACTGAATGGAATAAGAGGCTGCTAGAGTGAGTGCAAGAGCGGCGCCCACGCCGATAAGAATCAGATAGCTCAACGAAGGAGGTTCGTATCTTAAATGTTGGAACCACCCTGCAACCAATATAGCTTTTAAAAGGGATAAAATGATGATAGTCCAGAAGGCGATCCAATACGTTGTCTCTAATAGGCCTGCGAATTCAATGAGGACTTGTATTGTTGCAGAAATGAACAATGTAGCGTATATTATCGTGTAAGTTTTAAGTGATACCATTTTTTGATTACCTCATAATATATAAAATAGGGGAAAGAGAAATAGCCATACAATATCAACAAAATGCCAATATAAGCCAAAGTACTCGATGACTCGGTTATCCTCCAAATATGCACCGTTCCAGGCACGACCTATAAGCCAAATGCAAATTATGAGACCACCAATTACATGGGCTCCATGAAGGCCAGTTGTGAGGAAAAAGGTAGAAGTTCTCACATTGGTCGAAAGCCACAAACCATGTTGAAACAGATGATTCCATTCAAGGCCTTTGTTCACTAAGAAACCTAGTCCAAGGAACAGTGTTGTGATCAGACTTATAACTACCCCGTACCTATTTCCTCGTTCGGCGGCGACAAGGGCCAAAATTACGGTAAAACTACTGGTCAGAAGTAAGTAAGTGTTCATCAGGCCAGGGAGTACATCGTCTGGAACGGGAGTCCAGTCCATCCAACCATAAGCGACTCGAATGAAAATAGAGGTGCCAATGAAAGCTCCGAATAAAACTACATCGGATGCTAAGAAAATCCATACACCGGTTTTCATATTTTCTACGTTTTCGAATGGCCAAGATTCCCCGTATCCACCTTCAGGGCCTTCGAATCTTTGAGCACCAAACCCGATCATAGAGACTGAGAAAACTATTAGTCCAATTAGGAGAGAGATGGGGTAAATTGAAGATGGAGAATTTCCCTGAGTATATCCAGAGAGCCCAATGAGGAAAAATAGGACACCTATAGATATACAAAATGGCCAAATGCTCGCATGTGTTTCTACATGGTGGGCTGTTGTTTCATCGCTCATGAGTAGGTTCGCCTCCATCGGTTTTTATGTTATCTGGCAAGAATTCTAATTTTCCATTTTCGTAAGTAGGAGTTCCTTCCCAGTTTTCTAGAGGTGGAGGGGAAGGGATAGACCACTCTAGTGTGGATGCATATTTCCAAGGGGAAGGTCCAGATTCTTCTCCGCGAGAGATACTTACATAGAAATTGTATAGCATCACAGCAAATGAAGATGCTAAAATGAATCCACCTATAGTGGCCATTTGGTGCCAGGGTATTAGAGAGGGAGCATAGGTAAAAACTCTACGGGGGGTTTCC
>Ga0066376_10004151_pt1 | contig 12675 bp, 11 predicted proteins | sample Knorr_S15_td_Bot_FD_77009 | JGI IMG/M metagenome (GOLD analysis project Ga0066376, IMG submission 77009) | Marine microbial communities from Southern Atlantic Ocean transect - Knorr_S15_td_Bottom_ad_5009_LV_A | ecosystem: Environmental > Aquatic > Marine > Oceanic | place: Southern Atlantic... | reverse complement strand
GCTTGGTTTGAGCAGCCGGGGCAGCCCCCCTGCCGGGCGGAGGTCCGGGGGACCGACTCGCTGGAAAAGGCCTGCTTTGTCACTACCCAGGTCGATTCCTTTGCCGTCCGAGAGGCGACTGACGCTTACCGGCAGCTGGAAGCCGTTGCCGCCATCACGCGCACCTGGGGAGACGGATATGGTTACATGCTGGTGGCCACCGGCCGGGCAGACGTGATGGTTGATCCGGTGATGAACCTCTGGGATGCCGCCGCCGTCGGCCCGGTGATCGAGGAGGCCGGGGGCGTCTTCTGTGACTGGCAGGGGCAGCGGACCATCGAGCATGGAGAGGGGCTGGCCACCAGTCCCCAGCTCCTGGAACAGGTGCTCCAGATTACTCGTCAATTCCCAGCGCCTTGATGACTTCCGCATCCAGCTTCTGCAGGCCACGGTCCCGGTCCACGTCGTAGAAACCGACATGGTAGTGGACGACCTTGCCCTGCTTGTCGAGCACCAGGAACAGCGGCAGCCTGGCTCCCGCCGCCCGCGGATCTCCAAGCACCTTCCGCAGGTACGATTCACTGTCGACCAGCATCGGGTAACTGACGTTCATGAAAGTGACAAATTTCCGTGCACTCTGGAGGGTCCGCTGGCGGAGCGTTGCATCCTCAAGCTTCGCATCCGCCACCACCCCGAACACTTTCAGCCCCTTGGAACTGTACTTTCGGTAGAGAAAGTTCAGGTAACCGACTTGCCCATACGGTTCCCTCAGGGGCTTGTCCTGGTATTCCCAGAAGTGCAATACGACGACGCCCTGCTGGAACTGCTGATCGGAAAACTCGCTACCCCGCAACGGTGTAAAGCCGGTCTTGGCAAGCGTCTTTCCCATCGACCTGCTCTCCAGCAGGGCGACTCCCCCGCTTCGGCCTTTCTGATCACGGGCATCCTGCCTGGCACGCACGGCAATGGCCGCCAGGGGTGTGTCCTTCACCGCGGCGGTGGCATCTTCCAGTCCCGCCCGCAGCAGCTTGAGCTGGTCCTCGTCCAGGGTGAGTTCCGTACCCCGGGCCTCCCTGGCCAGCTCATCACGGAGCGAGAGCAGCTGTTGATAAGCGGTGACCGACTTCTTCAGTGCTTCACCGCCCAGTTCCTGCTTCTTTTTCAGATGCAGGGAGAGCTCATGTTCCTTCCCCATGCCAAGGAATACCGTCTCGGTCAATCCGAGCAGGTGTTCGGTTTCGGGTTGCAGGTAGAGCGTGCGCTTGACTCCAAAAGCATTAAAGGCGATCAGCTGACGGGCTTGCTGGTTACGAAATTTCATCAACGCACCAACCCGGTAGCGCACCGGCCCCTGCTGCCAGGTCTGCCCTTCCTTGAGCGTGCCAGCCACCTGCAGGTAGGGGACCACGATCGAAACGGCATAGGCGGTCTCCTCGTGCTCGTAGGCGAAGGCCGGCTGGGACAGCTCGGCCCGGTCCCCGCCCAGGACGCGGGGTGCTTCCGGATCGGCTTTCCAGTCGATACGACCAAGCTGGTAGGGCCAGGGGAGCGTGGTATTGCCTTGTTCATTCACAACCCAGTAGATGACCGCATCCTGCCCGGACCCGGGAACCACCGTCAGTGTCAGGTCAAACTGCTTTCGCGTGGCAAGCGGGTCACCCTGGTCGGCAATCATGGTGCCTTCATAGGTCAACTGGAGACCTTTTTCCTGTCCGGCAGCTGACGGCAGGGCGAACAGCATGGCCAGGAGCAGGACAAGAAGCCGAGGCAGGGAGGCCTGTTGCGGGAAACGGAAATTCATCGTTGGATACTCCCTCGCTGGTGAAAATCGCTACCCCAGGAAAAAACCGGGGACGCATTCGTCCGCTGTCCGTCCAGTTTAACGGTTTCCTTCCCTGGGAGCGAGCGACGGGTGACTCCCGACTCCCTTTTCAGCTTATTGCCAAAGGGCTATACTGGCTGTTTCTTCCACACCGAAGTGCGGCAGATCGTGCCGCTGGGAAAGAACAAGGGGATCGTGATGGCTCGTGTATGCCAATACTGCGGGAAGCGGACCCAGATGGGAAATTCCGTAAAAACACGGGGTAAGCCCAAGTACCTGGGGGGTGTCGGTACCAAGATCACGGGGATCACCCGGCGGAAATTTAAGCCCAACCTGCAGCGTGTGAAGGTCGTGGTCGAAGACGGTTCGACCAGGTCGGTCCGTGTCTGCACCCAGTGCCTGCGGAGCGGCGTTTTGGACAGGAAGGTCAAGCGGCGGGCCTTTGAGTTGAACTCCTGATCCATCGCCAGGCCTGCCGGAAACGTTAAGATAGGTTGACCGGCCTGGGAGCTTACCAGGGAACGGGTGTTTTCCTGTACCTCGCGTTTCGGGCCGGCCTGCAGCCATCAGTCTTGACCAGGGAGGTAGTTCGCATGCCCCTGTCTCGCAGCGATGTTGAAAGAATCTCCTTGCTCGCCCGCTTGAAGTTCGGGGAGGACGAGCTGGACCGGATGACCGCACAGTTGAGCCAGATTGTCCAGTACGTGGAGCAGTTGTCGGACCTGGACACCGACGACGTCGAACCGATGGCCCACACGCTGGACCTTGTGGATGTTGTTCGCCCGGACGAAAGGCGCCCCAGCCTGTCCCGCGAGGAAGCTCTCGCCAACGCGCCGCGGCATGATGACGAGTGCTACCGGGTGCCAGCCGTACTCGGAGACTGAACGAGCAAAGCAGCCAGGGCGTCGACATGGACCTCACCCAGACATCCGCAACAGCCCTTCTTTCGGAGCTCCGTTCCGGCACCTGCAGTTCGCTGGAACTGACCCGCGCCTGCCTGGAACAGGTCGAGCGGCATGATGAAACGATCGGGGCTTTCCTGCGCGTCGATGCACAGGGCGCGATCGACAGGGCCAAGTCAATCGATCAACAGCGTGCCGCGGGGGAGCCGCTGGGGCTGCTGGCCGGGTTACCGGTGGCCGTCAAGGACATTCTCTGTGCCCGTGGTGTCCCCACCACCTGTGGTTCACGGATGCTGGAGACCTTTCTCCCTCCCTACAACGCGACCGTCATCGACCGGCTGGAAGAGGCCGGCGCCGTCCTGCTTGGCCGCACCAACATGGACGAGTTTGGCATGGGCAGTTCGACCGAGAATTCTGCCTTCCAGCTGACGCGAAACCCCTGGGATCCCGAACGGATTCCGGGTGGAAGCAGCGGGGGTTCGGCCGCCTGCCTGGCAGCCTCGATGGTTCCGCTCTCGATCGGCACTGACACCGGGGGTTCCATCCGCCAGCCCGCGGCGCTCTGTGGGGTGGTGGGGGTCAAGCCGAGCTACGGCCGGGTCAGTCGTTATGGACTGGTTGCCTACGCCAGCAGCCTGGACCAGGTCGGTCCGCTGGCCCGGACGGTGGAAGATGCGGCACTCCTGCTGGAAGTCATCGCCGGCCACGATTCACGGGATTCCACCTCGGCACCTGGCGAGGTGCCCCGGTACAGCGAGACCGTCAGCCAGCCGCTGGAGGGACTCCGCATCGGCCTGGTAAAGGAGCACTTTGGCGACGGGCTGGACAACGAGATTGCCGAGGCCATCCAGGAGGCGATCCGGACCTACGAGTCCCTCGGCGCGACGGTCCACGAGATCTCCATGCCGCATGCCACGTACGGGGTAGCGACCTACTACATCATCGCTCCCTGCGAGGCCTCCAGCAACCTGGCCCGCTACGACGGCGTCCATTACGGCTACCGCACGGACACGCGGGCGATGCTCCAGGAGCTGGAGGCGGAGCGACAGCAGCTTTCCCCGGATGCCGACGAGGACCGCCTCGATTCGGCACTGGTACGCATGTACCGGCGTTCCCGGGCAGAGAGCCTGGGAGAGGAGGTGAAACGGCGTATCATGCTCGGCACCTATGCCCTCAGCGAGGGCTACTACGATGCCTACTACCTCAAGGCCCTCAAGGTGCGACGCCTGATCCGCGGGGATTACGATGTGGCCTTTGACCAGGTCGATGTGATCGCCGGGCCGGTCACCCCCCAACCCGCTTTCCGCTGTGGTGAGAAAGCGGATGATCCGCTCTCGATGTACCTGGAGGATCTCTATACGGTCACCGCCAACCTGGCAGGTGTTGCCGGGATCTCGCTTCCCTGTGGATTCACCCGGGAAGGGCTGCCCATCGGCCTGCAGCTCCAGGCAGCTCCTTTCCAGGAAGAACAGCTGCTGCGGGCAGCCGCCATGTACCAGGCCGAAACCGACTGGCATACCAGGAGGCCCCCCCTGGCATGACATCCGCCGACTATGAAATCGTGATCGGACTGGAAGTCCACGTGCAGCTAAAAACTGCCAGCAAGCTGTTTTGCGGGTGCAGCACCCGGTTTGGCGCGGAGCCCAATACCCAGACCTGCCCGGTCTGCACCGGGTTACCCGGCGCCCTCCCGGTGCTCAACGAGCAGGCCCTGGAACTCTCCCTGCGGACCGCCGTTGCGCTCAACTGCGAGATCCCCCGCCTGACCAAGTGGGATCGCAAGAACTACTACTACCCGGACCTGCCCAAGGGTTACCAGATCAGCCAGTTTGACCTGCCGATGAGCCAGCATGGCTGGCTCATGATCAGTGACCCGGAGGGTGAGTTTGAGGAGCGGAAGATCCGCCTTATCCGCGCCCACCTGGAGGAGGATGCGGGCAAGAGCATGCATGACGAGGAGGCCGGCAAGGCCGATAGCCGTATCGACCTGAACCGTACCGGCACGCCGCTCCTGGAGATTGTCAGCGAACCGGACATCCGTTCTCCCCGGCAGGCCAGGGTATTCCTGACGGAACTGAAACTGCTGCTGGCCTACCTGGATGTTTCCGACTGCAACATGCAGGAAGGGAGCCTGCGAGTGGACGGCAACATCAACCTTCACATTCCCGGCCCGCAGGGGGTGATTGCGACGCCGATCGTGGAGGTCAAGAACGTCAACAGTTTCCGCGCCGTGGAAAGGGCGATGCATTTTGAGGCGGAGCGGCAGTACGAGTGCTGGCAGCAGACGGGGGAGCGACTTGGGGATGTCCCCAAGCAGACGCGGGGATGGGACGACAAGGCCCAGGTGACCCGCGCCCAGCGGCACAAGGAGGAGTCGAGTGATTACCGTTACCTGCCGGATCCGGACCTGGTGCCTCCGGTTGACCCGGCCGGTCGGGTCGAGTCGATCCGGGAGCAGACCGGAGAATTGCCGGCCGCACTGCGTGGTCGACTCCAGCAGCAATACCAGATCAATGCCTACACGGCCGACGTGATCGTCAACCAGGGCCGGCCGCTGGTTGATTACTTCGTGGAACTGGCAGAGAAATCGGGCAACGCGGTGCTGGCCGGTAACTGGATTCAGCAGGATGTCCTGCGGACGCTCAAGGAGCAGGAGATTGCCATCGAGCAGTTTAGTGTGCCTGCCGGTTCACTGGCAGAGCTCTTGAAAATGATTGACGCCGGACAACTTGACAATTCCCGCGGCCGCGATGTCCTGCAGGCGATGCTTGAAACCGGCGCGGTGCTCGAGCAGGCCGTTGCCAGCCTGGGAATCGAGCAGGTGGACGACGTGGCCCTGGATGAGCTCTGCCGGCAGCTTGTCGCGGAGAACCCGCACGTGGTAAGCGACGTCCAGGCTGGCAAGCAGCAGGCGGTGGGGGCCCTGGTTGGCAAGGCCAGGCAGCGGAACCCCAACGTCAACCCGGGCCGCATCAAGGAAATCTGCCTGGAGCTGATCTCCCGGCTTCCCCCCGATTGACAGCCCATGCCAACGAGCGAGAAAAGATGACCGAGAATCAAGACCTGCCGGCCGGTGATGACCCCCGAATCGAGGGTCCTGACCACAGCGTGGTCTGGCATGCTTTTACCCAGATGGCCGATTACCAGCCATTCATCATCGAGCAGGCGGATGGCTGCGAGCTGATCGATACGGACGGGAACCGATACCTGGATGCCGTCAGCAGCCTCTGGTGCAACATCCATGGGCACAACCATCCCACCATCAATGCGGCCATCATCGGGCAACTGCAACGGGTCTCCCACGTGACCTCGCTGGGCATGTCCAACCCCACGACCGTGGAACTGGCCGCCCGGCTGGTCAAGCTCGCCCCGGACGGCCTTGAACATGTGTTCTTTTCCGGCGACGGTGCCTCCTCGGTGGAAGTCGCTTTAAAAATGGCCTTCCAGTACTGGAGGCAGTGCGACGATCCCCAACCGGAGAAGAGCCTGTTCATCGCGCTGGGCCGAGCTTACCACGGCGACACGCTCGGCAGCGTCAGCGTCGGGGGAGTCGCCCGGTTCCACCAGATGTTCGAGCCGCTGTTGTTTGAGGCTATCCACACGGCCATCCCGGACCGCAGCCGCCCGCCCGAGGGCGTCCGGGAAGAGGACGCCTGCGAGCATTACCTCGGTGAGCTGGAGCGGATCCTGGAGGACCATCACCGGCAGACCGCCGCCGTGATTATTGAGCCGCTCGTCCAGGGCGCAGCCGGCATGGTCATGCACCCGGACGGTTACCTGGCAGGAGTCCGCCGGCTGACCCGGGCATACAACGTGCTGATGATTGCCGACGAGGTTGCCGTCGGATTCGGGCGGACCGGGACGATGTTTGCCTGCCAGCAGGAAGAGGTGTCTCCAGACCTGCTCTGCCTGGCCAAGGGTTTAACCGGCGGATACCTGGCGATGGCGGTGACGCTCGCCCGCACCGAGATCTTCAACGCCTTTCTCGGGGATCCGTCGCGGACCTTCTTCCATGGACACACCTATGGTGGCAATCCCCTGGCTGCCGCCGCCGCACTGGCCAGCCTGGACATCTTCGAGCAGGAACAGACCCTGCAGCATTTGCCCGCCACGATCGAGCACCTGGAACGCTGCCTGCATCCTCTGCGTGACCACCCGCTGGTCGCGGACGTACGACAACGCGGGATGATCGCCGCGGTCGAACTGGTGGAAGAGACAGCGGACGGCCGTCCGCTGCCGGCCCAGGGCCAGTCCGGGGCGATCGTCTGCCAGCATGCTCTGCAGCAGGGGGTCTGGTTCCGGCCGCTCCGCGACATCCTGGTGATCATGCCCCCCCTCTCGGTGAGCTGCGAACAGGTCAGCCGGATTGTTGATGCCCTGGCCGCGGGAATTGACCAGCTGGCATCCCAACTCCAGCACGCCCCATGCCAGGAGAACTAGGCGATGCCATCGACCGGGCCACGATACCTCCTGCTCCAGGGCCGCCTGCTGGAGGATCCGATGCGGATCCAGGAAATCCGCTGCTTCGCCCACGCCCTGGGATGTGACGAGGCAAGGATCACACCCCTGGACCTGCTACGGGATCGCCCCTCCATCGACCAGCTGGAAACTTTCGACGTGGTCTTCATCGGTGGCAGTGGGGCGTACTCGATTGCTGGTGAGGAAGACTGGGTTGAGTACGTGCTGGAGACGATGCGTGGTCTCTTCGACCGCCAGATCCCCACCTTTGGCTCCTGCTGGGGATTCCAGGTGATGGCACGGGCCCTCGGTGGCACGGTCGTCACGGACCCGGAGCGTGCCGAGCTGGGGACGATTCCGCTCACGCTGACCGATGCGGCGCTGCAGGACCCGGTGTTCGGTGGCTGCACGACTCCGCTACTCGCCCAACAGGGGCACCAGGACATCGTCGTCACCCTCCCCCCGGGTGCCGTGCTGCTTGCTTCCAGCCGCCAGGTCGTGAACGAGGCTTTCTGTTTCACCGACCGACCGATCTACTGCACCCAGTTCCACCCCGAACTGAGGCGAGGGGATTTCCTGGAACGTTGCCATGCCTACCCCCAGTACGTGAACGAGATTGCCGGTCTGCCACTGGATGAGTTTATCAAGACCGTGCAGGAGACACCGCAGGCACACCAGTTGATCCGTCGCTTCGTCGATCACGTGTTACCCTGAGCGGGAGGGGCCGTTTACTGGGCCGCGGAATGGCTGCCGAAGGGTGAGCCGCTGATGGGGACATCGCTGGGAAGGGGCCGTCCTGCACAGGCAAAACCCCGCTGGTGCAGCAGGTTCTTGAACTGCTGGAACTGGAGGAAACTCCCGGGATAGACCCAGATCGTGATCGTGGTCCGCTGCGGGGAAAAGGAACCGAGCGTCTGCAGGAAGCGGGACCCCTCGGCAAGAGCCCTTTCGGTCTGTTCTCCCATGCCGGGATCCAGGGGAATCAATTCGAAGCGTTTCAGCTGAAGTCCCTGTCTCATGCGAGGGCCGTCGGTTGTATTGGCCACGTACCGCCGAACCCCCAGCTGGTAGCGCATGCGGAAACCGCCAATCGGCCCCACCAGTTCGGTCAACAGCCCATCGCCTTTCAGCTTCCAGGCCTTCTGCTGGGCGTCCTGCTTGAGTTTCTCGATCAGCTGCTCCCAGGGAATATAGGCGATCCGGCCCTCGAACAGGCGAAAATGAACCTCGGTTCCGAAAACGGTCTTCGCCATCGGGGTAGGGTGGTGCTCAATCACTTTTGGCTGGCTTTGCATCCGCTGCACGGCCTGTCGCGCCTGGTCCAGGTCAGCCAGCTGTCGCTGCAATTCCATCAACGCGGATTGCCTCTCCAGTTTCTCCTGCTGCCGCTTGTCAAGATGGCCTTGCTGCCGGGCGACGGTCAATTCCAGGGCTCCTAGTTGCAAGAGCGCCTTGTCCCGTTCTTTTTCCCGGTAGGCGATCTCGAGCGCCTGCCTCCCCAGCAGCTGCTCAATGCGATGAATATCCAGCGTGACCGCTTCGGATTCCATCCGTGCCGATGCAACATCGACCGTCTCCAGGACAGGCTTCTCGGCGAGTTGATCCTGGATAGCGACATCCCGGGCCCTCACCGTCACCACCATCACCAGGAGAATCAACACGCCGACAAGGTTGGCAACGATATCGAGGAAGGAGTCATGGCCCCCCTCCAGCAGCGAGTTGTCACGGCGGCGTCTCATCCCCACCTCCCTAGCGATATTGCTGGACCACGATACCGCTGTCCTTCAGCAGCCGGCTCAGCTCGGCAAATCGAGTTGCCCCGCCCGGACGCACTTCCACTTTCAACACCGGTCGCCAGTAACCACCGGCCAACGCGATCCCCCAGCTTTCCATGTGATCCCAGATCTCCGAGACGAACGAATCGATGTTGCCCACCAGTGGCCCCTCCAGGTGCACGGTACGGACCCGTCCCCGCTCGCCCCGCCGGGGCACGATGATCAACCGATCGGCGTAGCAGGTGACGTAGAGCGGACGCGTGACACCGGTGCGGCGGGGGTTTTTCCGGGGCAGGGCCCAGCCCGATTCACGCCCTGGAATACCCCCTGCCTGGGCCAGCTGGCCCCCGCTCGCTCCGGGGTTGACGGCGGATTGCGGGCGGGCGGCCGCCGGGGACGGCTGCGGCCCCCGCGGCCTTTCCCCGATGACCCGGTTATTCCCTGCCGCCGTGGCTCCGCCGCCAGGCCATGCTCCCTGGCCCGAGCCAAACTGGCTGGGCATGGCGGCAGCCAGCAGCCGCTGTCGCTGCCGGGCGTCCCGGATTGTCTGTTCCAGTCGACGTGCCAGCGTCTCGTCCGCTGCCGGATAGGTGAGCTTGATATCGCCATCAATCAGCTCGTAACCAAAGGCGTCCTCCCAGCTCGTCATGGCCCGCCGTGCAAAGGCATAACTGACAACCGAATCGGGGCGGACGACAAGCAGGGGATAGGGATCCCCGCGGAGTTCGCGTCCGGCGGTGGAGACCAGGTATTCCCGGACGGTCCGCAGGCAGGCGTCGAGCGGGTTACCGGGTCCCGAGAGCCGGGAAAGATCATCCAGCGGTACCAGCACCCCCTCGGGCTGGATCACGACTCCCTGGGGAGTGCATTCAAGGTAGACCGGGTACCTCTTCGTCCCGTACGGGCCCTGGTAGGGGACGATCGAGAAGGACTGTTCCGAGGCCGCCAGCTGCTGCCGGGCAATCACGAGTGCCTGCCGGGCACGCTGCACCTGTACGGCCAGCCGGGCGATCTGCCGCTGCACCTCTTCCTTCTCCCAGGTCCCGGAAGCATCGCCGAGTAACTGCTGGCGGGCCAGCAGTTCTTTCCCGGCAGCTTCAATCTGCCGAATGTGTTCTTCCAGGTGCCCCAGGGCCATCGACGCATCGGCAAGTTCCTGGGTTTTTTTCTGCCGGCTCTCGGCAAGGACCTGGCTGCGCCAGAGAAAGTCCTCCCGTTCCAGCAGCTGCTGCTGATGGTCCTTGCGCCGCCCCTCGTCCTGCTCCCTGTGTTCCTCCACGACCACGCGGGCATCCACCTGGGCCTGCTGGACACCGAGAACCAGCAACACGATCATGACCCCCATCGTGCAGATCAGCACGGCCAGGAAGGGAAACAAGGAGGGACTGATTCCCGATCGATTTCTGCGCCTGCGCCTCATGCTGCCCGACCATCGGCCTCCTGCCCGCTCCCGTGTTCCGGCAGCGTGCGTGAAGCAGGGAGTCCGCCGAGCCGGGTGACCAGCAGCTGGATGGCTGCCGACAGGCTGGTGACGGCCTGTTCAAAATACCCTACATCGACCAGCTGCTCCAGGTTATGTTGCAACACCGTTTCCAGCTGAACCACGTCCGCTGTCATCGCCATCATCTGCTCGAGTTTCTCCAGCTGCTGGGAGAGCGAGGCCTGCAGCGTCACCAGTTGCCCGGCATTCTGGTCCATCGCCGCCTGGACCGGCTTCCACTGCTCGCATGCCTCCCGGGCGAGAGAGTCCTGGAGTGCGGATGCGATGGACTCGCCGGTCTGCTTTCCCACCTGCTGCCATTTCTCACCCACCTCGTCCATCGCCCGTTGCCAGAGTCGGGACTGGCGATCCACAAGCTGCTCACTCGCCTCGATCACTGTGCGACACATCCCTTCAACCGAGGCAAGGTGAGGATCACGGGCCGCTCCGCTCTGCTGGAAGCGGCCGACAAGTTCCCTGTCGGCGCGGCGGTCGACAACCGCCAGGAGCTCGGTTTCACACCGGTTGACCAGGAACTGAAGGAACATCAGGACAATCGACAGGCTGAGTGCCAGTGCGGTGGTGTCAAAGGCAACGTAGAGGCCCGAGAGAAGGCCCTGCATGGCGACCTGCAGGTCCCCACCAAGCTGCCGGGTGGCCAGGTCACCGAGTGCCTGGGTAATCCCAATCACGGTTCCCAGGAACCCCAGCATCGGGGTTGCCCAGATAATGATGCGAACCAGGGCATAGGCATCGTGCTGACGATCCGCATCGGCGTCCGCGAGGTATTTCAAGTCATCGTCCAGCCCCTCGGCCGAACGGTTGCGGCGGACACTGTCGATGGCCTGTTCAAGCCGGTTGCCAAGGTAACTGCGCTGTGCCCCGGCGGGCAGCGCGTGGATATCGGAGAGCAACTGGTCGGCCCCGGAAACCGGTTGCCCACCGTCGGGAATGGCGGAGAGCCGCGTTTTTCCAAGCCAGAAGAACTGCGACGAAAGGTTGACGACCCGTACCAGCAAGGACGCCAGGCCGATGAAAAACATCATCGTGGTCACGTAGGCAACCGGGTGACTGGTAAAATACCGCTGCAGCAGGGGAGCCTGTAGTGAACCCTTGAGCAAGAGCGCGTAAAACCCAATCCCCATGGCCGTGCCGATGCAGATTGGCCAGCCAAGAGATCCCATGATGATCAGCAGCGAACTCTTCTGTTTCCTGGTCTTCAAAATCAACGTCCTTATTCCCCATGGCGCAGAAACAGCAGAAGGGACGCTCCGCGCCCATATACCGTCATGATCGGCACAATCGTCAAAACTTATCCAGCTTTTCTGGACTCAAACGGCCGTCAAAACAGCCGTTTTCGCTGTCGACCGGTGGGGAAGAGATGGGGGCGTCAACCGGTGTAGCTGGCAAAGCAGTGGGGAGTTTCCCAGAGATCCACCTTGATGATGGGAAACCCGGCTTGCAGGGTAAAGTCAAAAATCAGCCTGGCAATGTTCTCCGCCGTGGGATTGTCATCGAGCAAGAAAACTGGCTCATTCATCTCCTCGAACACCGCTGCCACCGGATCCGCACGATTGAGGATCATGCGATGATCAAGGTTGTCATCGATCCAGCCGGCGACAATCTTCTTGACGTCGGAAAAATCAAAGACCATCCCCCGTTCATCCAGCGTCTCGGAAGCAATCTTGATCACCGCGCAGCCGTTATGGCCATGCAGAAAACGGCATTTCCCACTGTAATTCAGCAGGCGGTGGCCGTAGCAAAAGTCAATTTCGCGGGTAATGTGGTACATCGTCATGAGGCCAAAAACACCTGGCATGAAAGGAGTTACGCTTCACTCTAACAGTTTGGCAACCGTTCTTGAAGGTATCGGCGATCATCGATCTTGCCCTCATCAGCCCTTGATCGCTAGACTACGCAGCCGCTTTGAAGAGTTCAGTTCACACGTAAAGCCCCTGGAAATGGGGCACCGGAGCCGCTCATGCCAAAAACCGCCTGGAGTTTCATGATCCTGTTTGCTTTCATTGCCGGCCTTGTCCTGGCGGGATTACAATCCTCCCCCGTTGCCGGCCAGCGGGTCAATCCGGCGGTTGATTCAGGGTCCAGGCAGGGAGAATTGATCGCCATTTCCAATGTGTCGCAGACCGGTCAGCAGCTATTGCTCGTCGATCCCCGGCTGAAAGTGATCTGTGTTTACCAGGTCGACCGTTCCAGCGGCCAGATCACGCTCAAGAGCGTCCGCAATGTCCACTGGGATAT
>Ga0066376_10004149_pt1 | contig 12679 bp, 6 predicted proteins | sample Knorr_S15_td_Bot_FD_77009 | JGI IMG/M metagenome (GOLD analysis project Ga0066376, IMG submission 77009) | Marine microbial communities from Southern Atlantic Ocean transect - Knorr_S15_td_Bottom_ad_5009_LV_A | ecosystem: Environmental > Aquatic > Marine > Oceanic | place: Southern Atlantic... | reverse complement strand
TAATCTACTCTCCAACCTCTTCCTTTATTACAGTTAATGATCCACTATTATATCAAAAAAAATTTATTGGAGAAGAATACATTAATGATATTAAAAGATTTTTAATTGAATTAAATCAAATTAGCCCTAAAAGGCTTGATAAAGAAAATAATTTAGAATATCAATCGATTAAAATTTTTCTAGAGTATAATATTTTTGTAAATGAAACATTAAATTTTGATGAATGGAATGCATTATATCTTCTTAATAATTATTATCATCATCTGTCATATATTGGGAAATTAGTTCAAAACAAATACACTGCACGAGCCCCTAGCCCTAACCTTGATTTCTTAATAAGTGAAATTAAATTTTTCAATGATCAAATTTTCTTTTTAATGAAGAATCTTAAATATAAACATAATGCAGAGCCTGAGCTTATTGTCGTTTCATCTCTAATTGAAAAGATGATTAATTATAGTGATCATATTGTTCATTATGCTCTTGAGAATCAACTAGTAACGACTTTGCATCGTGATATAAAAAGTTTGAGGCGTACGATGTATCAGCTTAGAGATTGGCATGAGAATCAATATCATAAATTAAAACCATTCCAAAATAAAATTTCTGATATTAATTATAAAAAATATTTTTATTTAAATTCAGATTTTAGAATAGAATTTTTTGATATTTTAAATAATACTAAAACGGCTCTGGCTAAACATAAAAAAATATTATTTGAACTTTCTCTACCATTATACTTGAAAAATAATGATGAACCAGTTTGGACTGATTTTTCTGATACAGTAAATGTTATAAATACTGTGCTTGATACTTTAGAGAATGTCGAATATAAGTGCTCTGATAAAGATGCTGCAATTAGGATAATAGATTCTAGTATATATGAATTATTTAATGATAATCTATATAAAAATAAAGATATTATTTTTATATATCATAATCAAGAAGTAGAAAATGATTTTAATTATTATAATACTAAAGGAATCAATGAAATATATGTAAATACTTCAAAAAGCTCTGATAATCTATTTCAAAATTATTATTTCACATTAATGAACTTGCTGCCTGGTGATTTATTTATTTATAACAGGTTAAAGGAAAATGATGGATTTAATAGTATTTATTTAAATAGGGATTATTTCTATGGATTTAAACTATTTTTAATAAACTACTATTTAAAGAATTCAACAAGGCAATCAGATGATTCTAAATTATGTGGACTTAAGAATTCTGAGTATTTAACAGTAATGAAATTATTTTACCTCAAAGATAGAATAATTGATTGTATTGGAACCATTGCTACTATTAATTATTATTTAGAAAAAAAAGATATTTCTGATTCAATTCAATTACATGATCAATTAAATTTAATTAATGATAAAAAAAATAATCTTTTAAAAGAAGAAATATTTGGTTATAAAATGGATTCCATTATTAAATTTATATCAATAAATAAGTTTCAGGACTTACTTCAAAATGGAAATCGTGCAGATGAATTAAAATTACTAAATATCTTGTATGAAAATCCAAATATGAATTTAATAACTATTGAAAAGTTATTTAATAAATGAAAAATCAAAATAATTACACTGAATCTAGTATAAAATCATTAGAGTGGAATGAACATATTAGAACTAGGCCTGGTATGTATATTGGAAAACTTGGGGATGGGTCATCTCCTGATGATGGAATATATGTACTCCTTAAAGAAGTAATAGATAATTCAATTGATGAGTATGTGATGGGCCATGGGAAAAGGATCAAGATAAGTGTCTTAAATGGAAAAGTTATTATTCGAGACTATGGCAGGGGTATTCCACTTGGAAAACTTCTTGATTGTATAACAAAAATTAATACTGGAGCAAAATATGATTCTAAAGTTTTTAAGAAATCAGTTGGATTGAATGGAGTTGGAATCAAGTCTGTAAATGCATTATCCAATAAATTTATTGCTGAAGCCTTTCGGGATGGGAGTAGCAAGAAAATTATCTGTGAAAAAGGTGAACTTGTTGATGAGTATAAAATTAGAAAAACTACACAACGAAATGGAACTAAAATTACTTTCATCCCTGATGAAGATATTTTTAAAAATTTTAGTTTTCTTTCAGATTTTGTTGAAAATAAAATATGGAACTATGTGTATTTAAATTCAGGTCTTATAATCGAATTTAATAATAAAAAATATTTTTCAGATAATGGATTGCTTGATCTATTAACAAAAAAGACTGAAAATATTAATCTTAGGTATCCAATCATACATATAAAAGATGAAGATATAGAGATTGCAGTTTCCCACACGAATCATTATAATGAAGAGTACTACTCATTTGTAAATGGTCAACTTACCACACAAGGAGGAACTCATTTATCTGCATTCAAAGAGGGATTTGTTAGAGTAGTGAGAGAGTTTTATAAGAAGGATTTTGATGTTGCAGATATTCGAGCATCTATAATCTGCGCACTAAGTATAAGAGTAGAAGAGCCAATTTTTGAATCACAGACAAAAACAAAATTAGGTTCTATAGAAATTTCTCCTAATGGTAAAACAATTAAAACTTTTACAAATGAATTTTTGAAATCAAAATTTGATAACTTCCTTCATAAAAATCCAGAAATTACAGAAAAACTACTGAATAGAATTTTGCAATCTGGAAAAGAACGAAAGGAGATGCAGGGAATTAAAAAACTTGCATCTACAAGATCAAAGTCTGCAAGATTGCATAATAAAAAGCTTAGAGACTGTAGGATTCATTTAGATGAAAATAAATATGATATTGACAAGAGACTTAAATCAACAATTTTTATTACTGAGGGTGATTCAGCTGGTGGATCCATCACCAAGGTAAGAGATGTGGAACTTCAAGCTGTATTTAGTCTAAGGGGAAAGCCTTTGAACACCTATGGTTTAACAAAAAAAATTATTTATGAAAATGAAGAGTTCAATCTTCTATTTAATGCACTAAATATTGAGCAGGGGATTGAACACTTACGATACAATCAAATTGTAATAGCAACAGATGCAGATGTTGATGGTATGCATATTAGACTTTTAATGTTAACCTTCTTTCTTAGTTTTTACCCTGATCTAATCAAAAGTGGTCATGTGTATATCCTTGAAACTCCATTATTTAGAGTTCGAAACAAAAAAAAGGTTCACTATTGTTATTCAATAGATGAAAAAAATACTGCTATTTCAAAGCTTGGAGGAAATCCAGAGATTACTAGATTTAAAGGGCTTGGAGAAATATCTCCAAATGAATTTAAAAAATTAATTGGAGATGATATGAAGCTTGATCCTGTAATTATAAAAGATGACATCTCTACTGAAGATTTGCTTAGTTACTATATGGGAAAGAATACCCAAGATCGCCAGAATTTTATAATTAACAATTTAGTGACTAATGGATAAAAAAAATACTGAATTAGGATTTAAAGATTCTTTATCTATATCAGAGATGTATCAGAAATGGTACATTGATTATGCCTCCTACGTTATTCTAGAAAGGGCAATCCCAAGGTTTGAAGATGGTTTAAAACCTGTTCAAAGAAGAATTTTACATGCACTAAAGAACATGGATGATGGGAGGTTTAATAAAGTTGCCAATGTTATTGGCCAGACAATGCAGTTTCACCCCCATGGTGATGCAGCAATTAATGATGCGTTAGTATCCTTAGGGCAGAAAGATTTATTGCTTGATACGCAAGGGAATTGGGGCGATCATAGAACGGGTGATAGAGCAGCAGCCTCAAGATATATTGAGACAAGACTTACAGACTTTGCTAAAGAAATTGCATTTAATAAAAATATTACTAATTGGATAGATTCTTATGATGGGAGGAATAAAGAGCCTGAAATTCTACCTGTTAAATTCCCAATTTTACTTTATCAGGGTACTGAGGGAATTGCAGTTAGCCTGTCAACAAAGATTTTGCCCCATAATTTTAATGAATTAATTAAGGCAATTATATTATATCTTAAAGGAAATCCTTTCTCATTGTTTCCAGATTTCAACACTGGAGGATACATAGATGTAGAGTCATACAATATGGGCGCGCGCGGAGGAAAGGTTAGGGTTAGGGCTGACATAGAGGTCCTTGATAAAAATACATTAGTTATAAATACTGTACCCTATGGAGTAACAACTTTATCATTAATTGATTCAATATTGAAGGCAAATGATAAAAACAAAATTAAAATAAAAAATATTGAAGATAATACATCTGAAAATGTAGAAATTATTATTCATTTAGTAAAAGGGACCTCTCCAGACATGTCAATCGATGCTCTTTATGCATTTACAAATTGTGAGGTAAGTATCTCACCTAATTGTTGTGTTATAATTAATAATACTCCTCAATTTATAAATATAAATAAACTTCTTAAATATTCTGTTGATCATTTTATGAAAATATTTAAAATGGAATTGGAGTATAAGCTTAATATGCTAGCAAATAGCTGGCATCAGCAATCCTTAGAAATTATTTTTATTTCAAATCGAATATATAGAAAAATAGAAAACCTCTCAACATGGGATTCAATTATATCAACAATTAAGAATTCTTTGAAACCATTCAGCAATTCTCTCAAAAATCCTATTACTGAAAATGATATTTCAAAGTTGACTGATCTAAGGATAAAAAGAATATCAAAATATGATTTAGCTAAAGCTCAGCAGAATATTTTGTTAATTGAAAATGACATAAAAGAAGTGAATTTTAATATTAATAATTTGGTTACCTATGCGATATCTTATTACGAAGAATTGTTATCTAATTTTGGTAAAGGGAAAGATAGAAAAACAGTTATTCAAAAGTTTGATAATATTTCAGCCCGGCGAGTGGCTATTGCTAACAAAAAACTCTATGTAAACAGAAAAGATGGATTTATTGGATTTGATCTTAAATCTGATGAATTTATATCTGAGTGCTCTGAACTTGATAATGTGATTCTCTTCCTTGAAAATGGTACATATACCGTCACCTCAATAGAATCAAAAAAATATATTTGTAATAATATTCTTCATGTTGCAGTATGGAAAAAGAATGATGAGCATATGGTATATAATTATGTTTACAAAGATATTCAAACAAATTGTTCTTATGTAAAAAGATTTTCTATTACTTCTGCCATTAAAGATAAAATCTATTCCTTAACAAAAAATAACGATAAATCAACTGCATTATACATTACAGCAAATCCCAATAGTGAAGCTGAGGTGATATCTATTGACTTAGACCTTAGAACGAAGGCTAGAATCAAAAATTTAAAGTATGATTTTTCAGTGCTTGATATTAAAAGTAGAACGTCTAAAGGAAATATTTTAACAAAATATTTAATTAGGAAGATAGCTCAATTTTCAAAAGGCGAATCCACATTAGGGGGAAAAGAACTTTGGATTGATGAATCTGTTGGAAAATTAAATTTTGAATCAAGAGGAAAATATTTAGGTAAGTTTGATTCAAATGATATGCTCTTATGTATAAAAAATGATTGCTCATATACAATTGTAACGATTGATTTAAATCAACGTTTTAAATTAAATGATATTCTAATCCTAGAAAAGTTTAATAGAGAGTCAGTCGTCTCATGCATGTACTATGACTCTAAAACAAAAAATAATTATATCAAACGCTTTAATATTGAAACATCCACTGCAGATAAAGTATTTTATTTTTTAGATGAGAATAGTTCTATGAAATTATTATTAGCTACAACAACTAAGAATTCCATATTCAAATTTAGTTATCACTCATCATCTGGAAAGAAGAAAGTAAAAGAGATTGATGTAGATAACTTTGTAATAGTAAAGGGATGGAAGTCTATAGGGAATAAAGTTAATTACTATAAAAGAATGAGTGCGCATGAGATTCTTAGAAAAATCACAGATATAGAGAATTCTAATATTGAGAATACACTAGAAGGTGATAATAATAAATCTGATACATTAAACCTTTTTGAGTAGGTTTAATTATAATTAAATTAAAGCTCATCATTTTAAAAAAAACATGGAAAATATACCTCAAATAGATAGCAAGACCATTGATGAACATGGCCTCAGTTTGGAAGAATATGATAAGATAATTAATATTTTAGGAAGAGAACCTAATTATATTGAGCTTGGTATTTTTTCTGTCATGTGGAGTGAACATTGCTCATATAAAAGTTCAATTAAAATGATCAAAACCCTACCTAGAGATGGGGGAAGATTGTTAGTTGAGGCGGGAGAAGAAAATGCAGGATTAGTCGATCTTGGAGATAATCTTGCGACAGCTTTTAAAATCGAATCACATAATCATCCATCTGCGGTAGAGCCATATGAAGGTGCAGCTACTGGAGTTGGTGGTATAATGAGAGATGTTTTTACAATGGGAGCAAGACCGATTGCCTCAATGAATTCATTAAGATTTGGAAATTTAGATAAATCTAGAAATAGGTTTTTGTTAGAGCATGTAGTAGAAGGGATTGCTGATTACGGTAACTGTTTAGGGATTCCAACGGTAGGTGGTGAGGTTATAATTGAGGATGTGTATTCTGGGAATCCTCTGGTCAATGCTATGGCTGTAGGTATTGTTAAAATAAAAAATATTGCAAGTGCAATAGCATCTGGAGAGGGAAATCCAGTCTTTATTGTTGGTTCTAGTACAGGAAGGGATGGAATTCATGGAGCGACATTTGCATCAGTTGAGCTGACTGAGGAGACAGAATCTAAACGATCAAATGTTCAGGTTGGTGATCCATTTACCGAAAAACTTCTATTGGAAGCGACTTTAGAATTATGTAAGAAACCATGGCTTGTGGGGATACAGGATATGGGGGCTGCAGGAATAACCTGTTCATGCTCTGAAATGTCAGCAAAAGGAAAAACAGGCATTAAGATTGATCTAGATTTAGTTCCAATAAGAGAAAAGGATATGAATGCATATGAAATCATGCTATCTGAATCACAGGAAAGAATGTTGGTGGTTGTGAAAAAAGGATTTGAAAATGATTTAAATGATATTTTCAAAAAATGGGAATTGAACTGTACTCAAGTTGGGATGGTGACTAATACGGGTCATTTAGATGTTTCTCATAAAGGAGAACAGGTTGCATATATCCCAACGGAGGAATTGGTCCTTGGCGGAGGTGCTCCTCAGTATGATATGCCTTATAGCGTTCCTGAATATTATTCCACTCTTAATAAGTTTAACATAGATTTAATTCCAGAGTCTGATATATATAATAATGAATTAATTAAATTACTATCATCACCAAATATTACCAATAAAGAGTATGTCTATAGTCAGTATGATTCTACCGTTAGAACAAACACAGTAATTGGTCCAGGATCTGATGCAGCTGTCATTAGAATCAAAGGAACTCAAAAGGCACTATCAATAAGTACTGACTGTAATGGCAGATATGTTTATTTAGAGCCTCGAAAAGGAGGCATGATTGCGGTTGCAGAATCTGCAAGAAATGTTGTGTGTTCTGGAGGACTTCCTTTGGCAATAACAAATTGCTTGAATTTTGGAAATCCTCAAGATCCAGAAATATATTGGCAATTTAGAGAGGCTGTACTTGGAATTGGAGATGCCTGCAGGGCTTTTGATACACCAGTTACAGGTGGGAATGTAAGTTTTTATAATGAATCTAATTTAGGTGCGGTTTATCCAACTCCTGTTATCGGCATGGTTGGAATATTAGAAGATTTCACTAAGAACATGGATATTTCATTTAAAGATCCAGGAGATACCATTGTCGCAATTGGAGCTATTAATGGTGAGCTTGGGGGCTCAGAATATATAAAACAATGCCATGGAATAGTTGAGGGGCCTATCCCCGGGATCAATCTTGAAGTTGAGAGTAGCTTACATAAAATCTGCCTAGAGTTAATTTCAAAAAAAATAATTAAATCAGCTCATGACATATCAGATGGTGGCTTATCCGTAAATCTAGCAGAATCCATCTGTTTTGGAAAAGATGGGATAGGTGCAGATATTTCCATCAATAGAAAATTAAGAACTGATCAAATTTTATTTGGCGAGTCACAGGGAGTTATTATTGTTACATTAGATCAGAAAGATCTGCATCATGTTGCTCTAATATCTCAAAAATATAATGTGTATACTCAAACCATTGGTAGCGTCACAGATTCAGCTATATTAAAAATAAATGATTCAATTGATATAGGAAGAGATGATCTTAAGAAAGCCTATTTTAATACTTTCCATAAAATAATGTCAGACTAATAAAATATTGAGTATTTTTCTTTACTTAATATATCTATCATCACAGAGTGAATTTTCCCATTGGTACATAAGATTCTGCTTCCATCATGGGGAAGAGAGTCCCCATTCCAATCTGAGACTTTGCATCCAGCCTCATGTGCGATTAAACTTCCAGCGCATATATCCCATGAATTTAGATTGAACTCATAAAATCCATCAAATCGTCCCATGGCAACAAAACATAAATCAAGAGCAGCTGCACCCAAGCGTCGAACTCCACGTGTTCTATCATAGAATTCCTTAAATATACTAAAAGAAAGATCATATTTTTTATCATGTAGGTAGGGGAACCCCGTTGCAAGCAAACAATCTAAAAGAGAGTTTGAATTACTTGGATGTATCGATTTATCATTAAGAAACGCACCCTTTCCACTCTCAGCATAGAAGCATTTGTCAGCAGCAGGGTTATACACCACTCCACAAACAATTTTATCTATTTTTTTAAGTGCTATAGAGACAGCGAAGATTGGAAGATTGTGGATGAAATTTGTAGTTCCATCAAGTGGATCAATTATCCATGTGTATTGACTATCATTTATAATATTATTTGTTTCCTCCGATATAATTGAATGAGTGGGGTAAGTTTCCTTTATTTTAGAAATAATTAGATTCTCAGATTCAGTATCCGCAATTGTTAGAAGATCGATATTATTAGATTTAGTAGATACAGAGGATATGTTTCCAAAGTAAGATTGTTGAATTTTACCTGCTTCCTTGGATATGTCTAATGCAAATTGAAGGAGCTCTGATTGATTGTTCAATTACTTATAAACTTTAAATTCATTTGCCTTATATCGAGACCAGTAATCATTTAATTTTACTTTCAATAATGGCAATAGGAACATGCACCCAATAATGTTTGGGAAACCACAAGAAAGAATCATCATATCAGAAAAACCAATTACGTTTCCAAGTGAAGCAGTTGATCCTATGATAATGCAGCCTAAATAAATACCCTGATACAATCGTATTGATGAAGAACCAAAAAGATACTTCCATCCTTTATCTCCATAGTAGTACCATGATATCATTGTGCTAAATGAAAATAAAAATACAACAACAGATAAGATATATGGAAACCAAGAGATAGCACTTTCAAATGCAGCAGATGTCAGTTCAGCTCCGTTTATTCCACCTCCTACAACATACAATGGATTTAATTCCGCTGTAATTAATATAACAGAAGCTGTCATAAAACATACTACGATGGTATCAATAAAAGGACCAATCATCGCAACGATACCTTCTCTAACAGGTTCATCTGTTTTTGCTGCTGAGTGGGCAATAGAGGCGGAGCCTACACCTCCTTCATTACTAAAGACTCCTCTCTTAATTCCAGTTACTAGCGCTCCCACAAAGCCCCCGTATACAGAGTCAGGACTAAAGGCTTGACTGAGTATGGAAGATATAACCCCGGGAAGTTTATCTATATTAGTTAAAATAATAAATAGGGATGCCCCTACATACAGAACAACCATAAAAGGAACTATTTTTTCTGTTGTTTCTCCTATTCGTTTTATTCCACCTATAATAACAAATCCAACTAGTATTGCAAGCATGAAACCATATAGATAGGCTGGTATGCCAAGTAGTTTTCCAAATAGTTCGTATGATTGATTAGCTTGAAACATATTGCCACCTCCAAACGCACCCCCAATAATAAAGATGGCATATAGTACTGCTAAGAATTTTCCAAGAGTTCCAAATCCCTTTTCTTTTAATCCGTAATCAAGGTAGTACATCGGACCACCACTCACAGATCCATCAGAATTTACTTTTCTGTAAAGCTGACCTAGTGTGCATGATACAAATTTAGCGGACATACTAAAGAAGGCGATAAATACCATCCAAAATACAGCTCCAGGGCCTCCAAGAGATACAGCTACGGCAACACCTGCAATATTTCCTAAACCAATCGTTGCAGAGAGTGCAGAGGTTAATGCCTGAAAATGACTGATTTGACCAGTATCTTTTGGATTATCATATTTTCCTCTAATAATTTCTATCGAATGTTTAAATCCTCGAACGTTTATAAAACGAAAGTAAAAGGTAAATATAAGAGCTCCACTGATAAGAATAAGTACAATCAGAGGTATTTGAGCAATTTTAGCAAATAATACAGGCTCCAGGTATGAAACTAAAATTCCAAAGCCATCATCAATTTGATTTAATGTCGATTCCATCAATTACTCCTTAAATTATAACCCAGTTTCTGCTACAGTCTTCTTTACAGCATGAAGTGTTTCATTTAATTGAGTTTTTTCTTCATCGTTTAAATCAAGCTCTATAATTTTTTCAATGCCATTTGATCCAATGACAGTTGGGACACCTATAAAGTATCCATCAATGCCGTACTCTCCTTCACACAGTGCTGCACAAGGAATTAATCTTTTTTTATCTCTAAGATAAGATTCAGCCATTTCAATTGCAGAGGCAGCAGGAGCATAGTATGCAGAGCCATTTCCAAAAAGATTAACAAGCTCACCACCAGCAAATCGTGTGCGATGAACAATCTCATTAAGTCTTTTCTTTGATATAAGCTCAGTAACGGGAATTCCACCAATAGATGCAAGTCTTAGCATTGGAACCATGGTATCCCCATGCCCACCAAGCACCATGCACTGGACATCCTGAACAGACAATCCTGTTTCTTTTGCTAGGAAAGTTTTAAATCTACAGGTATCAAGCGCGCCAGCCATACCAACAACTTTGTTTTTTGAAAATCCTGAGACTTTAAAAAATGAATATACAATAGCATCCAGCGGGTTTGAAACAACAATCACAAATGCATCAGGCGCATATTTTTTTACATTTTTAGCGACATCAGAAATAATTTTAATATTAATTGAAAGCAAATCCTCTCGGTTCATTCCAGGTTTTCGTGGTATACCTGCTGTAATAATTACAACATCAGCATCCTTCATATCTCTAGGGTTTGATGTTCCTGATATATCTACATCATATCCATCATGGGGTCTAAGCTGGAGGATATCAAGAGCCTTACCCTTTATCATTCCCTCTGCCTGGGGGATATCATAGATTACTACATCTCCCAGTTCCTTTTGCGTAGCAAGTAGAGCTAAATTCCCTCCAATTTGACCACCACCCACTAATAAAATTTTATTTTTTGACATATAGAAGATACCTTTCAAATAAAATACAAACAGAGTTTTATTACATCTAAAATAGAACAATAAATTTTGTGATATTTATCACTATAAGATACATAAAGATAGATAATTGTTCATAGTTATTGATTTAGGAAAGATAATTGACTAAATTACTCTGACCATACTATATATTTTATCAAATTTTTTAAGGTAGGGGGGGGTTATGATAAAAAGAGCAATTCTTTTTCTTCAGTTTTTTCTATTAGTTAGTTTTTCTTATTCACAATCATGCTCAGATGGCACACAAGTATGCTTGAGTCTTGATGGTGGAAACTTAAACTATACAAGCAGCGCAGACATCGCTGGATTCCAGTTCAGTCATAATGGTTGTGTTACAGATGCTACTGGTGGTGATGCAACTGCAAATGGATTTATTATATCGGCCAGTTCAAGTGTGGTGATCGGATTTTCATTTACAGGTTCAGTTGTTCCAGCGGGTGAAGGAACGCTGGTGGTTCTTGGGGGCGATGTCAATGTGGACTGTATGTCAAATTTTATATTCTCTGATTCTAATGGGGATCCACTTCTATCTGAATTTGGATCTTCTGATGATGGTGGGGATGACGGAGGAGAGGAAGCCTCTTGTCCTGATGGAACGGATGTGTGCCTATCACTAGATGGGAATAACCTTAACTATGAAAGCACGGCTGACATTGCTGGCTTTCAATTTTCTCATGATGGGTGTTTAACTTCTCCCTACGCATCAGGTGGTGATGCAGCGGCCAATGGATTTACAATTTCAGGAAGCGCATCAACCGTTCTTGCATTTTCATTTACAGGATCAGTGATTCTAGCAGGGAGTGGAACGCTCGTTGAGCTTACCGGAGCTCCAAGCGAAGAGTGTTTATCAGATTTTATTTTCTCAGATGCATCAGGAGGTGCGTTAGTGTCTAATTTTATTGTTGATGCTATTGGTGGCTGCACAGATTCTGAGGCTTGTAACTATGATTCAGAAGCAAACACAGATGATGGCTCATGCGCATATTCCGAGGAAAACTACGACTGTGATGGAAACTGTGTGGTTGCAGAGGATTGCGCGGGTGAGTGCGGTGGATCTGCGGTAGAGGATTGCGCGGGTGAGTGTGCTGGAGATGCGGAGGTAGATGAATGTGGTGAGTGTGATGGTGATGGCTCTAGCTGTGAATATGCCTGCGAAGAGGGTGTTGAGGTATGCTTAACTCTTGATGGAAATAATCTTGACTATGAAAGCACGGCTGACATTGCAGGTTTTCAATTTA
>Ga0066376_10004147_pt1 | contig 12688 bp, 10 predicted proteins | sample Knorr_S15_td_Bot_FD_77009 | JGI IMG/M metagenome (GOLD analysis project Ga0066376, IMG submission 77009) | Marine microbial communities from Southern Atlantic Ocean transect - Knorr_S15_td_Bottom_ad_5009_LV_A | ecosystem: Environmental > Aquatic > Marine > Oceanic | place: Southern Atlantic... | reverse complement strand
TGATGCGGCCACAGGCAACGAGATGAGCGCAAAAGTTCAAAAACTTGCAGAAGAGCAAGGCACGAAAGCTGTGGTTATCAGCGCAGCCATCGAGGCTGAAATCGCCCAGCTTGATAGCGATGAAGACAAAAAAGAGCTGCTCGACTCAATGGGGCTGGAAGAGCCCGGTCTGAATAAAATTATTCGTGCCGGATACGAGCTATTGAAGCTACATACCTACTTTACGTCAGGTCCGAAAGAAACACGCGCCTGGACTATTCCTCTTAATGCAAAGGCACCCCAAGCAGCAGGCGTTATTCATACTGATTTTGAGAAGGGTTTTATTCGCGCTGAGACTATTGCATATAACGATTTCATATCCAATAATGGTGAGGCAGGCGCAAAAGAGGCTGGTAAGATGCGTGCGGAAGGCAAGGAATATGTCGTCAAAGACGGAGATATTATCCTTTTCCGCTTTAACAATTAGGAAGGCGTTTTAATGGTTTACGTTAATTTCGAGAGTAAGGTTTTTGAAATACTGCCGGACGGCAAAACCATGGAAGCCATTAAGGCTATTGCCAAAACCAAGGCCTCAGAAAGGCATAATCACGATTTGCCTCAAAGCGGAAATCTCGCCGACATTCAGAAAAAATATCGAGAGTTTGAAAAAGCTGTTGTTGAGAAACTTGAACAAGAAAATCCAAATTCGTTAGAGGCAATTGGTTTAAAAACAGGACTTACCCGTGTTTTTGAGAAGGCTTCCGGAATATTAAGGGCTTATGATGTCAAACCCGCAATATATTACGACAGCTTTCCTGACGGAGAAGGCGGGCATATTGAACGCGTTTTCCTATTCTCACCGATTGATCATAAAGGCAATTATTTTAAACCTGAAGCTTCAAAACCTATTGAAGGTGATGAGCTGGAGCAGGTGAATTCCTATTTATTTGCCGGAGGCTGGAGCACGCCCGGCTGCCTTCTTTCGGAACCCGATATAGGCGTTGGTTTGCCGCAAGGGTTTGATTTCGAAAAAGACCAGGTTATTGGCTCTTCTTATAAGTCACCAAAAACTGCGTCATACCTTCCAGGAGGAGTTTTTAAAGAGATTGTTGAAGAGATAGAACGCTCTGACGCGCAGTATCGAAAAGATATGGACCATCTCATAGAAGAGATTAAACGAATATACACACAGGAGATGGGCGACGACCTTCTCGCCCAAACAGATGGGGAGGAGTATAATTTCAGTACTATGCACAGTCTTTCAGGCCCCTTACGGCTTGAAGTAGCACCTAAAGGCAAATGGGGGGATACGCTGAAAACCCCTGAAAACCCATGGTTTACTATCTCGCGGGGTAATGGACATTATCATACTATCGTTCCACGTACTGATACAGATGAGGGGCAGGCATTAGCCAAAAAATTTGAAGCACTTAAGCTCCCAAAAGAATTGAAAGATTACCCTGTCTTTGCCGGATTGCCGCCAGCCCAAATTAAGGAAGTGCAGGGTTTAAAAATATTGAAGTTCCAGCTGAAGGACGATGAAAATGCTCCTTATCTGCGGGATTGTATGGCAGTCAACGAGCAGGCATTGTCATGGATGATGGAAGATATCGGTGACAGAAATATGGGGGTTTCTCCGCCACCTGTGCCGGAAAATCTGCAAAGTGATTATAACGCTTTGAAAAAGCTTATACCCTAAGACCGGACCAGTTTCGCATAATCGGTCATCATCTGTTTTGTCACAGGCCCGATTTTAAAAGTTTGATCGTCTATCTTGCCCACCGGTGTGACTTCAGCAGCGGTACCTGTCAGGAAGATCTCATCAGCTTCCATCAATTCATCGTAAGAAATGTGTTTTTCTGTGACCTTTATTCCAGCTTCTTTTGCGAGATCAATAATGGTGAGGCGTGTGATGCCGTTCAGAAAGCAGTCAGGTGTGGGAGTGATAATTTCACCATTTTTGACACTAAACAAATTTGCACCTGAAGATTCTGCAACATAGCCTCGGTAATCCAGCATCAACGCATCATTATATCCGTTTTCATTTGCGTGAATTTTGGAAAGCGTACCAATCATATAAAGACCGGCTGCCTTTGATTTGACCGGAGCAGTCTCAGGGGAGGGTTTCTTCCATGGTGACTTTAAAAGCGAGATACCGGTTTCGTGCAACTCCTTTGAAAAGTAACTCGGCCACTCCCACGTCGCAATAGCTATATTAATCTTAGCGCTTGGTGCGCTGATGCCCATGCCCTCGCCACCACGCCAGACAAAACAACGGAGATAGGCATTTTCGTAACCGCATTTTGCAACAACTTCTTTTTTGGCCTTTTCTATGTCCTCAACAGAAAAATCCACATCCATCTTGAGGATTGCCGCAGAGCGTATCAGCCTTTCTGAATGCTCTTTGCTTTTAAAAATTTTCCCGTTATAGACTCGCTCACCTTCAAATACAGAGCTTGCATAATGCAGACCGTGATTAATCATATGGATTTTTCCTTCAGACCAGTTTTTAAACTCGCCATTCATCCAGATTGTGCTGTCTTTTACATTTTCGGGAAGTAACATGTCTATTTAATCCTTTTTTACTTTATGCAACTGCCTGAACAAATTATCATGGGGCACAATGAATTTACATGAAAATAAATCACATATCCTGATCGTTGATGACGATGAACGTATCAGGAAACTTCTTTCGCGCTTCTTACGCGAGCAAGGGTATATTGTGTCTACGGCTGAACACCCTGCCCAGGCAAGGGAGGTTCTGGATTGGGGCAGATATGACCTTATGGTTGTGGATGTAATGATGCCGGGACAAAACGGCTTTGATTTTAGTAAAGATGTTCGGCAGACATCTGACATCCCATTCATATTCCTGACAGCTAAAATTGAAATGGAGGATAAAGTTAAGGGGTTTTCTTCGGGCGGGGATGATTATATAACCAAGCCTTTCGAACCGCAGGAACTCGTCTTAAGGATAGAAGCCATATTAAAAAGGCGTAAAAAAGAAGCGACTGATAAAAACCGCATCTTTGTCGGGCGATGGGTTTATTCCCCTATGATTGCGGAATTAAAAGATGCGGGAAATATGACACAGAGGCTGACTGAGGTTGAGAACAAACTATTGACCATTTTTGTTGAAAACAGAGGGCAGGTTGTCTCAAGGCAGGATATTTCAAATGTATTTGATGAAGACAAAAGTGACCGGACAATTGATGTCCAGATCACGCGTTTACGTAAAAAAATAGAAGAAGACCCGAAATATCCAAGATTGCTTCAGACTGTGAGGGGGAAAGGCTATATTCTCCATGCCTAGCTTCAAACAAATACTTCCACGCTCTTTGTTTGGGCGATCCTTGCTGATTATAGTTGTCCCAACTGTAATCTTGCAGCTTGTTCTGGCTATTGTCTTTCTTGATAACCACTGGACGAAGACAACGACCAGATTGTCAGAGAGTGTTGTCGGGGACATTGAATATGTTTTGAGCAGTTACGAAGAGGATAGCTTTGTGGCGGATGAGCCGTTTCAGGATAAGGTTTTTAACTCTTTTGAGATGAAGTTTTTTATCACGCCCGCATCTGAAGAAAATATCACTGATGTTATCGAAAATGAAGGTATCTGGGCCAGATCTGTTCGTGAAAATCTGGAGGACAGTCTTTCTAAACAGATTTTCAAACCATTCGATGTAAAAACACTTAGGGATGAACGTGTTCTTGTCCGGGTCATTGATGGGGACAATGCGCTTAACTTTACGTTTCCCGACAGGCGTCTTTTTACCTCATCATCCTATATATTCTTATATTGGATGGTTCTGAGTTCTTTACTCCTTACCTTTATAGCGATTCTTTTTATGCGTAATCAGGTGCGCCCGATACGCAGATTGGCCATTGCTGCCGAGAAGTTTGGACGCGGGCAGGATATACCTAGCTTTAAGCCTACCGGTTCACGAGAAATCAGGCAGGCGACAAAAGCTTTTATGGCTATGAAAGAGCGTCTGGCACGGCAGATAGAGCAAAGGACTGCAATGCTCGCAGGTATTTCGCACGACCTGCGCACGCCGTTGACACGGTTAAAACTCAATTTAAGCATGATGCCGTCTGATGAGGATACGGAGGACATGAAAAACGACATCAGCGAGATGGATAAAATGATACATGGTTATCTAGATTTTGTCCGTGGGGAAGGGGATGAGGCGATACGCCATATACAGCTTTCTGAATTTTTGCAAGATATATGCGATAGTTACAAAAGCAGTTCGGTGGTTTTTAAGAACAGGATAGGAAACACACTTTATTACCCTCTCAGAGAAAACGCTTTTACGCGTTGCCTTAATAACTTACTTGGAAATGCTTTGCGGCATGCAGACAAGGCAGAAGTTGTTCTTGAGCGCGATGAAGATAATATTTACATCTTCGTGGAGGATAATGGTAAGGGCATAGCGTCTGAGCATTATGAGGATGTGTTTAAACCTTTTTTCAGACTGGATGATGCCAGGAAAATTGATGGCAGTGGCGGTGTCGGTTTAGGGTTGAGCATTGCCCAGGATATAATTTTGAGTCATGGCGGGCAGATTAAATTGTCGCAAGGGCAGTCCCTGGGCGGCTTAAAGGTATGTCTGGAATTGCCCCTTTAGACGGCGATCTTTACAAAACTTTAATATCTATTGTGCAACATAGGGGCAGACTCTTAAGGAAAAGAGATACCCAAGTGGCTGGATTGCTAAAAAAGTTTTTATCTTTCAAATCAGATAGCTCGGACAGATACACCTTTACCCAAGGCCTGTATCTGTTGACAGGGATATTTATAAGTGCCGGACTTTTTCTAGCTCTGCACTTTTATGTTTCCAAAATTTACGATTACTCCCGAAAAGCAAATATTACAGCTGTTGAAACCGCCCTGAAAAAAGATTTTACATTTTTAGAAAGCGAGTTCCTGCGGATTTCTTCGGGTGTCCAGAATTATTATGCAGCATCGGGACAGACCAACCTTCAGGTGCTCAGGATGTATAGTCCGGATGTTAAAAAGGGTGTAGAAGGGCTTTTTATTGTTGATGCAGACAGGTTTTTGACACAGAGGCGTTTATCACCTGTTGTTTTAACAAAGGATATTTCGCCAAGCCTTTTAAAAAACTATTATCTGAACGACAATAATATCAAATCTCTCTATGATCTATACCGCCCGCTAATTGAGGGTGGTTTCACGCGTGAAGATTACGGGCCAAAAATACTGGATTTTAACTTCAAAACCGTCCCCTCTCTCAGTGCTGATTGGACCACTGAAGAGATGCCTGTTGCTATTGCCCAGCTTTTCAGAAGCCGCTCAGGTAATGTTTTTCTGATTGCGGTAATAAAACCTAAGGCAATGGTACAAGATCTTGAGTTCAAGGACGTTGCCGACATCCACAACCTTGATATAAGCTTTGCCGATGGAGGCAGATTTTTTAATATCCAAAAAGTAAAAGATTCAGAAGAAAACAGCGATCCGACAAAGACACATTCCTTTAATATCAGTTTTTTCAATACACCACTGGTGATAGATATAAAATTCCGCGTCTCAGAAGAGCGCAAAGTTTTGGCATTTCTCCCCTATATTGCGTCACTTTTAGCCTTTTTACTAACATTGCTGGCATTAGCAATGCGCCGAGCCGTACAAAAACGCTCGGAGGATATGCTTTCCCTTAACAAAGACCTGACAAATAAAAACTATGAAATCAGTATGGAGATGCGAAAGCGTGAGCGTCTCAACATGGCTGTCCGGAAATCCGAACGTGAGAACCGTGCGATTATTAATGCTGTTTCCGATGTTATATTTGAAATCGATATCAATGGGGTTATCCAGTTTATAAATGAAACCTGGACAAGGTTAACCGGTTATTCCGTAGAGGACAGTATTGATAAGAGGCTGGTAGAATTCTTTAGTGATGAGGACCATGTTGAGCAGGCTGAAAACCTGCTTCTGTTGGCGCAGGGCAAGAAGGCTGCTTACAGCGCAATTGTAAATTTGATCACCGCCGAAGGTAAAAAGCGCCCGGCACAAATGCGTATATCAATGTTGCGTCAGGATGAAAGCAAAAATCTTCGAGTTGTCGGAACACTGACTGATCTTGAGGAAAAGCGTAAGGCAGAAGAAGCTATTCTTCAGGCCGAAGAAAATTATAAGCGTATTTGGGAAAACGCAGCCAATGGTATTTATGAGATAGATATAAACGGGAAAATCATTAGCGCAAACCCGGCAATGGCCGATATACTGGGATACGATGACCCGGAAGAAATGATGCGTGCGATTTTCGAGGTTCATAAGGAAATTTATGTAACGCAAGAGGAAAAGGAAAAATACCTGGCGAATGCTTTGGAAAAAAGCGAATTACAGCGTTTTGAAATTGGTGCAAAGAAAAAAGGCGGGGAGCTTATATGGATAAATGAGTCTTTTAACGCTATGCGAGATGAGAACGGTAACTTTACCCATTTTGAAGGTACAATTGATGATATTACCGAACGTAAAAATGCAGACATAGCATTGAAAAAAGCCAAACTTGAATCAGATATGGCCAACCGCGCTAAATCTGACTTTCTTGCCAATATGAGTCACGAGTTGAGAACGCCCCTAAACAGTATCATTGGTTTTGCAGAAATTATCAAAAACCAGGTCATGGGGGAGATCAAGCAGGATTCATATATAGAATATGCCGGTGAAATCCATGACAGCGGCCGAGGGCTGTTAATGATCATTAACCAGATATTGGATGTATCTAAGATTGAAGGTGGTGACCGAAGCTTGAACGAAAGCCTGGTCAATATGTCGAAATGTGCTTCTATTTGTATTGACTTAATGGCCACCAAAATAGCAGACAAGCAACTGGAAGTTACCAATGAAATACCAGCAGATATTGTAGATATAATTGCTGAGGACAGATCTGTCAGGCAAATGATGTATAACCTTTTCTCGAATGCCGTGAAGTTTACACCTAACGGGGGAAGCGTCACTCTTAAATCGGCGTTTGATGAAAATGACAATCTCCTGATATCTATTGTCGATACAGGGGTAGGCCTATCAGAAGAAGAATTGAAAAGGGCCACCCAGCCATTTGATATCATGGAAGGAGACCATTCACGCGATAAATATGGTATGGGGCTCGGCCTAACACTTGTGAAAATGCTGATAGAATTACATGATGGAGAGCTTCGCCTTGAATCAGAAAAAGATAAAGGTACAACCGCGACACTGCTATTCCCGAAAGAACGCGTAAGGATGAGTAATAAGAGTAAATCCGGCTCTGATCGCCCACAGTCTGCGCAAGACGAACAAGGGGAGCAGGAAAACGAAGAAATCAGGCAGGATAAGAGTTATCAGGAAGCCGATATTTTTGCGCCGCCTAAAAGTCTTCAGTAAAAGAAAAAAGTATATCCTGAGCCTCTTCCAAGCTCATATCCAGGGCTTTTTGACATACTGGGTAGGAAAAACCGTTTCTGGCCAGCAGCGCCAGTGTTTTTCGGTTCAAATCTTGTTCTTCTTCACTACCCGAAACAGGCTTTTTGTTACCCGTGAGAAAGGGGCCGCGCCGCCGCCGCTTCAAAAGCTTCACTGCGGACTTTAGCTCTTCAGTGTCACTTGCAAGTTGGAGCATCTTGTCTTCAGTAGGTACATGCAATATACCTTTTTCCCTTAACTTGGCTTTTATCTTTAAAGCCGAAGCACCTCTGGCTTTCAATGATCTTATGATGGATGATGTATAAGCCTCATCATTCAAATACCCGAGACGCTGGAAATCTTCTACAACTTCATCCAAATATGTATTGGCCTCCTCGTTTAAAGGACTCCCGTGATAATCAATCGATTTTTTGATTTTACGCGCCATCACTTTCCGAAAATGAAATGTGCTGGCAGGAAATCTCTGTAGATAATATAGTCCCGCATTCGTCAAATAGCGCTTGGATATTTTTTTTGGTGGCCTCTTCTGCCGTTTCTTTTCTTTCGCAGAGCTGCCAGCTTCTTTTTGAATTTCTTGTATTTGGGATTGTCTGTCATCAGTCATAAGAGTATAAAACCGTATCAGGGTCAGAATAGATATTCAAAGTTTACCCCAGAAAAAACAGAAACTAAAGAAATGTAACCATGTCATCATATGAATTAAGAGAATTTGGCGCAATCAACGTGACGGGTCTTTTGACCTTCCTTCGCAAGGAAGTCCAGAGATTTCTGGCTGTATATATGCAAACCCTCATTGCACCTGTTATAACGATGGCACTGTATTACCTTGTCTTTGCGTTGGCCATGGGTGGTATGGGCCGGGAAGTGGAAGGGATACCTTTCATGAGTTTTATCGCGCCCGGTCTTATTATCATGACGATGGCCCAGAATGCTTTTGCCAATACTTCATCCTCAATGGTTATTGCCAAAGTGCAGGGAAATATTGTTGATATTCTTATGCCGCCTTTATCTGCAACGGAAATATTTCTTGGATATGCCGGCGGGTCGGTTATACGGGGTCTTCTTATAGGAAGTTTGAGCTTTATCGCTCTGCTTATATTCACCGACACCAGAGTCGACAATGTTTTTATGCTTCTTATATTTGGTTTTCTCGGCACATTGATGCTGGGCACTATGGGACTTATTGGCGGGATCTGGTCTGACAAATTTGATCACATTGCCGCAGTTACCAATTTCGTGATTACACCGCTGGCGTTCTTGTCTGGTACATTCTACGCGCTGGACAGTCTACCCGGAATCTGGAGAACAATTGCTTTATACAATCCATTCTTTCATATGATTAACGGTTTCCGGTTCGGGGCAACAGGTATTACAGAAACTAACATAAACATATCTGTTCTGTTTCTGATTTTTGTTAATATGGTTTTATCAGGTATAGCTTTGCGCATGTTGAAATCTGGATATAAATTGAAGTCATAAATTATGAGCGATAAGAAAACATCAAAGGATACGGGCGATGAGATTGTGGAATTTCCACTGCCTGAGGACAATATTATCCAGACTTTCCAGTTGGAAGTCTCCTCTATACGTGGTCGTGTATTGAGGCTGGGCAGCGTACTGAACGATATCCTCGACCCACATGATTATCCTGATCCAATAGCCAGGCTGACGGGGCAAACCGCGTGTCTTACCCTGATATTGTCATCAATCTTGAAATATGATGGCATATTCACCTTGCAAATACAGGGCGATGGGCCGATTGCCATGCTTGTCTCAGATGTAGACCAGGACGGAAAGGTGCGCGCCTGCGCCCATTTTAATCAGGAAAAATATGAAGCGATCGAAAACCCAGGCGAAGCCAGTCTGAAGGATTTCTTTGGGAAAGGGTATTTGGCATTTACTGTGGATCAGGGGCCCGATACGGAAACCTATCAAGGCATAGTCGGGCTTGAAGGGGAAACACTCGAAGAGTGTGTCGCACATTATTTCAGCCAATCAGAACAGCTTGAGACTGTCATTAAACTTTCTTTGGAAAGAAAAAATAAGGAATGGCGTGCAGGAGCTATCATGGTTCAGCGTATGCCGATTGATCCTGTTACAGCACAAAATGAAATGGTCAAACATGTAGATGAGGATTGGAATCGTACCAACATACTTCTGCAAACTGTGACGGATAAGGAGTTGTTAGACCAAAGGTTGCATGAAAACACATTGTTAATGCGGCTTTTCCATGAGGAAGGTGTGCGCGTTTACTCACCGGTAGAAGTGGAAAAAGGTTGTCGCTGCTCAACCGATAAGCTGCTTTCCGTCTTGGCATCTTTACCAAAGGATGATCTTGATCACATTACTGTGGAGGGTAAGGTCGAAATAACTTGTGAGTTTTGCAGCCAGACGTTTAAACTGGATCCACCAGAACAAGAATAGGATTTTGATGATTCTTATTTTGAAGAGATATTGTTTCTTCCTTATTACGCTGTTTTTGGCAGCATGCAGCAGCGCACTTTACAGTGAAAGCACGGCACTCCCCTATTTGACCTACGCCAACTATCCAACCATATATTTGCCTGTCGGTGATGTGAATTTAACTGATGTGCCCGCGACGATTAATGAAAAAAATGAAACGGTCATCGTCTTTCCCGTCTCACCTGTTACCGAATTCAATAAATATTTCAGGCAGAGATTCGCCGCCGATCGGCCTGATGATGCATCTAATATGACGATAAGTTATCAAAAACTTGATACAGAAATCGTTGAAATCAAAAATGAGTCTGCGCCCTTCATGGAAAAAATGTTTCAACCCTTTGCAGGTGTAACCCGGTTTAGTATCGAAGGCGTTGTTGAGTTTAATATTGAGAAATGTTCCGATACCCTTGAAAGACTGAATCAGGTCTATAAATTCAAAAAAGAGACACAGCTTAGTAATTACCTAAGCCCCTATGAACGTGATTTGGAATTAATCAAGCTTATTGAAAACACTATTAAGAGCTTTGATCCCGAGCTTACCCAAAGTGCCCGCAAATTGGCAGCTCAGTGTAAAAGAGGAATGTACTAACGATTTCTCCAGAAAAGCGGCGTTATCACAACGTAAAGCGTAAACAGCTCTAGCCTACCCAGCATCATGCCCAGGCTCAGGATCCATTTGGATATATCAGGAAGATCTTTAAATGTTCCTGACGGGCCGATTGTGTTCCCCAGTCCCGGCCCTACGTTAGAGATAGATGTGGCCGCTCCTGACAAGGCTGTTACAGGATCAAGCCCGGTAATAAAAAGTAATACGGCAATTAGGGCAAAGGTTAGAAAATAAAGAAAAACAAAGCCGGTCACAGATAGCAATACACTGTCTGAGACAGGGCTGTTGTTAAATTTAATCGTAAATACCCCGTGCGGGTGTATTAGCCTTTTTAACTGAACTTTGAGTGTTTCAAAAAGGATTTGGTACCGGAAAACCTTTACAGAGCATGTGGTAGAGCCCGCACAGCCGCCGATAAACATAAGACAAAACATCAATATGGTGGGAAAACTCCCCCATTCCTGAAAATCACTCAATCCGTAACCGGTGCCTGTAATAATTACGGTCACATGGAATACGGCCTGCCTTAGGGAGTGTAATAAATCCAACCCCATATAAGAAACTTTGTAAAGGGTAAGAAGGCCTACGGCGACAAAGACGATTGACAGGAAGACCCGAACCTGTGAGTCCGCGAGAAGAGAAACCCTGTCACCTTTCAAGAGTTTCAAATACAGTACGAAGGGCAGGGCACTGATAAGTATGAACACAGTGGCTACGATATCTGCATAAGTCCCCTCAAAAGCACCGAAGGAGGCATCTCGTGTAGAAAATCCGCCTGTGGCAATGGTTGTCATCGCATGGGCAATCGCATCAAACATAGACAGGCCGCTTACGCGATAGGCAAATGTGCAAACGAAAGTCAGGAATAAATATATAATTGTGATAAAGAGGGCAAGCTCGGCAGCGCGAGGGACAGCTTTTTCATTTTCAGATGACTCAGTCTTGAAAAGCTGCATTCCCCCAAGTTTTAGAAAGGGGAACATTGAAAGTGCTGTCACAATGATCCCGATCCCACCAAGCCATTGAAGTATTGAACGCCACATCAAGAGTCCCGGCGGAGCACTGTCCAGTCCAACAATAACAGTTGATCCTGTTGTGGTAATTCCCGAGATCGCTTCAAATAAAGCGTCAGTGAAAGACAATTCAAGTTCAGAAAACCATAAAGGGAAACTGGCAAATAATGACAAGGTCAGCCAGCATAAGCTTGTGAGCATAAAACCCTGTCGTATCGATATGGTCACCTTTTCAGCAGAGGACATGGTAAAAACCAGCATACCACCAGCAAAACATGTCAGAAATCCGCAGCTTGCAAAAACAATCCATCCCTGATTCTTGAAATGCAGGTCGACCAGCATAGGGAAAACCATACTGGCTCCTAGAATGGCCAGCAAAATGCCTACTACAAATAAAACGGGTCTGTGCATATGGTGGTAAAGGGATCTGGTTTGCTTTTAGAATTTATTTTCTTTTAGTTTAGGGTAAAAAAAAGCCGGGTACAAACCGGCTTTTTCACTATTCTTTATAAAAGTCTCTTCCTATTCGAATGAAACTTCAACGCGACGGTTGGCCGGCTCGCGCACACCATCAGGTGTTTGAACCATAAGCTGAGTTTCACCGCGGCTCTCGACTGTAATGTTTTCAGCAGGTACACCGCGCTGGATAAGTGCGTCACGAACTGAGTTCGCACGGCGCATAGCCAATGCCTCGTTATAGCTGTTCGAGCCAGAAGCATCTGTGTGACCAATAACTTTAACGCGAGCTACGTTATTAGCTCTGATTTCTTCAGTTACTGAGTTCAAGACGTTGCTTCCGCTGTCAGCAATATTGGACTGGTCAAAATCAAAGAAAACAAGATATTTTGCATCTTCAATCTGCATAGGGCCTGCATCATCAACATCAACGGCTGCAACCGGAGGCATGATATCATCAGGTGCCGGGGCAACTTCAGGAGCCGCGCCAACTTGTGCTTCCAAAGCGTTTAGAGCCTGCATGAATTCAGACTTACAAGTTACGTTTTCCGGTGTGTACCAGTTTTCCTCTTCCTGCTCGATCCAGCAGTCATATTTAACTTGGGCTGTTGCGGCAAGCTGTGGAGCGATTTCACGTCCGCCACGGTTTAGGGCAGAGATCAATCTTGCACGTGCGGGCTGAAGCTCATTCACATCTTCTGTTCTTACATTCCAGTCGCTAATAGGCTCAGGCAAAACGGCGTG
>Ga0066376_10004146_pt1 | contig 12691 bp, 10 predicted proteins | sample Knorr_S15_td_Bot_FD_77009 | JGI IMG/M metagenome (GOLD analysis project Ga0066376, IMG submission 77009) | Marine microbial communities from Southern Atlantic Ocean transect - Knorr_S15_td_Bottom_ad_5009_LV_A | ecosystem: Environmental > Aquatic > Marine > Oceanic | place: Southern Atlantic... | reverse complement strand
TGTCTGGGCAGTGTCTCAGTCCCAGTCGTGGGGGCCATGCTCTCACACCCCCTAGGCATCTCAGCCTTGGTGAGCCATTACCTCACCAACTAGCTAATACCACGTAGGCCGCTCCCAGAGCGGAATCACACCAATTGCTCCCGGGACGATCATGTCCTGGGAGGTCATCCGGTATTACCTACAGTTTCCCGTAGCTGTCCCGGTCTCCAGGGTACGTAACCTACGCCTTACTACGCCGTCTGCCGCTGTCCGTCATTGACTTCCCCCCGAAGGGTTCCATCAAAGACTTCTCGCTCGACTTGCATGCCTAATCCACGCCGCTAACGTTCATTCTGAGCCAGGATCAAACCCTTCATATGACTGCTTTCCCGTTGCCACGCCTTCCTCCTCTTGTGTCTCTTTCGCAGGTCCCGAAGGACCAGCTCCAGAGAGCCGCTCGAAGATTCTGGCCCGGCAGGGGACTGTTAGCAGAAAAAAAAGTCTGATGCTGGATGCACAAGTGGTCAAACCTGTGCAATCAGCCGCATCCCGAAGGATCCAGCGACTGAAATCGCTGAACGAGGGCCACCAACCAAGTTGTCAAAGAACTGCCCGAAGGCATCGGAGACGACGTCGAAACGACTTCTCCTGCGCACCACTCAGTGAGCAGCGCATCGAACCATGGTATCAGCGCCCCGGCGGCTGTCAACCGTCGCGGCCAAGTTTGTTTTCGACCGGTCCCCGGACGCCTCGGCCGATTCCTACCACGTCACCGGTCGGCTATCATATCATGGCCCGGCGGCCCAGAGTCCTCCAACCACCCGTCTCCTGCAGTTGAGCCCCCAGCACGATGACCACTCTCCCGGCTCCCGGCATACCCCAGGCCGATCTCGACACCCCCAGCCTCTGCATCAATCTCGACGTGCTCGAAGCCAATATCTCGAAAATGGCCTCGTTCATGACCGAACGCGGCAAGCAGTGGAGGCCTCACGAAAAGTGCCACAAGACCCCCGAAATCGCCCATCGGCAGCGTGAAGCCGGAGCGATCGGGGTGACCTGCGCCAAGGTGACCGAGGCGGAGGTGATGGCCGCAGCGGGGATCACCGACATCCTGGTCGCCAACATGATCGTGGGCCAGCCAAAAGTGCGTCGAGTCGCCCGGCTGTGCGAGACGGCCGACCCGATCATCGCCATCGATCACTTCGCTCAGGCCCAGCCGCTGGCAGCCGCCTGTGCCGATGCGGGAGTCACCTGCCGGGTGATCCTGGAAATCAACGTCGGGCTGGATCGCGTCGGAGTGCTGCCAGGACGTGACGCCCTGCAACTGGCACGGGCCACCGCCGAACTGGATGGCCTGAGCCTGGTGGGGATCATGGGCTATGAGGGGCACCTGCTGAGGGTGGAGGATCCCGAGGAGAAGCGGAGCTCGATCAACGCCTCGATGAGACTGCTCGAAGAGACCCGGGACGCGATGCGGGACGAGGGCCTGGTCTGCGACATCGTCAGTGCCGGGGGCACCGGCAGCTACCAGTACACCAGCGACTGTCCGGCGGTGACCGAGTTGCAGGCCGGTGGCGGGATCTTCGCCGACCCGGTCTACCAGCTGCAGATGGGCGTGACGGGCCTGGAGTACGGCCTGACGGTGCTGGCCACGGTGGTCTCTCGTCCCGAAAAGACCCGAGCCGTGCTCGACAGCGGCCGCAAGACGCTCAGCCCCGACGCCCACCTGCCTCTGCTCAAGGACCATCCCGAGACCGAGGTGGTCCGCATGAGTGCCGAGCACTGCGAGCTGAACCTGGTCGGCGACGCGCTGGACCTCTCGATCGGTGACAAGGTCGAGTTGATCGTTGGCTACGCCGACTTCACCACCGTGCTGCACGACCACTTCTTCGCCTGCCGCGGGGGGGTGCTCGAGGAGGTGTGGGAGATCGCCGGGCGGGGGAAGCTGCAGTAGCGGTCCGAGCGGGAATAGGAGAGTGGGATGAACGCGGGGCTGGTTGAACGCCTGGGGGATGCCGACCCGGAGGTTCGCAACGAGGCGATTGTCGAGGCGGCCGAATCTCCTGGGGTGGAGGTGGCCGAGGCGTTGGCGGGGCTGGTGACCAGCCCCGACGTGGGGACTCCGGCACGGACCGCCGCGGCCCAGGCCCTGGCGCGGATGCCCGACGAGGCCGGGGTCGAACGTCTCAGAGGACTGTTGGGTCACGAGGAATCCGAATTCCGCGTGATGGCCGCCTCGGGACTCGAATTCCACCCCGACCCCGACACCGTCAGCGCGCTATTGGGCGCCCTGGTCGACCCGGTCAACAAGGTCCGCAACGTCGCCGAACGCAGCCTGCTGGCCATGACCTGCGTGTTCACCGAAGAGTCGCATCGCCAGATCTCCGAACTGCTCGACCACCCGATCCCGCTGACCCGTTCACCGGCCGCCCGGCTGGTCGGGGCCGCAGGAATCGGAGCGCTGGCCGGGAAGCTGGCGAAGATGGCGATCGAGGACGAGGAGTGGCTGCCGAGGGTCTGGTCGTCGCGGGCACTGGGTGAACTCGGTGAGCCCGAAAACCTGCACGTGCTCCAACAGGTGGCGACCTCCGATGAAAAAAACCGTGTGCGAGCCGCCGCGGTCGAAGCGATCGGGGAAATGCGGGCCGAGCGGTCTGAGGAGATCCTGAGGGGGATCGTCGAGGCGGACGCCGACGAGGGAGTCAAGCGGGCCGCCGAGGAGGCTCTCGAAGACCTCCAGCGCGGCGGTTTCGACGACGAGTGACCCGCCGCACACCGCAGCCCGCACACCGCAGCCCGCAGCCGGTTCACACCACGCCAGTCTTCTCGACCAACGCCCGCATTCTCTGCACAACCTCCTCCAGCCGACGTCTCACTCGGACCGCTGAACCCCTCGCCACCGTGCCGTCGGCCAACCGCTCGACCCAGACCGCTCCGGCCAGCAGCACGCCGCTTTGGTCGAGCACTGTCACCAGCCCGGTCTCCTCCAGCGACAGACCCTCCGCGCGCTCATAGGCTTCCAGCCCCCGCTCCCATCCCTGGGCGTCGTCTTCGACCAGGCTGCCCAGCAGCCGCGCCACGTCGATCGCCACGTTGTCAATGCGGGCACTCCCCGGGTCGATCAGCCCGGTCACCTGGCTCCCGGTCCACAACAGGTGATCGTGCCACACGTCCCTGAGACACGGTTGGCATCGAAACAGCGTGCTCACGAAAACACTCAACTGCCGCCTCACCCAACCCCTGCCACGACAAAACAGCCTGTCGATCTCTCCGATCACCTCAGACCAGCCCCCCTGATCCCGCTGATCCTGCTCCCGTTCCCACCCCGATACCGTCCCACGGGCTCTAAGGACCAACGTGTCCCAGCCCCGTTCCCAGGCGGCGAGTCTCCGAAGCCGTTCGCCGACGGCCGGGGACGGCATTGCGCTATGGGACCCGAACCACTCGGCCACGTCGCCCCGGGGCACGAATTCCCGTGCACTTCGGTGAAACCGTCCCAGCGTCGCCATCGCCTCGGCCAACCGCTCGGGTGAGGGATCGAGCCGGAAATCGGCCACTCCGGGCATCCAGGGTTCCAGCTGCCACAAACGGCTGTTCCATTCCACCAGCCTGCTGCCACCGTTGGCCGCCAGGGGCACCGCCACCGGCACCGTGTCCGCGACGTGTTCCAGCAGCCGATGCAGCCCCTCGATCCGCACCCGCGGCAGCCCGGGAGTCGGCCAGCTGCGAACCGCCAGTGCTCCACGATCAGTCTCGATCCGCAACACCCCGGCACCGCTGAAACCCGGCTCCGCAGGCGGCTCGGGCGGCCCGAGCGGTTGGCAGCGGCGGTCCCAGAGTTCGAAGAGCCCCGAGAGTGGCGTGAGACTCTGGAAGTGCTCGGATTTCATCGTGGCGTGAGAGCCCATCGTGGGAGGTGTTTTCAGGGCAGCGGCGGGGCTCGCAGGACCGGCCCCGGCCGCCTGTTGACACTGCTCTTTGGGCACCGGTACAACAGATGGGTCAGCAGGAGACGTGCAGGATAGCGGTCCGGTTGTGTCGATGGGAACGGTTGCGACACACTCCGGATTGATCTGCTCGAGTCCTGTGCCGCAGAGATGTCACACCCGAGGATGAAGCGATATGAAATCGAACAGCCTGGTGAGTTGGACTCGTCACTTTCGCGGGGCACTGCGACTGGGAATCGGCCTGGTCGTGGCCGTGTCCGTCTCAGCGTCGACGGCCGATGCCGGAGTGATCCCCTGGCTGGTCGACTCGCTGTTCGGCACCTCGTGCGGTCCCTACCAGGCCTCCTACGGGGCTTCCTACGGGGCTTCCTACGGCCGTTATGCCACGGGGTACGGCGCCTACGGTTGCCCGCCGAGTGGCTACACCTCTGCCGCCCCGCAGCGTGTCTACACTCAGCCGGTTGCCGCCGCGCCCTACTACGGTTCGCCCTACGGTTCTCCCTACCGCAGCCCCTACGGTGCTCGCTGCCTTCCGAGATTGCCCAACCCGCTGAGCCTGCTTGGGGGACTGTTCGGCTGTAGCCCGTGCGGATCGCCCTTTGGCCGTGGCTACGCTGCCCCCTGGGGTTGCTCACCATGCGGATACGGCGGTTGCCCGATCACGTTGCCCTCGGGGTCGGCGTCGGCCACAGCGGTCGGCGGCGGCTGGCAGCGAGCCGCCCCCGCGGCCCGGACTTTCGTCGATGGCCCCCAGGCCGCCGGTGATCCTGGTGTCGACACCCGAGCCCTCCGACCGCCGGTTGATCCCGATGCGGACCCCGGCGAGGTCATCCCGAAATTCGTGAAGCCCTCGACCAAGGCGGCCGATGCCAAGAAATCGGCCGAGCCGAAGAAGCCGGCCGAGGCCAAGAAGCCTGCCGAGCCGAAGAAGCCGGCGACCGAAAAGGCACCGACGGCTCTCGACGAAGCGGCCATCGGCACGGTCGTTCACCATGTTGTCCCGTCACGAGCTCGACTCGCACGCCACGGCTCCTCTCGCCATGCCCTCAGGCTCCGCTCGATCGTCGTGTCCCGCAGCGTGGTCATCGTCGAGGGGTTGCTGAGGCCGGAATTGCCCGGCAGCACGATCGCCGGCCGCTAGCGGTGTCAGTGCAACAGCACAGGCGGATCGAGGGATGAGCAACGCGGACGTGGCGAGGGTCCTGGTCGACCTGGCCGATCTGCTCGAGATCCAGGGAGCCAATCCCTTCCGGGTCCGGGCTCACCGCAACGGAGCTCGGGCAATCGAGGCGCTGGCCGAACCGATTGCGGGGCTGGTCGAGGACCCCGAGAGGTCTCCCGAAGAACTCTCCGGGATCGGCAAGGACCTGGCCGAGAAGATCAACTCGATCGTCCTGACCGGGAAGCTGGATCAACTCGATGAACTCCGCGAGCAGGTCCCCGCGGGCGTGGTGTCGATGCTGAGGATCCCCGGCCTGGGCCCCAAGAAGGTCGGCGTCCTGTTCAAGGACCTGGGCCTGGAATCACTAGACGCTCTGGAGGCCGCGGCGACCGAGGGAGCGATTGCCGAGTTGAAGGGGTTTGGCACCAAGACCGAGCAGTCGATTCTCGAGGGCATCCCGCTGGCCCGGCAGGGCAGCACCCGCACCTGGCTGGCCACGGCCCGGGTGGCCGTGGACCGGATTGTCGAGGATCTTGCCGAGCTCGACTCGGTGACTCGGGTCAGCCTGGCCGGCAGCAGCCGGCGGCTGAAGGAGACCGTCGGCGACCTCGACGTGCTGGCGACGATTGCCGAGGGAGTGAAGTCGTCGGAGGTGATGGAGGCGCTGGCGGCTCACGAGTTGGTCGACGAGGTCCTGGCCCAGGGCGAGACGAAACAGCGTGTGAGGCTGCTGGAGCGTGAGGCGGGTGGTTTGGAGATGGACCTGAGGGTGGTGCCCGAGGAGTCCTACGGGGCGGCGATGCAGTACTTCACCGGCTCCAAGGAACACAACATCGTCGTCCGCCGCCGTGCCCAGGAACGGGGGCTGAAGGTCAACGAGTACGGGGTTTTCAAGGAGAACGATGATCAGGACGACGAGGGTAACAGGGTGGCCGGTCGGACCGAGGAGGACGTTTACGCGGCGGTGGGTCTGCCGTGGATCCCTCCGGAGCTGCGTGAGGACCGGGGTGAGTTCGAGATGGCCGAGGCGGGAAAACTGCCCGAGCTGGTCACTCTGGCCGACATCCGCGGCGACCTGCACATGCACACCACGGCGACGGATGGGACGGCGTCGATCGAGGAGATGATCTCCGCGGCGAAGGCCAGGAAGCGGAAGTACATCGCGATCACCGATCACTCGAAACGGGTCACGATGGCCGGTGGCCTGGATGCGAAGCGGTTGAGGGCTCACTGGAAGCAGATCGATGAGATCCGCGGCAGCGTGTCGGGGATCGAGGTGCTGTGCGGGATCGAGTGCGACATCCTGGAGGATGCGACGCTGGACTTGCCCGACGACGTGCTGGCCGAGGCCGACTGGGTGATTGCGGTGTTGCACTACGGGCTGAAACAGCCTCGCGAGCAGATCGACCTGCGGCTGATGACCGCGGTCAGGAATCCTCACGTCGACGTCATCGGTCATCCCAGCGGTCGCTTGATCGGCAAGCGTCCGGGAGCGGAGATCAGTTATCCGGACCTGTTCAAGGCGGCGGCCGATCACGGGGTGATGATGGAGATCAACGCGCACCCCAGCCGGCTGGACCTCGATGACCTGCACGCCGCGGCGGCCCGGGAGCACGGCATCCCGATCGTGATCAGCACCGACGCACACAGCACCGGCGGGATGGACGTGATGCAGTGGGGCGTCTGCCAGGCCCGCCGAGCGGGCCTGGAGAAGAAGCACGTGGCCAACGCGCGGCCGTGGTCGCATTTCAAGAAGCTGCTCCGCAACGGCTGATCGCACCCACGGGGTTTGATCCGCCTGCGGCGGACCTGTGGCGGGGGGCCTGACCCCTTATGTACCGCCGGCCGGTGTCGCTCGCCGGGACACACAAACCTCCAACAGCTTCTTACATTGCAAACCCCCGATTGATGCTCGAGAATCAGGCACCGCAGCCACCGCTGCCCATCCCCTACTCACCACCCGGGACTCCGCTCATGCCCCATCGTCTTCCCATCGTCCTGCTGGCCGTGTTCTCCCTGGCCGTTTCCTCGCTCGGGGCCGCTGCGGCCCCTGAGAAAAAGGAGGCCAAGAAGGAGGCCAAGTCCGCCAAGACGGCCACGGTCAAGGTTCGGGACATCACGCTGACGGTCCCGACGGCCTGGGAGAAGCAGAAGCCCCGCAGTCGCCTGCGGGCGGGCCAGTTCAAGCTGCCGGCCGTGCCCGGTGACACGCAATCCGCCGAGTTGGCGATCTTCTTTTTTGGTGGAGCCGGAGGCGGGGCTGATGCGAACATCCGTCGCTGGGTCGGCCAGTTCCAGGCCAAGGGCCGCAAGATGAAGGTCTTACAAGGCGAGTCATCCCAGGGTCCCTACCTGCTGTTGGACCTCACCGGTACCTACAACCAGCCGGTCGGTCCTCCGATCCAGCGTCGCACCAAGCCGATGAAGAAGGCGCGGATGCTGGCTGTGATCCTCAATATCAAGGGCAAGGGCAACTACTTCCTGAAGCTGACCGGCCCGATGAGGACCGTCACCGCAGCAGCCACACAACTGCGTCAGTCCTTCGGAGCGGATCCGAAGAAGGAGAAGCCCTACTCGGCCGATTCCAAGAAGGACAAGAAGGACAAGAAGGACAAGAAGGACAAGAAGGACGGCAAGAAGAAACAGAAGCAGAAGTAGTCGGCCGCCGCGACGTGTCGTCGTAGCGGGCGGCCCGGTTCGGAGAGGTGGCAGAGTGGCCGAATGCACCGGTCTTGAAAACCGGCGTCGTGTCAAAGCGACCGGGGGTTCGAATCCCCCCCTCTCCGCTTGAGTTCTGTCCGAGGGAATCCTGAGGGCGAGCGCCCCCCCTCTCCGCGACGAGCCTGGCCTCCTGCGACTCTCAGGACACCTCGGTCAACGGCTTGCACGAGTTCATGTCTCCGTATCCTTCGCCACTGGCCCCGGTCGGATCGGGACCAAAATACCGCTCGTCGAGCGGATCCGAGGCGGGCTGATAGCGGACGTCGCACGATAACCGTACGCGACCGATGGCCGAGTGGTTGTCGAGCGAACCGTGCAGGGTGTTCATCCCGAAGACCAGCAGGTCACCGACGGATAAGTCGGCGGACAAGAGTCGTGCTTGGCGTCGGTTCGTAAAGGCGATCGCATCCTGGTTCCACTCGCCGTCGAACGCCACCTGGTTGGCGGCTTCCGGAGAGCGGTTGACCAGCTCGTTCTTGTCATGCATCGATCCGATCAAGTCCCGAAACCGGTGCGAGCTTTCGACCAGCATCAAGGGACCCTCGGCGAGTGGAATCTCACCCAGCGGGATCCAGGCGGTGCAGACGTTCGGGCTGCCGCGAGCGAAAAACGGGTGATCGTAATGGAGTCCGGTTGACCAGCCGACGCCCCGGGGCCGCAGCCACAGGTAATCCTGCGGCCGTGGCGACTCGCCGAAGATCGACTGCAGGATGGCCCGCACCTCTCGACCGTGACTGACCTGCCGCAGCGCCGGTCCTTCACTGACGGAACGCCAGAAGGCGACCAGGTCGTCTGCCAGTTCGCGGCGATTGCTCTGGCCCGTCGCGATCCCCTCGATCGCCGGGGACTGGATTTCGCCAACATCGACCAGCCGCGAAAACACTTCCTCGCGGGCGGCCAGCACGTCGGGGGTGTCCAGCACTCCCCGCAGGAATACGTAGCCATCGTCGAGGAACCGCTGCCGCAATTCGTGAGGCTCTTTGACGTCCGTGCTGTCTCGGAACCCGCCGACGAGATCGCGTGGGACTCGAACACCGCCGACCCTGAAGTCGTCGTGTTCCAGGAATCGCACGTCGTTGGCTGTCATCATGTTCCGCCGGCGGGCGCTGGGCTACCGGTCCCGGCTGCTGATTATGCCGGATTGGTTCGGAATTGCACGACGCCGGGCGACAACCATACAATCGGCTCGTACCCGGTTACCAACTGGTCCTGAACGAGGAGCCTGGGATGTCGGCAAGATCGAGCGTTTTTGTCCTGGCCTTTCTTGCGTTGGTCGCGAGTGCCCGGCCGGGCACCGCCGGGGAGCGGGTTGCCAGGATTCCGGAGGGCGACTTCAAGCGGTTGCACGCGTTGATCAAGCCGCAGCCCGGAGAGAGTCCCTGGCGACGGGTTGCGTGGCTGACCAACATCACCGCAGCGCGTCGTCGTGCCGTGGCCGAGGACAAGCCGCTGATCATCTTCATCGCCGCCGACGGCAGTCCCCTCTGCCGCACCTGAGGTGCCTGTACATCGAACCGCGCTCGCTGGTTCACAGGGGCTCAGTTTGAGCCCTCCTACATCAACAAGCACTTCATCTCCGTCGCACTCGACACGTACTTTCTCGGCAATTCGCACGAAGTCGCGTTTTGCAGCATGGTCAAGGCCGGCGGCAATCACCTCGTCGTGACCACCGCCAGCGGCCACACCCTGGGTGGCAAGGCCAGGCTGCGGATGCGCGAAAAAGAGCTTGCTGCGGTGGTCAGGGAGTTTCGAGGACTTCCCCGGGCCGATCGCAGACCGCAACTCGAGGATCCCGGCACGGCGACGCCTCCAAAACGAGCGGTGCCCAAGCCTCCCCCCGGCGGCTTGATCGTGCGGGGATTCTGCACCTACCTCCGTCCTGACAAGACCGGCAAGACGGTGCGTGCCAAGAGATTCTATTACAGGGAGAACCCGAACCGCTGGGCCGCCGAGACGCAAAGTGACATGCTCTGGCTCACCAGCGCCGAAGCGAAGTCACTCGTCCCAACCGATCCCAAACGCGGCGACCGCAGCGAAGTCTCTCAGTCGATCCAGCGGAGGTTTTTCAGCACGATCGGCATCGACTACATGGAAGGCAGCGTGAACTCGCTGGTGCCGCGGAAGACCTCGATGACCTTGACCATCCGCAGCGCAACACCCGACGCGATTTCCATGAGGCTGGACGGCTACGGCTTTTTGGGTAAGCCGCTCGGTGAGAAGAACAGAAAACAGCCGCGAAGCCGGGGCTGCGAAGTCCGCGTCGTGGGGTATCTGAACTTCAACAGGCCGAAGCAGAGATTCGATCGATTCGACCTCGTCGGTGTCGGCGACGCCTGGGGTAACAAGCAGAACTATGTCGGCCGCGAGGTCCGCGGCGACCGCTACCCATGGATGTACGGGATCGCGTGCGAGTTGGTGAGGGGTGCTTCGCCCATCGAGCGGATTCCTCCGTACAACCTGCTGCACTACGCGTCGGCCGGGCCCTACTTTGGAAAATAAGTTCGCAGCGTAAACGCGACGTCACTTTTTCCCCGCCTCGCCCGGTGAGGTAGACCACGCACCGTTGGCCGTCGATCGAGGCCAGCACCGGTGAATACCAAAACCCGCCGAGCTGATTCGCCGCGTGAAAGGCCTGCCACACTTCTTTGCCGGTTTTCTTGTCGAGCGCGACAATCGAGGCGTCCTTGCGTCGGACTGGCACGATGACCAGGTTGTCGGTCACCAGTGGTGAGGATGCGTATCCGTAGCTGGCAGGTTGGGCGGCGAGCTCTTTTGGTGTCTTCCCCCAGATGACTTTGCCGCTCTGGGAGTCCAGGCACAGCAAGTGTGCCTTGACGCTGTAGGCATAGACGAAGCCGTCATCGACACTCGGCGTGGAATGGCCGTCGCCCTGGATGGCTTGTGTCCAGAGGACCTTGCCTGATCCGGCGTCCAGGCAGACGACCTGCCCTTGCCTGGTTTTGGCGTCACGCCCCATCGTGTAGAGGCGTTGTCCGACCACCGCGACGGAGGACGTCCCACCATTATTCGACCGTGATCCGCCGACCCGTGTCTGCCAGAGCCGCTTCGGTCCTGCCTCGGGCCACTCGACGAGCCAGCCTGTTTCGTGCGAGACGCCGTTACGATTCGGCCCGAAGAACTGTGGCCAGTCGGATGTCCCTGGCGAGACTCGCACCGGTTGGGACACCTTGATCGGCTGGCGGCCGAGTGGACGTGGCGAACGGCGATCATCGGTCTGCCCGAGACAAGCGGCCGCGTCGCACACCAACGAGCCCACGATCGCCAGCAGAAACGTCCAACGCGATACGTTGATCATCGAGTGACCTCCAGAGTGGCCGAGAACATCAGGCATCGATTCTCGGGAGTGGTTGGTGCGTCGGCCGTGGGACTAAACAACGACCGGACCGACGAAGCAGTCTTCCGGGAGAATGCTCGTCGTCTCCAGGGCATGCTTGTAGTCGGGCAGGCCGACCGTTGTGACGACTCCCATCGCCGTGTAATGCGTCGACTCGCCGCTGGCACCACTCTTGTTGCCCCCACTGTGACCGCGGAGCCAGTCGGCGTCGATGATCTGTTGACCCTTCCAGGCACCTCCGGTGGCGTTCAGATGCCCGAACCGGGCCAGGTCCGACGCGCTGATGACCACCCATCCCGGCCCGCTGCGGACCGTGTGCCCGTTGATCTCATACGGCGGATCGAGATAGGTGTAGCTGTCGGGGATCGTCGGGTAGAAGTCGGGCTGGTCCTTGACGTGCTCGCCCGAGAGCCAGTCCCAACGCTCCGCCGGAATACCGATCAGGTCAAAGAGCCGCTGCTGGAGCACGTCCTTCAGGTCGCGATCGAAGACATGAGTCAGGGCCTGGCCGAGTCGCCAGAACCCGATGCTGCTGTAGAGTCCCTGCGTGCCCGGCTCGGTGTGCGAATAGGAGTCGTAGAACGGGTCGCCTGACCAGTTCGCCCAAGCGGGGACCCCGTCCACCGCGTTGTGTTCTTCGAGGCCCGTCCGCATCTCCTTCCAGCGGCAGCCGATCTCGAATGGAAACCCGCCCCAATGCAGGCTCTCGGTGCGGCGGCCGATGAGGTGTCGCCACGTCAGGCTCTTGTGATGGCCCTGGTCGAGATGCTTGTGGCGGTGAGAGAGCTGACCCTCGCCGGTCCAACTGCGGTTGATCGGTTCGTCGGGATCGAGCAGTCCGTCGGCCACCGCGAAACTCAACAGGGCCCACAGGAAGGCCTTGCCGGTCGAGGCGGTCTGGAATCGATAGTGCCGATCGCCCCAGGCATGGACGAGGTAGCCACCGCGAGTGAGCACCGCACCAAACTGGTTGCCGCTGTGGTCCTCGCCCCCAAAACTGCCGCCCCGCACGTCGTGCCGCGACAGAAACGCGGCGAACTGCTCGGGGTCCAGCCCCGCCTCCTCGGGCGTGATCTGCACCCAGTCCTTGCCGGGGTAGGTGACCCAGTCGGGCAGGTCGATGGTCAACGAGGTGTCTCCGTGGTGAACCTGGGTTTCTTCAACGCGACCGATCCGGTATCAGATCCGATATCATGAACAAAACGACCGGCTGGATTCAAATCCGAAGTGCGACGTCACGGGCTGGGAACTTGGGCCACGCGACCGAACAGGGCTTGAAACCATGCTGCTGAGCAACTGGCTGATGGGATGGGAGTTCAGAACCGCCCGGCCGCGGCGCTGCGATCGCCGAGTGCCCCGGTGTGACATGAATGCAGCGGCGGAGTTGCTGGAAGACCGCACGTTGCTGGCGGCCCCGCTGACCTTACCCCCTCCCGTGGTACCAGTGGAAATGAGAGGATCACCCGGATCTGACTGATCCGGAAAGGAGATCCTCGAGATGTCCAGAAGACGTCACAGCGTGGACCA
>Ga0066376_10004143_pt1 | contig 12697 bp, 15 predicted proteins | sample Knorr_S15_td_Bot_FD_77009 | JGI IMG/M metagenome (GOLD analysis project Ga0066376, IMG submission 77009) | Marine microbial communities from Southern Atlantic Ocean transect - Knorr_S15_td_Bottom_ad_5009_LV_A | ecosystem: Environmental > Aquatic > Marine > Oceanic | place: Southern Atlantic... | reverse complement strand
CTCGATTTCAATCTTGGCGGCATCGCGATACCGGTTTTGGTCGTTCACCATAACGATGACGGTTGCAAGGTGACCACGGTTACCGGCGCCAAGGACATCAAGGTCGTATTGACCGGGTAGAAAGCCGCCGAACTAATGATTTTTGAAGGCGGCTCATCCGGTAACGGCAAGGAATGCGGCGCCAAAAGCCATCACGGCTTTCTGGGTTTAGAGAAAAAGGTGGTGAATGCGGTTTCAGACTGGATCAAAAGCCACTGAATAACGGGGAAATTTTAAATCGCGAAGGATGACCCGCAACCGCAACTGGACGTCGCGTTGGGGTTGGTGACCTGGAAAAAGGCGCCGCCCAGGTCTTCCGTGTAGTCCACTTCCGAGCCTTCCAACAGCCCTAAGGACGTCTCATCGACGACGATTTTAACGCCGTCGCGCTCGAAGGTCAGGTCGTCATCAGCAATGCTGTCGTCGAGGCTAAAACCATACTGAAACCCCGAACAACCGCCCCCGGAAACGGCGACGCGCAGCATCAAATTCGCGTTGCCTTCCAATTCGCGCAGTGATTTAACGCGCTGGGCGCATGATTCGGTGAGGGTCAACTTATTGGCAGTTTCGGTAGTCGTACCTTCGGGCATGTCATATACCTTTGTTGGGATTGTTTCTTATGTAGTGCGATCCGGGCAGTTGTCAAATCGGGTTAGTCTTTTCCGAAGCGTTTAAGGGCAGCCTCGGCGCATTCCATGTCCTGTTCGGCGGAGCCGCCGGACAACCCGATGCCACCTACAACGGTCCCCCTAGCGTTAACCGGATAGCCGCCGCCAACGGTTGAAAAACGGCCCCCCGATGAGGTGTGAATGCCGAAAATCAGGCTGCCCGGTTGGCACAGTTCATTGTATTCGTGGGTCGGTCGCTTCGAGACGGCGGCGGTGAATGCCTTATCGGCGGATAGGTTGAAGCTGAGAACCTTGGCCCTGTCAATGCGCTCAAACGCGATCAAGTTACCAGATTCATCACTGACGGCGATGCATATGGGCATCCCGATCTTTTTGGCCTTTGCCGCCGCTTTGATCAGCTTTTGTGCCTCGGCCAGGTTTAAGCGTTTGATATTGAGCACAAAGGCCCCTCCGGAAGACTAAATGTTCGGATTGATATACCAGCCTTTTCGCAAAAATGGTATGCGGGGTCCGGGGCGGTTATATCGCCGTTGCCCGTGCACCAGCCCTGGCGTAGGGTTTAACCATGACCGACGCGCCGATATCCACGCTCATATCATCCCCGGGGCTGGCGTCTTACGCCTGCCATGAAGCGGCCAGCCGCGGGCGGCTTTTCGATGAGCAGGAAAGCGCGACCAGACGTTGTTACCAACGCGACCGCGATCGAATTATCCATTGTGGCGCCTTCCGTCGGCTCGAATACAAGACTCAGGTATTCGTGAATCATGAAGGCGACAATTACCGTACCCGGCTGACCCATACCCTGGAGGTTTCCCAGATCGCCCGCGCTATCTGCCGGTCTTTGAACTTAAATGAGGATTTGGGCGAGGCCCTGGCATTGGCCCATGACCTGGGCCATCCGCCGTTCGGCCATACCGGTGAAGACGCGCTCAAGGAGGTCATGGTCCCCTTCGGGGGCTTCGATCATAATGCCCAATCGTTGAGTGTGGTGGTGAACTTGGAGGAACGCTATGCCGGCTTCGACGGACTGAACCTGACTTGGGAGACCCTGGAGGGGTTAGTCAAGCACAACGGGCCGCTTCTTGGTGGTAATAAAAGCCGCCCCTTGCCCCGCGTCATTGCAGAGTATGGCGAGATTCAGGACTTGAAATTGGATACCTATGCCAGCGCCGAGGCCCAGGCGGCGGCATTGGCGGATGATATCGCTTACAACAATCATGATATTGACGATGGCCTTCGCGCAGGATTGTTTTGCATCGGTGACCTCGATGACGTACCCCTGGTAGGGCCAATTTTTGCCGAGGTCAGGAAAGATTTTCCGGATCTTGACGAATCGCGACAAATTCACGAAGCGGTTCGTCGCTTGATCGGTACCATGGTCGATGATCTTTTGAACGAATCCCGCCGCCTGATTCAAGAGGCAAAGGTGGCGAGCGCCGACGATATTCGTAGCCTCGGGCGCCCGGTGGTCGGCTTTTCCCTGGACATGATCGCTCTTGAGGCGAGCGTGAAGGCGTTCCTATTCGAAAACATGTACCGTCATGCCCGGGTCGACGACATGAGGGCTAAGGCCATGCGGGTGGTCCGGGACCTATTTCAAGCGTTCCAAGAAGACCCGGACCGTCTGCCTGATGAGTGGCGGAATAAGCTGGACGGCGTCTCACCGGAAATAGCCGCCCAGATGGTGGCCGACTACGTTGCCGGTATGACAGACCGGTACGCGCTGGAAGAACACCGGCGGCTTTTGGACGTAGGCGAAATAACCAAATAACGCTTTTTGCCAAGATCAAATATAATAGGACCGATTCGCGCATATTTATTATCCCGGTCCTCAGGACTCCGCCAATGACCGATTCAGACACCAGAGAGATCAAAGTCACGGCCTCGGATGCGCCGGAATTCGAACCGGTGGCACCGGTGGCGACAAAAAGCCGCTTTGGGCTCAAGCTGGTCGTACTTCTCGTCGTGGTTGGCGGTGGCGCCGTCGCCTGGGATCGTTACGGTGACGGCCTGATGCTATTTGTCGGTGGTGGTGAAAGCGGGGTTCCCTTGGTCAAGGCAGCGCCGGGGCCGGTCAAGGTCAAGCCTGAAAACCCAGGCGGTCTCAAGGTTCCCAACCGTGACAAGCTGGTGTACGGCCGGATGAACAAATCTACCGAAGGGAGTGAGGGCAGGGGGCCTGAAAGCTTGTTGCCGCCGCCCGAGCAGCCGCTACCGAAACCGGCGTTCCCAAAGACCCTGGAAAAACCCATGGCTGAGAAGCTGAAACCGGCCGTTCCTAAACCGACGCCAAAAACGAATCCCGTCGCCAAGGTGCCGACGGTGAAAGATGTTAAAACCGCCAAGCGCCCGGCGCCACCACCACCACCACCGAAGGCACCCCCGTCTTCAACCACAGCGTCTTCAACCACAGCGTCTTCGACCACCCCGTCATCGCCCGCACCGAAAACCACCGTGGCCAAACCGGCGCCGGCACCGGCACCTGCCGCGTCGCCCGTGACGGCGGTGAAAAAGACAGAGCTTGCGGCGACGCCTCAAAAGGCAGCACCGGTGCCCCGAAGCAATTCCTACCTTATCCAGCTTGCCGCCGCCCGCTCGTCGAAAGGCGCGCGTAATGAGTGGGATCGCCTTAAAACAAAGAATAAGGACCTGTTGGGGAGTTTGGGTCTGATCGTGACCAAGGCTGATTTAGGGCCTGGCAAGGGCATCTTTTACCGGCTTCGGGCCGGCCCCATCGCCAACGAAACGGCCGCACGTACACTTTGTCAGCAATTGACCAAGCGTAAGATCGGTTGCCTCATCATTAAGCCCCCGCGTTAAATTGCCTCAGCCTAAAGATATCAACCCGCCCAGTGCCGTGATCTACGGGTGTTCGGGGGCTGCGTTGACAGACGCGGAAAAGGCTTTTTTCGCCGAGGTCCGCCCGGCAGGTTTCATCCTGTTCGGACGGAACTGTCAAGATCCAGAACAGCTGGCCGCGCTGGTCACCGCACTTCGGGACCTATTGGGGCGGGTGGATTCACCCATTCTGATCGATCAGGAAGGCGGCCGGGTCCAGCGTTTGGGCCCGCCGCATTGGCTGGATCGCCCGTCGGCGGCAATTTTTAAGGCCTTGGCGGCGCGGGATATGGCCCTGGCAACGGAAGCGGCGCGCTTGAACGCGGAACTGATCGCCGCCGATCTGGCCAACTTGGGCATCAACGTCGATTGCGCCCCTGTTCTCGACGTCCCGGTGGCGGGCGCCCATGAAATTATCGGTGACCGTGCCTATGGCGATGACCCGGATACCGTGGCGACGTTGGGGTTGGTCGTATGCGAAGGGTTTTTATCCAGAGGCGTGGTGCCGGTCATCAAGCATATTCCCGGCCATGGCCGCGCCGTCGCCGACAGTCACCTTGAACTGCCGGTGGTGGATGCCGCCGCCGGTGATCTTTCGGCCTTTGATTTTAGTCCCTTTCAGGCACTCCAGCATATGCCCTGGGCGATGACGGCGCATGTAGTGTATTCGGCGCTCGACACCGATTACCCAGCGACCACGTCGGCCACGGTGATCAAGGACACTATTCGCGGCGCCATCGGTTTCGACGGCGTGCTGGTGTCTGACGACATCGGCATGAAAGCCTTGGGCGGCGGCCCGTTCGCCGACCGTGCAGCGCAGTCCCTGGCCGCCGGGTGTGACCTGGTTCTGCACTGTTCCGGCGAGATGATGGAGATGGAAGACGTCGCCAAGGGGCTGCGCCTCTTAACCAGTGAGGCGTCGGCGCGCCTGGTGCGCGGTCAATCCATGCTCGGCGGCGGCGGAGATTGGGACCAGGAGGCGGCCCAGGTGCGCTTGGATGAAATCCTGACCGGCGATTTCGGTTCTGGGGGATCTCGGTGATGGATTGGCAGGGCATGGCGCTGACGGCGTCGGTATGGGTATTGCCGGTGCTGATAGCCGTGACCTTCCACGAAGCTGCCCACGGCTGGGTCGCTTGGCGGTTAGGGGACGATACTGCCTATCGCATGGGCCGGGTAACGTTCAATCCGTTCCGCCATATCGATCCCTTCGGCACCATATTGTTGCCGGCGCTTTTACTGTTTGCATCTGGCGGACGGATAATGTTCGGGTTTGCCAAGCCGGTGCCAGTTGATTTTAGGGCGCTTAGGCAGCCGCGCCGGGACATGGTGATTGTCGCCGCCGCCGGCCCGGGGTCTAACCTGATTCTGGCGATACTGTCGGCGGTCTTGATGCATGGATTGACCTTTTTATCCGGCGATGTGTATCAGTGGGTCGGCTACAATCTGGTGAATTCGGTCCGAATCAACTTGCTGCTTTGCGTCTTTAATATGCTTCCATTGCCCCCTTTGGACGGCGGCCGTGTGGCGGTAGGAATTTTACCGGCATCCCTGGCAAGGCCCCTGGCACGGCTGGAAAGGGCGGGATTCCTGATCATTTTAGCCGCCATCTTCATCCTGCCCTGGATTGGGGATAAATTGGGGGTGGACTTAAACGTGTTCTGGTGGCTTGTCGGGGTGCCGACGGAGTATCTTATGGAGATCGTGTTTACCATGACGGGGCACCTTTGACTGGCCAGGGGAAGGCTTTGGAGAGTTAATGGAAGAAACTGAAACAATCGATAAGGCCGACGACTTCACCGATGCGGCTGAGAGCGAATCCACCAGGGGGTCCTTCGTCGTTGATCTGGACGGTTACGAAGGCCCCATCGACGTCCTGTTGACGCTGGCCCGCGAACACAAGCTGGACCTGACCAAAATTTCGATCCTGGCGCTGGCCGATCAGTACCTTGAATTTGTCGCCAAGGTGCGGCGGTCGAATTTGGAACTGGCTGCCGATTACCTGGTGATGGCGGCGTGGCTGGCGTATCTGAAATCGCGGCTGCTGCTTCCCGACCTAGGCGAAGAGGACGAACCCTCCGGCGAACAGATGGCGGCCGCGTTAGCCTTCCAATTACGCCGGTTGGAGGCCATGCAGGACGCCGGTCAAAAACTGATGGCGCGGTCTCACCTGGGTCGGGAATTCTTCCGTCGCGGGGCGCCGGAAACATTCCGGGCCTTAATCAATCCGGTCCTGGAAGTGACCCTGTATGATTTACTGAGGGCCTATGGGAATCAGAAGCGGCGGATTGAGGGTGGCACCCTTCATATCGAAGCTTTTGAAATCTTCACCGTCGAGGACGCGCTGCATCGGTTGCAATCGTTGCTTGGCTCGTCTCCCGATTGGGAGAGTCTCTGGCACTTCCTGCCCGAGGGTGTATTGGAAGGGCTGGTCCAGCGTTCGGCTATTGCCTCGACATTTACCGCCAGTCTGGAATTGGCCCGTGAGGGCAAGATCAAGTTGCGCCAATCGGGGCCGTTCGGGCCGATATACCTGAAAGCGGCTGATACGAACGCACGCGGGGGGGATGCAAGTAAGGCGGAGTTCCACGATTGATGAATACTTCTGAATCGCCACAGGATAATACTCCGGAAGAGCAGCCGGAAGAATCCCCTGAGGCACCTATCGACCCCCAACACCTGAGGCTGTTGGAGGCTATCCTGTTTGCCTCCGCCGAGCCGCTTTCGGAACGCGCGATCGCTTACCGGCTGCCCGAAGACACCGACCTTAAAGCCATGCTGTCGGCGCTCGAGGCGCAATATGCGGACCGGGGCGTCAATCTGGTGCGCGCCGGCAAGTCCTGGGCCTTTCGCACCGCGCCTGACTTGGCTCAGCAGTTGAACAAGGAAATCGATGTGCCCCGGAAGCTGAGCCGCGCGGCGGTCGAAACGCTGGCCATTATCGCTTATCACCAGCCCATCACCCGCGCCGAGATCGAAGAGGTCCGCGGCGTCGGCCTCAGCAGGGGGACGCTGGATGTGTTGTTGGAGGCCGACTGGATTAAACCTAAGGGTCGAAGGCGGACGCCGGGACGGCCGATGACCTGGGGCACGACCGACGGCTTCCTCGACCATTTCGGGATCGAAGACGTCCGAGACCTGCCCGGCATGGAGGAACTGAAGGCGGCGGGTCTGTTGGATTCAGGACCGGCCATCAGTGTCTATTCAGCCGCCGCCGATACCACCGAGGAGGCCGAAGATACTGCAGAAGAGCAGGGAACGCAGTTGGAATTGATAGACAATGATAATGGCATCGAGGACGAGGATCCGGATGAATCGGAGACGTCCGAATCGCTCGATCCCGATGACGGCGAGGCGACACCCCTGTGAACTTCAAATACCGGGTTTGCTAGGCTTCCCAGGTTCTTAAGCCATTTGTATTCCGCGCATTGCCCCGTCCTAGGCTTTCTGCCATTATCCGCCACCAAATTCTTATATTAACTGGGTGAGATAACTTTTATGGGTACGTTTAGTATTTGGCACTGGCTGATCGTTCTGGCCGTCGTTTTGGTGTTGTTCGGCGGTGGCGGCAAGATTTCCCGGCTGATGGGCGATTTCGGCAAAGGATTGAAATCCTTCAAAAAAGGCATGAAGGAGGAAGAGGGGGAAGGGGCGGTGACGGAAGACGATGTCAAAACCCTGAAGTCGGAGCAAACCGAGACCGTTCAACCGGAAGAAAAGAAAGACGAAGCGGCGAAAAACTAACCGTTTTTTTGGGGGCTCTCCAACTTTTGTCTTACCCTTTTCACCGCGCCAACCAAGCCATCCGCCGGGAGCTTTGATCCGCCATGTTCGACATCGGCTGGCAAGAACTGTTTATCCTTGCCGTACTCGCCATCATCGTCATCGGTCCCAAGGACCTGCCGAGCGCCATTCGGGCCATTAGTAAAGGTATCCGCAAGGCGCGCTCCATGGCGCGCGACCTTCAGGACGGCATGGATGATGTCATCCGGGAAGCCGAACTGGATGATCTGAAGGATAAAATCGACGGCGATGGATTGGATATCGCCAAACACATCCAGGACGCCGCCGATCTGGACATGGAGGAATTGGACCTGGATTCCGATTTACGAAGTGAGATGATCGCCGCGGAACAGGATTTCAAATCCATCACCAGCCCCGATAAAAAAGCACATAAAAAGGCCAAGGGCAAAGCCAAGACGTCCAAGGGCAAGGCAAAAAAGACTCCAACAAAGAATGCCCCGGCGAATAAAGCGAAAACAAAACCGAAAAAAGTTGGGAAAACCAAATCAGCCGCCAAGGCCCCGGCCGGCGCAGCCAAAGTCAAGGGGTAACGGGCCGTGAGCGAAACCGATACCGATACCGATACCGATGAAAGATCGATGCCGCTGCTGGATCACCTGATCGAATTGCGCAGCCGCTTGTTGACATCGGCGATCGCCATCCTGGTGCTATTTTTCATCTGCTATTACTTCGCACCCGATCTCTATAATTTCCTGGTCGCGCCACTAGCCGACGTTCTCGAAAAGATGGGCGGTCAGCGCCGGCTGATCTTTACCGCCCTGCATGAAGCGTTTTTCACCTATATCAAGGTTGCCTTTTTCGCCGCCCTGTTCTTGTCGTTCCCTTTTATCGCCATTCAAATCTGGATGTTCATTGCGCCGGGCCTTTACAAGAATGAGAAAAAAGCATTCGCGCCGTTCTTGATCGCGACGCCGATACTGTTCTTCATGGGCGGCGCGCTGGTGTATTACTTCATCTTTCCACTGGCTTGGTCGTTCTTCCTCAGCTTCGAATCCGTGGGCGGCGCCGGCGCCTTGCCTATTCAACTGGAAGCCAAGGTCGATCAATACCTGTCGTTGGTGATGCGGCTGATTTTCGCTTTTGGGCTGTGTTTTGAGCTGCCAGTGGTGATGACCCTGCTGGGCCGGGTCGGTATGGTCACCTCCAAGGGCATGAAGGAAAAGCGCAAGTACGCCATTGTGCTAGCCTTCGTCGCCGCCGCCATCCTGACGCCGCCCGATGTCATCAGCCAGATCGGTCTAGCGCTGCCGACCATGTTGCTCTATGAGATTTCGATCATCTCGGTCAAGATTGTTGAGAAAAAACGCGGCGATGTCGACGAAGACGAAGAGGATGATGACGACGAGGACGAAGAAGAAGAGGACGTCGTTGATATGGATGAGTCCGACGAAGCCGACGATCTCGCCTCTCCGTAAGGCCCGGCTTACGCCTAAGGATTGAAGCCGCATGTTTGATATTAAGTGGATTCGTGATAACCCGGAAGAATTCGACCGTGGTATGGAACGTCGGGGGCTTGAGCCTCAAGCGGCGGGGCTGATCGCACTGGACGCCACGCGCCGCGAGGCGCAGACCAAGGCCCAGGATATCCAGGCCGAGCGTAACCGGCTGTCCAAGGAAATCGGCGCGGCCAAGGCCAAGGGTGAAGACGCTCAAGACATTATGGATGCGGTTTCCAAGACTAAGACCGCCGAAGCCGAGGCCGAAAAGGCGGCCGAGGCGGCAACGGCGGCGCTAGAAAAGGCGTTATCCGAGCTTCCCAACCTACCCGCCGACGATGTTCCCGACGGCCCCGATGAGGCGTCTAATAAAGAAGTCCGCACCTGGGGCGATAAACCTACTTTTGATTTCGATCCCAAGGAACACTTCGACATCGGCGAGGCCTTAGGCCTGATGGATTTCGAGACCGCAGCCAGGATGTCCGGCGCCCGGTTCGTGCTGCTGTCCGGCGCGCTGGCGCACATGGAACGCGCCCTGGCCAATTTTATGCTCGATCTGCACACCATCGAACACGATCTGACCGAGGTCAATCCACCCGCGCTGGTCAACGATAGCGCCATGTTCGGTACCGGCCAATTGCCCAAGTTCGGCGAGGATCTATTCAGAACCGAAGACGGCCTATGGATGATTCCCACCGCCGAGGTGCCGCTGACTAATATCGTCGCTGGCCAAATCATCGAGGCCGCCTATCTACCCAGGCGCTATACGGCGATGACCTGGTGTTTCCGGTCTGAAGCAGGGGCGGCGGGCAAGGATACCCGCGGCATGATCCGCCAGCACCAGTTCACCAAGGTCGAAATGGTTACCGTCAGCGCACCCGAGACCTCCAACGAAGAACTTGAGCGCATGACAAATTGTGCCGAAGAGGTGTTGAAACGCCTCGGTCTTGCATACCGTACCGTCGTGCTCAGCACCGGCGACATGGGCTTTGGCGCGCAAAAAACCTACGACATCGAGGTCTGGTTGCCGGGCCAGGACAAATACCGCGAGATTTCAAGTTGTTCCAACTGCGGCGATTTTCAGGCCCGGCGGATGAAAGCCCGGTTCCGGGAAAAAGGCGAAAATGGCACCCAATTCGTCCATACCCTCAACGGCTCAGGGCTGGCGGTAGGCCGCACCCTGATCGCGGTGCTGGAAAATTATCAGCAGGCCGATGGCTCCGTCGTCGTGCCCGACGCGCTGCGCCCCTACATGGGTGGACTTGAGGTGATCCCGGCGAATGGCGGCTAAAAAATTCAGTCTCGCCCGAGCACGGGTTCTCGTCTCCAACGACGACGGCATCAATGCGCCGGGGCTGAAGTTGTTGGAAAGCGTCCTCGCCCCCTTGGTCCGCGAAGTCTGGGTGGTGGCGCCGGAAACCGAGCAGTCCGCGACCAGTCATTCGTTGACCCTGCGTCGTCCGCTACGCATCCGCAATATGTACGAGCATCGCTACGCCATTGACGGTACCCCTACCGATTGCGTGCTCATGGGGATCAACAAAATCATGAAAGATACGCCGCCGGATCTGGTCATTTCCGGAATTAACCGGGGCGGCAACCTGGGCGAAGATGTGACCTATTCCGGCACCGTGGCCGCGGCCATGGAAGGCACCCTTTTGGGTATTCCCTCCATTTCCTTCAGCCAGGTGTATACCGACGGTCATCCGGTCAAATGGGCGACGGCGGAAAAATGGGCGGGGAAGGTGTTGAAGAAACTCACCGCCGAGATGTGGCCTCAAGGCGTGTTGATCAACGTCAACTTTCCCGACGTGACGGCGGCCAATGTGACCGGCATCGAAATTGCGCGCCAGGGCCGCCGCAAGATCGGCAGCGACCTGGTCAGTGGCACCGATCCAAGAGGTGAGACCTATTACTGGATCGGGGCGCAACGGCGCGAAGAACATTACCGCAAGGGCAATGACCTGGAGGCCATCAACCGGGCCTCGGTTTCGGTGACGCCATTGACCATGGACCTGACCCATGGCCCGACCCTGAAAAAACTGAAGGCCCGTTTCACGTGACGCCGGCGGCGGCCAGGGCAAAAATGATGCAGGACCTGCGCCAAGCGGGGGTTGCGGATGGGGGCGTATTGGCGGCAATGGAAGCGACCCCGCGCGAGCTGTTCCTGACCGATCACTTTAAGGCCCAGGCCTATGAAGACGCGACCCTCCCCATCGGTTATCAACAAACGCTCAGTGCGCCTGCCGTCGTGGCGAAGATGACCGAGGCCCTAGAAATCACGGACCGTATGAAGGTGCTGGAGATCGGCACCGGGTCCGGCTATCAGGCGGCGGTGTTGGCGCAATTGTGCCGGCGGCTTTACAGTATCGAACGCCATCCGGCCCTGTTACAGGATGCCGAAGACCGGTTCCAGGAATTAGGGCTCGTCAATATTACCACCCAGGCCGGCGACGGCAGCCTCGGCTGGCCCGAACAGGCACCTTTTGAGAGAATCATGGTCACCGCGGCGGCTGCCGACGTGCCGGATGCCTTGCTCGGGCAATTGGCCGAGGGCGGGATAATGATCGTTCCCGTCGGGCTGGATGAAAACGATCAGTACTTGTTAAAGCTCAGGCGGGGGAAAGACGGCATCAAAACCGAGGAATTGGGACCGACCCGATTCGTGCCCCTTATAGCCGGTCTCGCCGGCCCATGAGGGCCGGGGGCCGCTTGGGCGTGGACTTTGCGGCCCGGCGTTGATGGCAAAGGCGGCCTTGGGCGATAATCCGGGTATGAGGCTTATCTTTCTTTTTGCCGGGTTGCTGTTTGTCAGCGGTTGCGGGTCCGTCGAATGGCCGCCGTCTGGTGGTCCCTTCTCCAGCCGTGGCCCCCAGGATGCCAACGCTCCTAGACAGCAACCGCCACCGACGACAGTATCACCTTCCAACACCGCCTTCACCGCCGCCACGGCGGTGGTCGCCGGGCGCGGCGATACGGTCTATGCGTTGTCGCGCCGTCACCGGGTGCCGGTCCGCGCCATTATCGAGGCCAATCGCCTGGCGCCGCCGTATCATCTGAAGGCAGGCCAACGGGTGGCGCTGCCCCGGGGCCGTCAACATACCGTTACCCGCGGCGAGACCTTTTACGGCATCGCCCTCAGGTATCGGGTCAGCCCCCATGCCATGGCGCGGGCCAATGGGCTGAAACCGCCCTATGATATTCAAATCGGCCGGGTCCTGGTGCTGCCGGTGGCCAAGGCGGAGGAACCGAAGCCCCGCGCAGGCACCAAAGTGGCGGTGATCAAACGCTTACCCAGGCGGCCTCCCCCGAAGGCGGTGCCGCAACCGCCGGCGGTTACCGGCAACGGCTTTATCTGGCCGGTGCGGGGAAGGGTGGTGTCCGGTTTCGGCTTCAAGGCCAAGGGCCTGCGCAATGACGGTATTAATATTGCCGCCAAGCGTGGCACGCCGGGCAAGGCGACGGAAAACGGCGTCGTAGTTTATGCCGGCAATGAACTTCGCGGCTTCGGCAATTTGTTGTTGATTAAGCACGCAAACGGCTGGGTTAGCGCCTATGCTCATAATGACACCGTGTTGGCGAAGCGCGGCGATAAGGTGGCCAAGGGCCAGCAAATCGCCACCGTCGGATCCACCGGCAGCGTCAAAAACCCGCAGCTGCATTTCGAAATGCGCCGCGGCCGCACCGCCAAGGATCCGAGGAAGTACCTTCGCGGCGTTTGAGGAGGAAAGGGGCGGACGTTGTTGATAATAAAGTCATCCAAACGCAGGAAATTTACATGCTGAAGCTTCAGAAAATCCTCATCAGCGAAATCTATGTGCCGGTCAAACGGCGAAAAACCTTGGACTCGGTAAAGGTGGGGGCGCTGGCCGAAGACATTTTAGAGAACGGCCACAAAGTGCCGATCCAGGTTCGCCAAGGCAAGGGCCGTTTCGTGCTGGTCGAGGGCCT
>Ga0066376_10004140_pt1 | contig 12705 bp, 9 predicted proteins | sample Knorr_S15_td_Bot_FD_77009 | JGI IMG/M metagenome (GOLD analysis project Ga0066376, IMG submission 77009) | Marine microbial communities from Southern Atlantic Ocean transect - Knorr_S15_td_Bottom_ad_5009_LV_A | ecosystem: Environmental > Aquatic > Marine > Oceanic | place: Southern Atlantic... | reverse complement strand
TTATGAAAATAAAATTAACAAAGAAGACCTCGATAAACTTAGTGAATTAAAAAATAATATTCTAAAAACTGCTTTTACTTTTAGTGGTCAAGGAATCATACTTAATAAGAAAAATACCGTTGGTATATTAGTGCGTTCCTATCTTAAGAATGATATTCATAAAATTGAGTTAATTAAAAAAGGTATTATTGATGGTTCACTAGAGTCATTTGAAAATAATACTATTTCAATAGGAAGAGAATTAGCAATATCATTGAATTTGGTAGTAGGAGATAAAATTACTATAATGTCTACATCAAATCTTCAAACTCCCTTTGGGAATTTGCCTCTCCAAGAAAAATTTACAATTTCTTCCGTCTTCAGTAGTGGACTTGCAGAATTTGATCAAAATGTTGTTTTTATGCCATTTGAAAATGCTAATTCTTTATTTGAGTTATCTGACACAGATATAGATCTAGAAATATTTTTAAAAAACCCTGATAAAGTTCAATTAGTTAAAGAGAAAGTACAAGGCATATTTAGCGAGCATTATGTTTATTCATGGGTGGATTTAAACAAATCCTTTTTCGGAGCACTGAAAGTTGAAAGAAATGTAATGTTTATTATTTTAACTTTAATCATAATTGTTGCGGCGTTTAACATTATTTCCGGATTAACAATTTTGGTTAAAAATAAGACAAAAGAAATTGCTATACTCAGAACTCTAGGTATTAGCAAAACATCCATCTCAAAGATTTTTTTTCTTACAGGATTTACCATAGGTTTCCTGGCTACAATTACGGGAGTAATAATTGGTATATTATTCTCATACTATATTGAAGATATAAGAGTCTTACTAACTTTGATTTTTAATATACGATTGTTTCCTGAGGAAATTTATTTTTTAAGCCAAATGCCTTCAGAAATAAATTTGGGTTACATAATTCTTATTTCGCTTTTCTCACTTTTAATTACTTTTTTGGCTACGATTTTTCCATCTTTATCAGCAGCAAAATTAGATCCGGTTAAAGCTTTAAAATATGAGTAAAGAAATAATTAAATTATCAAAAATATCCAAAAAATTTATTGGAGCTAACAAAGACATTATTGTTCTTAAAAATATAAATTTAAAAATCAATAGTGGAGAACTAGTTGCATTAACGGGTCCCTCTGGTTCGGGCAAATCCACTTTATTACACCTTATTGCTTTATTAGACCAACCTACATCGGGTGAGGTCTTTTTCAAAAAAAAAAGTTTTTCGAAAGCAACAGATGGTGAAAAAGATTTTGTAAGAAGACAAGGAATTTCAATAATCTATCAACAAAATAATTTACTTAGTGATTTTACCGCTCTAGAAAATGTTACAATTCCACTAGTTATTAATGGATACAATTGGAGGAATGCAGCAAAAAAAGCCAGTAAAATTTTATCTTTAGTTAATTTATCTAAAAGGCTCAACCATTTTTCAACGGAGCTATCTGGTGGTGAGCAACAAAGGGTGGCTGTTGCACGGGCATTAATCACAGAACCAGATTTAATTTTAGCTGACGAACCTACAGGTAGTCTAGATAGAAAAACTGCTAATGAAATATTTTCTTTATTTGCAAAACTTAAATCTAAGAATATAGCAATACTTTATGCAACTCATAATAGAGAACTAGCGAACAAAGCAGACTATAAGTTAAATATTAGAGATGGTAATATAACTAGGAAAAATGAATGAAGTTACCAATAAGCAATTTACTCATCTAAAAATTCACACACAATATTCGATTTGCGAAGGCGCATTAAAAACATCAGATCTCGCAAGATATTGCAAAACGAATAAAATTCGTGCAGTAGGTCTATGTGACTCAAATAACTTATGTGGAGCCTTAGAGTTTTCAGAATCTGTGGCAAAGTCCAAAACTCAGCCAATTATCGGAACGCAAATTAATATTGAATATAAAGGCCAGAGTGGAAAAATCCCATTATTTGCAAAAAATTTAGAGGGTTATAAAAATTTAATTAAACTATCTTCAAAATCTTTTTTAGAAATAAAAGATAATGAAGAACCACATTGTAAGATTGATGATATAGAAACGAATTATAGGGGCTTGATTTTGTTAACGGGATCTTTTGATGGTTTGGTGGGAAAACTATTTATTAAGAATCTGACAGATGAAATTATTGTTTTGCTAAAAAGATTAAAAAAAACTTTTAATGACAATTATTACCTTGAGATACAAAGACACAATGATGAAAATGAGAAATTATTTGAAAAATTTTTACTCAATGTTTCTAACATATTGGAATTGCCTTTAATAGCTACCCACGAAGTGTTTTATCTAAGTAAAGATATGCACGAAGCTCACGATGCTTATCTCTGCGTTGGTGAAAAAACTTATATAAATGTAAAGGACAGAAAAAAATATTCTGATGAACATTATTTAAAGACTTCCGATGAAATGTATAAACTTTTCCATGATCTTCCGGATGCTGTAGAAAACAATGCAAATTTTCCATTTAGAGTTTCATATAGGCCAAAAAACTCAGTACCAGTTTTGCCCAATATACAAACAAGTGAATCTGAAAGCGTGGACAATGTATTAATAAAAGATTCCAATGAAGGTTTGAAGGAAAGATTGAATGAGTATGTTTTTCCATATTGTAACAAAGAAGACTTAAAAAAGGTCACAAATACTTACAATGAAAGATTAAATCATGAAATTAATATAATTTCTAAAATGAAATATGCTAGCTATTTTTTAATTGTTTCTGATTATATTAAGTGGGCAAAAAAAAATGATATTCCTGTAGGTCCAGGAAGAGGATCGGGAGCTGGTTCTTTGGTAGCTTGGGCACTTTCTATAACTGATATCGATCCGATTAAATTTGATTTAATTTTTGAAAGATTTTTAAATCCTGACAGAATTTCAATGCCAGACTTTGATATAGATTTTTGTGAAGAAAAAAGAGATAGAGTTTTTGATTATTTAAAGCAAAAGTATGGAAAAGGCGTAGCCCACATTATTACCTTTGGAAAACTAAAAGCTAGAATGGCTTTCAGAGATATCGGTAGAGTTTTGGGATTGCCATACGGATATGTAGATACTTTATGTAAAATGATTCCATTTGATCCTTCTAGACCTCTTTCTTTAGAACAGGCTATTGCTCGAGAACCTAGAATAAAAAAAGAAGAGGATAAAGACCCAAGGGTTAAAAAACTTGTAGAACTATCCCTTAAACTAGAAGGCCTAAATAGAAATATGGCGACGCATGCGGCTGGAGTTGTTATTGCTGAAAAAAATTTGGCAGAGCTAGTTCCGTTATATAGGGATTTTTCCTCTAATTTACTTCTGCCATCAACTCAATTTGATATGTATTCCTCAGAAAATGCAGGTCTAATTAAGTTTGATTTACTTGGATTAAAAACCTTAACAGTCATCAATAAAACATTATCTTTTCTTAATGAAAAAAAAATAAATTTAGACATAAGAAAAATTAAACTGGATGATTTTAAAGTTTTTGAATTATTAAGCACAGGCCATACGGTTGGATTATTTCAGCTAGAAAGTTCTGGAATGCGTGATGCCCTAGTTCAGATGAGACCGAATAAATTCGAAGATATTATCGCTTTGGTTGCTTTATACAGACCGGGACCCATGGGCAATATAGCAATTTACAATCAGTGTAAGCATGGAAAAAAAGAACCAGATTATTTACACCCGAAACTTAAAAAAATTCTGGAACCAACATACGGTGTTATTATTTATCAAGAACAAGTTATGCAAATAGCGCAAGTTTTGTCAGGATTTTCTGCCGGTGAGGCTGATATTTTGAGACGTGCAATGGGAAAAAAAAAGAGAGTGGAGCTAGAAAAACAAAAAGAGAGATTTATTAACGGAGCGTACAAAAATGGTATATCCAAAGATACTGCAATTTTTATTTTTAAAAAAATCGAACCATTTGCTGAATATGGTTTCAACAAGAGTCACGCAACAGCGTATGCGATGATAGCTTATCAAACGGCCTATTTAAAAACATACCATCCAAATGAATTTATTGCTGCATCAATGTCTAATGAATTGTCTAATACTGACAAATTGAGTGAATTTTTTGAAGAATTAAAAAGATTAAGAATTACAGTCCATTTTCCATGCATTAATAAATGTTTTTCTAATTTTAGACCAAAAGAAAATTCATTGTTCTATGCCTTGGGTGCAATTAAAAATGTCGGTTATGAAGCTATTTCACAAGTGGTCAAAGAAAGAGAAAAAAATGGAAAATATAGGTCTATTAGTGATTTTATTAATCGAATTAATCCTAAAAATATAAACAAACTTCAATTAGAAGGACTAGTTAAAGCAGGAGCATTTGACTCAATTTTTAAGAACAGAAAAGTACTTTACGATAATATCCCTAATATTATTCAGAATTCAAAAACCATACATGAAAACAAACTCAACAATCAATCAAGCTTATTTTTAGAAGATAATCATAAAATTTCTTATTTAATGAATGATAAAAACTCTTCTAATTGGTCTAGTGATGAAACTTTGTCAAAAGAATTTGAGTCGGTTGGGTTCTATATATCAAACCATCCTTTAAAAAAATACGAAGATGCTATCAAGCAGTACAAAATTAAAACATTTGAAGAATTTGAAAAAGGTAAGGATATCGAATGTTTTCTTGGAGCTACTATTATGTCGATAAAAGAAAAAAAAACTACAAAAGGAACTTTTTTTGTCATTATAAAGTTTAGTGATTTAAGTAAAGTATTTGAACTTTTACTTTTTTCAGAGCTTTTGGAAAAGAATAGAGAAAATTTGCTTGTAGGACAATCTTTTTTATTAACTGTTATTAAAGATAAGGAAAATATGGATAATCGATTTAGAAAAATAAATGTAAGGAAGATTGTTAATTTAAAAGAAATTACAAAACCCAGCTACAGCAATGTTCATATAGAGGTAGATACACCTGATAGTTTAAAAAAGCTTTATGAAAATATTAAAGAAAAAGGAAATTCTAAAATTAAAATTTCCATCAATGAAGTAGGGAAAAATTATTTATTTGTATTAAAGAATAAGAGAAAATTTGATTACGAAACTTTAAAGCACCTGAATAAAGAGCGCTATATCAAGAAAATAAGAGTTTAAATTTAACATTGAGTTTTTGCTTATAAAAAGGTAGAACGTCTAACTTAAATACGCACACAATTGTTGGTTGTGAAACCTCCGGTCCTTAAATGGAAAAAATTGTGGTGGAATAACCGGAAAATTATGAAATTACCAAGTATAACCATAAAACAATTACTAGAGGCGGGAGTTCATTTAGGCCATAAAACTTTTAGATGGAATCCAAAAATGAGTGAGTTTATTTTTGGGTCAAAGGATTCTATACATATTATTGATCTTGTGCAAACTTTGGAAATGACAAAATCAGCATTACACGAAATACATAAGTGTATTGCTTCTGGAGGTAAAATATTGTTTGTATCAACAAAAAAACAAGCTTCAGAAACAATTTCTGCACTAGCTAAGGATACTTCACAATTTTATGTTAATCATAGATGGCTTGGTGGAATGCTCACCAATTGGAAGACAATATCCAATTCAATAAAACGGTACAAAAAACTTTCAGAGGACTTAAAAAAAGAGAGTATAGGTTTCACAAAAAAAGAAATTCTAAAAATGGGTATTCAAAGGGACAAACTGGAAAGATCATTAGGTGGTATAGTTGACATGACAAAAATACCAGATATGATTTTTATAATTGATACTAATGTTGAATCTTTAGCTGTTAAAGAAGCTTTAAAATTGAATATTCCTATAGTTGCAATAATTGATACCAATTCGGATCCTACAGGAATAAATTTTCCAATACCCGGAAATGACGATGCTAGAAGAGCAATAAATTTATATTGCGAATTAATAAGAAAAACGGTGCTAGATGCTCAAAAAGATATAACTGAAAAAAATACTAATAAATTAATTTTTCAACAAAAAAACGATAAAGCAGAAAAAAAGCCCAATACTAAAAATTCAAAATAAAAATATATCATTTTTATGATATCAAATACTTTATTACAAAAAGTTAAACAATTGAGAGAAATTACTGGTGTAGGATTTAAAGATTGTAAGTATGCAATAGATGAAAACAATGGTGATATTGAAAAATCAATTGAGTTTTTGAGAAAAAAAGGGATTGCCAAAGCTATAAAAAAAATGGGACGAATAGCTACTGATGGTCTAGTTTGTATTTATGAAAAAGATAATAAATTTTCAATGATAGAAATAAACAGTGAAACTGATTTTGTTGCTAAAAATAGTGATTTTATAACTTTTGCAGAGGAAATATCTAAATTAGCATTGGTTAGCTCTGGAATAATGAAAGATATTTTAATTTCAAAAATGGCAAACAAAAAAACTGTTAAGGACAATTTGGTTGATTTTATATCTAAAATTGGGGAAAAGATTACTTTAAGAAGAAGTGCTTTTATTGGAGCAACAAATTCTATAAATTTTTCGTATACACATTCTTCACTTAAAAAAAATATTGGAAAACTAGGAGTGTTGTTAAGCTTAGAAACTACAAAGTCAAAAAATGATATATTAAATTTAGGTAGACAGTTAGCGATGCAAGTAGCCGCCACTTCACCTTTAGCAATTAACAAAGATGATATTGATCAAAATTTATTACAAAAAGAAAAGGAAATAATTACAGAAGAATTGAAAAATAGTAAAAAGGACTCTAAGATTATAGACAAAATAGTTATGGGAAGATTAAATAAATTTGTTTCTGAAAGTACGTTATTAAACCAAGAGTGGATTATGGAACCAAAAAAGAGAGTAAGGGATGTTATTAAAGAAATTGCCGGTAATGATAAAATAAAAATAAAGAATTTTATTAGATTTAAGGTTGGTGAAGGAGTTTAAATACTTGTGGATTCAGAAGATATATTAAGGAATTGCAATGCAAAGATGAAAAAAACTTTTGATGTTTTTATTCAAGATTTATCTTCATTAAAAACGGGACGTGCTAATGTTTCTATGTTGGATATAATTAAAGTTGATGTTTACGGACAAAGCATGCCAATAAATCAAATTGCAACAATATCAACACCCGAACCAAGACTTCTTACTATTCAAGTTTGGGACAAAAATAATGTCACGTTAATTGATTCAACAATTAAAAAATCTAATCTTGGAATAAATCCTCAAATAGATGGTCAATTACTGAGAATTCCAATTCCTAGTTTAACTGAAGAAAGAAGAGTCGAGTTAAAAAAAATTATGGGTGGACTAGCAGAGAAAGCAAAAATATCTGTAAGAAATATAAGACGAGAAGCCAATGATAATTTAAAAAAAGATTTTAAAGATAAAAAAATTAGCGAAGATGAGTTAAAAAATTTAGAAAAAAAAATTCAAAAATTAACTGATATACAAATCTCAGCATTAGATAAAAAATTAGGAGAAAAAGAAAAAGAAATAATGACTGTATGAATAAACTAAATCATGTCGCTATAATCATGGATGGAAATGGGCGATGGGGTTTAAAAAAAAGAGGATCTAGAAATTATGGTCATCTAAAAGGATTAAATACGGTAGAAACTGTAATTAAATCATCGCTTGATCAAAAAATTCCATATTTAACACTTTATACTTTTTCAACAGAAAATTGGAAAAGACCAGATAAAGAAATCAATTTTCTTTTTGATTTAATAAGAAAGCATATTAAAAAAAATTTAAAAAAGATTATTAAACAAGGAATTAAGATAAATATTATTGGAAAACGAAAAAAACTTCCAGTAGATATCGTTAAATCTTTAAAATTAATTGAAAAAAAAACCAAAAAAAATGATGCGATTACAATAAATCTTGCGTTAAATTATGGATCAAAAGAAGAAATTGTTGATGCTTGCAGGAAATTTGCCTTTGAGAAAAATAAAAAAATAGATATAAAAAATTTTCAAAAGAAACTTTATACTAAAAATATACCAGACCCCGATATTTTAATCAGAACAGGCGGAACAAGAAGATTAAGCAATTTTTTATTATGGCAGCTAGCATATGCAGAGATTTTTTTTGTAGATAAATTATGGCCAGATTTTAATAAAAATGATTTTAACAAAATTATAAGTAAATTTCATAATATAAAAAGAAATTTTGGGGAAATTTAATGACCAGAGAATTAAGAGAAAGAATAATAACATCTATAGTTTTGTTTATAATTGCTGTTCTTTGTATTTCAATCAATAAAATATTTTTCATGATTTCATCTATTGTATTCGGAATAGTATGTTTTATGGAATGGAGTAAAATTAATACGAAATCTTTAATGAAAAGAAACCCATTAAAATATTTTTTAATAATCGCTTCAGGTTTTATTTATTTATTCATAATTTTACAAATTTCTATTTTCGCTCTAAGAGGCGAAAGTTTAGAAAGTATAATTTTTTTTATTATTATTTTATGTATATGTATTTGTTCTGATACAGGCGGTTACGTTTTTGGTAAAACTATAGGTGGTAAAAAATTAACTTCGATAAGTCCTAATAAAACAATTTCTGGAAGTATAGGTTCTTTTATTTTTTCACTTTTGCCTTTATTTTTATTCAATTTTCAAAACTATTTTGATTCTCATTTTGATCTTGACTTTAGGACCTATACGTTTTTTGCAAGCGATATACTGCCAATTAAATATGAATCTTTTAATTTTGAAATTTCTTTAAAAAATATATTATTTTGCTTAATCATTTCTTTATCTTGCCAATTAGGAGATTTATTTATTTCTTACATTAAAAGATTTAATAATGTTAAAGATGCTGGAACAATTTTACCCGGTCACGGAGGTTTGCTTGATAGAGTTGATGGAATAATTTTTGCGATACCTACTACATTTATTTTGATATTTACACAGGTGTTTTGAGATGAAAATAAAAATTGCAATACTTGGCTCTACCGGATCTATAGGTAAATCAACTTTAGAAGTTATAAAGAAAGATAAAAAGAATTTTGATGTAATTTTATTATCTGCAAATAATAATTACAAAAAACTTATTCAACAAGCAAAAGAGTTTAATGTCAAAAATGTTATAATAAAAAATAAAACGCTTTATCTAAAAGTTAAAAATTCTTTAAAAAAAACTAAAACAAAAGTTTATTCGGGTGATATTTCTATAATTAATATAATTTCTGGAAAATTAGACTATACAATGTCCGCTATTGTTGGAGTAGCAGGATTACAACCAACAGTAGATGCAATTAAAATTAGTAAAACCGTTGCTATTGCAAACAAAGAAACAATTATTTGTGGTTGGGAGATTTTATCTAAACATATTAAGAAGTATAAAACTAAGATAATACCCGTTGATTCGGAACATTTTTCAATAATGGAACTCACCAAAGACATCACCGATGATGAGATTGAAGAAGTAATAATTACTGCTTCTGGCGGTCCCTTTTTAAATATGTCAAAAAACGAAATGAGTAAGGTTACACCCAGTCAAGCTATCAATCATCCAAATTGGAAAATGGGAAAAAAAATATCTGTTGATTCAGCAAACTTAATGAACAAAGTTTTTGAAGTAATTGAGGCTTATAAAATTTTTAAATTTAATAAAAAGAAATATAGAATAATGATACATCCACAATCTTATGTACATTCTATAATTCGATTCAAAAATGGTTTAATAAAAATGATTTTATATAATGCTGATATGAAAATACCTATATCAAATACTTTATATGGTAGAAAAAATTATGTTTCGAATGTAAAAAAAATTGACACAAAAGTTTTAAACAAAATGAGTTTTCAAAATGTAAATATAAAACATTTTCCATCGATAAAATTGATTAGCAGATGTTTAAACTCAGGTTTGTTGGCACCAACAATAGTCAATGCTTCAAATGAAGTATTGGTTAACTTATTTTTGAATAATAAAATTGGTTTTTTAGATATTGTTGAGACTATAAACGAGATTTTTAAGGATAAAGAGTTTAAAAAGTATGCCACAAGAAATCCAGCATCAGTAAAAGATATACAAATGACCGATAATTGGGCTAGATTGAAAACCTTTGCTATGTGTGTAAGATAATATTTTATGGAAAATTTTAAAAAAATATTTTTAGTATTTATTCTGTTTTTTCTTGTTTTCAGTGTTAAATCATATTCAGAAATAGTTACAAAAGTTGAGGTTGAGGGAAATGAGAGGATTTCTTTAGAAACAATAGCAATTTTTGGAGATATCACAATAGGTAAAAATTACGAATCATCAGATATTAATTTGCTGATCAAAAAACTCTATGAAACTAATTTTTTTTCAAATATATCTGTTGAATTACAAAATGGTCAATTAAGTATTATTGTTGAAGAGAACCCGATTATCAATTCAATAGTTTTTAAAGGTGAGAAAGCCACTAAATACAAAGAAGCTGTTAAAGCATTACTTACCCTTAGGGAAAAAACTTCATTTATAAATAATTATATTAAATCAGATATCAATAAAATAAAAGAGTTTTACAGACATTTGGGATTTTACTTTGTAAAAATAGAGGCAGCAATAGAAAAGTTAACGCAAAATAGAGTAAATTTAATTTATTCAATAGATAAAGGAAAAAAGTCTAAAATCTCAAAAATACATTTTTTAGGCGACAAAAAGATCAGGGATAAAAGATTAAGAGATATTATTACCTCGACGGAAGCTAAATTTTGGAAATTTATTTCACGGAATGTTTATCTAAATAAAGCTAGAATTGAATTAGATAAAAGATTGTTGAAGAATTATTATAGAAACAAAGGCTATTACGAAGTTGAAATATCATCAAGTAATGTTGAATATGCTGAAGGAGAAGGTTTTATTTTAACTTACAGCATTAATGCAGGAAATAGATATAGATTCAAGAAAATTGTTGCAAACGTTTCGGAAGAATTGGATCAATCTGCTTTTTCGTCATTGGAAAAAGAATTTAATAAAATAATTGGCGACTACTATTCTCAAAGAAAATTAACATCTATCTTAGAAAAAATAGATACATTGAGTGAACAAAAAGAATTACAGTTTATTAACCACGGAGTTATTGAAACATTAGAAGGAGACGGCGTGCTAGTGGAAATAAATATTTTTGAAGGTCAAAAATTTATAATAGAAAGAATAAATATAGCTGGCAATAGTGTAACAAATGACTCAGTAATAAGAGGTGAAATGATTGTAGATGAAGGAGATCCATTTAGTGCTCTTCTTATTAATAAGTCAATTAATAATCTCAAAGCCAGAAATATTTTTGGAAAAGTTGAGCAAAAAATTTTGGAAGGATCTTCTCCAGACCTAAGAGTGTTAGAGATAACCGTTGAAGAAAAGGCAACCGGGGAAATTATGGCAGGTGCTGGCGTTGGTACTGCTGGAACTTCTTTTATGTTTGCGGTAAAAGAGAATAATTGGTTAGGAAAAGGAATTAAACTTCAAACTTCATTAAATCTAACAAAAGAAACTATAAGTGGAAGTCTTGTAGTTACCAATCCAAACTATAATTTTACTGGTAACTCAGTTTTTTCTTCTTTAGATATTGCATCAACCGATATGTCTGATAGCTCAGGTTACAAAAGTTCAAGAACAGGTTTTTCTTTAGGAACGGAATTTGAACAATATGAAAATATATTCTTGGCACCCTCAATAGTAGTTGTACATGAAAATATCAAGATTCCAGACGACGCAACTGCAGAATTAAAAAAAATGGACGGAACATTCTCTAATATAGATTTTGCATATGGTTTAATAGTTGATAAAAGAAACCGGACTTTTAAGCCTACCGCCGGCTATAGGGCAAAATTTGTACAGTCATTGCCAATAATTCAGGATGCGTCATCATTGTTGAATGGAATAAATGTAAGTGTTTATCATGCCTTATCGGAAGACGTAATTGGATCAGTCAAATTTTATGCACGTTCGATACATGGTATAGATCAGGACGTGCGATTAACGAATAGATTGAGGATGCCAGGAAATAGACTTCGTGGTTTTAATACAAGAAGAGTAGGTCCAAAGGATGGTGAAGATTATATTGGAGGCAACTATGTTACAGCATTAGGGTTTGAGGCGCAGTTACCCAATCTTTTACCAGAGTCATCAAGAACAGATATTAGTGTATTTTTAGATACCGGAAATATATGGCACGTGGACTATAATGATACTCTGGACGATGCAAGCAAAATTAGATCATCTATTGGAATAAGCGCGGATGTGTTTACTGCAGTTGGGCCTCTCAGTTTTACATTAGCACAAGATTTATCAAAATCTCTCAATGATGAAACCCAAACATTTAATTTTAGATTGGGAACATCATTTTAGTGAAATATTTAGTAAAATTTTTTGTAGTTACTTTTTTGTTATTAGTTTGTACATATGCATCGGCTGAAACTGAACAAAAAATAGTATACTTAGATATGAAATTTATTTTAAATAATAGTCAAGCGGGGAAAGGTGCTCAAGACTTTTTAAAGAAAACATTTAATGAAAATCAAAACAAATTTATAGATAAAGAAAAAGAATTAAAAAGGGAAGAAAATGATTTGCTAGCCAAAAAGTCAATTTTAACTAAAGAAGAATATCGAAAGAATGCTGATGAGTTGAGAAAAAAAGTAATAGATTACAAGTCGGAAAGGAGATTATCACTTGAAAAAATTACCACTAATAGATTGAAAGCAAGACAAAAATTATTGGAAAAGATAAATCCAATTTTAGATAC
>Ga0066376_10004139_pt1 | contig 12707 bp, 9 predicted proteins | sample Knorr_S15_td_Bot_FD_77009 | JGI IMG/M metagenome (GOLD analysis project Ga0066376, IMG submission 77009) | Marine microbial communities from Southern Atlantic Ocean transect - Knorr_S15_td_Bottom_ad_5009_LV_A | ecosystem: Environmental > Aquatic > Marine > Oceanic | place: Southern Atlantic... | reverse complement strand
TGACAGAGATCAACCTTTATAACGCTACCATTCGCGCACCCTATCCGGGTGTCGTATCCAAACGTCATACCGAGGTCGGCGCTTTTGTCAAAACCGGTGATCCCCTGGTGACCCTAGTAAACGATACGCATCTGGAGATCGAAGCCGAGGTTCCCGCCGCCCGAACGATAGCACTCAAACCTTCCACCCGGATTTTAGCCTTTCTCAGTAAGTCCATCAGCATTACCACCCATGTTCGCGCCGTAATTCCGGATGAGAACCCCCAGACCAGAACACGTACTGTCCGTTTTGTCCCAGAAATAACGTCCCTGCATACCAATTTGGCTGTTAATCAAAGTGTCACCCTGCAACTGCCGATTAATAGCGCTAAAACCGCCACTACCGTCCACAAAGATGCTATTATTTTCCGCAAGGGAAAAACCCTGGTTTATATAGCCAAGGGCTCCAAGGCGGAACTCCGCCCGGTGTTTCTGGGCGAAGCCGTCGGCACTCGATTTATTGTCAACCGTGGCCTTGCCCCCGGCGATCTGGTGGTAGTGCGTGGTAATGAAAGACTGAAACCCGGACAAAAAATTCGCTACAAGGGCACCGCCCAGGGCAACGCTAAGGATAAGGGTCAAGACAAAGACAAGGCCAAGGGATAATAGAAAATGAACCTGATCCGTCTTTCCATTGAACGTCCGGTGGCAATCCTCGCCGCGGTGTTGATGGTGGTGATGTTCGGGATACTGGCATTGGTCCAAATCCCCATTCAACTGACCCCCGACGTTCGCAAGCCGGTGATCAGCCTGAGAACCATTTGGCCGGGTGCGGCGCCGGCCGAAATCGAGCGTGAAATAACCAACCGCCAGGAAGACGTGCTGAAGGGCATCAAGGGCCTGGACGAAATCATCAGCCAATCCCAGGACGGACGCTCTAGGATAACGCTTGAATTCGCCGTCGGCACTAATATGTCGGAAGCCATGTTATTGGTCTCCAACCGGTTGGACCGGGTAAATAATTATCCCAGCGAAGCCACTGAACCGTCCATCCGTACCGCCAGTTCCGACGACAACCCCATCGCCTGGATCGTGCTGATCCGGACCGAGGGCAATGATCGCCCCATGCACAGTTTCGGAGACTTCGCCGAAGACGTCATTCAGGACCGAATTGAACGTGTCAACGGCATTGCCCGTGTCAATGTCTATGGCGGCGCACTCAAGGAAATGGAAGTTGTCGTCGACCCCGAACAAATGGCCCGCTACGGCCTGACCGTCACAGAAGTTGTAAGAATATTAAGAGCCGCCAATTCCTCCCTTTCGGCGGGTGACGTGGAAGAAGGCAAACGCCGCTATGTAGTCCGAACCGAAGGTGAATTTTCCAACCTGGATGATGTACGCCGTGTGGTGTTGCGCTCTATCACGGACCCTGTAACGGGAAGCATCGCCAGGGTCACCGTTGGTGACATTGGCAAGGTCAATTTAGTCAGCAAGAAACCGACTGCATCCATCCGATTCAACGGTCAACCGGCCATGGTCCTTAACGCCGTTCGCGAAACCGGCGCCAATGTCATCGAGGTCATGCAGGACGTCCGCGCCGCCATCAAGGACCTCAACAAAAATATTCTTCCCGCCGAAGGGCTTCGCTTACGCCAGGTTTATGATGAAACCACTTACATCAATTCCTCCATTGACCTGGTTCAGCAAAATATCTTCGTCGGCGGCGCCCTAGCCGCCATAATGTTGCTGCTGTTCCTGCGTTCGGGCGGCGCCACCATGGTGATTTCGATGGCGATTCCGGTGTCTATCATCGGCGCCTTCGTTGCCATGGCGGCCTTGGGTCGATCCTTGAATGTCATCTCGCTTGCCGGCATTGCCTTTGCCGTCGGCATGGTCGTTGATGCCGCGATAGTGGTGCTGGAAAATATTTATCGCCACCGGGAAAGAGGTGCCAGCCGCGCCGAGGCCGCTTACCGCGGGACCCGTGAAGTTTGGCCGGCGGTGTTCGTTTCGGCGTTGACCACGGTCATGGTGTTCATCCCAATCCTGGTGATGCAACTGGAAGCCGGGCAATTGTTTCGCGACATCGCCGTTGCGCTATCGGTGTCCGTTTTGTTGTCGTTATTGGTGGCGGTCACCGTGGTGCCGGCGCTATCGAACCGAATTCTCAATGTCTCCACTCTCGACGATACTAATAAAGAGGCCAAGAAACGGTTCAGAATTCCCGGCCTCGACGACCTCGCCAGTATGTTTGTTGAAACCGTATTGGCCTTTACCCGCCGGGTGACCAAAAGCCGCATGCTTGCCATTGGCGTCGTTGGCGCCCTGTGCGGCACTGGCGTTCTAGTGACCATGGCGCTGCTGCCGAAACTGGAATACCTACCCAGCGGTAATCGTAATCTTATTTTCGGTCACATCCTGCCGCCGCCCGGTTACAATCTTGAAACCACCACCAAGATCGCCAGCAAATTCGAGGCTAAGGTGATCCCGCTTCTTGCTGAAGTCAGCGGGCCGGAATCCGAGGAAGGACAACCGCCGAAACTGCGGCACTTTTTCTACGTCGCGACGCGTGGGCGGACCTTTATCGGCGCCTCGGCCCAGGACCCGACCAAGGTCAAGGAACTGATCCCGGTATTGAAACGCGCTGTCTACAATGAGCCCGGCACCTTCGGCGCGATCACCCAAAGATCTCTTTTCGGGCGCGGCATCGGCGGTTCTCGGGCGATTGAATTAAATGTTTCGGGACCGGACCTTGAAGACGTGCTGGATGTTGCCAAGGAAGCGGTCGGCCTTATCGAACAGACCCTGCCCCGCAGCCAAGGCACCCAAATCCGCCCGAAACCGGGCCTTGAACTGGGTGCACCGGAAGTCCGAATTACCCCCAACCGTATCAAACTGGCTGACAACGGTGTTACTGCCCGGGAATTTGGCGATACCATTGATGCCTTTAATGACGGCCTTCGGGTCGCCGAAATTACCATCGGCTCCAAACGCATCGACCTGACCCTCCGGGGCAACCGCCAAAACATAACCGAAACCCAGGGGATCGGCCAATTACCGGTGGTTACGTCGTCGGGCACCATTGTTCCGGCCAGTTCGTTGGCGGATATGGAAGTAACGACGGGACCGGTTCAAATTCGCCACCTGGAACGCCAACGGGTGGTTTCGCTGTCAATCCATTCACCGCCCAAGTTGCCCCTTGAAACAGCGCTGGATAAGCTGAACGCCGATGTCATCGGAAAATTGAGGGCAGGAGACTTGCCCCCGGGGATTCGGCTCAGCCTTTCAGGGACCGCCGACAAGCTGACCCAAACCTGGGATGCGATGGTGGTGAATCTTATTGTCGCCATTATTATTGTTTACCTGGTGATGGCGGTATTATTCGAAAGCTTCATTTACCCCATGATCATTATGCTATCGGTGCCGCTGGCGACCGCCGGGGGCGTCATCGGCTTGGCGGTGGTTAACCAGTTCACCTTCCAGCCCTTGGATATGCTGACGTTATTGGGCTTCGTAATCTTGATTGGCATTGTCGTGAACAACGCCATCCTGTTGGTGCATCAGACCCTGTTGCACATCAACCAAGAAGGCATGGCGGTAGAAGCTGCTATCATGGAGGCGACCCGCAACCGAATCAGGCCGATCTTTATGTCGACGCTGACCAGCGTATTCGGCATGATGCCGCTGGTAATGTTTCCGGGGGCCGGTTCGGAACTTTACCGGGGGCTGGGCTCAGTGGTGCTGGGCGGTTTATCATTATCGGCGGTCCTGACACTGGCCATCGTGCCACCCCTGCTCACCTTGGTTGCCGGCACGCTGGAAAAAAAAGGCGCCAAAATTACCACCAAGATATCCAAAAACCTCAAGCCGGCTGAATAGAACAGACCATCTGGCAAGCTGCCTCTAACAACGGGCACCTCCGGGCCTTAGCCAGCAAGGACAACGCCCATGATTTTCAGGCAATTGTTTGAGAATATTTCGTGCTCTTACACCTATTTATTGGGAAGTCGCACCGGTGGCGAAGCGCTGATTATAGATCCCGTACTTGAAAAAACGGATCACTATCTTCAACTACTGCATGAACTGGAGCTGACGCTGGTCAAGGCCATCGACACCCATGTCCACGCCGACCATAAAACCGCCCTGGGCGCGCTTCGCGATAAAACCCATTGTGTCACCGTCATGGGCAAGAAGTCCGACGTCGACCTCGTTTCCATGCGGGTTGATGATGGCGACAAGATCGAGATAGAGAATATCCAGTTAGACGTCATCCATACACCAGGTCACACCATTGATTCCTATTCCTTCACCATGACGGATAGAGTGTTCACCGGCGACACCCTATTAATTCGCGGCACCGGACGCACAGACTTTCAGCAGGGCGATAACGCCGATGCCTACCATTCGCTATTCGAGAAACTTTTAAAACTGCCGGACGAAACCCTGGTCTATCCGGGCCACGACTACAATGGCGACACAGTCAGCACCATCGGTGAGGAAAAGGCCTTTAACCCGCGTCTCCAGGTGGCCTCGGCCCAAGAATACGCCGACATCATGAACAACCTCAGCTTGCCCAACCCAAAACAAATGGATGAGGCGGTGCCTGCCAATCTCGCCATCGGATTTTCCGCTGACCGAACAGAAATATTAGACGCCACCATTTCCGCGCTTGATGCCATTGACCTCGCCGACCAGGCCAACAATTTATTCGTTGATTTACGTGAGGAAAACGAAAGAGTACGCGACGGCATTATTGCCGGATCCGTTCATTTGCCCTATCAAGCCCTTCGCGGCAACATCAAGCCAGGCGGCCTTTTAGCGGCCATGGCAACAAATGAAAACCAGCATATCCTGCTCTATTGTGCTTTCGGCGAACGGTCTGCGCTGGGGCTTCAGAAAATGATCGAAGCCGGATTCACCAATGCCCGACATCTCGGCGGCGGGTTTGATGCCTGGGTCAAGGCGGGTGGCATTGTTGAAAAGCCTTACGAACCGGTTAATCAGGGTTAGCTACGTTATCAGTATTTTTAATATCCATTCATACCCGCTTCACATGGGGTAAATACTGTGGTCATACCCTCAGTATATATCTGTCTTCTATTACGAGGACGAATAATGAAAAAACCGGCCCGTACAATTCTTATCGTAAAAAATGATGTTTCCGTTCAGGCAACAACGGCTCACCACCTTGTAAAGGTAGGATACAATGTGCATACGTCCGTCAACGGTGCCGGAATGTTCCTTGCCTAATGGAAGGAATACCCAGACCTAATTCTTCTGAACCCCAATCTTCCTGACGGAGACGGACTCGATTATGCCCAACAAATTCTCAAGCAAACCGACGTACCGATTGTCATCGCCACCGCCAGCCAAAACCGCGAAGACCGCATTAAGGTCCTGGGTTTCGGTGTCACCGATTACCTGACCCGGCCAATCGACCCCAAGGAACTTATCCTGCGGATCCGCAATATATTAAATCGCAGCGAGAATGTAGCAGGCCATCCCGAAACCCATCTTCATGAGCATGTGACAGGATTAAAAGAACCGCTTCAATAACTCTCGAACAGATGTATGCCATCAACGCCCACGCGCCGCCTGATTTTACCCTGCCCCATCAGGTAGTGAAGGTGGGCCAAGGTCTCCCCAATAGCGAAAAACAGCTGATGCGAGTCGAGTTCTCGCTTGAAGAGTTGTCTCAAGACCTCAACACCGGTCACCGGGTTAGCGGTAACCGTTAAGGTAAACTCCAAGCGTTCAGCGTGGTGGTCCCTCAAATCATCCAGCCGGGCGTCAAGGCCGCGGAAAGGCAAATTGTGACTGGGCAGCACCAGGGTGTGGGGGCCAAGATCACGATATAAGTCCAGGCTTTCCAGGAACAAGGCCAAGGGATCGGCCTCCGGTTCTTGTGGCCAGACGCTGATATTGGGACTGATTTTAGGCAATACCTGGTCGCCGGAAATCAGCACGCCAAGTTCCTCGCAATGAAAACACGCATGCTCCGGCGCGTGACCTTTGCCTATAATAGTCCTCCACGACCGCCCGCCAATGCGTAATCGATCACCGTCCTGAATACGGATAAACGACCCTGGCACCCTGGAAACCGACTTGGCGTAGCGACCGCCACGGGCCTTGGCCGCGGTCATCATTTCATCGTCGAAACCGGCAGCGTGATAGAAGCGCCGGGCCGTGGCGCGAAAATTTTCGCCTGTATCCAGGCTCGACATCCTACTTTGAGTCCATTCCTCCCGGGGCATCCAGAGGGGAACGTCGAAGCGCCGCGTCAACCAACCCGCAAGCCCCACATGATCGGGGTGGAAATGGGTTACAATTACCCTTTTCAGGGGCTTGGCCTTAGTGAAATGTGAATCGAAGATTCTCTCCCAGGCAGCCTTAACCTCGTCACGGGCAATCCCGGTATCGACAATAGCCCACCCTTCGCTGTCTTCATCACTATCGTCTAAAAGCCACAGATTGATGTGATCGAGCTTGAACGGCAACGGCATCCTGAGCCAGTTGACCCCATTCGCGACTTCAACGATTTCGCCATGATCAGGTGCCGCGTCATAAGCGTAATCGGGGATGTAAACGGATTTGTCCATGGCCCGGAAATTTAACCGCATAGGCGCTTAGGTCAAGCCCAGGCTCCATAACCCCATGGACTGAAGAGGGCTAGCTAACCTCCAGGCCGCTGATCTCATTAGCGACCATGTATTGAAGCTCTTCCTTGATAATTTCTGAATGGCGCGTCGGCTCAGCCTGAAGTACGGAAGAAATAATCGATTGCCGCACCGGTTTTGCCAAGCGTTCAAAATTTTCCAACATCAAAAACTTGACGCTCGGCCGGACGGTACCGGACAGCAACAAAGACAACACCAATTTTTTGCGGATGTCGTTGCGCATATTTCCAGCCTCGGTCAATTCAAAGAAATCGCAAACGAATTGACGCGGTGCGATCGAGCCATCGAGCAGCAATTGCAGGTTTTCCCTGAGCGCCAGGGTGTACTGTTCGCGGGTTTTAACGATAAATCGCGATGCATGGTGGCGGACCTCTGCAATCGTCGTTGGGTTAAAATCACTTTCAGTGACGAAACTCAGGCATTCGCGGACCAGCGGATGCTTGGACGTTTCGCCGACCACCTGCATGACCCCAGCGATTAATTTGGTGGTGGAACCCAATGGGCACATTCGGGTCGCCGCCGCCAATGCCATTGGCGCTTCCGGGTCGCGGCTGGCGACCATGGCCAGCGGCAATGGGTCTTCGAACCCCAGCAGGTTGATGTTTTTATTCATGAAGTTTTCCGGGATCAACATCCGGTCTTTTGCACCGGGAAGGACCAAGGGCTCATGCTTGCGGTATTTACTCTTGATCTCTAACGCCGATTTTAGGCCGTCCTGGGTAATCCCGAGAGCATTGGCCATGGCCGCCTCCTTTATTTCACCTCTTGTTAAATCCCTGACGGACCAGTGCCCGTCCATTCCTCAAAAATTAGTCTCCAATTTCCAAGCCGGTGGTGTCGGTGCCAAGTGCTACCCGGCTTGCCGCTTCTCTAGACCAACCCTTGACGGAATCTCGTTCCAGCCATTCTCCGAAAAACCGTTCGCCCTGGCGGAAAGCCCCTGCTGGTGCGCCCTGGTTTAGTACCTCTTGGTTCTCAAGTATCTTTTTGCCCTTTTCCAGACACGCCTGCATGTGCAGATGCCAGGCCTTCGACGCTGGTTCCCAATCGTCATAGGTCCTAACCAATTCATCCACCATGTGCGACAGCACCAGGGTCAGGAATACCACCCGGCCCATGGGCGCTTGGGTATCACCTTTGCGCCATGCGTCAACCTCATCCGCCTCGGATTCACATAATGTGGCGATCAACTGCGGCGTAACGCCGGCCAGCATCAGCCCATCGAAAACGGAAAAGACGCCATGCCCTTCCACTTCCGTAGCCCTTGCCGAATTCCCGGCTAGATCGCGTGATACCGCTGTCATTGCCGCCCTTTTTTTCGTTGTTTGCTATTTCCCTTAGCAACCTTGTACCCCAGCCTCCAGGAGCCTGGAAACCGTTATTTGTGCATATAGGAGAAAAAAACCACTAGATATAGTGCTTTAGGCATATTCCGGGGAGACAAACAGGGGCGTGCCCTGCCTTGATTTCACCGTTAAACTGCATTTATGCGAATCGGTATTGACCTCGGTGGCACAAAGATCGAAGGGCTTATCCTTGGCTCAAACAGGCCCGGTGGGTCTGGCGGAGATGAAATTTTCCGCCGCCGCACCGATACCCCAAAAGGAAACTATGACGCCACAATCCCCATCGCCCTGACCTGATTGAGCAAAGCGAGCGCATCGCCTCGGTCCTACGCCAGATTGAGACGCCCACCAATCTGACGGCTTAGAAACTCTCTACCGTATTAATTTAATTGCGTAAAAATTGCGAGCCGGTCAATAGACCAGTTGGCTCAGCATTTGTAGGTAGCTCAAGGCATTCCACTCAAGCTTTTCGGCGGGTAACGCCGCCACCTCAACCGCCATCCCGACTGGCGCAAACGCAGGGGGATCAACCATCGCCTTCGACCACTCACCCGGATTAACCTGGATCGCCCATGAATCGTTGATCCCGGCCCGGTAGATTTGCTTACGAATGCCCTGGGCCTGTTCCTGATCGAAAGGCCCGACCACAACCCGGAAAACCGTTGCCCAATCAAGCTTCGCTGACAACACAGACGGTGTCAGACCCCGGTACTTGTTTATTAGCTTTCTGGCATTCGCATGCTCGCGGAAACTGCCAATGACAAAATAATATCCAGCCGCCGGCTCCTTGCCGGTTCCGGCAATTCTGGTGGTCCGCGCCTGCCATCCCCTGGGGCTGTTATCAACCACGGCTACGATAATTTTTTTCGGGATCACTACCGGAGCGGGGCCAGAGGCAAAGACCTGAAGCGGATAATCAATCAATTCAGCCTCATCCTCGAAGACCACCGCCAGATCGATACGGTCGGCTTCTCTGTCGAGGCGAACAGGAGGGGCTTCGGCCAAATCATGCGCCCATTCGGACTCTAATATCTCGCCGTTGACAGTAAAATTTGCCGCCTCTTCAACCATTGGCTCCACGCCGGCGGCGGTTTCAAATTCAGCAATGGCGGCGATGTCGGTTTCATCGATTTCTTCATCTTCCTCGGCATTGTCGCCGAACAAGATTTTCGCATAGGAACCACCATCAGCCAACACGGTCGCCAATTCATCGAAATCGCGGCACAAATTATTTTCTTCATCAACGACGATGCGCAACAAAGCGCAGTCCTTTTGGGCGAGAATGGAGAAGCCGTGATCGGTGACGGATTTCTCGGTCATCAGGTAGGAAATCCCGTCCAGTGCCCAGGACGCAACCTGAAGGGGCACAGGAAGAGCGCAACCGCTCAACAGCACCATCCCGGCTCCGAGAACCGCGAATCTCTTCATCGCTCCGCTCCTGGCTTTTTTTATTTTTAGGTTATTGTTTTTATATCGTCATTTAGAAACAGAATGATCGCTAATTGTTTTAGCGCGACCATTTCTATAAATCTTTAGGCGTTGAGTTTTCCCGCCCAGGGTTCGGGGTAATTTTTAGAGAGCCCCCTCTTCCTTAAAACCTAACAACAACGTTGTAGAATTGCTACATATTAACCACACTGTGGCCCGATTCCGGGGTAAAAGTGTATCTTAATTATCACTACTGTCTTCGCCGTTGCCGTCGCTGTTTTGGTCCTGTTTTTTTAATTTTGGAAGATTGAGAGACAGGTGGAGTTCCTTCAACCGCTCGGCTTCAACTTCGGCCGGCGCCCCCATCAACAAATCCTGGGCCTGCTGGTTCATGGGAAAAGCGATGACTTCGCGGATATTGGGCTCGTCGGCCAACATCATAACGATACGGTCGATGCCTGGCGCCGAGCCCCCGTGCGGCGGTGCGCCGAAGCGAAAGGCGTTGAGCAACCCGCCGAATTTTTCCTCAACCACATCTGGGCCATAACCGGCAATGCCGAAGGCTTTGATCATGATATCGGGGCGGTGATTCCGGATCGCACCTGACGATAGCTCGATACCGTTACAAACGATATCGTACTGCCACGCCAAAATGTCGAGCGGATCCTCGTTTTCCAACGCTTCCAGGCCGCCCTGGGGCATCGAAAAGGGATTATGGCTAAATTCGATCTGACCGGATTCTTCGTCCAGTTCATACATAGGATAATCGATAATCCAGCAGAACTTGAATTCACCCTCATCAACCATTTTCAGATCGGTTCCGACCTTTGTTCTGGCGGCGGCGGCAAACGACGCAACCACCTTCGGTACGCCGCAGGCGAAGAACACCGCGTCACCGTCAGTTAGCCCTAAGCTTTCGCGGAGCGCTGTGGTTCGCTCTTCGCCAATGTTCGTAGCGATCGGTCCAGCGCCTTCACCATCCCGGAAGAAGATATAGCCCAGACCCGGCTGCCCCTCGCCCTGGGCCCAACTGTTCATGCGGTCGCAAAATGCGCGGCTGCCGCCCTTGGGTGCCGGAATAGCATAGACCCGAACCTTGTCATCGGCCTCGATCATGCCGGCGAAAATCTTGAAGTTCGAGCCCCGGAAGGTGTCGGTGACATCGCGCATCTCGATCGGATTGCGCAGGTCCGGTTTATCGGTGCCGTATTTTTCCATGGTCTCTTTGTAGGCGATGCGCGGGAACGGCGTATCCGTGACTTTTTTATCCCCGCCAAATTCCTTAAACACGCCCGCCAAAACCGGCTCGATAGCGGCAAACACGTCATCCTGGGTGACGAAGGCCATTTCGAAATCAAGCTGATAAAACTCACCAGGGCTGCGGTCGGCACGGGCATCCTCGTCACGGAAACATGGTGCGATTTGGAAATATTTATCGAATCCCGCGACCATGACCAGCTGCTTGAACTGTTGCGGCGCCTGTGGCAGGGCGTAAAACTGGCCCGGGTGCAGGCGCGATGGCACCAGATAATCCCGCGCCCCCTCCGGTGAGGACGCGGTCAAAATAGGCGTTTGGAATTCCATAAATCCAGCTTCGATCATGCGCCGGCGGATTGACGAAATCACCCCGTTGCGGAGCCGGATGTTTTTCTGCATCTGATCGCGGCGCAAATCCAAGAAGCGGTGTCGAAGCCGAATTTCCTCACCGTATTCCTCGGTGCTGGCGACCTGCATGGGCAGCACATCCGCGGCGCTTTCGATGACGACCTCGTCCATGGTCAGCTCGACTTCGCCAGTGGGCAGACCGGCGTTGATGGTATCATCAGAACGCTTAAGCACCTTTCCAGTGACCGTCAGCACGCTTTCAACGCGGACATTCTCGACCGTTGCGAACAGCGCACTGGAAACGTCAATCACGCATTGGGTAAGGCCGGTTTCATCGCGCAGGTCGAAAAACATCAGGTTGCCGTGGTCGCGTTTGGAATGAACCCAACCGGATAGCCGGGCCGGGGCATCTACGTCGGAAGGCCGCAGTTGGCCACATTGATGGGTGCGATAGGGATGCATGGAGTTTTATCTCGCTCACTCTTAGGAAATGTCCGGGCTAAAGGCCCCGAACGCGCGCCAATGTCAAGAGGTCCTGCGGACAGCGCCCCCCGCCACAACGGATCCTTAGCTCATCTTCAAAGAGCAGCGAATCCAGACCTGCGCGGCAGGATCTTTTCCCACCTGGACATTAATGGTCTCCTCATCCAACTGGACCACTCAAATGGGGCTGATCAGAATGAGGGCCGTGATTCACTGAATTTAAATGAATCAGGTCCAACATAATTGTGAAAACACACACAAAAAGAATGCGAACACCTCAAGGAGTAAGGACCATGCGTTTCAATACTATCATGTGTAATGATTCTGGAAGCTGGCTGGTTGTTGATGCGGCAGACAACAACGAAATAGTTGGCGTTCACACGTCAGCAACACTTGCAGCGTTAGATGCGTACAAACGTGAGCAAGATAGCTGCCATGAGGACCTCTTGACGCTAATGCAACGCCAAAAAGACCTCTCGACGCTATTGCAACATAAAACTGCCGCTTAGAATTCGAATTAAGGGGGTTGCCGATTAGCTGTTGCTTGCGGCTGGACTTAATAGATCAGCTTAACTTTTTGACAACATCCTCTGCCCTCAAGTGGGTGTATCTAAACAACATACGTGGATCACGATGCCCACTTATCAGGGCAATCTCAGGCACAGATAAACCCATCTCAAAGAACCGACTGATAGCTTCGTGGCGCAGGTCGTGGAAGCGTAGATTGGTGATGCCTGCCCTTTTAACAAGCCGGTCCCAAGCCTGACGGACTGCAACATCGGTGACTGGAAAAATACGCTCACTGGTGTGGCTTCATTGCTCCAAGAAACTTGTGGCTGTCATTGTCAGCGGAACCTTACGATCTTCTCCGTTCTTCGTGTCGTAAAGCTGAAGGGTTCGATCTTGTAAGTCCAAGTCTCGCCATTTTGCCTTCAACAACTCCCCCCGTCGCATTCCTGTTTCAATGGCTAGGTCTATCATAGGCTCTAAATAAGCTGATTTGGTTTCAGCAAGCGCAGCTTTAAGGCGGCTGTACTCTACCGGTGAAAGCCTTCGGTCTCGTGGTTTAGAAGGTGCTGGTTTTTTAACGTATTCAAGATGGTTATCACTAATACCTACACCCCATTCGAATCTGGCTATCTTTAAAGCACCAGATGATTTGGATGCGTACGCGACGTCGACCCTGTCTC
>Ga0066376_10004138_pt1 | contig 12708 bp, 10 predicted proteins | sample Knorr_S15_td_Bot_FD_77009 | JGI IMG/M metagenome (GOLD analysis project Ga0066376, IMG submission 77009) | Marine microbial communities from Southern Atlantic Ocean transect - Knorr_S15_td_Bottom_ad_5009_LV_A | ecosystem: Environmental > Aquatic > Marine > Oceanic | place: Southern Atlantic... | reverse complement strand
ATCATTCTCGACATGGACTCAAGCGTCAGCCCGACCCACGGCGACCAGGAAGGAACCGCCTACAACGGACACTTCGGCTGCACCTGCTACCATCCCCTGTTCCTGTTCAACCAGTTCGGCGATACCGAACAGGTGGTTGCTTGATGTTTGGGCATGTTAGCGGATGTACAAGAATTATTCAATAAAAACCTACACTTGTAAGCGTAATTGCTAGTGTATGTTGTGGTATGTTTGTGAGTGTTTTGGGGTCTAAATCGTTTCCCAAAGCAGATGCGCTACCTGGCTGCGCCACGCCCCGAATAGATGGCCCGCAGATACACGAAGCGGAGCCGCGCCACAAGTTAGCCGGTAAAATCGGCCAGCCTGACGCGATCGCCGGGCTTGATGGCAAGCCGCTGCGCGGCCCCGGCGAGAAGCTCGAGCACGGCGCGCACCGGGCCGCGCGATGAGATCGTCGCCTCGGACATCGGTGTCGTATTGGCGACGATGCGCGTGATCCGCCCGTCCTCGGCGATAAACACCACGTCGAGAGACAGGATGGTATTTTTCATCCACATGGTGATTTCGCGCGGCGACTCGTAGAGAAAGATCATCCCGCTATCCGCCTCCAGCGAAGTGCGGAACATGAGGCCCCGGGAACGCTGTTGCTGAGTTTCGGCGATTTCGACATCGAGGCGCAATGGTCCCGACGCGGTCTCGATAACCAACTCGCTGCGAGAGAATTCGTCAGCCGCCCCCGACGCCCTGTCTTGTGGGGCCAGGACAATCAACCCGAGCAGGGCGAAACCGACGACCGCGGAGGCGGCAATAGCCGCCCATCTATATGGTTTCATGGTGACAACCCGTCGAAAAACTGGTGGTCTGGGAGGGGATTATACCAAGGAACGGTTATTCTTGGTATGCGGCGGCGTCATTCCACCGAAATTTCGGAAACCTGCGGCCCCCGCTCGCTCTGACCGATACGAACGCGTACTTCCTGGCCGCGGTCGAGGGCGACGATACCGAGCTGACGAAGTGTCCTCATATGGACGAAGATATCGGGCGAACCGTCATTGAGCGACAGAAATCCATAGCCCTTGTTGGGATTGAACCACTTCACCGTGGCGCTTACGAAGTCGCCGATATCCGACAATGGAGCGTGACGCGGCCGCTCGAAAGCAGCGGGGCGTGGCCGCTGTGAAACCCGGGGCGTCGCGGTCGAGGAATCGACTTCAAAGACGCGGGCGGCCTGGCGGCCTTTCAGTCCCGATTCGACAGCGCAAACCACCGCCGCGCCGCTATCGATGACGCTCAGACCTACCTCGCGAAGAACCGAGTGATGCAGGAATATATCCGCGCTTCCGTCATCTGGAATTACAAAGCCGAATCCTTTCTCGGCATTGAACCATTTGACAATACCCCGGACGACCGGCAACGATTCTACAGAGGTTTCCCCACTCTGCGCCTCTTGGTTCATCGTACTAATCGTGGTTAACAGAAGATCAAATTAACACAAAAGCATCGATCCGACAATTTATCCGAGAATCCGCCCGATCGGCCGCTGAAAGCCAATGGGATGACGCCGATCAAACTGCCCGCGGCCGTACTGCCGCGCCGCGCCGCTGTTGTTTCTGGCGTATGAGGGCCTTGTCGTTTGGCGGGCATTGCCGCGCCGGGCGCCCCTGCACCAGCGTCATTATGATTGGCGGATTATGACGCATGACGTAATCTACCGGCGGCGGTTGACCATCGGGATAAAGGATTCAAGATTTGCCGGATACATCAGCCTAGTGGAAAAAGACAGTCTTGTGGTCCAGTTTTGGGGCGTGCGGGGCGGAATCGCCTGTCCGGGCCGTGAAACCGTCCGCTACGGCGGCAATACCGCTTGCCTCCTGATCACCTGCGGCGATCATAAAATGATCTTCGACGCGGGGACTGGAATCCGTTTCCTCGGGGCCGATCTAATCAAGCAGTCCCCGGTATCGGCCGATATCTTCTTCAGCCGCACCAGCTTCGAACGCATCTGCGGTGTCCCGTTCTTCGCCGCCGGCTACCATCCCGCCAACAGCTTCCGTTTCTGGGGGGATCATCAACAACAAGATGAAAGTGTGCGCGACGCCCTGGTCAAACTCATGTCGGACCCGGTGTTTCCCGTGCCCATCGACATCATGGGCGCCACTCTCGAATTCTCCGATTTCAAGACCGGCGAAACCCTGCACCCGGCGGACGGCATCACGATCACCACGGTGGCCCTCAACAAGTCGATCAGGGTTACCGGTTATCGCGTGAACTGGCGCGGCAAAAGCGTCGCCTATGCGTCCGACCTGATCCACGGCGAGGAAGGCGACGAGGCCGCGACGCTCGAGCTGCTCGACGGCGCCGACATGGCGATCCTCAATACCGCGCGCCATGCCGGAGAAGGCGCCAATTGGCGCAACAGCATGCAGCTGTGCGACGACGCCGGCGTGACGACCTGCGTGCTTTACCACCACAATCCCGATCGGGACGACAGCGCCATGGACGCCATCGCGGATGAGGCCGAAACCACCCGCCCCGGCACCATCGTCGCCCGCGAAGGCATGGTGCTGAAGCTGTGATTACTGGCCGCCGGCCATCGTTATTCTGCCATCAGCCAAGAAAAACTTACCCGATCAGAGAAGCAAGCGAGCGAGCGCGGGCTGCCAATCGTTTGGCGGAGCCTGCGTGGCGCGTCGCCAAAGGCGACCAATAAAGGCTCACGCAGGGAGCCTCTTAGGCGACCGTATCAAGAGTCTCGAACACATCGCCGACCGGCGCCACCCCGAGCACATGGCGCTGGTGCCACAGGCCATAGAACAGCAGCAGCCAGGCGGCGAAGCCGTGGCGGCGGCCACGCGGATCGGCGAACAGGCTTTCCACCGCGCCCGCCCGGCAGACTTCGGCGACCCCCGGCTGGGCCGCGATCAGCGGCGCCAATCGTTTGCCCCTACGGGCGATCCATTCGGCCACCGGCACGGTAAAGCCGCGTTTGCGCGAAAACGGCTTGGCCTCCGGCCGATGCTCGGCGAGCCAGCGACGCAACAGCCATTTGCCCTTGGAGCCCTGGATCTTCAAGTTGTCGGGCAGCCTGAAGGCAACCGCCGCCACCGCCGGATCGAGCAGCGGCGTCCGCCCCTCGACGCCATGGGCCATCAGGCAGCGGTCGATCTTGGTCAACAGATCATGGGGCAGCCAGTCCGCGCAATCGACCGCCTGGACCACCTGCAGAGGGCTCCGCCCGTGGCGCGCCTCGGTGGCTTCGGCGGCGGTGATTTCGTCCCGCCAGCCGACCGGATTGTCGCGCAGGATTCCCAGCCCGTCGACGATCCCCCGGCTACGGAACGCCTTGCCGCCCCGCCACCAGGGCTTGAGAATACTGCGATAGCGGCCATAGCCGGCGAACAGCTCGTCGCCGCCTTCCCCGGTGAGCACCACCTTGAGGTCACTCGCCGCGGCCGCCAGCTTGAAGGTCGGAAGCGCCGCATAATCCGCCACCGGATCGTCGAGCGCGGCGGCCACCCGGGGCAGCACCGACCAGAAATCATCCTCGCGGAACTCGACCTCGACATGATCGGCGCCGAGCGCCCTGGCCACGGCCTTGGCGTGATCGCGCTCGTCGTGGACAGCCTCGGAATCGGGAAAGCCCACGGTGAAGGCGCGTACCGGGCGGTCGTTCAATCGCGCCATCATGGTGAGCAGCGCGGCGCTGTCGATGCCGCCCGAGAGGAACATGCCGTAAGGCACGTCGGCGCGCTGATGAACCATCACGCTGTCTTCGAGCGCCGCATCCAACGCCGCCAGGGCGTCGGCCTCGCCGCAAGTTTCCGGACCACCCTCGGGCAAGGCCGAACGCCGCAGGCGCTCGACGATGCGGCCCTTGGCGACCACCAGGGTTTCGCCCGGCAGCACACGATTGACCCCTTCGAATATGGTTTCGCGGCCCGGCGTGAATTGCAGCTGGAAGAAGGCGTCGCGCGCGCTCCTCTTTATTTTCGGCTGTCCCAGGCCGGCCGCGAACAGCGCCTGGGGTTCGGATGCAAAGGCAAGCCCCTCGCCGGTCTCGAGATAATACAGCGGCTTGATGCCGAACGGGTCACGGGCCAGGAACAGCCGCTCGGTGAGCGGATCGTATAGCGCGATGGCGTACATGCCGCGCAGCGAATCGGCGAAGCTCGGGCCGTCACGCCGGTAGAGATGAAGCGGCACCTCGCAATCCGAATCGGTGGCGAAGGAGGCCCCGTCGAGGGCGAGGCGCTGTTCGATGTAATCATAAATTTCGGCGTTTGCCACCAAGACCGCGCCGTCGGGCTCGTACAGCGGTTGATCGCCGCCTTCCAGGTCGATGATCGCCAGGCGACGCTGCACCATGGCGAAGCCGCCGGCCCGAAAACGCCCGGCCCCGTCGGGACCGCGATGGGCCAGCGCCGCATCGAGGGCGTCCAGCACGGCCTCGTCGGGGGCCGCCCCGCGGTTGCTCATGAATCCGGCGATGCCGCACATCAGGCGGCGACCTTCTCAAAAAAATCCAGATAACGCCGCACCACGTTATCCTCGGTGTAGTCGGCTTCATAGGCGGCGCGGCCGGCCGCGGCGAGACGCCCGCCAAGCGCCCGGTCATCGATCAATCGCCCGATGGCGGCGGCCAGGGCGGCGGCGTCGTCGGCCGGGACCAGCAGCCCACTCACCTCATTCTCGATCAATTCCAATGGTCCGCCGGTCGCCGCCGCGATCACCGGCGCGCCCTGGGCCCAGGCTTCGATCACCACATTGCCCAGGGGTTCGTGACGCGACGGGCAGATGAACAGATCGGCGGCCGCGTACAGCGCCGCCACGTCGTCGCGCCAGCCCAGCATCCGCACTCGGCCCGACACCCCGAGCCGCGCCGCCTGGGCCGCCAGTTGCCCGGCCAGCGGCCCGCTCCCGGCGAGCCACAGATAGGCGCGCGGCACGGCCGCGAGCGCCTCGATCAGCACATCGAACGCCTTGTTCTCATGCAACCGCCCCAGGGCGAGCAGCAGCGGCGCCCCGGCGGGCGTATCGAGGGCCGCCCGGTCCACCGCCGGAGCTGTCTCGCGGGTGACAAAATTCGGCAGGTAATGCGCCCGTTCGGCGGGCCAGCCCTCGGCGATGATATACGCGACGATACCCCGGCTGTTGCCGATCAGATGGCGGCAGCGCCGGTAATGCTTGAGCTTGTAATAACCGCCGAGCCGGGCGCAGTGGACGTAATCGCCGGCCGGGCAGGCCCGCGTGGCCCGGTTCATCCAGCTCAACACCACATCGGGCTTGAAGCGTGCGATCTCGCGCCCGAGCAGCCGAGACGAGAGCAGGTCGAGGGGGCCGCCGAAGCGGGTCTCGCTCACCGGCACTCCGGCTTGCCGCAGAGTCTCGGAGCGCTCCCGGTTACGGCGGATCACCGCATGCTGGTCGAGGCCGGCGCGCGCGCAGGCGACCACCAGCCGGGTGAAGAAGGCCTCGGCGCCGCCATGAGCGGCGCCGGCCATGGTTTGCAGCACCCGCGTCATCAATCCGCCTCGTAGCGCGCCTTGAGATAAGACAGCAAGGGATAGAGCCCGGCGAACAGGGCGATCAGGAAGCCATAGCCGCCTTCGCGGTAGCCCCGGCGCATGACGTAGCATTTGATGAACCGCGAGACCAGCCGCCTGACGTTGTTCGCCAATCCGCCGATATCGCCGCTGTCGCGCAGGTCGCGCGCGCGCATGGTGCTGTAACGGTCGAGACGCCGGATCATGTCCGAAATGTCGTCATCGACGTAATGCTCCATGGGCGTGGTCAGCCAGCGCCCCGCCCCGGACAAGGTGACCTCGGGGTGGATGCGCTGGCCGCCCCATGTCTTGGCGCCTCTTGAGAACAGCCGCGCCGTCGCCGACACCCCCCAGGACGCACCCCAGCCGTAACGAACCAGCGTTTGGCCGATATAATTATCGTAAGGCAGCAGGAAATAGCCGGGCGCGGCGCCCTCGATGACCCGGCGGATCTCCTCGGCAAGAGCCGGCGAGACGCGTTCGTCGGCGTCGACTTCGAACAGCCAGTCCCCGCTGCAGGCGGCGATGCCGGCGTTGCGGCGACGGCCTTCGATTTCCCAGGCGCCTTCAAGGAGATGCTCCGTATAGCGCTGAGCGATCTCGCGCGAGCCGTCGCTGCAACGGTCGAGCACCACCACGATCTCGTCGGCGAAGGCCAGCCGGTCGAGGCAATCGGCGAGCTGCGCCGCTTCGTCATGGACGACCACCAGGGCGGACAAGCTGGTCATGCCGCCATGCTTTCGCAGTATTCCCACAGACTACGCGCCGCCGTCTCCGCGTCGTCCACCGTAAGACTGCCCATGAGGCTTCCCGTGGTGCGATGGTCGTAATCCCTGGGAAACAGATCGTCATAGGCGATGGCTGTGCGAACCACCGCCGTATGGGCGCCCCACGGTGCATAGATTTCATCGCGGCTCGGGCCGAACAGGCCGAGGGTCGGCGTGCCGGCGGCGGCGGCCATATGCATGAGCCCCGAATCATTGCCGATATAAAGCGCGCAGCGATAGAGGCAGGCGGCGGCGGTGGCGAGATCGGTTCCGCCCGCCAGATCAACCAGCCGCTCGCCGGGAAAGGCGTCGATCACCGGCTGGGCCAGGTGGCGTTCATCGGCGGCACCGAAGACGGCGATCCTGGCGCCGGGCAATATGCCGTCCGGCGCGGTCAACCGTTGCGCTAGTTCGACGAAATTTTCCGGCGCCCATATCTTGCCCGCCCAGTTCGCCGTCGGCCCCAGGGCGATGACCGGGCCGCCTTCGGGAATCAGCCGCGCGGCTTCAGTGTCATGCTTGTGATCGGTCCATAGCCGGGGTTGCGGCGGGGCCGACAGTTTTAGAACCTTGGCCAGGGCAAAGAGGCGGTGTTTCCCGCCGGTCGCTCCGCGATAGATCCGCCGTCGCCGGGCGATCAGGCAATGGGCGATCACCGACCCCCTGAGATCGAGCACCATGCCCCAGCCCCAGGGCTGGCGGATGCAGATGCGCCACAAGTCCAGCCAATGAGCTGCCCATTTGCGCTTGTGCATGACGATGACGCGCTCGACCTGGGGCGCCGCGTCAAACAGGGGCGCCGCCGCCGGACCGCAAGCCACCGTAATGCGCGCCTTGGGGTAGCGCGCAATGAGTTCTGCGAGCAGGCCGCTGGACAGCACCGCATCGCCGATACGGCTCGACGTGATGAACAGGATCTTCACGTGAACAGAACCTCGAATTCGGCGGCGGCGTCATCCCAGCCGCGGCCGCGCTGATGGGCGCGGGCATCCCTGCTGCGCCCTTCGAACACCGTATCGGTGGTCAGCAGAAGCATGGCGCAGTTGGCATAGGCCTCGTCATCGGGAACCAGGAATCCGGTCTCGCCGTCGCGGATGCGCTCGCTCGCGGCGGCGCTGCGCCGGGTCACCGCGGGAAGCCCCACGGCCTGGGATTCGGCCAGGGTCGAGCAGTACACCTCGTCGCCATGGCCGGGGTGAAGATGGGCGCGCGCCTGGCGGTAGGCATCGGCCATGCCGGGATCGGCGCGGGGCCTCGCAATGACCACGCCCTGGCTCTTCAAGGCCATGGCGCGATCGAATACGGGCTTGATCGCCGCCGGCACCTGGTCGCCGATGAGCCCACGGGTCAGCGCCGCCGAGAAGACATGGAGTTCGGCGCCTTCGACCAGGGGGCGCAGGGATTTCTCCCACAGATCGAGCAGCCAGCCGAGACCGCGCAGCGGGTGAACCGTGGTCACCGCGCGGGGCGGCCGCGCCGGCGCCATGTCTTCGGCCTCGCGGTATATGCCGCTCACGCCGGGCTCGATGGTCACCGCCCGGTTGGCCAGATCGATCGGGCAGCCGACGTGATGGGCGGCGCCGTTGAACACGATCGGCGCGTCGGAATGGCGGGCGAGGATTTCCTGGTTGGCGTCTTGGCGGATGGCCCCGGCCGGCCCGCCGAGCCACAGGATGCGCTTGGCGGCGCGAACCGGAAAATCCAGCAGCGCCGGCTTGCGGTGGGCAATCAGGACGTCGCATTCATCGGGCGGCGTGGTATCCCAGGGTTGCCAGGGAACGTCCTCGATCTCGATGGGAAAGGCGCAGCGGTTGATCACCCGAACCTTGTGGCCGCGGCGGCGCAACGCCAGGGGAAGACGGGCGAACGCCTTCTCGACACCGCCCAGGGGTTGGTTCGAAGGGGTATAGCCGTCGAAGGGAATCGAATCGTCAACCAGAAGAATATCCATCGAGCGATGGTTATACGGAACTCGCTAACATACGCAATGGGGGCCCTTGCCGAACGCCTTGTGATGTCCCAAGTTGCTAGCCATGGATCACCGGCAATACATCGCGCTCGAGGACCGGGGCGTGCTCGCCGTCTCGGGACCGGACGCCCGCAGCTATCTCCAGGCGCTGGTCAGCAACGATATGGAAAAGCCCTCGGGGAGCCGCGCCATATACGCCACCCTGCTCACCCCCCAGGGCAAGTTCCTCCATGATTTTTTTGTTTCCGCCCTGGACGGCACCCTGCTGTTCGATTGCGAGGCGGCGCGCATCGATGACCTGGAGCGCCGCCTCGCCTTCTATCGCCTGCGCGCCGATGCCAAGATCGAGAATTGGAGCGAACGATTCCGCGTCTTCGCCTTGATCGGTGACGATTGGTCCGCCGCCGAGAGCATCGCCGGCGGCGTGGTCCATGGCGACCCCCGCTTGGCCGCCATGGGCGCCCGCGCCGTGCTGCCCCATAAAAACGCCGTCGCGGCCCTCGAAGCGGCCGGCTTCTGCCCTGCCCCACCCGCCGATTACGAGCGCCTGCGCCTGCGTCACGGCCTGCCCGACGGCAGCCGGGATATCCTGATCGACAAGGGCTTCCTGCTGGAGAACGGCATCGACGATCTGCATGGCGTCGATTTCGAGAAGGGCTGCTACATCGGCCAGGAGCTGACCGCCCGCACCAAGCATCGCGCGACCATCCGTAAACGCCTGCTCAGGGTCGACATCGACGGCCCGTTGCCGCCCCCCGGCGCCCCGGTCATGCTCGGCGACAGGCCGGCCGGCGAAATGCGCAGCGGCTTCGAGGGCGTCGGCCTGGCCCTGCTGCGCCTGGAATTGATCGATCAGGCGGCAACCACGGGCGAGCCGCTGACCTGCGAAGACGCCACCCTGACCCCGGTCAAGCCGGATTGGGCGAAGACGCCACCCTGACCCCGGTCAAGCCGGATTGGGCGAGGTTCTAACTTTTACCCAGCGCCGCCTGGGCGGCGGCGAGGCGGGCGATGGGGACGCGGAAGGGTGAACAGGAGACATAGTCGAGACCGACGCTTTCGCAGAAGGCGATGGAATTGGGGTCGCCGCCGTGCTCGCCGCAAATCCCGAGCTTAAGGTCGGACCGGGCGGCGCGGCCGCGCTCGACGGCGATGGCAACGAGCTCGCCGACCCCCTCGCGGTCGAGGGAGACGAAGGGGTCGTGCTCGAAGATGCCGAGGCGCTGGTAGTCCTCCAGGAAACTCGCCGAATCGTCGCGTGATATGCCGTAGGTCGTCTGGGTCAGGTCATTGGTGCCGAAGCTGAAGAACTCGGCGCTCGCGGCAATGTCGCCGGCCCGGAGCGCGGCCCTCGGCAATTCGATCATGGTGCCGACCAGGAACGAGAGCTTAGCGCCGGTCTCCGCCTCGACCTCGCCGGCGACCTCGATGATCGATTTTTTCAGAATTTCGAGTTCGCGACGGCTGACGATCAGCGGGATCATGATTTCCGGCGTCACCACGGTGTCCATTTCCTTACCGATGGCCACCGCCGCCTCGAAAATCGCCCGCGCCTGCATGCGGTAGATCTCGGGGTAGGTGATGCCGAGCCGGCAGCCGCGATGGCCGAGCATGGGGTTGACCTCGTGGATCTGCGCGGCGCGCTTACGCAGCGTCTCAAATTCGACGCCCGAGGACTTGGCGACCTCGGCCAGGTCCGCGTCGGAATGGGGCAGGAATTCATGGAGCGGCGGGTCGAGCAGGCGAATGGTCACGGGAAGCCCGGCCATGATGCGGAACATGTCGATGAAATCGTCGCGCTGCATGGGCAACAGCTTGTCCAACGCCTTGCGCCGCGCGGGCCCGTCGTCGGCGAGAATCATCTCGCGCATGGCGGTGATGCGCCGCGCCTCGAAAAACATATGCTCGGTGCGGCACAGGCCGATTCCCTCGGCGCCGAAATCGAGCGCCGTTTGGGCGTCGGCGGGGGAATCCGCATTGGCCCGCACGGCCATCCGGCGCGCCTCGTCGGCCCAGCCCATGAGGGTGAGAAAGTCGCCGGACAGCTCGGGCTGGATCATCGCCGCCGCGCCCTTCATGACGGCGCCGGTGCTGCCGTCGATGGTGATGATGTCGCCAGCCAGAATAACGACACCCGAGGCGCTGAAGCGCTGACCCTTGAGGTCGATGTTGAGCTGGCCGGCGCCGGATACGCAGGGCCGGCCCATGCCGCGCGCCACCACCGCCGCATGGCTGGTCATGCCGCCCCGGCTGGTCAGGATGCCGCGCGCCGCGTGCATGCCGTGAATATCCTCGGGGCTGGTTTCGATGCGCACCAGGATCACCGCTTCGCCGAGGGCCGCCGCGTCGTCGGCGGCGTCGGCGGTAAACACCACCCGGCCCGACGCCGCCCCGGGCGAGGCCGGCAGGCCGCGTGTGATGATGGTCTGCGGCACGCTCGCATCGAGCATCGGGTGCAGCAGTTGGTCGAGCGACGCCGGATCGATCCGCATGACCGCCTCGCGCCGATCGATGATGCCCTCGGCGACCATTTCGACGGCGATGCGAATGGCCGCCACGGCGGTGCGTTTGCCGGACCGGGTCTGCAGCATCCAGAGCTTACCGGATTGCACCGTGAATTCGATATCCTGCATGTCGCGATAATGACCCTCGAGGCGGTCAATCACCTCGACCAACTGGCCGAAAACCTCGGGCATGACCTCTTCCATGGCGTCAAACGGCGAGTCACCGGCCTGTTTGGCCGCCCGCGTGAGATGCTGCGGCGTACGGATGCCGGCAACCACGTCCTCGCCTTGCGCGTTGATCAGGAATTCGCCGTAGACCGCCTTCTCGCCGGTCGCCGGGTCGCGGGTGAAGGCCACCCCGGTGGCGCAATCCTCGCCCATGTTGCCGAACACCATGGCCTGGACGTTGACCGCGGTGCCCCAATCGGCGGAGATGTCGTGGAGCCGGCGATAGGTCACCGCGCGCTTGTTCATCCAGGAGCCGAACACCGCGTTGACCGCGCCCCAGAGCTGGGCCTGGACATCGTCGGGGAAGGGCTCGCCGGTGGCATCGACCACGGCGCCCTTATAGGCATCGACCAGGTCGATCCAGTCATCGGCGGAAAGCTCGGTATCCAGGGTCAACTCATTGTTTGCCTTATGGTTCTCCAGCAGTTCCTCGAAGACGTCATGGGAGACACCGAGGACGACGTTGGAATACATCTGGATGAAGCGCCGGTAGCTGTCGAAGGCGAAACGCTCATCGTCGGCTTTCCGCGCCAGTCCGGCGACGGTCTCGCCATTGAGGCCGAGGTTGAGGATGGTATCGAGCATGCCGGGCATGGACGCCCGGGCCCCCGAACGCACGGACACCAGCAGCGGATTCTTGGCGTCGCCGAAACCTGCGCCGACGCTGGCTTCGATCGCGTTCAGCGCCTCGCCGACCTGGGCCGCGAGATCGTCGGGCAGCTTGTGCTCATCGCCGTAATAGGCGGTGCAGACATCGGTGGTGATGATGAATCCGGGCGGCACCGGCAGGCCGAGATTCGACATCTCGGCGAGCCCCGCCCCCTTGCCGCCAAGCAGATCGCGCATCTCGGCGCTGCCCTCCGCCGTGCCGTCGCCGAAGCCGTAAACCCATTTCGTCATGAAGCCGTCATCCCTCGATCTGGCTGAAGTCAGCGACCTGATTCAGAGTGTCGCGAATCTTGCTGAGCAGCCGCAAGCGGTTGCGCCGCAAATTCGCGTCATCGCAATTGACCGTTACGTTATCAAAAAAATCGTCGACGGGTTTACGAAGCCGCGCCAGCGCGCTCATGGCCGTGGTGAATTCCTCTTGATCGAGGGCGGCCTCGGCGAGTTCGGAGACTTCGCCGAGACGCGCGGCGAGCACCCGCTCGTCGGCCTCGCGCAGCAGCCCGTCATCGACCACAGCGTCACCGTAGGACACCCCGTCTTTCTTCTCCTCGATGCGCAGGATGTTGGCGGCACGCTTATAGGCCGTCAACAGGTGCTCGCCATCCTCGCTGGCGAGGAACGCCCCCAGGGCCTCGACTCGCGCCAGGAGCCGCACCAGATCGTCCTCGCCGCCGAGGGCGAACACCGCCGCGATGAGATCGTGACGCACCCCCCGCTCCTTGAGATGGACCTTGAGCCGGTCGGCGAAGAAGTCGAGCAGTCCCTCGGCGATATCGTTCTGGAACAGAGGAAACAGCGGGATTCTTAGCTTGTTTTCCGTAATCAGCCGGATCACGCCGAGGGCGGCGCGGCGCAGCGCGAAGGGGTCTTTCGAGCCGGTCGGCTTCACGTCGATGGCCCAGAAACCCATGAGACTATCGATCTTGTCGGCTAGTGCGACGGCGATACTCGCCGGTGCCGTGGGGCATGTGTCGTTGGGGCCTTGCGGGGCGTAATGCTCGGCGATGACGTCGGCGACTGCTTGGATT
>Ga0066376_10004137_pt1 | contig 12711 bp, 13 predicted proteins | sample Knorr_S15_td_Bot_FD_77009 | JGI IMG/M metagenome (GOLD analysis project Ga0066376, IMG submission 77009) | Marine microbial communities from Southern Atlantic Ocean transect - Knorr_S15_td_Bottom_ad_5009_LV_A | ecosystem: Environmental > Aquatic > Marine > Oceanic | place: Southern Atlantic... | reverse complement strand
GCTTTCTGTCTCAAAGCTTCCTGTTTCAAAGATCCTGTTTCAAAGTTCGCGGTTTTAAAGTTCCCGGCAAGATTTTGGATAAAATCCTGTTGAACAGAGCGAATTCAGGTCCCTGCGACGGTTATCATACCAGCGTGGTTGATGGGTTTGACCTCTACGTGGCAAGAACTAAACTGAGACGGGCAAATCCGAGAATCGAGTCTTTGTATAACGGGTAGGTGTGAATGGCTAGAATCGTCCGAGCGGGCCTAGTCCAGGCGGGAATAGGCAGCGAACTTCCTGCACCTTTGGACCGAATAAAACAATTTCTGGTCGACAAGCATGTTGCGTTGATTGAGTCTGCTGCCCAACAAGGAGTTCAGGTCCTCTGCCTGCAAGAGCTCTTTTACGGCCCCTACTTCTGTGCCGAGCAAGACCCAAAGTGGTTCGCTCTAGCCGAAGAGGTGCCCGACGGTCCGACAGTGCGTTTGATGCAGGAGTTGGCGAGGAAGCACCGGATGATTTTGATAGTACCGGTGTATGAGGAGGAGATGCCCGGCGTCTACTACAATACGGCGGCCGTGTTGGACGCTTCCGGAGGGTATTTGGGCAAGTATCGAAAGACCCATATCCCCCACCTGCCGCCGGGATTCTGGGAGAAGTATTATTTCAAGCCGGGCAATAGTGGATATCCTGTGTTCGCCACGGAGTTGGGAAAGATTGGCGTCTATATATGCTATGACCGCCACTTCCCGGAGGGCGCTAGAGCGCTGGCTTTAAACGGTGCGGAGATTGTGTTCAACCCTTCGGCCACGGTCGCCGGACTTTCCGAGTACCTGTGGGAGTTGGAACAGCCAGCCCACGCTGTAGCCAACGGCTACTTTGTGGGCGCGGTGAATCGGGTTGGCAATGAAGCTCCGTGGAACATAGGCGAGTTTTATGGTAAGAGTTACTTCTGCGACCCCAGGGGACAAATAATCGCCCAAGCGTCCAGGGACCAAGACGAAGTTTTGGTAGCCGACTTGGATTTGGACGAGATTCGCCAGGTGAGAGAAACGTGGCATTTCTTCCGGGACCGCCGACCAGAGACCTACACTGGGCTAAGCGAGCCTTAAGGCCTAGCCAGAATAATTCAAACGGAGAAAGATTGAATATGGACAGCAGAGAATTCGGAGGCTTGGGCCGGGTCAGCGCTTTGACCTTGGGCGGCGGCGGAATCGGCCAGGTCTGGGGGCCTACCAGCAGGGAGGAGTCAGTGGCGACCCTCCGTGGGGCGGTGGATGCAGGCATAAATCTTATCGACCTGGCGCCCAGCTACGGCCAAGGTGAAGCGGAAACCGTTTTCGGCCAGGCATTCGGCGGCAGCGTCCCCGCTGGAGTGAGATTGACCACAAAGTGCCGCTTGGATAACCCGCCTGCGGATCAAGTATTTTCCGTGCTGGAGCAGAGCCTGAAAGACAGCTTTGATCGCATGAAAGTGGAGCGGGTCGACTTATTCTTTCTGCACAGCCAGATTGTGCCGGATGATTGTGTTGATCGCTACGACGGCACCCCTAGGGAGCTATTCGTCAACTCCGTGGTGCCTGCGTTCGAGCGTTTGGTATCGGACGGGCGAATCGGAGCTTGGGCCATCACAGGCATAGGCATACCTTCAGCGGTTTTGGCAACGATTCAGGCAGACCCGCATCCCGCCGCCGTTCAGGCAATCGCCAACCTGCTGGACTCGCCCGGCGCCATAAAGCGTTATGACGAAGCAGCGATTCCCAGGGAAATAATCGGCTCTGCCCACAAGCGCGGAATGGGCGTTATGGGCATACGAGCAGTGCAAGCGGGAGCCCTGACCTCCAGCCTTGACCGAGAATTGGCGGAAGACCATCCCGAGGCCCGTGATTTCCGGCGGGCTGCCCCGTTCCGGGACTTAGCCGCGGAGCTGGGAGAATCACCAGCCTCTTTGGCCCACCGGTACGCCCTATCAATCGACGGAATCTCAACGGTGGTACTGGGCGTCAAGAACCGGGAAGAGCTTGCCGAGTGCGTCTCCGCCGAGGCCAAGGGACGTCTTGAGCCGGAACTGATGGCACGGATTGACGCGGCCGTGGGACGCTCTTGATCCCTATTGTGGGTATGGCCTCAAAACTGCCATTCTGAGTGAAGCGACGAATCTTCACGCCTGGGACAGGAGGTTCTTCGTCGCTTCACTCCTCAGAATGACAATATCGCGGAAACTTCTGGGGCAAAACCCTATTGGGGGTATGAGACGAGGAATGTGGATTCAGACGCCTTAGATAACGCTCCGGTTGGAATAATCCGGACTTCGCCAAGGGGTTGGGCAATCCTGCTCCTCTTTCGAGCCCAGGGCAGTAGCGTCATCCTGGTTTCCTACACCTTTGGGCTTTTCCTTCCTTTCATATCCGACGATCTGGGCATAACTCCTCTGGAAGCCGGGCTGCTGCAGGGAGTGTGGTGGATAACCGCCGCTGTCCTAGCTTTACCCTCAGGTGCGTGGCTGTCGCGAATTCGCCCCATACCTCTGGTTTTGGCCTCCCTGTTATTGGGGGTGCCCTTCTTGTTCTTGCAGGGTCTAGCCAACAGTTTCTTGCTATTGTTCTTAGCCAGGTTCCTTTTCGTGGCATTCCATACAATCACCGTACCTGCCCGCACTTTATTGTTGCAACAATGGGTGTCGCCCAAGCAATACGCAACGGTCAACTCTGTAGGCTTGTCCCAACACAGCATCATGTTGGCAGTGGCTGTGAGCACCAGCGCTTTGCTCATAACCAGCCTCGGCAGTTGGCGGGCAGCCTATTTCATAATGGGCGGCTTCTTCGTTCTGCAGACTTTGTTATGGCCACTAATCGCCCGGGAAAGCAAAGCCCCAGTGATCAGCCTGCAGCGAGAGGTTGAGAGCCAGATGGGCTCGCCTTTACGGGCATTGAAAGCTTTCCCTCAGGCTTGGCTATTGGCCATAACCATGTTTTCTCTGTCCGCGACATGGACGGCCATGGTCACTTTTTTACCCACGCTATGGTTGGAAGAACGAGGAGTGCCTCTAACCCTTGGCGGCCCTCTGCTTGGCTTCCTATATTATGGGCTGATTCCCTCCGGCCTTCTTGGCGGGTACCTAGCCAGGAAAGTCACCAAACGAAAGCTTTTGCTGTGGGTGCCTGCCCTGCTGAACACGGCTTTAGGGGTAGCGATAGTTCTGACGCCATGGCCACTGCTGCTGATTCCACTGATAAGCGCTCTGGGTTTGGTCTGGGTTGCTACGCCGGCCATGCAGATACTGCCCTTTGAGTTTCCGGGGATAACGCCCAGAGAGGTGGCGGTGGTGTCGTCTCTGGTTATCACATTTATGGGGCTTGGATTCGCCGTCGGGCCGGTGACCACGGGCGCGGTGGCACAATGGACGGGGTCGATTCAGACCGGGTTGGTTGTTCTGTGCTTGGGAACGGTAGTGGGCGTGGTTGCCGGGTTGTTTTACCCTGGTCAGAGCAAGGCCGAGGAGAAACTGGAGCGAAACTAAATTGCAGAAGGAATTGGTTAGCCGATCTCGAGCGCCAGTCCCAGTTTTTTATCTCAGATATTGGCGTTAAAATAGGCTAACCGGACCCGGAAACCGGTGCCTCAATGGGCCCGCTCCAGTCTCAGATTTGCTTGACACCCCTATAGGCCAATGCTACAATCGGCCAATCCCAAGAGTGGGCGATTTGGCCTAGCTGTTCAGTGCTTTTGGAAACGCCCCACGCCTAGCCTAACGGTACAGACCCAAACCACCAGCTCCTGATTGGAGGGCCGGATAATGCCTCCCGAGATTATCAAAGGACTGAAGGACGTCTACTTCGATACCACGACGTCCAGCTTCATCGACGGTCAAGAGGGTAAGCTGCTATACCGCGGCTACAACATCCACGATTTGGCTGAGAAGTCCACTTTCGAGGAAGTGGTTTACCTCTTGTTGTACGGGAAGCTTCCCAACGAGCAACAGCTAGAGGAATTCGATCAGACCATGCGGGCCAACCGCCGGATTCCCGATGAGGTCATTCAGGTATTGGACCTAGTAAAGGCGAGCCATCCCATGGACGCCCTGCGCACCGGGATATCCGCCTTGGCCGCCTTCGAACCTGAGGTCAAAGATAACTCCGTTGAAGCAACGATCAGAAAGGGAGTCCGTCTCACCGCCCAAGGCCCAACCATTGTGGCCGCTCATCACCGGTTGAGACAAGGATTGGAGCCCGTGGCCCCGGACCCCAGCCTTAACCATGCGGGCAACTTCCTGAAAATGTTATTCGACGAAGTTCCCGACAAAGACACTACGGACCTGCTGGATGTGGATTTCATCCTTCATGCCGAGCACGGATCCAACGCTTCGTCCTTCGGCGCTAGGGTCACCGCATCCACTATTTCCGACCTCCACTCGGCTGTTACAACCGGTGTTGGCGTCCTAAAAGGACCCGCCCATGGTGGCGCTGCTGAAGAAGTGATGAAAATGGCGTTGGACATCGGCCAGCCGGAGAACGCGGAAGAGTATTGCCGCAATATCCTGGACAACGGCGGTCGAATCATGGGTTTCGGCCACAGGGTGTACAAGGCGGAAGACCCTCGTGCCCGACACCTGAGAGAGCGCTCGCGAGTCCTGAGCGAAAAGGTGGGTCAACCCCATTGGTTCCAGATTTTGACCTATGTTGAAGAAGAGGTCATGGTCCGCTATAGGTCCAGGGGCATATTCGTAAATGTGGACTTCTTCGCCGGGTCTATATACTACCTGCTGGGCATTCCCGACGACCTGTTCATATCCATATTCGCCTTGGGCCGGATTGCTGGTTGGACCCTGCAGTGCGCAGAACAGTTCGAAGACAACATCTTGCTCCGTCCGCTGATGGAATATACGGGAGAGATGGACTTGGAGTACACAGCAATCGGCGATCGTGCCTAAACGCGGGCAACAGTAGGGATATAAAAATGGGTTGTAAAAGAGGGGGCCGGAAGGCCCCCTCTACTTATTCAGGAGACTTCATTAAAGCCTGAATGCCTGAAATACGAAAATCCGTAAAGCCGAAAGTCAGATGAATACCGCAGAAGCAGAAATCCGCCGCCGCATCGCCCAACGTGGAGCCATATCCTTTGCCGAGTTCATGGAGCTGGCCCTATATTGGCCCGTTGGTGGTTATTACGTGACCGGAGACCCCACCGGCGCCCAGGGCGACTTTTACACCAGCCCTCAAGTGCACCCGGTATTCGGAACGTTGATTGCTGTCCAATTGTTCCAGATGTGGCGGTTGCTAGGCCAGCCGGACCCATTCACCGTGGTGGAACTGGGCGCCGGTAACGGGCTGTTGTGCCGGGACATTGTTGCTGCCGCTGGTGAATTGCCTCCTAATTTTCTTAGTTGCCTCAGCTATGTTTGTCTGGACCGCCGTGAGGGGAAAATCCTTAACGGCCAGGAACCATATGGAGTAAATCGTGTGGCCGCGGCAGGAATTCCCTTTCGCCATTTGGCAGGATGCATCATTTCCAATGAGTACTTCGACGCTTTTCCCGTGCACCAGGTCACCGTGGTTGAGGGCACGCTTTCTGAGATTTACGTGACCCAGGAAGAAGGTGACTTGGTGACTAATGCGGGGGCTCTCTCCGACATTGCGTTGGCGGCGAGATTTGACGATTTGGACTTGAAGTTGGAAGAAGGCCAAGTTGCCGAGGTCAACCTAGCCTTGGGAAGCTGGGCCCAGGAAGCAGCCCAAGCTTTGCACAGAGGATTTATCCTGACGGTGGATTACGGCGACCGGGCGTCCGATCTGTACTCTGCTCAGAATCGAAGAAGAGGCACGTTAACCACGTTCTACAACCATACGCAGATTGACGCTCCATTGCGCTATATCGGGCGGCAGGACATTACCGCTCAGGTGGATTTCACCTCGCTGGTCAACGCTGGACACAGCAATGGCATAGAAATGCTGGGATTCGCGTCTCAAGGCCAGTTTCTGGGGCGTTTAGGCATGGCCAGCATGCAACATTGGTTGCGACGGCTGGAGCTACCCCAAATCGCCGCTCAGGCCAACCGGGCGGGTATGGTGGACTTGGTCCGGCCCGGAGGGTTGGGGGACTTCAAGGTGTTGGCCCAAGGCAAGAATGTTGGAAATCCCGAGTTGTGGGGATTCGGCCAGTCGTCGGCAGTCGACGACGAAGTTCAAGATTTAGTGGACAACATTCCGGTGCCTCTGCTAATGGGCCACCATCTGTCTTTGCCCAAAGGCCTGAATATGGGTGGCGAATTGGAATTCGACTTGGGCAATCTGTTCGACGGCCCAGAAACTGGGTGAATAAATGGGTCAGTTAGGAAGACTCGCCCTCGTCCCCGTCAGGTTCGCTCCCGATTTGACCGCCTTGGTCCTCGCCGCCGTCTTCGTCGGTTTGGTCCGGAAGCGCCGCTCGGAATCTAGGTTCGCAGCGCACGGCGGTGGTTAAGAATCCGCTGTGGGCAATCATGCGGTGGTCAGGGCGAACGCTACGCTGGGTTACGTGCCAGGACCGCAACATGGTTTCTATCGATTCAATCATCTGAAACCTGGTGTCCCGCTCCAGCGCCAGGACGAAACTTTGCACTTGAATGATGGTGGGCACAAAGCTCAACACGATGCCCCCCATGACCAGGGCGTCTCCGATGGTTTCCACCGCGCGCCACGGCTCGGGTACGTCCAAAACGACCCGGTCCACTTCCTGCTCATGAATGCCTTCATAGATGTCGCCAATAAAGACGGTGTGGTTGGAATGGCTCGGGTGGAACTTCTCGATGTTCTTGATGGCACGCGGCACCAGCGTCTCATCAATCTCATAGGTGATTACCCGGCCCTCTGACCCCACCGCCCGGAGCATCGCCGATGTCAATGAGCCGGACCCCAACCCTCCTTCAATCACTGTGGCGCCGGGAAATATGTCGGCGAAATTGGTGATGTTGCCTAGGTCCTTGGGGTAGATAATTTGTGGGCCCCTGGGCATCTTCCGAACAAAGTCGCCCAGAGTGGGCCGTACTGCCAGTACCGTGTGGCCCTTGTCTGTGCGGTACCAACCGCCTACGGTGTGATCAATCATCTGGTCGTGGAAGAGCCTCCCCAGGTGGCTATGAAAGGTTTCGCCACATACCAGATTTATCAGATATTGACGGGCTTTCCGGTCCACAATCAGGGCCGAGTCTCCGGCTTGGAAGCAATTCTTTGTCCTGGCAGGTGACTCCATATATGTCTAACTCAGGCTTTGACTGAATCGGGCCGAGCGCCCTCTAGGTATGCGGTCTGACCATTGGAATAAGGGTCGAGTGTGGGGAAAAACACCATCAGTTGAGCATTCTTGTCCCCTACAACTTTGAAGCCGTGCTCGCATCCCGGTGGGATAACCAGGGTATGGTCCTTTTCCACCGTGTGGGTCACTCCGTCAACACGAACCTCCAATGTTCCGTCTAATATCACGATTAGTTCGTCCATTGTGTGAGTGTGCAGCGGCGCACCGGTGCCCGGCTCGGCGGTATTTAGGCTAAAGGTGCTGGTCACACCTTGGTCTCGCCCGGCGATATCCCATTTCCGGTAGCCGGGCCTCCAAGGAACTTCCTGGGCTTGGTTGTGGTCGATGATGGGCATAACAGCCTCCCTGGTTAGCGAATAACAGCATCCACATGCCGGTTATTGTACCCTCTTTTGCCGGGATTCAAGGGTCCGTAACGCAGGATGGTAAAAATCAACCCCCTTTTACCCACTGGGTCCGTTGGGTTAAAGTGGAGTCAGCATGAGAGAACGGAACTTCACATTGGAAGAGGCTAACGCCACCTTGCCCTGGCTTGAAGAACTGCTGGCCCGCATGGTTCCGCTTAGGGACAGTTTGGAGCAGCAGCAGGTTGAGTTGATGTCCATGATGCAGCACCGTAGCGGCAACGGCGCTGTCAGCCACGATCAGGAAATAGAAGACAGTCAAAGGACAATGGACGACCTAGCCCAAAGGCTAAGGCAGGACCTCCAAGAAATCACCGACAGGGGCATCTTAGTCCGGGACATTGTCCGGGGACTGGTGGACTTCCCGTCCCAGCGGGAAGGCGAAACCATCTTCCTGTGCTGGCTTCGAGGAGAGCCTCAAATCGATTTCTGGCATAGCACAGACGAAGGTTTTGGCTCAAGAAAGCCGCTGTAAGGACCATGCCTGCTCTATTTGGCTTATTGCCAATTGCTGGCCTAGATGAATCGGGCCTGTTGCCTGGCTGCCGCAGCGTGGTCGATGTAAACGGTGATGACCTCGCTGAAAAAGTCGAAGGCTTCCACTCCTTGCTCCCTCTGACCCACCCCAGATGATTTTAGCCCGCCGAAGGGCAAGTGCACCTCACCGCCCAAAGTTGGCGCATTCACGTGGACCATGCCGGCTTCCACAGTGTTTATATACTCGAAGGCCTGGGTTAGGTCTTTGGTGTAGATGGACGATGATAATCCGAATTTGACGTTGTTTGAAATCTGAATGGCATCTTCCAAGCCGGATGCCCTGAAGACGGTGAGCACTGGCCCAAATATCTCTTCTTGGGCGATGCGCATATCCTGTTCCACTCCGGCGAAGATGGTGGGTTCGATGTAATAACCCTCATCGAAGATTCCGCCACTGGGGCTGTGGCCTCCGAAAATCAGGTCGGCGCCCTCCTCGGTCCCGATGCCGATGTACTCCATCACAGTGTCGTATTGGTTCTTGCTGGCCAGGGGCGAAACATCCACGTCGGCATCCATGCCGTTGCCCAATTTTAGTTTGCTGGTCCGGTCAATCAACTGCTCCATGAATTCGTCGTATATGGCATCTTCGACAATTACCCGGCTGGTGGCGGTGCAGCGTTGCCCGGTGGACCCAAAGGCCCCTTGGATGATGCCGCCGAGGGCTTTGTCCAAGTCGGCGTCGGCAAGCAGAATCACGGCGTTCTTGCCGCCCATCTCCGCTTGCACTTTCTTCAGCACCCGAGCGGACGACGCGTATAGATCCGTCCCGACTTCAGTGGACCCGGTGAAGGAGATTGCGTTGACTAAGGGGCTCTCCACCAGTGCGTTGCCCACCACCGAACCAGGTCCGGTGATAAGGTTCAGGACACCAGGGGGCAGCCCGGCCTCTTCGAATATTTCCACCAACTTTACAGCGCTAAATGGCGTTCCAGATGCAGGCTTGAATACCAAAGCGTTGCCGCAAATCAGGGCGGGCGCAATCTTCCAAGCCGGAATGGCTATGGGGAAATTCCACGGCGTGATTATCCCCACCACGCCCAAGGGACGGCGCACAGTATAGGCCACAGTATTGGGAATCTCTGAGGGAGTGGTGTAACCAAACATCCGGCGTCCCTCACCCGCGGCGTACTCGATGATGTTCATCGCGCGCTTGACCTCACCCTGAGCGTCGGCCAAGGGTTTGCCCTCTTCGATGGTTATGGTCCGAGCCATCTCGTCGAAACGCCGTCTCATGATTTCCAGAGCCTTGAACAAAACCGCCGCTCTGGCTGGCGCAGGGGTGTTTGCCCAACCGGGAAGGGCGCTTTTGGCTGCTTCGGCTGCGCGCAAGGCATCGGAAGCGCCTGAAGTTTGAAACTCTCCGATTACCGTTGTGTTGCTGGCGGGGTTTGTTACGGGGTAGGTCTTTCCGGAGTCGGCAGTTGTCCAAGCGCCGCTGATAAAGTTCTTGTAGGTGGTGGTTTCCGAGGTGGTCATTTTGCGCTCCTTAATTCTGGCCTCAAATAAGGTTCCGGTTGCTCCGCTAGGCGAAGAATTCTACACCTGCTCCGATAATCTCAATCTGCATTGAACGAACATCGGGAGAAGGGTCCGAGAATGAGATCCCCAAAGTGATATTTATCCCTCGACCCGCTTCAGGATTGCCGGGGACTTCGAACCTGGCTTCCAGGTGGTCGCCCTGCAACCCCAAGTCGGTATGTTCTGCGATTCGTTTGTCGCCGTCGTAGATTATGACTTCGTGGACAGTGGCCCGTTCCTTGGTGCGGAAACTGACCAAGCCTGCTCCAACGCGCATCGGAGTGCCATCGGCCACCGTGGGAGTGGGCACCGGCAAGTGCACCCAGGTGTTTTGGCCGGCTGCGCCTTCGATACGGACGAAGGGTCCGGTGTGCCTGACGGATGTCACACGATTTGGATACTCGACTTGCATGCTGGAACCGTGGACCCAGGAAGTGAATTTACTGGCTGGCATATTTTGTTTCGCTCCGTCCATATGGCCTGGAAATTCTAGATGGCCTGTTTTATTGGATAGCCTTACTTAGGTTGGAAAGCCGCGTAATGCTCTCTGCCGCTTATCCAGGGGGATTATTTGCCGATGATTATAGCCGGTGGCTGTGGGCCGGTATAGAGCAGTTCTACATTTCGGGAGGGCGGCTCTCTAGTTGGTCACAGGCCGAACCGCTCTCCGTGAATGCAGAACACCGATTGAACCTAATAATTTGCCTGGCTACAATTAACCAGAACCATAATCGGTCTCAGACCCTACTCAATTAAAGAATAAACTAACTTCAGGTGATGGTGCTGTCCGAATGACCAAGATTCTCGTGATTGATGATGAAGCGATGATCCGGAATGTTGTGAGCGCATTATTGCGCCAAGCTGGGCATGATGTGGTGGACGCCGAACACGGGCTCAACGGAATTGCAATGGCCCAAACGGAGAAACCCGACCTGATTCTGCTGGATGTGATGATGCCGGTAGTTGACGGGTTTGAAGTGTTACGAAGGTTGGGGGAAGACCCTGTATCCAGCAGTATTCCGGTGATAATGCTTACTGCCAAGATTGACGCCGCCACAGAGAGAACCTGTATGGAGTTGGGTGCGGTGGATTACATCAAGAAACCGTGGGGACCCCAAGAGATAGAAGAAAGAGTCGCCATGGCTCTGGGCTACCCGGAGTTGGTGAAGCCGGAGACGGCCAAGCCGGAGCCCGCTAAACCGGAGACTGCTAATCCTGGTACGAACAAGCCGAAATTGGTCAAACCCGATGAGGCACAATTCAAACAGTCAACGACGGAAACGGAGACGGGTCTTGGCGATTGTACTGCATCTCCCCTCGCTGGTCTTGTTGTAGATGCTGCTGAAGAAAAATACGAACCCGAAGAACTCTCTCCGACAAGGTTCAGGACTAAGGAGTTCCGCATCCAATCCGGCGATGTGGACAACTGGTATCTGGCTTGACCACACCTGCTTTGCCGTTCAAGGGGTTTTCTTCAAATACTACGTTTAACCTTGTCATTCTGAGCCGAGCGAAGAATCTTTACGCTAATTGCGATAGATTCTTAGTCGGTGCGCCCCTCAGAACGGCGGAACGCATATTATCCCTCCACTGAACCGGGGTTGATACCCTCCGCCAGACTGGAATAACCACGCAGGCTCTTCGCTTTTGACCCGCATAGCGCCTCGTCTGCTAAACTTCTTACGGGCACATACCAATAGTCTTGGAGCAAGCGAATCTCCGGGTTTTCATGCGCAGGGGGTTGGATGAAAATTGAGCCATTCAAGATAGCCGTTCCCGAGGCGACACTCGAGGACTTGATGCGTCGCTTGGACCGCACCCGGTGGCCTGATGAGATTCCCGGGTCCGGATGGGACTACGGTTCCAATCTGGCCTACGTCAAAGAACTGGTGGATTATTGGCGAACCTCCTTCGATTGGCGTGCTCAGGAAGAAGCCCTCAACCGCATGCCCCAATTCATGGCCAATGTCGGCGGCTCTGACATTCACTTCGTTCACGAAAAGGGTAAAGGACCAAACCCCATGCCCTTAGTCGTCACCCATGGTTGGCCCGGTTCCTTTTGGGAGATGCAGAAGATTCTCCCGATGCTGACCGACCCGGCCAGCCACGGCGGTGATGCGGCGGACGCCTTTGATGTGGTGCTCCCTTCATTGCCGGGATACGGGTTTTCCGGGCGTCCGCAACAACCTGGGATGCACGTCTTCAACGTGGCGGACCTGTGGGCCGAGTTAATGACGGAAGGGCTGGGTTACCCCCGGTTTGCCGCCCAAGGCGGCGACTGGGGGGCCGCCGTTACATCCCGCTTCGGATTTTCTCATCCCGACAAACTGGTTGGTATTCACATCACATTGATTGCGGGTTCCCCATCGTTAAGAGACCCCGAGTCCCGGCCTCTTTCCGAAGCGGAACAGGAATTCGTGAGCGAACAAAGGCGCTGGAGGCAGGACGAGGGCGGTTACGCTCACATACAGGGGACCAAACCGCAGACTCTGGCCTACGGGCTAAACGATTCCCCGGCCGGCCTGGCGGCTTGGATCGTGGAGAAGTTCCGGTCATGGAGTGATTGCGATGGCGATGTGGAGAAACGGTTCACCAAGGACGAGCTGCTGACCAACATCACCATCTACTGGGTCACTCAGACGATTAACTCGTCTACCAGGTTTTATTACGAGTTTTCTCATAACCCTTGGCGATTTGGGCCCGGAGAGCGGGTGAATGTCCCTTGTGCCATAGCCCTATTCCCAGAGGAGATAAACAGCCCGCCAAGGGAGTGGGTTGAGCGCACTCACAACGTTCAACGTTGGACTGAGATGCCCCGTGGCGGCCACTTCTCAGCAGCCGAGGAACCCCAACTGCTGGCTGAGGATATTCGGGCTTTCTTCCGGCATCTACGCTAACTCTGATGGGGGATCTATGCGGCCTCCGCCATTAACGGATTTCTTGCTTTTGAGCGCAAAAATGCCTGCCCGTCGTATACACT
>Ga0066376_10004134_pt1 | contig 12717 bp, 8 predicted proteins | sample Knorr_S15_td_Bot_FD_77009 | JGI IMG/M metagenome (GOLD analysis project Ga0066376, IMG submission 77009) | Marine microbial communities from Southern Atlantic Ocean transect - Knorr_S15_td_Bottom_ad_5009_LV_A | ecosystem: Environmental > Aquatic > Marine > Oceanic | place: Southern Atlantic... | reverse complement strand
TCGACGGACCAGGGAACCCACAGCACCCCCAGGCACAGCCGGAACACTGTCGATACCACGAACCCGAGTCGGTCTCTTGTCATGCTCGATCCCCACTTCGGCCGCCAGTGCAGCCCGCTCGAATGACTGGTCGCGGGATCAGTGTAACAGCTGCAGATCTCCCGAACCGGTGGAGGGGAGACCTCCGGGTACCGACACCCGATCACCCGGCCGCTTTGGGCTGGGGAGTCGTTTGGCGATGACAGGCGATGACAGGCGATGACAGGCGATCACAGGCGATATCATGTCGGGGACCTAGTACCGAGTCCCGACACCTCAGTTCCGGCCGCATCGGGTCGTCACGTGATCATCAGGATTCCGACCATCGCCTGGGCACTCTGCCTGCTGCCGTTGACCACGTCGGTGGCCGAGGAGCCTCTGCACGAACTGGTCGACCGGCTGATCGAGGCGAAGATCGACGGGCCGCTGGCCGACGGTTGTTCGGACGCCGAATTCCTGCGGCGAGTGTGGCTCGACCTGGCCGGCACGATCCCCACGCCAAAGCAGACGCGGACGTTTCTTGCCGATTCCCGCCCCGACAAGCGGACACGGCTCATCGATCACCTGTTGGCCCGGCCGACGTTCGCTCACCGCATGGCCGACGTGTTCGATGTGATGCTGATGCAACGGCGACCCAAGAAGCACATCGAGCCGTCCGAGTTCCGGGACTACCTTCACCGCTCATTCGCCGCCAACACCCCCTACAACCAGCTCGCCCGCAAGATCCTCGCCGCCGACGGAGTCGACCCCGCCGGTCGCCCCGCCGCGCGGTTCTTCCTGGGCCGCAATGGCGAATCGACGCTGCTGACCCGGGACATCGGTCGGATCTTCTTTGGCAAGGATCTGCAGTGTGCCCAGTGTCACGACCACCCGGTGATCGATGACTACTTCCAAGCCGACTACTACGGGCTCAACGCATTCCTCAGCCGCAGCTTCGTCTTCGAGTTCCAGGAGGCCGACTACAACATGAAGCAGGGGACGCTCAGCTTTCCGCCGGGCACCACCGAGCAGGTGATCCTGGTCGGGGTCAAGGGCGACAAGCGGGACGAGCCCAACGAGACGCTTTTCGTCGAACTTTCCAACGCCAGCGGAGCGGTGATCGCCGACGCGATCGGCGTCGGCACGATCCTCGACGACGACGGCGACGAAAAACCAGCCCCGGCCCCGCCACCGGAGTCACTCGGCCGGCGGCCGGTCGACCCCGCTGAAACACGACCCCGCCTGGCGGTCAACGACTGGAAGCTCAAGGAACGCGACGGCGGCACAGACGGGCTCCCCTTCACCGTGCGACTCTCACGGACCTCGACCCGGGTGATCACCGTCGAGTTCATCACTCGCAGTGGCACCGCCGATGACGGCAAGGACCAGCCGGTGACCGTCGCCGAACGAGCCACCGGGCAGGTGACCTTCAAGTCGGTCTTCACCGACGACAAGACACGCCAGGCCTCGATGCGGTTGCCCGAGGGCCCCGATGTCGAGGAGCCTCGGTTTGAAGCCGGCCAGGAGTACCTGGTCAAACCCGAGGGCACTGCGAGGCCGGTGCCGAGGTTCAGTCGCCGAGGGGCACTGGCACGGCTGGCCACCTCCGGACGCAGCCCCCCCTTCAATCGCAACATCGTCAATCGCCTGTGGCACCTGGTGATGGGCCGCGGGCTGGTGCACCCGCTCGATCTGCACCACGCCAAGAACCCCGCCACGCATCCCGAACTGCTCGAAGCACTCGCCCAGCGGTTTGTCGCCGCCAGGTTCGACATCCGCTGGTTCCTGGGGGAACTGGCACGGACCCGCACCTACCAGCGATCCACGATCGCCCCGGCCGGCCTGGCCTCCGCCGATGCTGCCGAGGGCCGTTACGCCGTGGGACTGGTCCGGCCGCTGACCCCCGAACAACTCGCCGCCGGTCTGCTCGAGGCCTCGGGCACCACGGCCACCGTCCGCAGATCCGCCCGCCGCGCCATCAAGCTGCACCCTCACCTGCACTCGATCATGCTCCACGCACCGCGGGGACTCCTCCCGCACTTCCTCGAATCCACCACCCGCAATGCGCTCGAGAAAGACCGATCCGAAATCGTCGCAGTGTTCGCTCGTGCCGGCGGCGACTCCGCGTTCCAGGCCACCGCCCAGGAAGCGCTCTACCTGGGCAACGCCGAACTCGTTCGCCGACTGCTGGCTGCACGGGCCGGCAAGCTGACATTTCGGCTGGCCGCACTCGAGAATGACTCGCAACTTGCCACCGAACTCTACCTCGCCGTCTTCACACGCCGTCCCGACAAGGACGAAACCAAGGCCGTGCTCGAATTCCTCGCCGAACGGCGGGACCAGCGAGCCACCGCGATCGGCGATTTGGCCTGGGCCATGCTGACCTCCGCCGAGTTCCGCTTCAATCACTGATCCGCCCCTGTTCCGCCCTGTTCCGCCCTGTTCCGCCCTGTTCCGCCCTGTTCCGCCCTGTTCCGGCCCTGTTCCGGCCACCATCACTCTCGACGCAGGCCACCAGATGACCCCACACACACCCTGCGGTGCCGGCTCACACCTCATCGCCCGCCGCCAGATGCTCGGCGGATTGCTCGGCAGCGTGACCACCGCGGGAGCCCTGGCCCCGATCGGGCAGGCCGAACTGGCCGCCGAGCTCACGCAGAGCGACCGGCAGATGCTGATCATCTTCCTCGACGGAGCCGTCAGCCAGCTCGAGAGCTGGGATCCCAAGGACGCCACCGACACCGGAGGCCCCTTCCAGGCCATCTCCACCTCTCAACCCGGAGTCTCTGTCAGCGAACTGCTGCCCCACACCTCGCAGCAATTGCATCACCTGCTGCTTGTTCGAGGCGTCAACACGAAGGAAAACAACCACGCCAAGGGCAAGTACCTGATGACCAAGGGCCGCCGGCAGGAGCCCTCGACCGACTACCCCGACCTGGGCGCCGTCACGTCACGACTGCTCACCCGGCCCGGTGCCCGACTGCCGGGTTTCGTGCATCTTGAGGACGGACGCCGCGCCGCCGGCAAACCAACCTCCAGCGGCCAGGACGCCGCCTACCTCGGACCCCGTTACGGCAGCCTGGTGATCGGCGACTGCCAGCCGCCTGAGCACTCCAGCCCGCTGGCCGGCCAGAGTCCCGAGTCCGATCGGCTCCGACGCCAGTTCCGCCAGCGCCTCAACCAACGCTTCGCCCGACGCGGCAACGCCGCCACACGAGCGTTTGCCGCGTCGTTCGAGCAGGCCGAGCAGTTGATGGCCAACGCCCATGTCTTTGATGTCTCGAAAGAACCCGCCGCCGATCACCAGCGGTATGGCACGCACGGCTTTGCCCAGAACTGCCTGATGGCCCGGCGGCTGCTCGAGCATGGCGTGACCTGCGTCAAGGTCATGCACACCAATTACGACACGCACAATGAGAACTTCAACCACCACCTCGAGCAACTCGGAGAATTCGATCGTCCGTTTGCGGCATTGATCGAGGACCTCGCCCTGCGGGGCCTCCTGGAGAAGACGCTGGTGGTGGTGACCAGTGAGTTCGGGCGGACGCCGAAGATCAACAGCAAGTTCGGCCGCGATCACTGGAGCAACGCCTGGAGCCTCGCCCTGGCCGGCTGCGGCATCAAGGCTCCGGGGGTCTTCGGCCGCACCAACGACAACGGAACCGAGGTCGTCGAGCACGAGGTGGATCATCGGCAATTGTTCCACACGTTCCTCAAGGCCGTCGGAGCCGACACCCGCAGGCACTTCGATGTCAACGGACGGCCGATCCCGGTGGCCGACCCGGCGGCCGGGCCGATCGAGGAGATCCTGGCATGACGCGGATCGACGCCAGGTTGACGCACGAGACCGCCTCGCTCGAGGCCCCCGCCCCGCTGCTTTGTTGCAGCTTCGATCCCGGGGGTCGCTACGTCTTCGCCGGAGCCCAGGACCGCAGTGTCGTCCGCTGGGAACTGGAGACCGGGACGGCGACGCGGCTCGAGGGACACAAGAGCTGGGTCCGCAGCCTGGCATTTGTCGAGGAGGGCCAGGTCCTGATCACCGCCGGCTACGACGGCCGACTCGGCTGGTGGCAGATCGACGAGAAGACTCCCAAGCCGATTCGCCTGATCGATGCTCACAAGGGCTGGATCCGCTCGGTCGCGGTCAGCCCCGACGGGAAACTCGTGGCCACCGCCGGCAATGACCTGATCGTGCGGCTCTGGTCAGCCACCGACGGCAAGCTGGTCCGAGAACTCCACGGCCACACCGACCACGTCTACAGCGTCGCCTTCCACCCCGGCGGCCAGCACCTTGTCTCGGCCGACCTGAAACTGGTCACCCGCGACTGGCGGGTCTCTGACGGGAAGTCGCTGCGGAGTTTCGACTCGGCCAGGGTCCTGCACCAGTACGACAAGTCGATGCAGTGCAATCTCGGCGGGGCCCGCAGCATGGCCTTCCACCCCGACGGCGAGTCATTGCTGGTCGGAGGGTTCTTCGTGGTGGCGACCAACATCTTCGACGGCGGAGCCGGTTCGAAACCGACCGCGGCGGTGATCGACTGGAAGACCGGCAAGCGTCGGCTGCTGCACCGCCCGACCGCTCCTCTGCCTGCTGTGCTCTGGGGCCTCTGCTGGCACGAGCAGGGATTCTGGATCGGTGCCTCGGGTGGAGCCATCGGCGGCCACCTGCTGTTCTGGAAGAAGGACGAACCCGACGACTTCTTCCGCCTCAAGCTGAAAAGCCCCGGCCGCGGACTGTCGCTGCACCCGGATGGCCAGAGGCTGGCGATTCCGCACTTCGATGCCCGGCTGCGGGTGTTTTCGATGACACAGGCCTGACGGGCAGAATCCGTTGCGTCTGCCGCGGACGTGCCGTCGGGTCACTTGCTCGAGGGTCGAGCCTCGAATCGACCACTCAATATCGGCTTCGACACCGGCCAGGTGACCTCGAGATTGCCGTCCAACCGCATCAGCAGCAGCGTGTGGGAATCCGGCTCGAACCTTGCGCTCGGCGGACGGAATCGCCGCGGGTTGACCAGCTGCCGATGCCCCAGTGCGATCGACTCGTCGGTATACCGCGGCACGTCCGAGACTCGCAATTCGTCGATCAGGAACGGCGCCCCCCGGGGCGCCCGGCAGAGGAACCGCTTCAGCCACTTGCCGTCCGAGGGGAACCGGAACTCTCTCTGCCCGTAGCCGTCCCACCAGATACTGCGGTAGCTCTTGCGATCGTGCCCGTTGACGTAAACGTGGACCGCCTGGCGAGTCGGGTCCTGCTTCAGAGGTCTCCACTCGACGGCCACGTGAGCCCACTCGTTGACCGGCAGACGCCAGGCGTTCCACGCCGAAACCAGCCCGTTGTCCACGAAGGTCACTCGCGGAGAACCTGCCAGGCGATCGTCCCACAGCTTGCGAATCCAGAACTCGATCGATCCTCGCTTGCTGGTGAACAGGCGACGGAGAGTTCCTCCGGAGACGACATGATCGGGCAGCACCAGATCTCGCTTCTCGGTCACCGGAACGGCCTGGCCAAAACGGCCCGAGACGAATCTCCGGGCCAGGTCGACCGGTTCGGTTCCCGACACGGCGGCGTCGATCCGGGCGGCCGTCACCGGGTTGTTCTTCGTCACCCCCTCCAGCGACACCCAGCACTCAGCCGCAGGCAGGCCATCCAGGCGAAACCAGACGCTGCGGGCCAGGGCATTCTGCAGCACAACACGCTGGCCCGCGGCCGCTTCACATTCCAGGCCGCCGGGGACCACCCGAGATGGAATCGGCACGCCCTCGGCGGTTGCCAGTCGCCAGGCACTCGGCACGGCACTCTGCAAACGCAGCGGAACCTGCATCGGCGGCAACCAGACGCGCTGCCCGGCATCGAGCTTGATCGGCCACGAGGCGTTCAGGTGCAGGGTGCGGCTGTTGGTCGACAGAACGGCACACTCGAGCCTCGGCACCAGCAGGTACGTCCCCGCCCGCGCCTCACGGGGCACCTCGCACTCGATCAGGAACACCTCGAAGTCGCGAGTCGTCCGATCAAACGGCTGCAGATCAGTGGCGAATCGATCGCGACGCGTGACTCGAACCACCAGCCGATTCCCCTCGGAATCCACCAGCCGCGGCTCGCGGTCAAAACCCCACACCGTCAGTCTCAGCGGGACCCCCTCGGCCTTGAGCAGAGCAATCGGAGTCCTCTGGGGCTTCATCCGAGGCGGAGGCCCGACCGGTACGCCGCGACGCGACGCGTCGTTGAGCGCCCAGGTCAGCCTGGGCACCGCGGTCAGGGACTGGATCGGGGCATAGGGGTTGTAGATGCGGCGGCCGAGGTCTTGAGGCTTTTCGAGTGGCTTGGCCAGGGGCATCAGGCGATCGAGTTCCACCCTCGCTGGACGCAGGTGCCGCGGGTCACGCGTGTAGTACCAGGCGTATCCCATGTGGACGTTCGAATACTGGCCGATGTCCTCGCGAAACGGATCGGTCCCGTAACAGGCCGCGAAGTACTTCTTAAAGACCCTCGGCATCCTCGGATCACCGGTGACGCGGTCGTACTTCCAGAGTGCCGGGACCCAGAAGTGAGCCAACCGGGGTGCCGCGGCGAAGTTGGGTGGAGAATTCTCCTGTGTCCGCCAGACACCGATCGGATGTTCGGGATCGAGGTACACATCGGCGCACTCCCGGAGCGCCTGTCCGATCTTCGGATCCCACGTGTGTTCGTAGAGCGTGGCGAGATTGAAGAACTGGGTCATCTGGTGTCTGAGACCCGAGGTGAACGGCGCGTAGTCGCGGATCATCTCGGCCCAGCCCACCTCCGGTTCGCCCGGCCCGGTGGCCACGAACCACGGCTGCTCGCGATACCACGGCTTCACGTCCTGCGACGCGCTGGTGACACCGGCCAGCTCGCCCCAGTACTCGCGCCAGTACTCGATCACGTCGTTGAACCGCTCGTCGCCGGTCAGGTAATAGGCCAGGGTCGTGGTCTCGAGTGTCCGGTGATACGACGCCCAGAACTGGGCCCCGCCCCGCAGCCACGCTTCGGCCGAGTCACGTTGCCTGAGATAGAACAACGGGCTGTCGATGGCCCATTCGCCGGGTCGGAAGTGCAGCAGCCGCTCCTGCGGCCGCCCCCCCTTGAAGGCACAGCGGTATTTCAGCGGACTATGTGACACCGCCACATCGACCCAGTGGTTCTCCGACGGCAGAGCCCAGTCGTGGAACTTGCGTTCTCCGCTCCGCAGGTAGCACCACCACAACTGCGTTTCCTTCTGGTAGGTGTGGTACTCGAACCGCATCGCGCTGGCGAAGTGCCGCTTGAGCTTCTCATCCCAGTGGTAGCTGTAGTGAGGACCGCTGCCGAAGATCCACCAGCCGTAGTCCCCGAACGCATCCTGGGCGTATCGCTTGAGGTCGAAGATCCTGTCAACGATCTGCTCGGGATCTTCCGTCTCGAGGTCGCCGGACCGAGAGGCCAAGGGTCCGAACACGTCGGTCGAGCAGTTCCACTGGCCGGTCGCCAACGCCAGCGGGGGAGCCTCGACCAGCCGTCCGTACTCGGTCCCCACGTCCGGCGATGATCGGGTGTCATGAAAGTGCAGATAGAATTCGTGGTGCTTGTTGATGCCCAGCCCGTCGACGTCGCCGCGTTGCAGTGCTGCGTGGCCGGCGAAGACCTTGTAACCGGCCACCGGGTTCATCTTGCCCGGGTCGCCGCCCCTCTCGAGCAGCCAGAATCGGCCTGCGGTTCCCAGGGTCTCGAGCAGTCCCTTGCGGCCGAAGTCGAGTCCGCCGCCACGCGGGCTCCACAGGTGCAGCACCATCCGGTCACCCCCCACCTCCCACTCCTTGGGAAACTGCTGCCAGAACCACTTCAACCCGCCGGTGATCGACCACCGGTGATCGCCCACCTGCATCCAGCAGCCGGCCTTCTTGCCGGTGGCGAGTACACGATCCTTCGGCCCGCTGCCATCAATGACAGCAGCACGGCAGGTCGGGTTGCCGAAATGGCGGAAGGTCTCCTGCACCGACGACAGAGACGCCGACTCGCCGCGCAGCGTGGCCACGTTCTGCTGTCCGGGCTGACTGTCCGGCAGCGGAGCGGTGATCCACCGACCCGGCGACGCTTCGGGCAACCGCAGTTCAAACCCGATGTCACGAAACACCGTGCCGCGGGTCGATCCGACCACTCGGAACTCGTGGACAGCCCGCACCAGCCCGCCGACTCCGAGAATGTGGTAGCGGGTTCGATGGTGCACGATCGCGTCACCCCGGGGCGGCTGGTAGATCCCATCCACACGGACGCAGGCCCGCACCGGTCCGGACTCCTCGACAACAACCCGACCCCCGCTTCTCGACTCGGCCCGCTCACCGTTGCCGTCAACGTAGTAGTGGACCGCTCCGTCGCAGACCACCTCCTCATCATCCACCGCGGCGTCGCCGTCGGCGTCGAGTGCGATCCGAGCCAACCGGGCCGGGTTGTTACGGAACTCGAAGATCCATCGCCCCGCCTTCACCAGAGTCGCCTCGGTTCCGCTCCCGCTCTCGACCACCGTCAGGCTCGACAACTCCTTCCGCCGAACCGATGGACCGTACTCGAGGTGATAGCGTCGGCCGGGCTGTGCGAGGAAATCGATGGTCAGCCAGCGAATGCTGCTGCGGGCTGCGTCCCAGGTCGCCGTCACCCTCGACTGCAGCAGCTGTTCGTGACCTCGGTCGTCGACCAACCGGCACCGACGGGGGTCTTTCAGGCCACCCCGGGGAAAGGGCACGCCGGTTGTTACCGGCCACGTCACGCTGCGACCGGCAATCGCCTCGTCGATGACCAGTGGAACGCGGGTCGGTGCAGCGGTTGCCGACGGCGACACCAGCCACACGGCGACCCACAGCACGGCGGCTGGCCTTCGAATCCACGTCATGGCGCAGGCTCCGCAGGGCCGGCGACCCACTGCTTGATGTCAAACCACCGGTTCAGCCAGACACGGAATGGTGCCATCAGCACGCAGATCAGGATGCCGGCCACGATGATCGGCGGCCCAGGCCCGATCGCCAGGCCCCAACCGATCCCGCAGACGATCACCGCCGGGCGGATCAGCGTCAGAGGGCCGAAGGCGACCGTGCTGGTCATCGAGCGGATGTCGACCGAGGGGATCGCCCGCACGGCGAAGAAGGCCAGGATGATCGCGGCGTAGACCCCAAAGACCAGCACCATCCGGTCACCGACGGCGACCATCTGCTCCATCGCCAGCTGCGGATCTTCCGAGATCCACAGGGCGGCGGCCAGGATCAGCAGCCCCACGACACAGGCCACCTGCCCCCAGCCGATCCCGTGGATCATTGCCTTAAGATAGTAGGACCGCTTGTTGATCCGGGCGTCGCGGCCCGAGGCGGCACAAACGCCACTGAACATCGCGTCCAGGGTCGCCAGCACGTACAGCGAGATCACTGTAAAGCTCATGCCAGCGTCCCCAGTCTGCCGGAGCGACGACCCAGAGTGAGCCGAAACGCGTCAATCACCTCCGGCCGCATTCCCATCAACGTGTGAAACACTCGAGGAATCGGCAACTTCCAGAAATGAGTGCCATACATGCCGCAGGCGAATGACGATTGGCGAGCTGCATCGACCAGGGTCGTCGCGGTATGGGCTCGTCGCGCCGAGATGACTCCGTCGTGGCACGAGAGCGGCTCGCGCATCCGGATGTAGTGAAATGCCCAGGCCCCGGGCCGGGCCAGCGGTGAGGGCTGGAAGTCGTAGTGGACAAATGCCTGCGTGCCATCCTGGTCGTGCTCACGCAGAAACTCCGCCAGGCCGCCCCCCCGGATATGGTGCAGGACGCCTGTCGAAAGATAAACCGTCGCAGGTTGGTCCATGGCAAACGCGTTGACCACCTCGAAGCGACACTCCAGCCGCTCCGCTGTGCTCAAACGCTGGGCCTCCTCGACGAGCGCCTCGTTGTAATCCACCCCGATCAGCTCGACGTCCGAGCCGAACTCACCGCGAGCCGCCAGCCAGCGGATGACATACCCGGTGCCGCAGCCGATATCGACAATGCGATAGGGAGTCGGAACACCGCACTGCCGCAAGGCGGCCAGCATTGCGTGCAACAACTCGCTCACCCGTTGACCATGCTGGAACTCCTCCGAGAGCCGCTGCATCTCGCAGTGGACCCGGATCAGCAGCCGGTCGACGGCATCCGGGTCGAGCACCCCCTTGCTGCTGGGCATCCCGGCCACGATCCGAGCCGCCCGCGGATCGCCGACAGCCCGAAACCGCTCGACCAGCTCGGCCTGCACCACCGGTCGACGGGCCATGGTCTGGGGGTCGAAATCGACGATCAAGTCCGAGATCTCGAGCAACTCCGGACGCGGTCGCTTTCGGTTTTCCACCGCCACGTCCATTACGACACCTCGACCGGCAGGCTCAACGAGGTCCAAATCATCACCGCCGAGCGGGCCGTCCACAACCATGATCGGGGCAGGTTGTACCGGACCAGTGCCAGGTGGTCCTCTCGCGAGTACCGCTGCTTGAGCAGCAGGTGCCTGGGGATCAGCACCGCACAGGTCAGCACCCAGATCGCGACCAGAACACCCAGCCCCACCCACGACTGCAACGACGGCCAGAACCAGATCAGCCCCAACGTCCCCGCGATCTCGCACGAGAGGCCGGGGGTCACGACCCACAGCGTTCGACGCTGGTAGGCCAGGGCGAACGCCAGGTAGTCCTCCGAGTTGCTCCGGTCCAGAAACGGGTAATGCACCAACTGGGCGAACCAGACCACACCGGTCATGTACAGCGTCCCGGCCAGTCCCAGGTAGCAGGCAACCGTCACCGCCACAGTCAGCAACTCCGTTCAGACCACCCTCTATCCGACTCCCAGCAATTCGCAGGCCTCTGCGTATCCCGGCGCCCGAGGCCCGGGCCGGTCCTTTCGGTCGTAGCCGTACATGCGGGCCGTGACGCGAGCCAGGGCGACCAGATGACGCCACCGGCCTTGCTGCTCATGGTCCCACTCCTGATCCCATCGGGGGTTTCCGTCTGCACTGTCCCCAACCCAAGCAGCCGAGCCAACTCCAGAGGACCAACCCGGGTCAGTCTACCAGCAAGACCGAGTCGCCGTCGTTGCGGTACCTGGCAGGTTTGCCGTTATGAATCTGCACAAGGAACTGTCGTTTCTCAGTTTCCGCGGGCCAGCTTGTAGAGTTCGCTGCCGGCCTTCATGAGGTAGAGGTTATCGTGCCTGGCATCGTAGGCGACCCAGGTCTTGGCCGTAATGATGAACCCCCGGGGAGGCGGAATCGGCTGCGACCACGTTGCTCCGCCGTCCCGGCTCTCCTTGATACCGCCATCGGCAAGCACGAATCTGTGCTTGGACTCGCTGGTTCGAAGTTTGCAAACCTGTGCCCAGGTCTTGTTGTACGGTTGGAAGCGATTGGCCCCGAAGGCCGAGCAGTACACGCCCTTGCCTTCCACCGACAGGAAGACGCAACCAACCTTGCGGTCGACCACCAGACCGCTTGCGCGCAGGTCCTTCGCCTGAGCCTTGAAGGACCTGATGAGCATCGGCCGCCAAAGGGGCTTGGGATCGCGTACGCTCGAGACCTTCAGATAGACGGTGTTTCCGTCGATCCTGGTCAGTGAGCCCGTCGCCACTTTGGGCTGACCCGAGCAGCGTGCCTTGAACAACGCCTTGGCCGCGTCGCCATCCAGCAGAACCCTGAGGTCGCCGGCCTTGAGAGCGGCGGCGCACTTGCCGATCTTGAAATCGCATTTGCTGCACACCAGCTTTCCGACCAGCGTGACCTGACTGTTGAGCTCAGACGACTTCGCCCCGGTGATCGTCACCTGGCCATTCTTGATGGTCACCGCGCCCGCGACGCGAACCAATTTGCCGCTGCATCGAGCCTTGAACAGGTCGCTGCCGGCCTTGCCAGAGACGAACACGAATCTGTGTGCGTCCAGCCGCAGAACCGTCTGACATTTCTCCGTGGCCTTGAAGTCGCACTTGCTGCAGGCGAGGCTGCCCACAATGCTCCCTTGAGCCGACTTGGCTTTCGGCTGAGCCTGTTCCTTCTCGCCAGCATGAACCCAACCGGCCACTGCCAAGGTGGCCACCACCGCGGCCAATGAACGACAAGTCATCGCGAATCTCCTTGAGTGAGAGGCCCCGTTGGTTCCGGGTCTGCAGCTCCACCGCTTCCCGCAATTCGGTCGGTCCGCGATAACCCGCATCGGGGCCTGATCCTATCGTGCTCTCGCAAGCCACGCGATGATGATCCGTGGAGAGCACGACTCGCCACGCTGCGTACGTCAGAGCAGCAGTGATGTCATCAGGCTCGAGGTACGGGTAGTCGGACAGGATCTGCTCGTGATTGCAGCCACTTGCGATCAGTCCGACGATCATCCCGACGGTGACACGGAGGCCACGAAGGCACGGCTTGCCCCCATGACGTTGGGGTCAAATGTGATCCGATCGATGGGGTCCACGATCCGTCTCCAGCGTTTGCAGGCCAAGTTGCTAATGAGAACCTCGTGGGGTGTTCGGTAGGAGAGGCACTTTCGACGTCGATTGTTCAACAACCGGACCGCTCGTCGCAAGTCCTTGCGATCCAACGCAAAAAGCCGAGGCGCTCAGCCTCGGCTTTCTGTCATAACCCCCGGAGCGGTTTGAGTTCGCTCCGGAGATTCAAGTAGCGGGGGCAGGATTCGAACCTGCGACCTCGAGGTTATGAGCC
>Ga0066376_10004133_pt1 | contig 12718 bp, 13 predicted proteins | sample Knorr_S15_td_Bot_FD_77009 | JGI IMG/M metagenome (GOLD analysis project Ga0066376, IMG submission 77009) | Marine microbial communities from Southern Atlantic Ocean transect - Knorr_S15_td_Bottom_ad_5009_LV_A | ecosystem: Environmental > Aquatic > Marine > Oceanic | place: Southern Atlantic... | reverse complement strand
TGGCGGTCATCATCGGGGATATCGGCAACCTCGCGGCGTTTGAGCAACTTGAACAAGACCTTTTCATGAAATTTTAGAACCCCGCCCATGGAGCAAACGACGATCGTTTCCAACCGACCGCCGGTGTCAAGCAACGGCGCCACTTTAGGATAGAGCGCCTTCATGTTCAGGGTCACCAGGATGCAAATTCCGGAATCCTCTATCTGCTTATCGATTTCGTTCTTGGTGTATAGCGGATTGATATTGACGACGGTGCCGCCGGCCTTGAGCACGGCGTAGAAACAAACGACAGCGTAGGGACAATTGGGCAGCATCAGGCCGACCTTGATGCCCTTTTGCACGCCCAAGGCCTGTAATCCCTTGGCCGCGCGTCTGACTTGATCGGCAATCTCTCGGTACAGGAATCGCCGGCGGCGAAAACTGATGCAGGTTTGCTCGCCATAGGCTTCCGCCGCCTTGTCCAGCAAGTCGGTCAGCGGCCCGGTTTCTAATTTGGCATTCCAGTCGACGCCGGGGGGGTAGGATTGTTCCCACAGATACGGCCGCTCGGTTCCCGGTGGCGTGGGTTCCCGCCGCCGCCAAAACGGTTTTACGGCCGATTTGAGGGAACGCCAGAATGGACTGTTAATTCGCATCGGCAAACTCCTGACCATCCATAGGAGCCGCACTCTCTTCGTCAATAATTTGCGGTATCTCCGGATCGATGGACTTCAGGAACGATGTCGTCAGGTCCTGCGTCCCGCCGATGTTCTCATTCAGAATGCCGTGACGCGGCGACGTGATCAGATGCAGGGAAGTATCCGTCGAGGCGATCTTTTTAAGGATGATGTGTGCGCTTTTTGGGTCGATGATCTTGTCTTCCGTGGCGTGAATAATCATGACCGGGCAGATGACGTCGGCAAGGCGATGCAGCATTTCGGCAATGAGCCGGCGGAGTTCGAATAGCCCGCGGATGGGAATGTTACGGTAATTTATGTGTGGATGCTCCGAATCGTTCAGACGGAAAGGAATGAGCCCTTCCAGGGAGGTCACCCATTCCGCCAGTTTGTTGATGCCGTGGAGGATGGGAACGAATATCAGGTTGCGATTGCGAAACTTAACCGGTGTGGATATCGCCACCACGCCGGCTAATTTTGAAGGCCTTTCCGCCGCCAGGCTCAAAGCCAGCGCGCCGCCGGTGGAAAAGCCGATGACGCAGACTTTTTCAGTGAAGGCTTCGATAATTTCGTATCCGCGCCGCACCGAGGCCTGCCAATCCTGCCAGGTTCGGACGCGCAAATCCCAAGGCGACGTTCCGTGGCCGCTAAGACGCACCCCGATGACCGGATAGCCGAGAGCAGCCAAAGACTCACCATAGGCCCTAAGTTCGGCGGGCGAGGCTAACAATCCATGAACCAGAACGACGCCTGTTTTTTTCGCCTTGTCCGGCACCAGAAGGAAGGGCTCGGCGTTTTCGGTCGCGGTTTCCTGGTCGTTGATGTGGGCATGTTTGGATTTCGAGTAATTTCCCCGGCACCAGCGAAACGTGCGCATTTCGTCGTCGAACAAAAGCCTGGCAAGGTTAGTTTTTTCCTTCGCCGAATTCGATTGGATTGCTTGATCGATAGCCCGGCACGCCCCCGTAACCGGTTCTATTTCATTGGCGTATACGGATACCATGTTTTCCAGGCGCACTTCGTTAAAGGCATGTTCCTCGCTAAGTTTGGGTAAAAAGCGGTATTTGTCCGGTGTGACGTCTATCAGGCCAGATGACGTCGCCATGTCGAGAAACTGTTCGAACCGCTTCCAGACACCTTTGTGAATGCCGTCATATCTTTCCGGGATGACAAGGCTCCGGTGCAAATTTATGGATGGCTCACGCTGGGCATTCTTTACGCAAAGGTAAAGAAGCGTGTGAAAGGGCTCATGCCCGATTTCGGTGGTGCCCTGGCTTGTTAAGACCAATATCAACCTTGAGGCCAGATGGCTCAGGTTGACGGTGACGTTAGAATAAATTTCCCGGGTATATTCGTCCCTGAGAAGTCTTGTCTGGCGCCCCAAGGCCAAGGACACCAAGCGATCAATCCAACGATCGGATTCCGGTTTCAGGGCAAACAAATCCGCCAGACTGTTAATCCGCTCAAACATCCGCTCGAGGATAATCCGCTCCCACCAAATCCATCGAACCCCTGGGGCTATGGGACGGCCGAAGCGGATGTCCATGTCCGTGCTTTTGAGTAAAAGGTTGCCTTCGATCAGGAGTTCTTCTTGGAGTTTCCGCCCGAGTTTGCCGCCGAACAGCTCTGCTCCCTTTAGCAGGATGTTGTCCTCGCTACGGATCGGGTAGAAAGTGATGTTTGCGGGAACCACCAGGGTCCGGCGGCGAGCGGTGGCCACCAGGGCATCGATATCTTTCAGGCCTAAGGCATCGACCCAGCGTTGCAGTCGGGGAAGATTGCCGTCCTGGTGGACCATGACAATCCGCTTTTTGAAAATCTCAAGGGTCAGTGCAATCGCCGCGGCGCCTTTGTGAAGCTTGCGATGGACCTGATCCATCGGGGAAAAGATGCCGAAGTTGCCTTGTTCGTCGAGCACTTGGCGGTCCTTGATCATTCCGCCTTCGGGAAATACGACAACCTTGCGGCCGCGGAGAATCTCGGCGGCGAGGAAGGACAGCAAACCCGGATGGTCGGTCGGCACCGCACCGACGTCCCAGAGAAACTTGGCCAAGGTCTCGTTGCCATCGAACAATTCACCCGCCGCGACGCAGCGGCAGAAAGCGCCCGTCGCCTCATGGATAATGTATTGGGGAATGACGGTTTCGAAGCGGGCGAAGTGATTGAACAGAAAAATTTGACCATCTTCGAGTTTGCCGTCTGCGCCATGAACTTTGATGTTGATTCCAAGCCGGTCATGCAAAACGGAAAATGCCCGCACACACCACTCGTAGGTGTTTTCGTTGATCTCAGGCGCGGGACGTACGTCCATGAATAGACCTTTCGACCGAAGCCGGCCTTTACCCAGCCGGTTTTTACGTCTTAGGCCTCCTAAAGAAGAATAGCCGTAATTCTATAACAATATCACCACTTTGCTGGGTTTTCCGGTCATTTTTCCATGACCACCCGTAATAGGATCATTCCAGCCGGTCAAGCGTCTCCCGTTTTTATCTTTTCTTCGACGAAGGCCTTGAAGTCCATGTCCGTGGTGATGACGTCATCCATCAGGAAAAACACCAGTTCCTTGCGCAGGCTGTCGCGGGCCAACTGGTTTTCCCCGGCCATATTGGAAAATTCGATCATGTGATCCATCTTGGTATTCAGGTTCCTGTGATGGTCCTGGTGTTTTTTGACATTGGGATAGCCGACCTCGACCAACAACGCCTCTTCATGGGCGAAGTGTTCCGTGGCTAATTTGACGAATTCGGGCACCAGGGTTTTGCATTTTTCCGCTTCGCCCCCATCGATCGCCTCGACGACCTGATTGACGATGTCGGCCAGGGCTTGATGCTCTTTATCGAGAGATTCATAGTCCATCAAGAATGATGGGGTCAGCTCTACCATTTCGTTATTCCTTCCGTCCGGCTCGACGATTATAGCGTTACCTTGGCAAAGACGAAACTATTCCGCCGCTTCGGGCTGGGGCGTCGCCGTATAACCGTCTCCGGCCACATCGCCCGATCCGTCCAGGGCAAAAATGAAGGCGTATTCCGCATCCACCCCTGCGGTGATTCGCTTGGTTAATTCCGGCTCGAAGGTATGGTGGATCCTGACGTAGAGATCCCGTTCTTCAGGGGCAACGTTTTCGGCGGTCAGTTTTGCCCGGACGATGTTGTCGTGGCCGAGCAAATGGGTTGAGATCACATCCAGCGGCGCGCCCCCCCCGGACTTACCGCCACTGTTGCTTTCCAGCGTCACACCCTCGGGACGGACCAGAACCTCGACCTTGCGGCCTTCGCCCAGGCCCTTTGCGCGAAGCTTACCAATCGGAGTTTCCACATATCCGCCTTCAACGACGCTTTCGAATCGGTTCATCAGCCCGAATAGCTTTGCCACGAATTCATGCTGAGGGTGGTAATAAATTTCATGCGGCCGTCCGGCTTGTAGGATGCGTCCGTTGTTGCCCAGTATCTTGATCCGGTCGGCCATGAACATGGCTTCTTCCGGGTCGTGGGTGACCATCACGGTGGCCACGCCGCTGGCTTTTAGAACGGTCAGGGTTTCCTCGCGAATTTGCCCGCGCATATTGGTGTCCAGGCCTGAAAACGGTTCATCCAAAAGCAAAAGATTCGGTTCCGGGGCCAGCGCCCGGGCCAGGGCGACTCGCTGCTGTTGGCCGCCGGACAGCATATGCGGGTGGCTTTCGGCATAGTCGGTCATGCTGACTTGATCCAACATTTCCATGCCTTGGCGCCGCGCCTTGTCCTTGGGTTTGCCGGCGAGGCCGAAGGTCACATTGTCGATGATGGAAAGGTGTGGAAACAAGGCGTAATCCTGGAACATCAGGCCGATCCCCCGGTGTTCGGGGGGCACATGTATTTCGGCATCGGCGACGACTTCGTCGTTGATGAGGATCTGGCCGTGTAGCAGGCGCTCCAGCCCCGCGGCAAGACGCAACAGGGTGGTTTTGCCCGACCCCGAGGACCCCAACAAACAAACCACCTCGCCGGCCGGTATCATCATCGACGCGCTATTGAGAACCTGGTTGTCCCCATAGGAATGGGAAACACCGATGACATGCAGCCCTTTCACGACGCTTGATCCTCCTAGGTCTGGCCCGATGAATGGCCGGGGCGAGACTTGGTTATGGCGAAGCTAAGCACAATAACCGGAACAATGCCAAATCCGACGATGGCTAGCGCCGCCAGGGACGCTTCGCCCAACTGTTCGTCAGAGGCGTATTGATGCACATAGGTTGCGAGTGTGTGAAAATTGAACGGTCTCAGGATCACCGTCATCGGCAATTCCTTCATACAGTCGACGAAGACCATTATAGCCGCCGTCAAGGCACTGCCCCGGATCAGCGGAAGATGGATGCGCCGCAAGGTGCTGAACGGCTTGTGGCCGAGGCTGGCGGCGGCACCATCCATGCTGGGCGTGATTTTCGAGAGACTGGCCTCGACGCTGCCGAAGGACAGCGCCAGAAAACGGACCAGATACCCGAAGGTCACGGCAGCGATGGTGCCGCTGAACAGCAAGCCCGTCGAAAGATTGAAATTCCGCCGCATGAAACCGTCAATGCCGTTATCCATGGCGCCCAAGCTGACCAGTACGCCGACTGCCAAAACCGATCCGGGAACGGCATACCCGAAGCTGGCGAGCCGGGCCATAAAGGTTACGAGCCTTTCCTTGCGAAGCCGCACCGCGTAGGCCATGAAAATGCCGATAGCGAGTGCCAACACCGCCGCCAGGGCCGACAGCATGACGCTGTTTCCGGCGTGCCGGAGCACGTCTGAATTGGCGGCGTCCTCGAAATGGATCACAGCGTACCCGCCGAGCACCATCGCGGGCAGGAGAAAGCCGAACGCCACCGGCAGCGTGCAGCCGATGACAGCCCCGCGTTTAGCCCAGCCCTGCAAATTGTAGCCGGGCTGGGCTTTGTATTTGGACGTGGAGTTGTGGAAGCGTTGTTTGCGCCGGCCGAACCGTTCGGCGAGCACCAGGAAAATTACGAAAAACAATAAAAACCCGGCCAGTTGAGCAGCACCTGCAACGTTATTCATATTCAGCCAGACGTCATAGATGCCGAGCGTGAAGGTACCGACAGCGAAGAAATCAACGGTGCCGAAATCGTTCAGTGTCTCCATCAACACCAGCGATACGCCGATGACAATGGCCGGTCTGGCCAGTGGCAGGGCGACGGAAAAGAAGCTTCGCCATGGACCACGGCCGAGAACCCGGCTGGCTTCAAGCACGCACACGGATTGCTCCATGAAGGCGGCCCGCGATAGCAGATAGACATAAGGGTACAAAACCAAAGTCATCATAGACACCGCGCCGCCCAGCGAACGGATTTCCGGGAACCAGTAGTCCCGTTTCGTGGTCCATCCAAATATGTCGCGCAACAGGCTTTGTATGGGTCCTGCGTATTCAAAAATGTCGGTATAGACATAGGCGATGACGTAGGCTGGCATCGCCATGGGCAGCAACAGCGCCCATTCGAACATGCGACGGCCCGGGAACCGGCATGTGCTGACAAGCCAGGCCGAACTGACACCGATAAGCAGAGTGCCGACGCCGACGCCGATCATGAGCAGTAGGGTGGTGGTGATGTATCCCGGCAGAACCGTGTCTACCAGATGCGACCAGATTTCATCGCCTGGCGTAAGGCCGATATAGAGGACGGCCAGAATTGGCACCGTCATCGCCGCCGCGATCAAAACGGTTCCGATGCTCCATACATTAAGCCAGGACCAAATTTCCTTTTTGGCCCCGGCAGCCCTTTGGGGCGCCATGCCATCGATCATCGCCTCGCTTGCCATACTTCGTTTAACCCTATGTCCCAGGTCACCGGGCAAACCTAGTTTAAAATGCTGGTCCGGCGAAAGCGCGGGATAACCCCCACGCCGCCGCCGGACCGGTTGGAACTTTATTCGTTGTACTTAACCTTGTCCATGATCCGGGTCGCCTTGACGCGGTTCTCCGCAATCTTGAACAGGAATGTCTCGTCGGCCTTGAATTTACCCCAACCGGCGACATTGGGATGCAGGGGAATTCCGGCCAGAATTGGATATTCGAAGTTGTCCTCGGCGTAGATTTTTTGCGCCTTGGCGCTGCTCAGAAACTCGATCAGCTTGATGGCGTTGGCCTTGTTCTTGGCGCTTTTGGTCAAGCCGGCACCGCTGATGTTGACATGGGTTCCCCGGTCATTCTGGTTGGGGAAGATGATTTTGACAGCCGCTGCCCATTTTTTTTGTTCGGGCTTTTTCTTGTTGGTCTCCATCTTGCCCATGTAATAGGTGTTGCCCACGGCCACGTCGCATTCGCCCTGGTAGACGGCCTTGACCTGGGCGCGGTCATTGCCTTGCGGCTTGCGGGCCAAGTTGTTCTTGAGGCCTTGGGCCCATTTTTCGGCTGCGGATTCACCGATCGACGCTATCATCCATGCCAGCAGGGACACGTTATAAACGTGCTTGCCAGACCGGGTGCAGACACGCCCCTTCATGTGAGGCTTAGCCAGATCCTCGTAGGTCGTGACTTCGCCCGGTTTGACCCTTTTTTTATGGGCGTAAATGATGCGCGCGCGTGTCGTCAACCCGTACCACAGGCCTTCCGGGTGACGGAATTGGGACGGGATGTTGCTGTTAAGGACGCTCGAATTGCTGGACTGAAGAAGCCCCGCCTTGACCAGATTGTGAAGATTGCCAATATCGGCCGTCAAGATCAGATCGGCTGGAGAGTTGGCGCCTTCGGCCTTGAGTCGTTCCAACATGCCTTTTTTCAGATACACCATGTTGACTTTGATGCCGGTCTCCTTGGTAAAAGCATTAAGAAGCGGGTTCATCAAAAATGGCTGGCGGTAAGAATATAGGTTAACTTCAGCGGCCTTGGCGGTTGGTGTTCCCACCATAAGTCCCAAGATTCCGGCCATAAGCAGGGCCAGCCAAAAAACATTCCTTTTCATTTATTTTTCGTCCTTGCAGTTTGTTTAAGAAATAGGTTTATAATTGATATTGAGACGCATTCGCAACAACTAATTTTGTAACCAAAAAACCCTTTCGTCAAGCGTTTATATAAAACCTTGTAAAATTGAGAATTGTCAAAGGCTTAGACAAAGAATTTATAATTTTAGTAAGGGTGTTGGTGGACGAGGCTCCTAAGGCATCAGAAGAGAATCTGCGCGGCCACCGTCGCGAATGTGTTCTTCCAGTATCCGATCTACGTCGTCTTTAGATTTGCACGTATACCAAACGCCTTCGGGATAGACGACTACGCTGGGTCCCAGCTCGCAGCGGTCTAAACATCCGGAAGCATTGATCCGGACGCCCTTCAATTTCATTTCCTTTGCCTTGGCTTTCATATATTCGCGAAGCACTACCGACTCTTTGGCCTTGCAGCAACCGCGCGGATGGCCTTCTTCGCGTTCATTGACGCAAAAGAACACGTGTTGGCGATAAAATAAATTTTTTTGTTGGTTGGAATTATCGTTCACGGTTTTTCCACCTAATTTTTATTACGGTCCACGGTCGTGAGAGCTCCGTTCCGAAACGCGCCCTGAAAATATTTGCGACTTTAATTTTGTGATTATCCCAATATTGGAGTCTGAATTTGGCAAAACAAGGAATACTTCGCAACCACCTGATGCCAATATCGACAATTCTTAATGAATTTCATGGAAGCCCAAGTGAGCAAGGCAAGAAAAGATAATGCCCGCGCGCCTACTCTTTCGGCTTGATGAATTTCAGGGTCATCCGGTCGCTTTCGCCAATAGCCAAATATTTATTCCGATCCTTGTCCTTTAAGCGCAGGCTCGGCGGCAGGGTCCAGACTCCTTTCGGATGGTTTCGGGTGTCCTTTGGGTTAGCGTTAATCTGGGACGTGGCGAGAAGTTCGAACCCTGCGTCCTTAGCCAGTTCGATGGCGACATCCTGATGGACGTAACCCGACAAAGCCTGCGGGTCCGGCCAGACCTCAGGGTCACCCCGGTGCTCGACGACACCCAGCATTCCACCCGGTTTCAGGGCTGTGTACATGGCTTCGAATATGGTGGCCTCGTAGCCGCGCTTCATCCAATTGTGGACACTGCGGAAGGTCAGCACCATGTCGGCGGAACCGGGAGGCGCGATATCGGTCTTGGTCGGTGACAGTTCGGTGACGGTGACTTCACCATAGACATCGGGCCGGGCGGCAAGTTTTTCGTAGTAGCGTTTCAGCCACTTCCGGATGTTCTGTCTTTTGGCGTCCTTGTTCCAGCTTGCGGCATACAGGCGGCCACGGCCTTTCAGGTAGGGCGCCAGAATTTCCGTATACCAGCCGCCACCGGGATAGATTTCAACCACCGTCATCTCCGGCTTGAGACCGAAAAAAGATAATGTTTCCAAGGGGTGGCGATAAACGTCGCGGGCGCGGTTCTTGGCCTGGCGATGGTCACCGGCAAGGACGGCCTTAAGGCGGGCCGTGTTTTTCGTACCAATGCCATCTCCGGCTTGAGAAGCCCAAACCGGGGCCAGGGCTAGAGTCATCGCCAACATTATCGTACGCAGGAAAAGTCGAAAGGCAGGAAATTCTTTCAAAACATTCTCGCCAAAATAATTTTGTTTCACCCAAGCCAATTTTTGCCACTTTAGCACTAAATTCCAATGCTTTGCGTTGGATATATTCCAATTTCTATATATATTGAGCTGTCAACATTTCCGGACCAGTAAGCTGTAATGAGGCGAGGAATTGTAAGCAATCGACAATATGGAGCAACGAAGTCGTGGATGACTTTCATGATAATGCCAAGCGTGCCAGCAGCTTCCTCAAGTCGCTGGCCAATAAGAACCGTTTGGTAATTCTTTGCGCGCTGGTTGATGGCGAAAAGAATGTCAGTCAGCTTGAGGAAATTCTGGGTGTTCGGCAACCCACCCTGTCGCAGCAATTGGCCCGGCTCAGGGCCGACAAGATGGTCGAAACCCGCCGCGATTTGAAACAGATTTATTACAAGCTGTGCAACGATGAAGCGAAACTGCTTCTTGATCTTATCTTTGAGTTGTTCTGCACCGGCGGGTCCGAGGACATGGTACCGAAACCCCGGGCGAAAACCGGTTAAGCCGCTGCTGCTATAGCCAACTGTCTGGCTACTGGGCTGGACTATTACTTTTTAAGTAAAAAGCGGTAGACGCCGTCGTCTTCGTCCTGTTCCACAAGGGTATTGCCTGTTGCCCGGCAGAGGGAAGCCATATCCATGACCAAACCGGGATCGGTCGACAGCACCTCAAGGGTTTCGCCGGAATCCAGCGATTTCATGAATTTCTTCGCCTTTAAGACAGGAAGGGGGCAATTCAGCCCCTTAACATCGAGTTCATGATGCGCCATGGTTTTCCCCTGAGAGCTTGTTTAAGAATTATTTTTATAACACATTCGATAAATATAAAATATCAATATCTAAAATAGTGACTTCTTGTTTTTAATGATGGATTGGATAGGCTGAGAGTATGGAAGACATACCGGTCGGAGTGGTTGTTACGAGCCTGGGCTTTGCACTCGGCATCATCTTTGGCGGCACCGCGCAAAAAACCAATTTCTGCACCATGGGGGCGATCTCCGACATCGTGTTCATGGAAGATTGGAACCGTTTCCGGGCCTGGATGTTAGCCACGGGCGTCGCCATTCTGGGTAGCCAGACACTATATCAGACGGAGGTGATCGACCTCACCAAGGCCATCTACCTGACGCCCAGCTTTGGCTGGTTCGGCGCCATTATGGGCGGCTTGATGTTCGGGTTCGGCATGACATTGGGCAGCGGCTGCGGCAACAAGACCCTGGTGCGGCTTGGCGGCGGCAATCTTAAATCCCTGGTGGTTCTTTTGTTTCTCGGCATTTTTGCCTACATGACCCTGCGCGGCCTGATCGGCCTGGCGCGGGTCGAAATGGAAGCCGTGACCATGGTTGACCTGACGGCGTCCGGTCTCAAGACCCAGGGCATCCCGGAAATTCTGGCCATGGCGTTTTCCCTGCCCCTTAAGGCCATAAGCTTGATCACCACAGTGGTCATCGGTGGCGGACTGGTTGTGTTTGCCTTCAAAAGCGCGGAATTTCGGTCTTCGGGGCGCGATATGGCCGCCGGAATTATCATCGGTCTTCTGGTCATCGCCGCTTGGTATGTTACCGGCGTCATCGGCAACGACGATTTTGACCCGGTGCAAGTAACGTCCTTCACCTTTATCGCGCCCGTGGGCGACGGCCTGCAATACCTGATGACCTTCACCGGGGCGACAATCAACTTCGGCATCGCCGCCGTCGGCGGGATTATCTTCGGTTCCTTCGTGACGGCGGTGGCTTCCAAGGAATTCCATCTCGAAGCCTTTTCCGATACCGATGATATGGTCCGCCATATCATCGGCGGCATGTTGATGGGCGTAGGCGGTGTTCTGTCGCTCGGCTGCACCGTCGGCCAAGGGATCACCGGCATGTCGACCCTGGCCATAGGATCGCTGCTGGCGTTGGTGTCGATCATCTTTGGCGGCGTTTACGGCATGAAATACCTGGAGGAAGGCAGCCTCGGCGACGCGCTCAAAGCCATGTTTGCTCGCGGTTAATACCTGCTACCAGAGTTTCACTTCCTTGCCCTCGGCTCGCATCTTTTTCCCCAGGGCCGACAGCCAGCGTTGGAAACTGGGCTCGGTCACGTAGCCTTTTTCGCGAACGTAGACGAAGGAATTCTTGAAGTGGAAAGGCTTCCAGTAACCCATCAGGCGCCATACCTCGATGTCGCTGCCTGATTTTTTAGGGCTTTTATGGGCGTCCGCTGAAAAGAATTGCAGCGTCGGCGTGAACTGGACGCGATATTTCTTGGCCAGTTTCTTTTCCGTCGTGACTTCGCCGTCGAAGTCGGTGACCTCCTTGTCTCCCCACAAGTTGAGTTGAATGATGTTGAAGTTTTTGCGGATGTAGTTGACGACTTCGGGGATGCGGAGGTTAACTTTGTGGGTTTCCCGGCAGTAAGGGCAGCCTTTCTGTTCCCAGAAAATAGCCAGCTGCTTGCCTTCGCCGGCGGCTTCCTCGGCGTCGTCGCGAAGATTAAGGAAGGTATCGAGGAACCAGGGCTGCGTGTGCAAGCCCCCCGGGCTGGCCTCTACATAGGGCAGAAGATCTTTTCTGGTTTCCTCTGCCGCCTGGACCGGGCTGCTGAAGGCGCCGAGGCCAAGGACGAATATAAATAAACCGATCACCAAACGAATAGGCATGGGGTCTTCCTCCTTGGTTTTAAATAATGATTTTTTCCACTCCCGGCAAGCCCCGGATTGGCGGATCAAGTCGATTTAAAGGCCTTTTTTGCTGCGAACAAACGTGGTGAAGCGCTCCGCCCACCGGTTTCCGCCAATGTTACGTTGATGGGAAAAAGTGGCCAAAAGGTGCCCGATGACAATACCATCATGTTCGCCATCGATACCGTGGCCGCGTTTGACGTCATAGGCGAAGGTGGTGTCTCCGGGCAGATTTTCGAGCGACGCGTAATGGAATTCGTGGGCCGGAATGTCGGTCCCGGAATCTTCGTCTTCGGGACCATTCCAGAGGCCGTTACCGGTTTCCCTTAACTGAACATAGCCCCGCCCGATGGGCTGTGGTCTGCCGTGTCTGCGGTTTCTGTCTCATCTTCGTTCCCTTCGGTCACTACGATGAGCCAGAAATCCTCCCTTATGCAATCACGCTAATTTGTCCCATAGGCGCTGACGTTAGACAGTGATGACTCGGCGTTGGCATGAGCCGTCTTGAACGCGGATTCCAACGCCTCAAGCTTTTCGGGCAAGCTATCCACGTAGCGCTTGCGGACTTTCTCGAACCTGGTGCGAAAGAGATTTTCGTCTTTAGTCATAATGTCCTGCGTTCCTGTGTGTCATCCGAATATTACGATAAGAAGGTAGTGGAAAAGTGATTTAAGAAGAATGGGCGTCATCCCAGAATGCTTCGATCTCTTCGCAGATCGTCGTCGGATTGAACGGCTTGGTGATGACGCCGAGCGCGCCCAAGGACATATAATGCTCGATTTCGGCCGGCATCGCCTTGGCGGTCACAAAAATCACCGGCGTTTTCTCGAGTTC
>Ga0066376_10004131_pt1 | contig 12725 bp, 9 predicted proteins | sample Knorr_S15_td_Bot_FD_77009 | JGI IMG/M metagenome (GOLD analysis project Ga0066376, IMG submission 77009) | Marine microbial communities from Southern Atlantic Ocean transect - Knorr_S15_td_Bottom_ad_5009_LV_A | ecosystem: Environmental > Aquatic > Marine > Oceanic | place: Southern Atlantic... | reverse complement strand
CCAGTTCGTCCACGCGCCGCGCTACGATTTCAACGACGAGATCATCGCCAACGGCGTGAGCTACTGGGTTGAACGGGCGCGCGGCGAGCTGGCGAAACGGCAGGGTTAGGCCGGCGGGCGCCCGCGTTGCAGTGCAGCAATTCCTTTGATCGCGCGCCGCCGTGGTGATATGCGTCTACCCCAAGATGGTGTTACAGCCCTTTGGCGAGGATATATGGCGGACGATAAAGGCAAGGACGGTGCCCCGGTTACGATCAAGAAATACGCCAACCGGCGGCTCTACAACACCGCTACAAGCAGCTATGTCACGCTCGAATATCTCTGCCAGATGGTCAAGGACGGGATCGACTTCGTCGTTTACGACGCGAAAAGCGGCGACGATATCACCCGCTCGGTGCTGACCCAGATTATCGTCGAGGAGGAAGCCAAGGGCCAGAACCTGCTGCCGATCGAATTCTTGCGCCAGCTCATCGGCTGCTATGGCGATGCGATGCGGCAGTCGATCCTGCCGGACTATCTGGAACGGACCATGGCCAGTTTCGTGCAGAATCAGGCCGGACTCCGCGACGCCCTGCGCGATACGCTTGGCGGCGCCCTGCCCCTCGACAGGTTCGAGAAGATCGGTGCCAAGAACAAGGCGGTGTTCGAACAGGCGATGGCGACGTTCAATCCGTTCGGCGGTGGAAACGGCGCGGCGAAAGCGCCCAAGCCCGAACCGGAAGACGATCAGATCGACGCCTTGACCCGCAAGCTGGACGCATTGCAAGCGCAGATCGACCGGCTCAGCAATCCCAAGGATTGATGCCGAAAAGCGTCAATAGTAGCGGCGCAGATAGCCGGGGCTGAACTTGCCGCTGGCCGCGTCGCGCGCAATGGCGTCCGCCGCGCGGGATTCCGGCGGGCCGTATCCGCCGGCGCCGGGCGTCTCGACGACGATCCGGTCGCCCGCCGCCAGCGTCACGCCGGCCGGCTTGATGTCGAGCGGCCGTTCCGCGCCGTCGTTGTCAATCCGCGCGAACCGGCCGGATGCGCCTGGATCGGCGCCGAATATCCCCCAGGGCCGGTGGCGGAAACGCTCGCCCGCGCCGTTGAAAATACAGTCATGGCCGACCGGGCCGATGACGCGGCGGATGCCCATGCCACCGCGGTAGCGTCCCGCACCGCCCGAATCCGCGATCAGGCCATAGCTGTCGACCCGCAGCGGATATTCGGTTTCGATGACCTCGACCGGCAGGTTCGAAGTGTTGGTGATATGCACCTGGACGCCGTCGGTGCCGTCGCGGTCGTTGCGGCCGCCAAAACCGCCGCCCAGCGTTTCCAGATACAGATACCCCCGGCCGGTGGCGGGATCGACGCCGGAAAACACCGCCGTCGTGTTGGCGCCGTTGGCGGCGCCCACGGCGGCGTCCGGCAGCGCGTCGGCCAGCGCCCCGATCACCACGTCGATGATGCGCTGGCCGGTATGGGCGCGGGCGGCGACCGGCGCCGGGGCGACGCAGTTCAGCAGCGACCCTTCCGGGGCCACTGTTTCGCACACATCGAGGACGCCCTGATTGTTGGGGATATCGGGATCGAGCATCGCTTTCAGGCAATAGGCCACTGCCGCCTGGGTTGCGTTCATCGTCACGTTGATGTTGCCGCGCACCTGGGGGGCGGTGCCGGCGAAATCGGCCAGGAACCGGTCGCCGGCGACCGTAATGCACACCTTGATCGGAATATCGAGCGTGCCCAGCCCGTCATCGTCCATGACATCCTCGAAGCGGTAGACGCCGTCGGGAATATCGGCGATGGCGTCGCGCATGCGCCGTTCGGTGCGCGCGACGATATCGCGAAAGGCGGCATCGACCAGGCCGGCCGGGTGCTTGGCGTGGATTTCCCGCAACCGGCGCGCGCCCAGGCGGCAGGCGGCAATCTGCGCGTAATAATCGCCCTGGCGTTCTTCCGGCAGGCGGACATTGAGCAGCAGCAGATCGAACAAATCCTGTTGCATTTCACCGCGCCGGAACAGCTTGATGGCTGGAATGCGCAAGCCTTCCTGATAGATTTCCGACATGCCGCCGGCCATCGAGCCCGGCACCATGCCGCCGACATCGGCATGATGGGCGATGTTGCAGATGAAGGCGGACAGCTTTCCGTCAATGAAGACCGGCAGCGCCAGATTGATATCCGGCAGATGGGTGCCGCCGGCGACATGCGGGTCGTTGGCGACGAACACATCGCCGTCGTGAATGTCGTCGGGGCCGAATTTTTCCAGCACGGCGCGCATCAGACCGACCATCGAGGCGAGATGGATCGGCATCGAGTTTTCCGCCTGGACGATCAACCGGCCCTCGGCGTCGCAGATCGCGGTGGAATGGTCGCGGCGTTCCTTGATGTTGGTCGAATAGGCGCTGCGGGTGAGCGCGATGAAGGCTTCGTCGGTAACCGACCGCAGACCGTTGAACAGGATTTCCAGGGTGATCGGATCGGGGGTCATGGCGTCGCCAATTCGATAATGAGGTTGCGCGCGCCATCGACGCGCGCCGTATCGCCGGGATAGATCAAAGTCGTGGTGTCGAGCTGGTCGATAATCGCCGGGCCGGAAATCCGGTTGCCGGGTTGCAGCGATTCGCGCTCGAAACGTGCGGCGGCGACGGATGTTTCGACATCGAAATAAACCTCGCGCTGCCCGGTTGCCGCCGCCGGCGCGGCGTCGGTCGGGGCGGCGGCGGGGGCCGGCCGGTCCAGCCGGCCGCGCGCGGTAAGGCGATAATTGACAATTTCCACCGCGTCATCGGGATTGAAATAGCCGTAATTCATTTCATGCGCGGCGAAGAATAGTTGTTTCAGCGCATCGGGTTGTGGTTTTGCGCTATCGACCGCAACGCTAAGCTCGAAATTCTGCCCGACATAGCGCATATCGAAGCTGAGCGCCGCTTCGCGCCGGTCCTCGGCGATCGATTCCTCGGTGAACCAGGCCGCCGCTTGTTGCCGCAGCGCCGCGGCTTCCGCCGTAATGGCGTCCATGTTGCCGGCATCGACGATAGTGCGCGTGCTGGCGACAAAATCTTCTTTCAGGTCCGAAACCACCAGTCCCTGCGCGCACAGGATGCCGGGCGCGGCTGGAATGACGATTTCACGCATATCCAGGGCCCGGGCGACATCGACCGCGTGCAGCGGCCCGGCGCCGCCGAACGCCATCAAGGTGAATTCGCGCGGATCATGGCCGCGTTCGACCGAAACCGCGCGGATCGCCCGCACCATGTTCGCTGCGACGATGCCAAGGACGCCATGCGCGGTCCGCTCGATACTGAAGCCAAGCCGGTCGGCGACCGGCGCGAAGGCGGCGCGCGCCGCCGCCGCGTCCAGCGCCATCGTGCCGCCGAGCAGCCCGTCCGGCGACAGCCGGCCGAGAATCAGATTGGCGTCGGTCACGGTCGGCGCCGTGCCGCCGCGCCCGTAACAGGCCGGTCCGGGCACCGCACCCGCGCTGGCCGGCGCGACCTTGAGCAGCCCGTCGCGTTCGAACCAGGCGCTCGACCCGCCGCCGGCCCCGACCGTATTGATATCGACCATCGCCAGGCGGACCGGGAAATCGGCAATCTTCTGATCGTAACCGATCCCCGCCTTGCCGTCGCGGATCAGGCAGACATCGGCGCTGGTGCCGCCCATATCCAGGGTGATGACATTGGCCCGGCCGGCCCGGCCGGCGACATGCACCGCGCCGACCGCGCCGGCGGCCGGACCGGACAGGGCCGTGCGGACCGGAAACGCGCCGGCCCGCCCGACCGACATCAGCCCGCCGGAGGATTGGTTGATGCCCAGCACGGCCCGTGGCGCGCACGCCGCCAGCCCCGCTTCAAGCCGCGTGAGGTAGCGCGTGACGACCGGTTGCAGATAGGCGTTCAGCACCGTCGTCGACAGACGCTCGAACTCGCGAAATTCGGGTTGCACTTCCGACGATGTCGATATGAACATTTCGGGGAGTGCGGCTTGCAGGGCGGCGGCGACCCGGCGCTCGTGATCGGGGTTCAGATAGGCGAACAGGAACCCCACAGCGCAGGCTTCGGCGCCGCTATCGCGCACCGCGGCGACGACCGCTTCGATATCGCCGTCATCCAGCGCCCGGACGACTTCGCCGCGCGAGCCGATCCGTTCGGCAACCTCGAAGCGGTGTTCGCGCGGCACCAGGGGGGCCGGATTATCGGCCTTGAAATCATACATCTTGGGCCGGATCTGGCGGCCGATTTCCAGCAGGTCGCGAAATCCCGCCGTGGTTACCAGGGCGATGGGCGCGCCTTTGCGCTGGAGCAGGGCGTTGGTCGCCACCGTCGTGCCATGCGCCAGCCGGGTGATCGCGGCGGCGTCGATTCCGGCCTCGGCGCACAGCGCCCCAAGGCCCTTCAGAATGGCGTCGGCGGGGTTGTCGGGGGTCGAGGGGGTCTTGAATACATGTTCGCGCCCCCGTTCGACGTCGAAGGCGTGAAAATCGGTAAAGGTGCCGCCGACATCGACGCCGATAAACCAGGTCATTCGTCAATCCAATCGCGATCCGTGCGCGCACCTAAAAGCCAAAGGCGGTGGGTGTCAATCGGCGATATTGGGGGCGGCATGGACAAGTCCCTTCAACGGCCTTACGATTACCGCTATAAGGGCGCATCGAACCAACCGAATGAAAAGACAGCAGGGAGGAATCAAAATGTTGAAAACAAGTTACAAACTGGCGACGGCCGCGATTGTCGCGGGCGCGATGCTGACCGGGATCGCGACCACCGCGAGCGCCGAAATTCAAAGTCTTAATATCAAGGCAGTCGGCACCTGGGCCAACCTCACCAATTATTACAATTTCGAGAAGCCGTTCTATAACGAGGTTTTGAAGAAATCCTCCGGCGGCAAGGTAACCGGGACGGTCAATCCGATCACCGAACTCGGCCTCAAGGGCTGGGAAGTGATGCGCTTGTTGAAGCTTGGCGTGTTCGATGTCGCGCATGGCGTCTACGGCTATGTGTCGTCGGAAGACCCCTCGCTGGAAGGCGTCGATTTGTCCGGCGCGGCGGCGACGTTCAAGCAGGCTAAAAATATCGTCAAGGCCTATGAAGGAATTCTTGCCAAGCGTTTCGACAAGACCTTCAACGCGAAATATCTGATGACCTTCCGCTGGCCGAGCCAGTTTATCTTCTGCAACCAGCCGATCAACAAGGTCACCGACCTGAAGGGCAAGAAGATCCGCGTCTACAGCACGACGCTGGGCGATTTCGTTCAGGGCGTCGGCGGCACCAGCGTCACCATCGCCTTCGCCGAAGTGGTTCCAGCCCTGCAAAAAGGCGTTGCGGATTGCGGCATCACCGGCTCCATGCCCGCCTATCAGGCCAAGTGGCATGAAGTCATCACCCACGCGATGATCATGCCGGTCGGCGCCGGAATGGGTTTCGCGGCGATGAGCAACAAGATGTGGAACACGCTGAACGCCGACACCAAAAGCTATATCCAAAAGCAGTATGACGATCTTTCCGCACGGCAATGGGCCAACGCCCAGACCGAAGACGAAGAAGCACTCAACTGCCTGTCCGGCCGGGGTGCCTGCACCAAGGGCGACAAGGGTTCGGTCAAGCTGACCGAACCGTCGGCCGATGACGTGAAGGCCCGTAATCGTGTGCTCAAGGACTTCGTTCTGAAGAAATGGGCGGCGCGATGCAGCGCGGAATGCATTACCAACTGGAATGCAACGGTTGCCAAGGTCGTTGGCGTCAAAGCCGTAAAGTAGTCTAACGCGTCACGCGCGGCGGGCGTCGTTTCCTGACCGGAACGGCGCCCGTCGGCGGTTGGCGGCAACCCCACGGAAAATATGCTTGATCGACTGCTTCTGAAGGCGGAGAAAACGGCGCAAATCGCCGTCTGGATCGGCGGCGGCTTGCTCATCTTCGCTGCGGTCCTGACCACAATCGACGTCCTTTTGCGCAAACTGTTTAACTGGTCCTTCGGCGGTGCCGACGAGATCGCCGGTTACATGTTCGCAATTTCCACCGCCTTCGCCTTTGCTTACGCAACGCTGCACCGGGCCCATGTCCGCATCGATGCACTGTATATCCGGGTGCCGGCGCGGCTGCGCACGGCACTCGACGTTCTGGGGTTTCTCATGTTGGGCGGGTTCCTTGGCGTCATGGCCGAACGCGCCTTCGATGTGTGGTGGAACAGCGTCTTGAATTCCTCGGTGTCGATCACGCCGCTGGTGACCAAGCTGGCCTGGCCGCAGGGATTCTGGTTCGCCGGCATCTTGTTTTTCGTGCTCGTTTTCTGCTTGATCCTGGCCCGTATCGTGACCGCGCTGTTTGCGCGGGACTGGCTGCGGATCGCGCAGTTGGTCGGACCGCGCGGCGTCGAGGAAGAGGTCAAGGAAGAGCGCGACCACGCATTGGCCGAACTGGCGCGCGAACGCGCAATCATAGAGAAAGCGCGGCGGGATGTTCGCGGCGGAGATAGCTGATGCTGGCATGGACCGGAATCATCCTGATGTCGCTGCTGGCGGCGAGCGTCCCGGTGGCGGCGGCGCTGGGCTGGCTCGGCCTGATCCTGGAACGATTCTATTCGATGATGCCGTTGCATCTGGCGCTTGGCGAAATCGTCTGGCAGAACGCGATCGAATATGTCCTGGTCGCCATTCCGCTGTTTATCCTGCTCGGTGAAATTCTGCTGCGCGCCGGCATCGCGGAGCGCATGTACGGCGCCATGGTGGAATGGCTGTCCTGGCTGCCCGGTGGCACCATGCATTCCAATATCGGCTCCTGCGCCATTTTCGCCGCGTCTTCGGGATCGAGCGTCGCCACCGCGGCGACCGTCGGCACCGTCGCCTATCCGGAAATTGCCCGGCGCGGCTATAACGAGCCGCTGTTCCTGGGCACTCTGGCGGCGGGCGGCACGCTCGGTATTTTGATTCCGCCGTCGATCAACCTCATCATTTACGGTCTGCTGACCGATACTTCGGTGCCGCAGCTCTATCTCGCCGGGTTCATTCCCGGCCTGACATTGGCCATCTTGTTCATGCTGACGATTCTGATCGCCGTGCTGATCAAGCCCGCATGGGGCGGCGAGCCGGTCCATACAAGCTGGCCGGCGCGTTGGAAAACATTGCCCAATCTGTTGCCGCCGCTGGGCATCTTTGTCGTTGTTGTCGGGTCGATCTATGCCGGGATCGCGACGCCAACCGAAGCCGCGTCGGTCGGCGTCGTCGCTGCACTGTGCCTGGCCGCGTCCTTCAGGGCGCTGAACTGGAATATGGTGCGCGAGGCGGTCGAGGGGACCTTGCGGACCACGGCGATGGTCATGCTGATTATCTTCGCCGCCCTGTTCCTCAACTTCGTCCTCGCCGCCATCGGCATGACGACCCAGTTGATTAACATGATCAACGATCTGGGCGTATCGCCGATGCAGACGTTGTGGGTGGTGATCGCGTTCTACATCGTCGTCGGCTGTTTCATGGAAACATTGTCGATGCTGATCACGACGACGCCGCTGATCGCGCCGATCCTGATTGGCATGGGATTCGATCCGGTCTGGCTCGGCATTCTGATTACGCTGCTGCTGGAAACCGCGCTGATCACGCCGCCGGTCGGGGTCAATCTGTATATCGTACACGGCATTCGCGACCGTGGCACGATGAACGACGTGATCATCGGGGCCTCGCCATTCGTCGTCACCTTGTTCGTGATGATCGTGCTTCTGGTGATGTTTCCCAGTATCGCCTTGTTTCTGCCGGAGATGTTCTACCGCTAGAGAATGGTACACAGACCCGCATCATCGGCCCTTTGCGACATTACCGTCCTCGATCTGACCCGGGCCCGGGCCGGGCCGACCGCGGTGCGCCAGCTTGCCGATTGGGGCGCCGATGTCATCAAGATCGAAATCCCCGAAGCGGCGGATGGCGGTGCCGATATGGGCGGCGCGCGGAACCGTTCCGACTTCCAGAACCTGCAACGCAACAAGCGCTCTCTTGCGCTCAACCTGAAGGCGCCCGATGGGGTCGCCATTCTCAAGCGCATGGTGCGCGGCGCCGATGTCCTGATCGAAAACTACCGGCCCGGCGTCAAGCACCGGCTCGGCATCGATTACGACACCATGCAGGCGATCAACCCGCGCCTGATCTATGGCAGCATTTCCGGGTTTGGCCAGCACGGGCCGTACCGTGACCGGCCGGGATTCGATCAGATAGCCCAGGGCATGGGCGGGTTGATGTCGATCACCGGCCAGGCGGGCCAGGGTCCGATGCGGGTCGGCATCCCGATCGACGATCTGTGTGCCGGCATGTTCCTTGCCCACGGTGTCATGGTCGCCCTGTATGAGCGCGTCAAATCCGGCAAGGGACAATGGGTCCATACCTCGCTGTTGCAGGCGCAGATTTTCATGCTCGATTTTCAGGCCGCGCGCTGGCTGATCGACGGGCATGTCCCGGCGCAAGCCGGCAACAACCATCCGACGATCATTCCCCAGGGCGTGTTTGAAACCAGCGACGGCGCCATCAACATCGCCGCCGCCGGGCAGCCGATCTGGCGCCGCCTGTGCAAGGCGCTGAACGCCGACGACCTCATCCGGCACCCCGATTATGAACAACTGGACGGCCGTTCCGCGAACCGCGATGCGCTGGGCGCCGAGATCAACCGCCGCACGCGCGCAAAATCGAGCGCGCATTGGATCGAACTGCTGTCCGAAGCCGGCGTGCCGTGCGGGCCGATCTATAGCATCGACCAGGTTTTCGCCGACGCCCATGTCCAGCAATTGGGCGTGACAGAGTGTGTCGAATCCGCAGCACTTGGCGCGCTGGAAGTGACCGCGCAGCCGGTCAAGCTGGCCCGCACGCCAAGCCGTATCGTTGCCGCTGCCCCGGAACTGGGGGAACATAGCGACGAGATATTGGCCGGCATCGGCTACAATGCTTTGGAAATCGCCGACTTCAAAAAACGCAACATTGTTTGAGGGCCCATGAGCACCGAGGACATCGATATCGAGGCCCGGATTCGCGAACTGGAGGACCGCCGCGCCACGGCGCTGGCCATGGGCGGGGAGAAAAAGCTCGCCCGGCGGCGCAATGCCGGCGTGCTCAATGCGCGCGAGCGGGTCGCCTATCTGGTCGATAGCGGCAGTTTCATCGAAACCGGCCTGCTGGGCACGTCGGGCGTGTATCCCCAAGACCATGACGTGACCCCGACCGATGGCAAGATCACCGGTTACGCCAAGATCGAGGGCCGGGATATCTCGCTTGTCGTCAATGATTTCACGGTCAAGGGTTCCTCGACCAGCGCGACCAATTCCAAGAAGGTCGGCCAGGTCAAGCGCATCGGCACCGAACGCGGCATGCCGCTGGTTTTCATCGGCGAGTCGACCGGCGCACGGTTGCCGGACGCCATGGGATCGCGCGGCATGGGCGCGCTGCTCGGCAACGACATAACCCAGTTCCAGCGCATGCGCGACACACCGTGGGCCGCCGCGGCACTGGGGTTTTCGTTCGGGTCGTCGGCCTGGCTTGCCTGCTGTTCGGATTTCGCGGTGATGCGCAAGGGGTCGATCATGGCGGTGTCGAGCCCGCGCCTGGTCAGCAAGGCGATCGGCGAAGAAGTCGATCTGGAGGAACTGGGCGGCTGGAAACTGCATGCTGACGCCACCGGCCTGATCGACATGTTCGTCGATACCGACGAAGAAGCGCTGGACGCGATCCAGAATTTTCTTTCATACCTGCCAAGCCACAACATGGAAGCGCCGCCGGTGTGCGCGGTTACGCCGGGATCGGGCGACGGCATGGCTGAAATCCACAATTTCCTGCCGCAAAAGCGCACCCAGGTCTACGATATGCACAAGGTCGTCGAGACGATCTTCGACGCCGGCAGCGTCTTTGAGTTGAAGCCGCGTTTCGGCCGCCCGGCGATCACGGCGCTGGCCCGGCTCGATGGCAAAAGCGTCGGCCTGATCGCCAACAATCCGCAGCTGCGCGGCGGCGCGCTCGACACCCAGGCGTGCGAAAAGATCGTCGATTTTCTGGTGCTGTGCGATTCCTTCAACATCCCCATCGTGCAGCTCGTCGATACGCCCGGGTTCGCCATCGGCACCGACGCCGAACGGATGCGCGCGCCGGGCCGGATCATGAATTTCATGAACGCGATGACCCTGGTCACCGTGCCGCGCATCGCCGTCATCCTGCGCAAGAGCTATGGCCGGGCGTATGTCTGCATGGGCGGCGGCCGCCATTCCGACACGCTGGCGGCGTGGCCAACCGCCGAGGTCAGCTTCATGGACCCGCGCTTCGCGACCATGATCGTGCAGGGGCTGGAAGAAGGCATGGACGGCTTCGACGACGCCCTGGCGCAGATTCAAAAAGACACTGAAATCTGGGACATGGCGTCGAGTTATTCGGTCCATGACGTTATAAAACCCGCCGAAACCCGCGACTTCCTGATCCGCATGCTGGATGTTCACCGGCTGCGCATGACCAACGGGGTCGGCAAGCACCTCATGCGCACCTGGCCGACCAGTTACTGAAATGGCCGGCAATAGGATTATCGCGGCCGCCCGCGCTGCCGGTCGCGCGGCGCTTGACGAGGCCGCCGGCAAGCAGCTTCTGGCGCAATACGGCGTGAGTGTGCCGCGGTCGCAAATCGCTGCCGGGCCGGACGACGCGGCGCGGGCGTTCGCCGCCCTGACTTCGCCGGTCGCGGTCAAGATCATGTCGCCGGACCTGTTGCACAAAAGCGATGCCGGCGGCGTCGCCATCGGATTGCAAAGTGCCGATGCGGTGCGCGATGCCATTGACGCCATGCTGGCGGCCAACGCGGCCCGGAAAATCGATGGTTTTTTGGTCGAGGAAATGGCCCCGGCGGGCCGCGAAGTCGTCATCGGCGGCGTCCATGCGCCGCAGTTCGGGCCGATGATCATGGTCGGGCTGGGCGGGGTGTTTGTCGAATTGCTCGGCGATGTCGCTTTTCGGCTGTGCCCGATCGACGAAGCCGACGCCTGGGCGATGCTGCGCGAATTGCGCGGCGCGCCGCTGCTGTCCGGTGCGCGCGGCGGTCAGCCGGTCAGCCAGGACGCCATCGTCGACGCCCTGCTGCGCATCGGCGGGGCGGGCGGGTTGCTGCTCGATCTGGCCGGCGACGTGGCCGAGCTGGACATCAATCCGGTCATCGTGTCGCCCGGCGGCGCGGTCGCCGTCGATGCGCGGGTGATTCTGCGCGCGCAATCCCCGACCGACGCCGGCCCGGCGCCAGCACCGGTCGATTTCGAACCCCTGTTTGCGCCGCGCGCGGTCGCCGTCGTGGGCGCGTCGGCGGACCGGGTTACCCCCGGCAATACCTTCATCGCCCGGCTGCGCGAAACCGGCTATTCCGGCGCGATCTATCCGATCCATCCAAAGGCCGCGCGGATCGAAGGACTGATCGCCTATACCTCGCTTGGCGACACCCCTTTGCCCATCGACTACGCCTATATCGCGGTCGCGGCGGCGCGGGTGCCAGCGATACTGCGCGCCGCGCGGGGCCGGCTGCGGTTTGCCCAGGTGATTTCGGCCGGCTTCGGCGAGGTTGCCGCCGGGATCGATTTGCAGCGCGATCTGGTGGTGGCGGCGCGCGATGGCGGGTGCCGGGTGATTGGCCCGAACTGCCTTGGCCTGTATTCGCCGCGCGGGCGGGTTACGTTCGCCAAGGGCGCGTCGATGAAAGAGGGCCGGGTCGGCGTGATGTCGCAGAGCGGCGGGCTCGGCACCGATATCGTGCGCCGCGGGCAGTTGCGCGGGGTGCGTTTTCACAGCCTGGTGACGCTTGGCAACAGCGCCGATATCGGCCCCAACGATCTGCTCGGACATTATCTTGGCGATCCGGGGTGCGATGTCATCGGCATGTATCTGGAAGACGTGAAGGATGGCGGCCGCTTCGCCCGCATCCTGCGCGCGGCCAAAGCCAGAAAGCCGGTGGTGATCCTCAAAGGCGGCCGCACCGGCGCCGGGCAGGCCGCCGCCGCCTCGCATACCGGCTCACTGGCCGGCGACGACCGGGTCTGGGTGGCGCTGGAAAAACAAAGCGGCTGCGTGCTGGTCGATACGCTTGACGATTTCATCGACGCCTTGCTGGCGTTCCAGATGTTGAAACTCAAACCGGCCAGCCCGGTCAGGCGCGTCGTGCTGTTCGGCAATGGCGGCGGCACCAGCGTGCTGGCGACCGACTATTTCGCCAAGATGGGTTTGAACATCGAGCCGCTTGGCGCGGATGCGCTGGCCGCGCTGGAAGCGCTCGGTTTGCCGCCGGGCACCAGCATCGTCAATCCGATCGACACGCCGGCCGGCACCTTGCAGACGCAAAACGGCCGCATCGCCGAGAAAATCCTCGATGCAATCTACGCGGCCGGCGACGTGGATGCCGTGGTGATGCATCTCAATCTCGCCGCCTTCGCTGGCCGGGGCGATGTCGATCCGCTGGATAATTTGATCCAGGCGGCGCTGCGGGTCCAGTCGCGCTATCCCGGTCAGGCCCATTTTCTGCTTGTCCTGCGCTCCGATGGCGGCGAAGAAATCGACGCCGCCAAACGCGCCTACCGCGCCCGCGCGCTCGATGCGGGCATCCCCGTCTATGACGAACTGTCCAGCGCGGCGCGCGTGCTGGCGGCGCTGGGCCGCATGGGAGCGTTCCGTCGCGACGGCTGAAAGCCCGTTTGTTTGCACCTAGAGCGAGATCTGATTAGGTTGACGCATAGCCTGAATTTACGAGGTAGTT
>Ga0066376_10004129_pt1 | contig 12727 bp, 5 predicted proteins | sample Knorr_S15_td_Bot_FD_77009 | JGI IMG/M metagenome (GOLD analysis project Ga0066376, IMG submission 77009) | Marine microbial communities from Southern Atlantic Ocean transect - Knorr_S15_td_Bottom_ad_5009_LV_A | ecosystem: Environmental > Aquatic > Marine > Oceanic | place: Southern Atlantic... | reverse complement strand
TCGCCTCTGGCTTGCTGTCTGGTGGTGATGGGGGGGACTCAGTCAATCCTACATTCGATCTTTCACTATGGAAGTACGATAACAATCCCATCGATGTTGCCATCGAGGATGGCCAACTTGAGTTCTGGTTCTCAGTTAACAAGGACTTTGGCCCCTTGAAAATTGAGCAGATAGGTGTCAGATACGAACCCGATGGTCATAGAATTGGGATACTGGTAGATGGTCAGGCCGAGATTGCAGGATTCCTGGCACAGGTAGATGATCTTGAGGTAAATTTCCCACTGCTAGATCCGTTTAACTTCTCAGATTGGAATTTCGACATGGCTGGACTAGCCATCTCATACACGGGTGACGGTCTCAAGATTGCAGGTGCTTTGAGAAAGTCAGAGGATTCAATAACTTTCCCTGATGGCACTATTTTGAATTATGTTGAGTATCAGGGACTGTGTACAATAACCACCGGAACCATGGGCCTCTCGGCTATCGGCGCATTTGCAAAAGTACCCAATCAGGACGGTTCTGGGTTCGTTTCGTGCTTCGTCATCGCAGCTTTGGACATGCCCCTCGGCGGCCCCCCATTCTTCTTCATCACCGGATTGCTAGGTGGCCTTGGTCTCAATCGACAGTTGCTGCTGCCCACCATCGAACAGGTTCCAAGCAATTTGTTCATCCAGACTCTAGAGGGCTTCTCAGACCCAATGACCGCGCTGCGCGACATCAAGGAGTTCTCACCTGTTGAGTATGGTAGTTTCTGGTTTGCCGTGGGCCTCAAGTTCACTACATTCCAGATCATTGAGTCCAAGGCGGTTCTGTTCATCAAGTTGGATTCTGGTTTCACCATCGGAATCGTAGGTCTATCGTCACTTTCCCTACCCAGTAAGAATCTCAACATCGGTTATGTGGAACTGGCATTCCTAGCCTACTACAGCAGCGAGGAAAATGTCCTCTGGGTGCAGGCTCAGTTGACAGACGCGTCGTATCTGTTCGACAAGAGTTGCCGCCTCACTGGCGGATTCGCACTGGTTACGTGGTTCAACACTGGAGAGTTCCTGCTCTCGCTCGGCGGATATCACCCGAAGTTCAACGTCCCCTCACATTATCCAACCGTACCTAGGTTAGGTTTCAATTGGAAGCCGACGTCAAGCATCTGTGTCAAGGGCGGTTCGTACTTCACCATCTGTTCCTCGGCGGTCATGCTTGGAGGAAATCTGGATGCCAACTTCAACGCAGGAATGATCTCTGCTGGTTTTTCGATGGGAATGAACGTGCTCGTGATATTCGATCCGTTCTACTACAGTTTCGATGCACACATCAGCATCTATGTCAAATTCAAGTGCTACATCAAGATCTGGGGTGTCAAGATTGGCAAGACTTTCAAGGCCACTATTGGAGCAGCATTGGAGATCGAAGGCCCCAAGATGAGGGGCAAGGCGAAGATCAGCCTCGCTTTCGTAACCTTCACCGTCAAATTCGGCGCTACTAACGCCACGAAACTTCCGGGAATCAGTGGGCGGAAATTCCTGAACAAGCATGTTCGTCAGTTACCCGAAGGTGACCACAACAAGGATCCGAATAATTGTGGTGAAATAGAATGGGACATTGAATGGTATGATGCTACCGTACTCGGGGGCACCATCAGACCGGGAGATAGCGGTGGTGATACGGAGCTTCCAAATGGCAAATCTGCTGATGATGCATGGCAATTGAACCCCGAGTTCGATATTTCCTTCATGACCAAGTTCCCAGCGACCTCAATTGAGTGGAGGAGGGGAAGTGGCCTAGTACATCCCGATGTTGGACTAGGTTCTACTGCCCCCAACGCTCCAGTAGGGTGGCAGGAAAGTGAAATCGGATTGACTCCTGAAGGTGATTCAAAAGCGACCGATAACATGCAACTTGGACCAACTCTGAATGATGCAGTGGTTGATTCAAAGGTGACATGTGAGATATTCTACTATGACTCAAACAAAAACTACACTCTCGATGATCTCAAACTGAGAAATGCGGATTATGTGAAGATTGAGCGCAGACACGGAATGTTCCCTGATACGATTTGGTCACTATCAGTGGGTTCAGATGGACTTCCATCCGCTAAGAGAAGTACGGGGGAACAAATGAAATTCCTCACGACCAGCATCCTATCAGCAAGGTGTGAACAGGAAGACGGTACCGGCTCGATGTTCCTAGAGGACAAGGTTGAGCCGTGCGAAGTAGACCACTATCTCCCACTCTGGCCCGGTCCAATACTATCGTGGGGTATGTGGGGAATGCTCAACCATCTAGGTCTCACATATTTCAGTGACCTTCCCGGTACAGGTTACAGTGACCTTCCCGGTACGGGAACGCAACTACAAGTACTGAAACAGCGGAAGAATCCGTTGGACCTATTGGATGATATCGAGAAGTTGATGGTTACTGATAAGGAAGTAGAGAAAAAGAGGAAAGAATTCCAGAAAGAAGTCCAGAAGCCAGGGTCCTTCGCGGGCGGCAAAGGGAAGCAGTGGTGAGGTGATTATCTGATGAGCAACCGTCCAGGATTCCGCCGCCGCATGCTACAGCGCCGCGCTCCTCCGAGGATAATCTCCCTTGGTGGAGTGATCGGAAGTGGCGCACAGCAGGCCCAACTGAAATCTCTGATCCCAGAGGATAAGTTGAATCCAGTTTCCAAGCCATCCGCCCACAGACCGCCCAGACCAGTCATCATCAACTCTGTGACGGTAAGGCCCGAACCAAACACGATGCTCCCCCCATCAATACGAACCACTGTTCTAACGCTACCTGAACGTGATACGGCACCACGGATGTCCCCTCCAAGAAGAGAGATTCCTGCTGGATTGCGGCTGCATGCGAATGCTAGTACCAAGCGAACAAACACATCTTCTAGCAAATATCATTCAAGTGACCCTGCTCGACAAGTCACAAGTCCAGCAGCGAAGAAGGGCATGACCTCAGCACTCGTTGGCGAAGGACTCGCCCTGTCACCAGGTCAGACTCACATCTGGAAATTGATTCCCAATGGTGTGTCACCCAAATCGACCCCGTTGTCTGAACGACCCACGTTGACTGTTGATGGTGACCAAGGAGTCAGGATATCATTCATGAGATCACTCGGATCAATTCTGCAGGATGTTGACATCCCACCAAGTAGAATGCCAGTCGAACTGACAGCGCCGCCGGAAACAAGTCTGGTCGCTGCGTCGGGGTTGGGTGGGGCGGGACAAGTTCCAGATATCGTACAAGCTGTTCCCTCCGGCATCACTTCCGTCATGTCCACAAACAATGTCACCGGTGTCGGTTTCCAACCTTCTTCGACTGTGATACAGGTCGGCCCTACCAACTATCTCTGTAGAGGAGGCTTGCTGAAAGTGACTTCAGCAAGTGGCTCCAAACCCCTTGGAAAAAGTATAGTTTTTGACGCGATGCATGCACTAGGTGGGCAAACCAATGTGTCTCTGTTCGGCCCGACATCAATCGAAACCTTGGTGGTTATCATCCCAAGAGGTGCGAAGGAGCAACCCGGCCCTTCAATGATGATGGATGGATTGGAAGTAGTTTCTGGGCCGGTAAAGATCGTCGCTCCCACACTCGAGGCATTTGTGTGGGGCGTAAATCCACAGAGTGGCAGGGAAAGTGACCTGTTCTGCTGCACGATAGAAGTGGGTGAAGGTTTCGGGATCCACTCGATGATTGGGCTTAGTGGTCCGGCTGAGCAGTGGGTTGAATCACTGCAGAACAGGGAGTGGATCGGGCTGGTCGAAGAGGGCCCGTTAACACAAAGTGGTCGTTCCAGTTTGATTTGGGGATACCCAACTGACATCCCTCAACCGATGATGAGAGCACCCAAGGAACCACCAGTTCGAGAAGAGGAACCAGCCCCCTCGAAAGTTCAATCCAACCTCCCGGTCTTCGCTGCTGACGATGCTTTTGTCAACGAGGATTATGCTTATGATTTCTCTCATCTGGCCGATGACCCGAACGAAGATGATGTACTGAGATTCGAGAAACTCGGAGGCCCGTCATGGGTGACCTTGGACTCAGAAGGTAGGATCCACGGTACTCCCGCTGAGCACGATGTCGGCGTATCAAGAATCGTGGTACGTGTGGTCGATCAGGAACTCGAAGGAGCCGACGCTGAGATCAGAATCAATGTCAGCAAGAGAATTCAGAATCTGCCAGCTTATTGGAAGACGGAAATGAGGTCTGTAACCTCCACGAAGAAATCAGCCTCCAAGAAGAAATCAACAGAATCAAAGGGGAAATCACCCACTAGAGGACCCTCACGAAGGGGAGGTGGCACGAGATGACTTCTGACACCAGCCCCCCACCCGTCGGCGCCCTTCGACTGTACGACAGGGTGGTGCCACCATTTGTGCCGGGTAAATACAAGGTTGTAATGTCTCAAACTCTACCTGCTGGGAAGTCACCTGGTATGGATGATCCGGCGGATGGCGAGAGATTTTTCGAGGTCACCGGACCACGATGGAGTCTCGAATCTTCCGAGGTCCATTCAACCACTCCTTCAGCGAACGAGGCCAATGCACCGGACTCATGTTATGTTCCGACGATAACGTTGCAAAGGCGCACACTACCTTGGGAACGATCTCTATTCCTTCCAAGTTATACTAATCCCGTGACAACCACGACCGTCGATAAAGAGGTCCCTTCTCAGTTCAATGGCGGGACAACGCCGGATAATATCTCCATCAGTGAAATGGATGACCCTGATAGGAAGAATGACTATCCCACCATGGCACTCTTGTTGTTCACTGAGGAGGAACTAACGTTCCATCCCGGGAATTCAGATAAAGAATATCTAGGGATATTCAAGGCTGACAAGGCGCTCAAACTAGATGCTGATACTATTCACAAAGACCTGGATGGTTCCGACCGGACTGAAAGAGGAATTTTCTCACATATGAACGACGGCTACAAAAACGCGATGGATATCGATGATAGCCCAGATATGTTAGTCGATGCTGTAAAAGTACCATATATGACTCTTCGATCTGTAGCACCAACCTTGGAGGAGTTGCGGCTACTCGCCCACGCACGACAGGTGAATCCACAGGACAAGGAGACGTGCGGTACAGATGAAGATGGTTGGTTCGCATCATTCATCTGCAATCGCGTCCCTCAGGCAGATACGAAGTATCATGCGTGCTTGGTCTCCTTGGAAGGCCGCTTAAGTGACAACTTTCTACAACATTCACCTGAACTAAATCCAGTTCCTAGTCCCTCCGCTTCGTCCAAAGTCGTAACCAAGAAAAAAGGCAAAAAATTAGTCAAGAAAAATAGACCGCATCCTGGAGAAGGTAAGAAGGCGGCCAAGAAAGTCAAGAAGGGCAAGAAGCCCAAGACAAATCCCAAGATGAGTAAGATGCACTCAATACTCAATGTTCTGATGGCGTGGCCATTTTCAAGCCGTCGAAGAAACAAGTCAAAACAGAATCTACCTGCGGCAGAAACTGGCGCCACGACTGGCATAGGGAATACAATGCTGAAAAAAGGTGTCATAAACATTGATCATAGCACACCCGCGATATCAGGACGTGGAGACGAGAATCCACCTCCACGAATAGAAGCACGCCTAACTGATATTCCTCCAACTAGTCCGATAATGTTTGAATCTATACGACTTGTACTGCTGCACCATTGGCAATTTTCCACAGGTTCAGGTGGTGATTTCGAATCAAGAATGAAGAGATTGCGAGTGAGGGTAAGGAGATCTGGAGAGTTCTCCTTTGAGGAGGGGGAATTGGTCGAGAAGGTCCCGTTATTCGATGATAATGTGAAAAGTGTGGCTTGCCCAACATGTTCAGCAGACATTGGCTACTATTGTACAGATACAGTTACTGGTTCTCTGTGTGCTTGGCATTCACAGAGAATCACGGACGCAGAAAACTCATCCAATACCGCTCTGGCGGAACCCATGCTCTTAGGAAATTCAATGGTCAGGGATGTCACCGCTAACAGTTACTTGCGTACAGAAATGGTCGAGTCAGATGGCGAGAATGTGGAGTGCTTGTACAGGGGGCCATTCACAGCTCTTCCCGAATTACATCAGCCGAAGAAAAAGCCGTATGGTAACTCAGACCAAGCAAGGGCAATTGTCGAAGAGATCGGGATAGAGGATATCTCTCATGCCGCTGCGTTTGAACTTGGGCGACTGCTTGCTTTCAATGATCATCACTTCGTCAAGACCACGGCGCGTTGGAGGCAAACCAACTATCAGAAAAAACTGTCTGCTGCAAATGTTCAACTGATTAATGATAAATTGGGTCATCCAGACTTAGGTGCTAACGGTTTTCTAATAGGCAGCACAATCAACAACGCGATACTAAACAAGAGCTTGCAAATTTTCTATGCCCCCCACTCTAAATTCCTTGATCACGTTCCTGGCTGGATATTTGACGGCCCCCCCTTCTACGATCCTGGGGACCCGGGAGATCTGGGAGACCCCGGAGACCCGGGAGATCTGGGAGACCCGGGAGATTTGGGGGATTTGGGGGATCCCCCTATCGTTGATACTACTACATTCGACCTTGATGATATTGAGTATGAAGATGGGTATTTTGCTTTTGATTTTGACAAGTATATACCACCCCCGTGAATGAAGAAGATGGAGGAAAGTGATTAGCATGGATATCGTTCTTGGTGGCACAGTCACCGCCCTCCCCAGCCACATGCTGCCCAGTTCGTCATTCACAGATGATGGTGCGGAAGAGAATGAAGAACTCCTCAAACAGATGGTGCACTGGTTGTCAAGGCTGAGAGTCCTTGAAGGGGCACCATTCCGTTATTTGGTACCCTCTGAAGAGATGCTCCCAAATGAGTCGATACGCTTCTTCCATGTGGATAGGAATTGGCTGGATGCATTGGTTGATGGCGCCATCAGCGTTGGAAGGCTGGGCTCAAGAGAGTCTAATTTCGATGCTATCCGATATGAAGTGCTGATGGCTGCACTGAACGATAGAGAGCGTGACAAACGCCCCCATGCAAGAAATCTCTTGATAGCACATCTAGCTACCGGCGTCCGTTGTCCCTCATGTCAAGCTCCCAAAGGAATTAATTGTGTGACACTGGATGGATTGTCGCGGATCGCACACGAAACTCGGACCCTACCCACTGCGGTGAGATGCCCCGTCGAAACCTGCAAAGCAGAACGAGGTCAACTATGTGGAGCAGAGTTCTCGTTGGCGAGGGTGGAAACACATGATCGTCGTATAGAGAAGTATCATGAAAAGACCGGGGCATCGCAACCGACTGGCGGCACCGTCACTGGTTTCCTATTCAGATCGTCAGTCGTGAGGGACTACCCCGGAATTGAGATTTCCGCTTACAACTCCTGCATTGGAGAGCCAGATGATCAAGGACGGATTACTACCGATTCTGACCCATGGCAAACGAAATACAGAGTTCAAGTCATGCGCCAACAGAGACTTTCCGATACCATCCTCCTATGCCTGTTCAACGGAACCCCCACCCATTTACGAATCAAGGAGCCATACGAAGGAATTCGAATAGGCGTAGACACTCCAACAGCAGGCGGAGCAACTCCTCCGTACGATATCAATCTGAAGGACACACTGAACGCCGACTTCTTCTGCAGTGAGGTGGGGTGTACCGAGACCATTGACACATCCCAGCAAATAGAATGCCCCATTCATCCGGACCGCGCCTATCCATTCAAAGTGCACATGGCTCGGACAAGAGTTCATCCAACCGATAATTCTGTTCTGGACATTGAAGGAATTTACGCAGCCGGCGCAGCCGCACAGAACGGCACTGTCGATCAGGACAGCGCGTTGGTTACTCTTCAGATGCTCCAATTCCCATATCAGCAGGATTTCGTTTACGACTCACTGCTCAGTGTTGCAGACATGTCAACGCTTCCCAGGGAATTTGAAGTGGAGGTTGACCAATGAAAGACAGTAAGCGTTCAAAGGAACAAACGAAGCAGCATACAGAGCAATCTGCGTCAGGCAGCCTATGGAAGTCTCTCCCTGCCGGCAGCGTCAGGAAGGAAGAAGTTGCAGATGTCTCCAAGGATTATTCGAAGGACATCGCCGCTGATGTCGTTCGTTCTCAAGGCCAGACTGAACAACTTCGAGCCCAATCAGAAGGAACAAACGAAGCAGCATACAGAGATAACGCCCCACTAAATAGAGCAGCAACCAGCGCGACGGAACTCACACAAACTGAACCAACCATGACCCTTGAACATCAATCTCAAACCAATTTGGTTAACCCTGATGTTCCGTTTATGGATTCCATTCCTGAATATTTTGAGACCGACAGTGAATTCCATGTTCGCACATTCGATCCAATGCTTTGGAGAAGGGCGCGGATAATGGTGCCTGTTGATGTCCAAGCTCTGGTGATCGAGGAGGTGAAACCCAATTGGTGCTACGACTGTGATGCAAATCTTCCCGAGGACAATTCTGGTGAGGTGTGCACTCTGATGAAAGAAGATGGGGACCCATGCAATAGTAGCAACATAGGCCAGTGTTGGGCAGAACTGGAAACAGAGTTTTCCATCCCGACCCCCCCAGTTGGCCCCGACGGGAAGACGTTAGCGGCTGTCGACACCGAATATGCAATACATCCCGAACCCTTTTCACTCAAACATCCTGATTGGGTGAGGCAACCAGGAGTGTACTTGCATTGGGCCATGCCGGATGCACTTATGCATGGCACACCAATCCATACAGATTTAGAACCCGAGTATCTGGTAAAAACCCCCGATTTACATGACAAGATAAGATTCGGAGAGGAACTCGAAAATGAGCGCGCGGACAACGAACTCAAAGACGAATTTGAGTTCCCTCAACTTCCGGATCGTTGGTTAGTCGTTCGTACATGGCCAGGTTCTACAACCGCTGATCCATTGAATACGAAGGCCTGGGTCATCGAATCTGACACACTCAATGTTGAATTGCTCAGTTCATGGGAAACACCGGGTCCTTCTCACCCCTCAGACGAGATGACCGCTGTTGGTCCTGGAAACGGGGACCCCACATGGACGGTTACCTACGACAACGCAGAGGGAAGATTCACCTTCCACGATTCATTGGGTAGTGGTGTCACCGGGCCATTGAATTATCTCGTTACGGGTTGGTACTCAGCCAAGACAAGTGATCCTCTATGGAGTAATCCCAACGTGGAGCGTACTTACTGGTTTGAGATTTTGAGAGAACTCGGTTGGTATGTGGACTCAAAATCCGTCGAGGACGCAACCGCAGCTGCGGAATCATCTGCGTCTAACATGGTACCTATATTCACGAGAGAATCAATCACGAGGAGGGAATGAAATGGTGAAGAAGACAGTTCGAGATCAAAAGCGTTCAACTTCCTCAGGTGCCACGAGCAAGAACCCCGATTTCGAAGAGTTGTCAATTGACAGAAGCGAGATTGTGTACTCCGACAGGGGCTCAGAAGCAACTGAATCTGACCAAAGTGAACAACGAGTTTTCGTGGCTGAGTATGATCTTTCAGATGATGAATGGCAGCCGCCTAATTTCTGTGAAGGGGATCCAATAGGTGAGTACTGGCCAAGACAATCTCTGTTTCACGGGTCAGTCATCGGTGTTGAATGGAACGATGCCGGGGGACAGTATGTACCCGATGATTGTCAGTCGACAGCCAATCCCGAAGATGTTGACATAGGAATTGGCAGAACGCAAGACGAGGCACTTGCTGCAATGATGTCACGTCAGATGCAGGACCAGTCGAGTCACATCACCGACGAACATCGACACGACATTGAAGAATTTCTGGTAGGATTCTCTCTGAATCTGTTGTCCGAGATGGACAACCCTGATGGATTCTATCAGTTCCAACAAGCAGTTCACAGTAGGACATTCCTTCCGATTTCGGGTGGCTTCAAGTATGACTACATCACTGCAGAGAGGGGTGATTTGCAGCGCGAAAGTGCAAATCCTGCTATACCTGTAGCGAACCCTCCTTTCCAAGGTGAAGCAAACCTTGAGGTTGAATCCAGAACCCCCCTAGTCGCGAAATATCCTAGCCAGAACTACTACGAGACGAAGGACATCTCACTGGTTCTGACCAACACTCTCCGCTCGACTAGACATGGTGGTGACGGGTACTATCAAGATGAGGATGGTAAGCCAGTACTCAAATGCAGAGTAACCGGCTACTATTTCGACGGCTGGCGGCAAGGGGGATGGTTTGGAGCCGGTCAAGAATGGTTGATCAGTCCCAATCAATTCTCAAGTATCCCCCATCACGGTGCAATTCCCCCTGAATGTTTTGATCTTCTGGTAGAGATGTTATCCATCGATATTCAATCTTGCATGACATCAGCAACAGATGTGATTATGGCATACATACACCTTGTAAAAGGCGCTTCCCTGACATACTTCCAGACCAAATATCCTGATGCGGTGTGTGATCCTGACATACTTGCTTGCTTAATTGATGAACATCTACTAAGAATCGAGACTTTCTTCAATACCGAAATTTATGGAAAGGGTTGGACCTATCAAATCTTTGAGCAGCATCTCTACCCAATCCACGCTCCATACATGTTCAGCGGGACAATACCATCACCGGTAGCAGTCACTCCTTGGCGGCAGGCCTGGGTCCCCCTCTTTGCTGATTATCGCGTGCGGGTACTGTTGTACGGAGATTGGGTGCTTACCGATACCGATTTCGTATTGCCTCCCGGAGTAGAGGTGACGGAAGAAGTGCAATCTGCTGAACTGACTAGCTTCGTAGTGGAAGGAAGAGAGGTACTGACCCTTTCTGCAGGCACTATACTGGCCAACCAGATCGACGCGATGTTGAAGGAAGAGTTTGAGATGGATGAATACGATCGAAGTATCTGTCCTAACTGTGAGAAGATAATAGATTCGTCAACTATAGTTGCGTATTCTTCGATAACTCACTTACCTATATGTCCTCATTGTGGTGGGGATGTGGAACACGATGAAAATGAGTTGGGTACTCTCACTACCGCCCAGTATCAGAACCTAGAAAATCTCTCCCAAGCTTACAAGTCAGTTGATCTCGTATCAGTGATTATTTCAGGGATTGATGAAACATTGCGAAAGAACCTACCCGAGGAGGCATTGGTTGCTGGAATAATGGAACTTGAGGATCTACATTTGATTGATGCTTTCGGTCAAGTGGTGGACTTGGATATCAAGAACCCTGCAAGCGGGGAAGAACCGTCTATCTCACTGAGTCTTGAAACCTCTGATGACAGCAGATTCGTTCTGCTCAAACCAAGAATTCCGCGCCCAGCCAGATTGAAGTTCCAACTATTGTCGAGTACAGATGATGGTGAATCCGCCCATGCTGGAACGGAGTTGATGACCGGCGTATCACCGAGTTCACCCGTCTGTGCGTTCCTGCTCCCTGATCATGTCGAGTGGGCCATGGAGGTGTTCGACAACGTAGGTGAGGCTTGTGGGCAGTTGCGGGTTGCAGAGCGAAACTGGCTCCTGGGTGGATATCAGGCTGGGAGTCTGGCGTGGGATCCTGCACCAGGGAGCGACAGCGGAATCGGGGAGTTACCCAACTCTGGAAATGAACACGCCGACAAATTCCTCAACAAGATGTATGAGTTGAGTCTCGAAGACGGCAACCGCCCCAATACAGCTTCTGGAGATCCCCCTGAAGGGGTCCTTTCAGCATTCATGAGGGCAATTGACACCACTTACTGGGAGATGGACCCATTCGGAAAGGGGGGTGACGAAAGCCCTTCGATGTTCATGGGTAGGCCTGTTGCGGTTGTTCGGGCAAAGGTGTGCCTGCAAATCGACGAAAGAGATGGCGAACTAATGGGAGAAGCACTGTCCAAGGCTGTATTCGAGGTCAAACTCGGTGCTCTGTCAAAGGTTACAGATGGATTGCTTGGTTACTTCGTAAATGACGATTACTCCCAATTCAACGCCGTCTATCCGACCGAAGATGGAGTTCCAATTGAATCCAAGATGAGCGCCATAGAACGTGATTGTGTACATGAAAAGATCGAAGATGGACTCGCAGCGACTCCTCAATGCGAATCATGCTTGAACCCCCCTCTCCCCCCGCTCTCTCACAGTTTCCTGACATTCGATCCAACAATCGAGTTGCGACCTAATCAAGAAGTGATGCTCACATTGCTGATGAATCCCCAATCTTCGATACACCTGACCAGTGGTTTTCTTCCCCAGAAAGAGATTACCTTGGTCAGAGAACACTACCGCGACGCTCTCAACAAGATTGCACCGACATTCAAGGTGGGCCCCATCCTGATCGACCCAGCATCAGTGCGGATGCCCATCCCTCAAACTCAGGAACCGGTGATCTGGAGTTGGGTGTTCAAGGAGAACTACACCAGTTGGTCAGAGACTCCAATCGCCCAATCCGACAGCCTGGCGGGGCTGCCCAAGGGTAAGACAACGGCCTTCACGGGTTGGATAAAACTCGATGTTGACGAGTCACAATGAAATTAGGAAAGTGATCAGATGAGAAATGGAAGAACAAATAAAAATGTGTTGATGGTGGTTATTCTGGCATTGATGTTGTCATTGTCTGCAAGCGTAATGATGTTTGGAGGTCAAACTACTGAACTCCTCGATGAAGATATAGTTAATGCAGCGGCATTTCATCAAGACGAATATCAGATTCAGTACACGATGGATTTCTTCCATGCAGGGTCTTGGGACACTGGAGATAGAATTGTTGTAAATGACGCAACTACCTCCAGTGATGGAGT
>Ga0066376_10004127_pt1 | contig 12734 bp, 14 predicted proteins | sample Knorr_S15_td_Bot_FD_77009 | JGI IMG/M metagenome (GOLD analysis project Ga0066376, IMG submission 77009) | Marine microbial communities from Southern Atlantic Ocean transect - Knorr_S15_td_Bottom_ad_5009_LV_A | ecosystem: Environmental > Aquatic > Marine > Oceanic | place: Southern Atlantic... | reverse complement strand
TTTAACTGCACGGCCCCTTCTATTGCGATGAAAGGCAGTTATTACTGGTTCTCACAACCTTGGGTTATTGTACCTTAACCGCTTGTTTTAGCATTTGTGCTGTCACTTTATCAAGGCGAACCACTTCATTAGCCGCATTGAGTTCTACTGCGGCTTTTGGCATTCCCCACACCACCGACGATAATTCATCTTGCGCGATGGTGTAAGCTCCTGCTTGATTTAATGCCAATAAGCCTTGTGCGCCATCACTGCCCATACCGGTCAATAACGCCGCTACTGTCGCTTTAGGGCAAGCAACAACGAGGGAGTTAAATAGCACATCGACTGCTGGGCGATGGCGATTAACCAACTCACTCGAATCAAGCTGGCAAAACAGGCCTCCGGCTTTTTTCACCACACTTAAATGCTGATCCCCCGGTGCAATATACGCCCATCCCGGTTGCAGCTTATCGCCATGTTCAGCTTCTTTAACGTTTATTTTGCACGTTCTATCCATGCGCATCGCAAACGAGGTACTAAAAACCGGCGGAATATGCTGAGTAATCACAATCGGTGGGCAATTTTCTGGCATGCGCACGAGTACTTCTTTAATTGCCTCGGTGCCACCCGTCGAAGCCCCAATGGCTAGTACGCTATTGGCCTTAAATTGCAATGTAGCTAAGGCGCTGTCGTCTTCAACTTTTAATTCTTTAAAGGCGCGTATTCTGGCACCTGCGGCAGTGCGAACTTTTTGATGAAGTAAATGCGCATAGCGTTGCAGGTTTTCTGTGACATTGATGGTTGGCTTAGCAATAAAATCAACAGCACCAATTTCAAGGGCTTCCAATGTGATGGGTGAGCCTTTTTGAGTCAGTGTTGAAATCATTACCACTGGCATAGGTCGCAGGCGCATCAAGTTTTTTAAAAAGCTTAATCCATCCATTTTTGGCATTTCGATATCCAGTGTTAAGACATCGGGATTAAGGCGCTTAATTAAATCTCGGGCTTGATAAGGGTCTTCTGCCGCACCAACGACTTGAATGTCTTGCGCTTGCTCGAGAACTTCCTTGAGTAAACCACGGATCAAAGCAGAATCATCAACTATGAGTACTTTGATCATATGCTCTCCTAAAATAATTCAATATCCGTTTCTGCATCTTGCTGCTCAATATCGTGTAAGTATTTAATTTCACGTTTTTCGAGTTTATCAGAGTGCAATTCACGCATTTTTTTGACCTGAGCCTTGCCTGTTTGCGGATCAAACATCACCTTACGTGGCCAAGGTCCGCCAACATCATGGGATACTAAATCTAAACCCTCTTCAAGTACATAGGCATTTGCAAAACGAATGTTGCCAACACCAATATCTGTCATTGAACGGATAATCTTCCCTCCGCCAAACAGTTTCACTTTGAGATTGCGTCTAGAAGCACCATTTTTTAGGATTTCATTGATCAAGTATTCCATTGCCCAGTTACCATAACGGCAATTAAGGCTATGTGCGTTGCTAGGATCAACGCCTTTTTCTGCTGGCAGCATAAAGTGATTCATACCACCAATGCCTAAACCTTCATCGTAAATGCACGCAGCAATACATGAACCTAGCACCGTTGTAATTAGTTCATCAGACTTGGAAACATAAAACTCACCCGGCAATACTTTGGCAACCACTTTGTGGCGCTTGCCATCCCAAAACCGCTTAACGTGATCAAAACCGGGAAGTACAGGTTTAAAATGACTACTCATAGACCACCTTTTTGATAGATAGTTTGGCCTAAATTCTTAAACTCTTTGTGATCCTTACCGAGGGTTTCTGAATGCCCTAAAAATAAGTGACCAGACTCGGTCAGTATGTCGTAATAACGTTTAAACAAAGTATCTTTTGTCGGTTTATCAAAATAGATCACTACATTGCGGCAAAAAATAACATCAAATGGCCCTTGCATTGGCCAGTTCTGTAATAAGTTTAGACGTTTAAAGAAAATATTCTTTTGCAGCTCAGGTTTTACTTTATACAACTGACCATCGTGACTTTTTAAAAACCAGCGTTTCAGATGACTTTGGTCTAAACCATTCACATTGGCAGCGGTATAGGTGCCGCCTTGTGCTTTAGCAAGTACATTTGAATCTAAGTCGGTCGCTAAAATTTTCACATCCCAATCAGATGGAAATAAACCGCTTAAGGTCATGGCAATGGTATAAGGCTCTTCGCCCGTTGAGCAACCGGCAGACCACACCCGCACGCGCTTTTGCTTGGCATTACTAACCAATAGCTTTGGCACTATGGTATTTTTTAGATAACTAAAATGATGTGGCTCGCGAAAAAAAGAAGTCAAGTTAGTGGTGATAGCATTGATAAACTCACTAAACTCTTGCTCTTTGTGCTCTTCAAGAAAGTCTAAATATTCTTTAAAGTTCTTCAGTTTATGGTGGCGTATTCGCCTTGCTAAACGCGAGTAAACCATCTCGCGTTTATGCTCAGCTAAAACAATGCCGCAAGCATCGTATACTTGTGAGGAAATAGCTTTAAAGTCACTATCCGTTAGTAGAAACTCTTTCATGTGCCTGACCCTGCAGCTTTAGCATTAGATGCAATTAACTAGTTAGAATTAAATTGGGAAGAGTTTAAAACTCTTCCCACTCATCACTAGGGTCAACAAAGTTATTGCCTTTTGGTGCTGAGCGCACTGGTGAGCTCGGCTTTTTAGCTGCTGGCGCCGAACTTGCGCGGCTAGTAATATCCATCTCGTTATTTGACAACGAGAAGAAGTTTAACAAGCGACGCATATCATTAGCTTGCTCAGCCATTGATTCGCCTGCAGCAGAGGCTTCTTCAACCAAAGCAGCATTTTGCTGGGTCATTTCATCCATTTGAGCAATGGCTTTATTAACCTGCTCAATACCAGAGCTTTGCTCTTCAGAAGCTTGGGCAATATCAGAAATCATTGCTGTTACTTTTTGTACAGCAGTGACAATCTCTTGTAATGTTGAACCTGATTCATTAACTAGTAATGTACCATCTTCAACTTTGCCAACACTGTCTCGGATCAATTCTTTGATTTCTTTTGCTGCGGCTGCTGAACGTTGCGCTAAGTTACGAACCTCACCTGCAACAACTGCGAATCCACGACCTTGCTCACCAGCTCGTGCAGCTTCGACTGCCGCATTCAGCGCAAGTAGATTTGTTTGGAAGGCAATTTCATCAATAACACTGATGATGTCTGCAATCTTCTTACTTGATTCATTAATTGCCGACATACTGGTTACAGCGCGATTTACAACTTCACCACCTTTTTGTGCTTTAGTACGTGTTTCTTCAGCTAGTTCATTCACTTCTTTTGCGTTATCAGCATTTTGACGAACCGTACTGGTCATCTCTTCCATGCTTGATGCTGTTTCTTCAAGTGATGAAGCCTGCTCTTCAGTACGTTGACTTAAATCAGCATTACCTTGTGAGATTTCTTCTGCACCACTGGCCACCAACGTTGCTGAGGTATTAATACGATTAATCACTTCAGTAAGCTTATCAGCCGTGGCATTTGCATCACGTTTTAGCTTATCGAATGAACCTTGATAGTCTTGCTCAATACGTTTTGATAAGTCACCGTTCGCCATAGCATCAAGCATATTGCCTGTGTCTTTTACTGCATCATCAACGATGCTGACAAGGCTATTTAAGCCCTGCGCTAGACGTAAGAAGAAACCTTGTTTACCCGCTTCTTCAACACGGGCTTCTAAGTCACCACTCCCCGCAGCAGCAACAAGGCCAGCAATTTCTTTTTCAATCGCCACTTCAGCCGTTCTGTCTTCCCATTCAACGACCGTACCAATACGTTCGTTCTCAGGGGTAAAAATAGGGTTTGCGACCAAACCAAAAGTACGACCGCCAACTTGAATTTCAGTGCTGTAAGTACTGCTTAGCTTAGCAAGCATATTGCGTTGATGAGCTGGATTCTTGTGGAATACATCGATATTTTGACCCACTAGATTATTACTGTTGAAGTTAGGTAAATCTTTGCGTAGATCACTTTCGGCAATCTTCATCATATTCAGAACCGCTTCGTTCATGTAAATGATGTTGTTCTCAGCGTCAGCAATCATGGTATTGGTTGCCACACGGTCTAACGCGCGTCGAACACGAAGATTTTCTTCTGCTTCACGTTTTTCCGCTTCAGCTTTATTTACGCTATCAGTAATATCTTGCCACTCAACAATAGTACCTAATCGCTTACCAGATGCGCTCACCCAAGGTGTCGCAATCAAGCTAAAAATAAGCCCTGCCAAACGCAATGTGGTTTTGTATGGTTCAGATAATGTTTTTAGTAATTCACGTTGATGCGATGGCTGTTTATGAAAATCATCAACGCACGTGCCCACTAAATTTGCCACAGAAAAGCTAGGTAGCACTTTTTGTAGCGTTGATTCACGAGCTTGCAGCATTTGCTTTACTTGCTCATTAACGAAAATAATTTTTAAATCGTTATCGGCAATCATCACATTTGCTTGGCATACGCGCAGCGCATTTGATAAATCAGCATCACGTTTTGACTGACGTTCAAGTTCTTTTTGAGGTGTGATGTCTGTAGCAAATTTGATAACTTTAGTGACATTACCATTGCTATCAATAATTGGGTTATAGGTGCCTTGGATCCAAACTTGTTTGCCATTTTTACCGACACGCTTGAATTCATCAGTGAAGAACTCTCCGCTGCGTAATCGCTGCCAAAACTGTTGATATTCTGGGCTTTGCGACTCTTTTTCAGCAACAAACATAGAGTGGTGTTGCCCTTGAATTTCTTCGAGTCGGTAACCCATGGTGTTTAAGAAATTAGCATTGGCAGTAATGATCTGCCCCGACGGTTGAAACTCAATCATCGCTTGTGACTTTTTAAGCGCCGCAATAACTAAATCATTTTCCGACTCAACATTTTTAGGACTGCTAAACCATCCCATACCCTTCACCTTCTTGTTAATCTACCCAGTTAAATGTCCATTGTTTTTTGTAGGTCAAGTAATGCGACCATTTTCTCACCCACATTGACTAAACCCGCAACAAATTGCGCGTTGTCTGAGTCAGACAAATGTGGCACCGCCTTCGCTTCATGCTCAGCAATGCTATAGACATCCGAGACGGCATCAACTGCGATGCCCATAATTTTACATGCGTTTTCAAGTTTTACTTTTAGTACGATGACAACGGTTAACGGTCCGTATTCGATGGCTGAAATACCAAAACGAAGTCTTAAATCAATAATCGGCACTATGGTGCCGCGCAGATTGATAACCCCTTTGACGAAATCCGGTGAGTTAGGGATCACCGTAATTTCTTCCCAACTGCGAATTTCTTGCACCGTTAAAATATCAACACCGTACTCTTCTTCAGCCATGAAGAAGGTTAAAAACTGTTTTACATCTTGATCTTGTTCAAGATTGAGCTTGTGATGCAGGTCGTCGTGCTGTGCAATCATGACGCCTCCAAATTTGCTTTTGATTCAATAATCAATTCCTGGCTCCCAGGCTTTCTAAGTCCAGATAATTTGATCAAACCGCTAATATCTACAATCAATGAGACACGACCATCACCTAAAATTGTCGCCCCTGAGACACCATCAACTTTTTGATAATTGGCCTCTAAGCTTTTGATTACTACTTGCTGTTGCGACAATAAGTCATCAACTAATAAACCTACTTTTTGATTGTCACTTTCAACGACAACCAACAAGGTTTTATCAAGCGTTTCAATCGCCCCTTTATGATTGAAAATATTGTAAAGCCTTAAGATAGGGATATATTCATCACGTAAGCGCAGCACATCTAAGTCTTTGCCCACTCGACTCACTTTACTAATATCGATTTGCAATGACTCAATTATCGAAATCAGCGGAATGATATAAGTGTGCTCAGCAATCCGGACTAATTGCCCATCTAAGATAGCCAGCGTTAGCGGGAGACGAATGGTAAATGTCGAACCCACGCCTGGTGCAGAAGCCACTTCAACAGAGCCGCTTAGTGCTTCGATATTGCGCCTTACAACATCCATACCAACGCCACGACCCGATAAGTCGCTTACTTGATCGGCTGTAGAAAATCCTGGTAAGAAAATAAGCTCATTGATTTCGTTATCAGACAAATCATCGGTTTCTGAAATTAGGCCGTTTTTAATCGCCTTTTCACGGATCTTAGTGGTATTCAGGCCCTGACCGTCATCCATAATCTCGATAACAATATTGCCGCCTTGATGGAACGAATTCAAAGTCACAGTACCAACCGGGTTTTTACCCGCTGCAACGCGTTTATCAACGGTTTCTAAGCCATGGTCTAGGGAATTTCTCACTAGATGCACCATAGGATCAGACAGTTTCTCCATCACGGTTTTATCTAATTCGGTTTGTTCACCAAGTAACTTTAGCTCGACTTGTTTATCAAGCTTTTGTGAGATATCGCGTACTAAGCGTGGAAAGCGACTAAACACAAAGCTGATTGGCAACATACGGATACGCATGACATTTTCTTGTAAGTCACGGGTATTATGTGCCAGTTGTGCTAAGCCTTCTTGTAACGAGGCGATAGTTGCTTCAGTGATCTCTTGCTCACCCAATTGACTTAACATCGCTTGGGTGATCACTAATTCACCTACCATGTTGATCAATGAATCAACTTTGTCGATACCAACCCTAATTGAAGTTGATTCGGCATTTGCCGTGGCAGCTTTAACTGGCGCTGGCTTTTTAGGATCTATCGCAGCTTTAACTACAGCAGGCTCAGCCTCTTGCGCTGGCGCAGCCTCTTCAGCAACAGTTTCAACAGCTACATCCTCTTCATCACCAAACAAACCACCGCATAGGGTGATAGTGATATCAGCGTCATCTTCAACCCATTCGAAAATTTCTTCGATGCAGCTTTGTTCTTTATCAGTGGTTAAGAAAAAGCGCCACGACAGAAAACAATCTTCAGGGGCAAGGTTCGTAATATCTGGCACATCATCTTGAAAGGCTTGTGTTTCAAGTTCTCCCAATTCTGCTAATTCACTGATCATGTACAGTGGTTCATTACCGGTTTTAAATAAATGGTGGTGTGGTTTGAAATCGATTTGGTAGGTATTAAAACTGCTTTCGCGAACAGTTTCTGGTGCTTGCTCTGGTGCTTTACTTGCAGCACGCATACCGAGAATTTCTTCGAACTTAACGCGCAGTTCATCCGCTTCTGTTAGGTCAGGTTGCTGCTCAGCTTGTAAAGCTCTAAGCAGCGCACGTAAACAGTCGACTGATTTTAGGAGTAAATTAACATGCTCAGCAGTAAGATCGCGGGAGCCTTCACGGATTTGATCTAACAGCGTTTCGAGAACATGAGTAAAATCTGCAACAGAACTAAAACCAAAAGTACCGCTACCCCCTTTAATTGAATGCGCGGCGCGAAAAATTGTATTTATGGTCTCTAAGTCTTCTTCGCCAGGCACTAAGTTTAATAACTCAGCCTCCATAGCATCGAGTCCTTCGAAGCTTTCTTCAAAGAATACTTCAAAAAATTGGCTTAGATCTATACTCATGCCCCGCTCCTATTATTAGCGAATCACTTTTTTCAATACCGCTAACAATTGCTCAGGATTAAATGGCTTAACAATCCAGCCCGTAGCCCCAGCAGCTTTACCTTCAGACTTTTTATCTAATCCTGATTCTGTGGTCAGCATTAGTAAAGGTGTGAACTTATAATTAGGTAAGCTACGTAATTCACGAATAAGGGTAATGCCATCCATTACCGGCATATTCACATCAGAAATAACAGCATCAAAGCTTTGTTGTTTTGCAATATTTAATGCTTCACTGCCGTCTTTCGCTTCTGTCACATCAAAACCTGCTTTTTTAAGCGTAAAACCAACCATTTGGCGCATAGATGCAGAATCATCTACTGCTAAAATTCTTTTCATAAAAACCTCTTAATTGGCATTCTCAAGCACAAGATAATGGCTCAAGCCCAAACTATTAATTGCCTGTTGCAACGGCTTGCTTTCGCCAACCCAAATAATTTTGTGTTGCACCGAAAGCAAATGCTTCTGTAATGCACATAAAAGCTGAATTGATGCTGTGTCAGCACGGGTCACTTCACTGATATCCAGACAGATATCATCATTTGCTGACAACTCTTGGAGCAAATCTTGATGGAGTGTTTCGACCTGAGTAATAGCTAATTCAGTAGGGAGCTTTAACATTACTTATACTTTCCCTGCTTTAAACAATTCATAACAAAAGCTTAGACTGACTAAATAAAAATGCCATAATTTGAATCAAAAAATAGTAAAATTTTTTAGTAGCTTAGCCATTTATATCAAAAAAGGAAGCATTTCTTTTATTGAAAATGAGTCCTCTTACCAAGAAAAATTACTTAGTGTAATAATCTGCTATTTTTTTGAACTCTTCAGTCAAAGTTGTGGCATTGATTAATGGCACACTGCCTTGTTTAAATTCAGGCTTAAAAATCGCACGAACCGCACCTTCGCCATCAACCATAACCACAGATGCACTGTGATCAACGGCATATTCCTGCTCATCACTGTCGTTAATCGCATAAATTAAGCCAAGCTCTCTAACAAATGGAAAAAGCTGTTTATGTGGACCTGATACCGCAAGAAACGCTGGGTTAAAGTAATCAATGTAAGCTTTTCGCTTTTCGGTTGTATCACGCTTTGGATCTACTGCAACAAACCACACTTGCACTTTATAGTCTTGGCTCAGCTGCTTTTGCACCGCAGTTAGCTTAGCCAACGTCATCGGGCAAATATCTGGACAACTGGTGTAGCCTAAAAAGACTAAATTCCAATGCCCCATAAATTGGCTGTTATCAGCAGGCTCACCATGTTGATCGGTTAACAAAAACGGGCTAATCGGCTTTGCTTGCTCATAAACCAGCGCCTCAACTTCAGGAGCGGTATTACTTTTGCCACATCCTGCTGCAAACAACACCGCACTAAAACATAAAAAAGCGACGATTCGCGTCATAAAACTAACCATTTATCAATAAATAAGGCGATAAAGAGTAGCATTAAATGCACGATTGAAAAACGAAATAAATCCATTGCAGTATCATCTTTTGGGGCAATTTTTAGTTTTAACGCTTTATATATAAATATCGCATTTAAAACACTCGCACCAAGCAAGTAAATCAGCCCTGACATGCCAATTAAATAAGGCAGCACACACACTAGGGCAAGTAAAATGCTATAGCCAACGACGCACGTTTTACAAAACTCAATACCATGAGTAACAGGCAACATTGGAATTTTGGCACGCTCGTAATCACTTTTACGCGCTATCGCTAAAGCCCAAAAATGCGGCGGGGTCCAAGTAAATATAATCATCACTAATAACCAGGGCGCGGCAGCCATGTGGCCTGTTTCAGACACCCACCCTAACAGCGGCGGCATCGCACCCGCTAAGCCCCCAATCACAATATTTTGTGGAGTAGCACGCTTTAAAAACGACGTGTATATAAAGGCATAGCCGACGAGTGCAAATAAAGTCAGAATTGCCGTGAGTGTATTAGCCCACACCATAAGCATAATGAAACCTAGCACGCCAATAACAGCTGCAAAGCTCAATGCATGCTGTTTACTGAGCCGACCTTTAGCCACAGGACGGTGTCGAGTACGTGCCATTTTGCTGTCGATTTCACTATCTACTACATGATTGATCACGGCAGCAGCGGCCGATAACAAACCAATACCCAACAAACTTGCAAGCTGCACAAACACGCCTCGTCCAACATCAGGCGCCAAAGCTAATCCAACCCATGCCGTTAGCACGAGCATCGCCACCACTTTAAATTTACTGATCGCTAAATAATCTTTCAGTAATTCTGAACTTTGGCTCAAAAAAGACTTTTCTGTACTTAATAATAGTGCCATCACAGCCTCCTAGGTTCTTACTTTTAAGTGGAAGCATAGTCGTACCATGCTAAGCAGTAATAGTGCTGCCATTAAATTATGTGCAAGCGCAACACCTAACGGGAAATGCCAATGCACAACGGCAAGGCCTAAACAAATTTGGCATAGCAAAGCGACTAAGACCGTTACCGTGCAGTGCTTAATTTTTCGTGAGTAACATCGTGAATAAATGCGCCACATAATTAACGCTAATACCACACAGGTAACCAGTGCCCAAATACGGTGTAGCAGATGAATAGACATACGCGCTTGCTGCGATAACACACCATATTCATAGGTACTATGCTCAAGCGGTAATTGAAACACGCTCTTTAAAGAAAACGGTTGCCCGTAGCTACACAGCGGTAAACCATTACAGTGTGGAGCGGCATAATTTGCAGCAAGCCAACCACCCAAGGCGATTTGCAGCACAAGTACCACCAACCCCACCAGAGCTAAACGATAATAGGGCTTTGCACCACTATCACGACTTGCAATAGGCTCTGTAGTGAGGCGTAAATACAGCAGAAACACCAAAGATAAAATACTAAAGCCGCCAAGCAAGTGCCCCATAACAACCAAGGGCTGAAGGTTCATGGTTACTGTCCACATACCTAGAGCAGCCTGAAACACAACCAACAATAAAAGTGCTAAAGGCAGTTTAACCGGTGTTGCTGGGTATTGGCGTTTTAACCAGGCAAAAACAAACAAAGCTAAAATAAGTAAACCGAGGGCACCGGCAAAATAGCGATGGATCATTTCTTTCCACGCTTTTGCGGCTTCAAACATCATATCAGGGTAGTTTTGTTCAACATGTAATAAAGCACTTTCATGTTTTGGTACAGTCAAAAAACCGTAGCAACCTGGCCAATCAGGACAACCAAGCCCTGCATCACTGAGACGAGTGTAAGCACCAAGCCCCACAACCAGAATTGAGAAGAAACACGTAATTAAGACAAGGTATTTATAATTTTTATACATCTTTATCCCCTTACTGAGGTTTAGCTCGAACGCGCATAGTTAAGTAATTTTTTTAAATCTTTCAGTAAGCCTTTTTGAATGAGTCTGTTTTGTTCGGGCTCAGCAGTGTAAGGGTAATGCAGCACCACCAATCCCATGTGATCAACCAAGTATAAGTCTCCCGCTTTCAGTTCAGGATTTGCCGCTAAAAGACGCCAACTTGCTGATACTTGCTGTTGATTTGTCAGTACAGCAACATCCACTTTTTGCTGATTTTTACCTAACGCGACATACAAGTTATCGAGACTCGCTAGCTGGCTTTCACACACAGCTCGGCACTCTTTGGGGTAGTTGAGCGCTATAGTCCATTGTTTGGGCTCACCGTGTTGCCAATCTGCTAATTTCACTTCTTCACTTAAAAGCTCACCGTAATTACTTGAACCACTCGGTAACCAGTCGAGTTTTAGTGCTGCATATGCCAGTGCCAGCGGCACAAAACAACAAAGTGCAAATAAACTAAGTGGGTTTATTTTCATAACCTCTCCTTCTCATCGCAAAATAAGCAATTACGACACACGCAAAACCAATTAACAGCCATTGCACGGCATAGGCGTAGTGTTTATCAGGCCCCATCACGACACTTTTATAATGCGGGGTTGCGATACCATCTGCTTCATTACGATAACCAATAAAACCTTGTACTGGCTCTGCCAACTGAGCACTAAAAATCGCTAAATCAATACCTTGAATACGCTTTGGCCAGCCTTGTTCTGCACCAATTTGATCTGCTAGCGTAAAGCCTTTTAAGTTGCCTTGCTTTAATTGCACAGTAGCAGCAAACGTGGCTGTGCTTGGCCATGCAACTACAGGTAACTGGTTTCGATCTTGAGGGGCTTTAAGCCAGCCAAAATTAACGATTAATGGTGCTTTTTCACCTGCAATTGTTACCGCTGCCAGTAAGTCATAGCCCACTTGCCCTTGATAAATTTGATTATCTAGCAACCAGTAATGCTGTTTATTTACTTCCCCAGAAACCTTTACTTGCAAGCCCGTTTTATTCAAATCTGCTGGCAAGCTTTGCAGTGCTTGCCAGTTCATAACACCTTGCTCTTTAGAAACGGCTAACTGACTTAATTGCTGCTGCTTTTGTTCGCCTCGCTGGTATTGCCAAACACTGAGTCGTAAACAAATAAGCACTGCAAGTACCACAACGCAAATTGCGATAATTGAGCTAAGCTTTTGTTTACGCCACAAAATCAACTGCATTTGGAAGACCTAACATGATTAAAATCATCATTGTGTTGTTATTGTTATATATCGTGTTCAACCTATTCAGAGCCTTGTTTGTGATGATTTCATCAAAAGAGCACTCAAAGCCCATGTCTCATTATTTAGGTCGTCGAGTGCTGTTTTCGGGTGTTGTACTGATCATCATCATTGCAGCCTTAAAACTGGGTTTAATTCAAACCAATCCGTCACCCATTCACAAAGCTACAGCACGTACACAAATACAAATAAACACAGCCACACCACATCTACAAAGTGCCAATACCAAGCAGCTGCCTGAAAAGCAAAGTGCTTATCACTCGTGAAGTGGCCTTTAAAAATTCGCAGTAATACAACTAACAGTATGATGGTACCCAAGGTCACGTGCATTCCGTGGAAACCGGTTAACAAGAAGAAGGTATTACCATAAACCCCCGCATCTAAGGTCAAACCTAGATCTTGATAGGCATGCATATATTCATAGGCTTGCAGGCCTAAGAAAATGGCTCCCAGAACGACCGTCATCGATAAAAATACCTTTAGAGCGCCGCGCTTATTGTTTTCCATAGCAACATGGGCAAAATGAATTGTGACCGATGAGGTAAGTAGAATC
>Ga0066376_10004126_pt1 | contig 12734 bp, 7 predicted proteins | sample Knorr_S15_td_Bot_FD_77009 | JGI IMG/M metagenome (GOLD analysis project Ga0066376, IMG submission 77009) | Marine microbial communities from Southern Atlantic Ocean transect - Knorr_S15_td_Bottom_ad_5009_LV_A | ecosystem: Environmental > Aquatic > Marine > Oceanic | place: Southern Atlantic... | reverse complement strand
TGAGTGACGCTCAGATCAGCCTGTCGCCACGCAATATCGGCCTCGCCCGGCTCGGCCCGGACGGCGACGACGACCAGGGCGCCGGTGACGGCCGCTTCAAGGCCCCGTCACTGCGCAACGTGGCCGTCCGGACGCCCTACATGCACGACGGTCGCTTCAACACCCTGCGTGAGGTCATCGAACACTACAACACGAAGGTCGAGGCCAACCCGTTCCTGGACCTGACGCTGATGAACCGCCGCCTCGCGGTGACAGGCGGGCCGGTCCGCCCGGTGCGTCTCGAGTTGACTGCACGGGAGATCGACGCGCTGATCGCGTTTCTGGAGAGCCTCACGGACGACACGTTTCTGGCCGACCCACGGTTCTCGGACCCCTTCATGTGACCAGCCCAGAGAGACTGGCCGGGCCAACCGCCGCGTCTGGGAGTCTAAGGGCTCTGTCTAGGTCTTGGTCGAGTAGAGCATGAGCCTCCTCTATGACGTCGTGCACGTCACGCGATCGCTGGCGCGGCAACCTGGTGTCTGGGTCGTGGCGGTCGCCACGCTGGCGCTCGGACTCGGTCTCAATAGCGCCATCTTTGCGGCGGCCTATGGCGTCCTCTGGCGACCGCTTCCATTTCCGGACGCCGACCGACTGGTGACTGTCGCTACGCGGTACCACCAGAATCCCGATGTCGGCGGTGTCGGCCTGGGCCAGTTCGGTGAATGGACCGACCGGCTACGCACGGCGGACCTGGCCGGTCACCAGGCCAGAGAGCGTACTCTCCGAGGAGCCGGCACAGCTCGGATCATCACCGCGGCGATCGTTACTCCTGAGTTCTTCACGATCCTCGCTATTGGGCCGCTCGCTCGGGCGAAACCGTGAGTTCGCGCTCCGACTCGCACTGGGAGCCGGACCCGGCCGCCTACTACACTCGGCGATCATCGAGGGCGTGGCGGTCGCGAGCGGCGGGGCGCTGGCAGGTCTGTCTATCGGGTGGGCCGCACTGGAGCTATTCACCAGCCTGGCCGCTGGGGTGCTGCCCCGGGCGAGTGAAATTGCACTGGACGGCGCGGAACTCTTGCGGGGCCCCCGAGTGCCCCACTCCGGGGCCGCGGGGCGCGCATTGTCGCGCGCCAGGGCTGTTGTTTTTCCGCAGCCTGCTAGACCGCAACACCCCAATGAAGAGCTGTCAACGCTCCCGGGATTCCGGCTGACCTCGCACCTGGACGCGCACCTGGCTCCGACGCACGGCCAACGCAATCTCCGCCTCGGGGTCGGCGTTCGGTGGGGGCTCGAACGTGACGAGATAGCGAGCTGGCCTGGCCGCTGCGCGCTCCGCCACCAGTTCGCCCAGCTCGACCAATTTGCGCACGACCAAGACACTCGGGCTGTTCACCTCGGCCAGCCAGCCATCGGTCAACTCGCTCAAGCGCCGGGCCACACCGGTCTGATGAGTCGCACCTTGCGTGTTGAGCACGAGGGCATGCACCGTGGTCCCCGTCTCCACCACCTGTTCGACTAACTGTCTGGCTCGGCGGGTCGGCACCCTCGGTGTGCCGTCGCCGGTGACGGTGACAATGACCGGCCCATCCACGAAGTCGGTGTACAACCGTTCCACGGTCTCACGAAACGCGTCGAACACGTTGGGGGCGCCTCGTCTCGCGAAGTACTGCCCCAGGCCATCCTGCACCGCGTCGAGGTCGATCGTTGCCTCCACCAGTGTCCGTGGCCGCGTCGCGAAGAAGACCAGCTCGACCTCGCTGCCCTCAGGCAGCTCATCCACGAATCGAGGCAGCCCGTTCCGGAGATGCGCCAGGTAGCCGGCGAGCCGGTCGGAGTCTTCGAGAAGAATGACGAGCCGCAGTGGCCACTCCACCAGCTCGGCGTCGATGATCCGACCCAGTGCGCCGCCCTGGTCGACGACGAAGTCGCCCCGCCTGAGGTCGGTAACGGGCGCTCCGTCCGCGTCCTCGACGAAGACATCGAGCCAGAGGCCGGCTCGCATCTGGGCGGAGGCGGCGGGCGCCCCGAGGGCCGAGACGACCACGATCGCCACCGTCGCGACCACCCCGCCAAGACGGCGCTGACGGCTCACCCGTCCCCACCCGTCGGGCACCGGCACTCTCATGAGGGCCATTGTAGGGCCATCCTCCGAGCCGGTGGCTACTGGTAGTCGGCGGCGGCGAGCGAGACGCGAATGACTTCCTCGTCGTTGCGCATCACGATGTGGCGATTCGCGAAAGCGGGGTGGGCCCAGACGACGCCGCGGTCGCCCCATGTACCGCTGGCACCTCCGCGGGTGCGCGTGGCCGCGGCGATAAGCGACGTCCGATCCAGCTCGGTATAACCCTCCGGTGTGAACCTGGCCAGAATCAGCTCACCGGTCTCACCGACCACGATCACGCGATCCTCGTGCTGTACGAAGAACGCGGTCCCCCACCGTTCCCCACCGATCAGCTCTGTCGTTTCCCAGAGCCGCTCACCGGTGCGCGCGTCGAGACACCGCAGCTCGCCATAACTGCCGACGCCGTAGACGTAGTCACCGATGATCAGGGGTGTGGTGATCAGCGAGTGCAGGCCATCGGTCTCACCCGGCAGCTCGCTACGGCTCTGCCCCCGCCACAGCTCCTGCGCACCCGGCCGGTCGCGGTCCAACCGCAGCATCAGCGTCCCGCGGAAAAAGTGGGAGACCATCAGATAGGGCCCCGCGGAGATCGGGGTGGAGACCGTCATGGTGCCGATCGGCCACTCGTGCTCCCAGTAGACGGACCCGGTCTCCGGGTCGAGCGAGCTCACGCCCTGAGGATGCCAGAGCACGAGCTGCCGTACGCCACCGGACTCGTAGACCATCGGCGGGCTGTAGCCAGCCTCTGACACGAGCGGCAGGGCGCGCCAGACCTCGTCCCCCGTGTCCGTATCGAAGGCCACCACGAGCGCATCTGGCTCGCCGCCCACCACCACGACGAGCCGGTTGCCGTCGACCAGGGGCGAGTTACTGACTCCGTAGACCGGCACCGTGGCGCCGTACTCCGCCACGGTGTCGATCTGCCAGACCACGTCACCGGTGGTGGTCTCGAGACACAACAGCATGCCCGCCGCGCCGACAACGTAGATGCGGTCGCCGTACACGGTGGGGGTGGCACGCGGCCCGGTGGCGAAAGTCCGCATGAGATTGCGATAGGTGGCGGGCCATTCGCGGGTCCAGAGAATGTCGCCTGTTTCCTCATCGAGCGCGAGCATCCGCTCGGCGCCATCCATGGTCCGAGAGCCCGGATCCTCTTGGTAGTCGAGCACGAACACCCGTCCGTCGGCGACCACCGGACCCGCGAAGCCGGGTCGGACCGGGACCCGCCAGGCCACCGTCAGCCCGTCGTCGGGGAACCGGTCGACGACACCGGTCTCGGTCCAGACCCCAAGACGGCCAGGGCCTCGCCACTGCGGCCAGTCCTGCGCTTCGGCCGGCATCGCCAGCAGGGTCAGTGCGAAACTGCTTGCTAACCAGCGACGCGGCGAGCGGGGCGACGGTCCTATGTGTGGCATCCGCGCCTTCCGGGGCGTGATTGGTGCGCCGCTGGAAAGCGGCGCGTTGGAGACAGCAGTCGACCGGCTCCCGTCTCGTCAGGTCGCTATCGCGTGTACCGAACGAGCTGCGACGGGCCCACTTCCGCTCCGAAGATGTTGCCGTTCGCGTCGACCGCCACGCCTTCCGCCGCGGTCGTGCCGCCCGGCTCCGCGGCCGGATCTGGAATGAAGTACATCACCTCGCCGGTCGCCGCACTGCCGACGCGAATACCCCGACGCCAACCGCCCGGATTACTCGTCTCGCTCGACTCGGAGTCGGCGCCATACAGCATGTCGTCGGCGGTGATGAAGATGCCGCTCAACCGGCTGAACTGCTTCCACTCGTCCTGGAAGTTGCCCTCGGTGTCGAAGATCTGAATCCGCACGTTGCCGCGGTCGGCCACGAACAGGCGCCCGCGGGAATCCCAGGCGAGCCCGTGAGGAGTGCGGAACTGACCGGGTTCCGAACCCCACCCGCCCCAGTGGCTGAGGTAGTTGCCCTCGGCGTCGTACTTGACGATACGCGCGACGGTGTCGGGGGTCGCGTTGGCGCCCTGTCCGCCGTGCCCATCCGCCACGTAGATCGACCCGTCAGCGCCGGTGATGACGTCACACGGAGTATTCAGGAGGTGGTCGCTCCCGTCACCGGCCACACCCGCTTCGCCCAGCTCGAGCAGGACCTCACCGGTCGGGCTGAACTTGATCACGCGATGCCCGAGGCCAGCCGTCTCTGGCGCATCTTCGCGCGGGCCCTGGGCGTCGGTGATCCAGACGTTGCCGTCACCGTCTACGTGGATACCATGTGGAAACAACAGCATGCCCGCACCGAAGCTGGTCACGACATTGCCCTCAGCGTCGAACTGCAGAACGGGGTCCAGGTCAGATCCGGCGCAGCTGTTGGTGCCGCACCGTTCACCCACCCAGATCGACGTGCCGTCGGCGGCGATGTCCACCGCACTCGTCGAACCCCAGGTCCGTCCATCGGGCAGTGTGAAGTGACCCTGATGGGTCGTGTACGGGTTGGGCAAATCGTTGACAGCCTGGCCTGACGCCAACGCGGCAACACCAAGAACGGCCGTGAGAGCCAGAGTAAAAATGCGATGCACGAATGTCATGACGGAGCTTCCTTTGACTAGCAAGAGAGGAGGAACAGCACTGAACGACAGGCCGCAAACCTATCGCACACGCGAACGGTGGCGCAACCCGCACCGTTCCTGATGTATAGCATCGCTGGCCTCATCAGCGCCTCGGGCCTTGACCTCGGCCTGCAGAGCGGGCATTCTCGGCTCGACCTGTGCCTGTCGGGCGGCAATCCGCCCCTGGCGCGGAGGTCAGACCGGTGACGAGGAGGTCCATCCGCCTGTCGAGGCGGAGTCTTGGTGATCGGGGTGGTCAGACAGTCGCCCGTCCCCGTCCACCGGCAAAGCGAAAACGAGGTAAAACCATGCGCAAGATGCTGTCCGTTCGGCGCCCTGTGATCCCTTGTACCGTTGCCGTGGCGGTTGTCGCGTGTCTGGGTGCGGCTGGCGCGACCGCTCAGACGGGCGCCGCCAATGGTGAATGGGGGGTGTTCGGCGCGGACACGGGTGCCACTCGCTACTCGCCGCTCGACCAGATCCATTCCGGAAACGTCGAGGATCTTGAAGTGGCGTGGCGTTGGAGCGCACGCGACCAGGGCACCCCTCCACCCTCCGGAAGGACGCAAATCAGCCCCCTGGTGATCAACGGCGTCATGTACACAACCATCGGGAATCAACGGAATGTCGTGGCTCTCGATGCAGCCACAGGGGAACTCGTGTGGGGATGGCAACCTAGCGACAACGAACGCCGGTGGGGAGACATCATCGAGCCCGTGGCACGAAGCGCTGGGCGCGGCGTGAGTTACTGGAATGATGGCGCTGGAGACGAACGCATCTTCGTTGTCACGCCAAGCTATCAGCTTGTCGCGCTCGATGCCCAGACGGGGGCTCGGGTGCTGCAATTTGGTGACGCTGGTGTCATCGACATGATGGATGACCTCCGCTGGGATGAACGGCCGGCTGCGCTGCGAGCGGGTAGGGTGGCCAACACCTCGCCGCCGGCGATTCTTGGGAATGCGATTGTGGCATCGATTTCACTGCATACCGGCAGCATACCGACAAGGGCCAATCGCCCGGGTATCCGCAATCCCAATGAGGTTTGGCCGATGAACATTCCTGGCGACGTGGTGGCCTACGACGCTCGTACCGGTCGGACGCTCTGGCGTTTCAATACGGTCCCGAAGGAGGGAGAGTTCGGCGTCGACACCTGGCTCAAGGCGGACGATTTACTCTGGGAGGTTCCGACCGGCACGCATCCCTGGGTCGAGGAACGCCCCGAACTACTCGATGCCTCCTGGAAATACACGGGGAACGTCGGACATTGGGCCCCCGTGACGGTAGACGAGGAACTCGGACTATTCTACGTAGCCACCGAAACCGCCACCAACGACTACTACGGTGGCTATCGGCCAGGAGACAACCTGTTCGCCAACTCGGTGTTGGCGCTCGACGCGGAGACCGGCGAACGGGTGTGGCATTTTCAGGTCACCCATCACGAACTCTGGGACTACGATTTCCCGACGGCCCCCATCCTCGTGGACATTGAGGTCGATGGCGTCCTGGTGAAGGCCTTGGTGCAACTCTCGAAGCAGGGATTTGCCTACGTACTCGACCGTGCGACAGGCGAACCCGTCTGGCCGATCGAGGAACGGGCCGTGCCAGAGTCGGACGTTCCGGGAGAGTGGACGTCTCCTACACAGCCCTTTCCCACCAAGCCGCCGGCGTTTGAACGCCAAGGCGTGACTGAGGATGACCTCATCGACTTTACTCCGGAGCTTCGGGCCGAAGCACTGCGGATCGTAGAGAATTACCGGCTCGGGCCTCTCTATACTCCGCCGTCCTTGCAAGAGCCGGGCGTCAATCAAGGGACCCTCGCGCTCCCCAGCGCGGGTGGTGGCGTCAATTGGCCGGGTGGTGCGGTGGATCCCGGGCTGGGTATCCTTTTTGTACCGTCGAGTACGACCCCGTCGCTGTTCGGATTGATAGACGGCACTGAAGGGACCGGCGTGCGCTACCACATCTCCAGTCGTGCGGGTGTCCCGACCGTCCGTGACCTTCCTCTCATCAAACCTCCGTATGGCCGGATCACCGCAATCGATCTGACCGTGGGAGAGATCCTGTGGCAGATCCCGCACGGCGGCACGCCCGGCTATATCCAGGCACATCCGGACCTTCAGGGCGTGGACGTGCCGACGACGGGGAGCCCGACGAAAAGTTCCGGACTTCTTGTAACGTCTACCCTGCTGTTTGCGGGTGAGGGATCACGGGGCGAACCGGTTCTTCGTGCGTACAACAAGCGGACGGGTGACGTTGTCCATGAGATTCAGCTTCCGGGTGGACCAACCACCGGGTTCCCGATCACGTACATGGCAGACGGCCAACAGCACATTGTCGTAGCGGCCCTGGATGAGGACAACATCGCGGAGCTGGTCGCCTTCACCCTGCAATAGACGCAGGACGGGGTGGGGACAAAACTGACTGGTAGAGGCCCCGTCTCAAAAACGAAACAGCCGGTTGGTCTTCACCACGAATCCGCGATTGCGCAGCGCGGTACCACCGCGCACCGGCATCAGCAGATCGGTGTCGCGGTCCTCGGTGTACACCACGAACAGCTCGCTGCCCGGCGAGTACTCCCAGCGCAGCCGGACGTTCGTGCTGACGATGTCCGCGCTCGAGTTGTACTGCAGGAGCCCACTGAAGAACATCCGCGGGCTGACAGTGTAATTCACGCGGACGCGGCCGAGATGGGCCGTGAAGTCGCCCTGCGGCAAGGCCACCCAGTTGAGTGACGCACTCGGCTCGACCGAGAGCTGCGGCGTGACCTCGAGGCGGCCCTGACGGATATCGACCACGGTGCGGTCGCCGCTCCAGAACTGGCCGTGGCGCACGGAGACCGTCCCGCTCACCGGACGCTGCTGGCCAAAGGCGTAGCTGAGGCCGACGTCGCGGAACCCATACCCACCGATCGGCAGGAACACGCCCGGTGCAATCTGGAACGGCTCGACGAGGAGCTCGTAGTTGTCGGACGCGTCAAGCCTGAGGCGATCGCTGTTCTCGAGTTGAATCTCGACCACGGCGTCTCGGGTACGGGTCTCCAGCAGACGCGTGTCGGCGGCCAGAATATAGTCGAGTGACGCGGACATGTTCAGCTGTCGGATCCAGTCGATCGATCGGGGTCGCGGACTGAACCGACCGGAGCCCGACGACCGTCGCATGTTCCCGCGACGCACGAACCCGACCTCGGGCAAGAAGTTGTCTTCGATGATCAGGTGACCCGCATCGAGACCGTAGCGGTCACCGGCGTAGTTCAGTTGCCCGAAGTAGCTGCCGTCTCGGCCGTCGCGGCCCGTCGTCTGGGTGCGAGCCGCGTACGCCAGGACGTTCAGGTCGTCAAAAAACGCGAACCGCCCGTCGACGCCGTAGACCTGGTTCGTGCCGTCGCCAGCGAGCGACACCGACCGGTTCGTGAAAATGCCACCGATGGTGCTGCGACGCAGCACATCACGCTTGACGCGTACCACGGTGAAATTGGTCGACTCCGCCCCGGCGCGGAACAGGTCGTCGGTCTGAATGTTGAGCGCCCCGACGTCGAACGCCCCCACCTTCCCGGTCAACCGGCCGCCGGCCTGGAGCGGCACGACGTCCGTCCCTTGCAGCCCGATACGCCGGCTGAAGAACAGCGTCGGAATGCCGGCGCCTCGAGCGTTGATCCCCCGCGCGAAATCGAAATTGCCGCGCCCCTCAAGGAAGAACTCACGCTTCTCTGGAAAGAACAGGTTGAACCGGGTCAGGTTGACCTGCTGCTCATCGACCTCGACCTGCGCGAAGTCTGTGTTGAAGGTAACGTCCGCTGTCAGGTTACGGGTGATGCCGTACTTGACGTCCAGGCCAACGTCGCCGGCCCGCTCGTTGCGAGTCGGCGGGTTGGCGTTCACATCGGTGGTGACACCGCCGATCGCATACGGCTTGATCTCGAGATTGAGACTCTCGGATGGCACCTCGAGACCGACCAGCGAGCCGGCCTCAGATACCCGCCACAGCCCGGCAATAACGCTGTTGCCGCGGGCGGCCGAGATCGGCAGGGGCGTCAAATACGACGCCTCGGTGCGGCGCCGGATGATGCGGCGTAGCTGGATGCCCCAGAGCTGTTCTTCGGTTGGACGGTAACGCAGCGACTTGAATGGAATACGCATCTCCACCGTCCACCCACCGTCGAACCGCCCGGTTCGAGAGTCCCAGATGGTGTTCCAGTCGCTGTTGACGCTGCCGCCCTCGTTCGTAATGGCGAAGTCGGAAAACCCGCCGATGGGGGTCACCAGAAAGGCCAGCCCGTTCCGACGGTCGTAGAAGGCGTCGAGCATGACCGAGAACGAGTCGTTGTTGCGGAGCTGAATGACGTCGCGGCGCATCTCATTCGCCACCCACTGCGACGTCGGGGCACGGTCATAGCAGCGCGCGGAGATATAGATGTTGTCGTCGTCGAACAGGATCCAGGCTTCGGTGCGCTCGCTCCCGGCGGCGCCCTCATCCGGCAGTTGCTGGACGAAGTCGGTGATGAACTGGACGGAGTCGTAGAACGGCTCGTCGAGCCGGCCGTCAAGCTCCAGCGGGTCCCTCACTCGTGTCGCGCGGACCGTGGCCCGGCCGTCCGGGTCGCGGGTCACCACCTCGGGCGCTATCGGAGGCGCAGGGCCCTGCAGGCGGGACGCCAACGTATCGGACAGCGGCTGAGGCGAGGCGGCGGTCGCCGACAGCAGCAGGCAGCACCCGGCCCCAACGAGGCGCGCCGCACCGATGTGACCGTACGAGGCGGGACGAAGACGTGCCCAAGACATGCGAATCGAATGGGTGGTGACTGGATGTTGCCAGGGCCGGCGTCTGACACGGTGCACTGCGGCCGGCCCGCACGGTATGGCCAGGACGCCCAGATGCTACCGTCGCCGGTATAGACTTGTCGAACCCGAACCGGTGGGCCAGTTAGCCGCACCGCGAAACGAACCGACCGCCCGGCGCCAGTGTGGCGTGGAAGCGGCAGGAGTGTAGAAGATGAGATTTGTGAACATGTCCCGGCCGGTGGTGATCGGCCTGGTTCTGGCCGGCGCCACGGTGGCCACAGCTCCCCTCGCCGCCAACGACTGGCCAGAATGGCGCGGCGCGAATCGAGGCGGCGTCTGGACCGAAACCGGGATCATCGCGGACCTCCCGGCCGAATTGAACGTGAAGTGGCGCGTCCCGGTCAACGCCGGTTTCTCAGGCGCGGCGGTCGCAGACGGCCGTGTCTTCATCACCGACTGGTCTGAAGATGCGGGCACCCGCACGATGGACGGCACCGAGCGCGCCCTCGCGATTGACGAGGCGTCCGGGGAGATCCTCTGGACCACGGAGTGGCCCACCTCCTATCGCATGCTGATGATCTCGTACGCCATCGGTCCGCGCGCGACACCCACGGTCGATGGCGACCGCGTGTATGTCGTCGGAGCGGCCGGTGACCTGTTCTGCCTGAGTGTCGAGACCGGTGAGATCCTCTGGGAGAAGCACTATATCGACGACTACGACAGCTTTATCCCAACGTGGGGCGTCGCCAGTGCACCGATCGTTGACGGAGACCGGCTGATTGCGGTGGTCGGCGGGGAGCCAGGCGGCCTGGTCATGGCGTTCGACAAACAGACGGGCGAAGAAGTGTGGCGCTCGCTCGACGTGGTCGGCGAAATGGGCTACGGCCAGCCGATCATCATCGAAGCGGGCGGGGCGCGACAGCTCATCGTGTGGCACGCGGGGGCCCTGGTCTCGCTCGACCCCGAGAGCGGCGAACTGTACTGGGAGGAAGAGTGGGAGGCGGGAGCCGGCATGTCGGTCGCTACGCCAGTGCACAGCGGCAACTATCTGCTCGTGACCCAGTTCTACCGAGGGTCGTTGATGATGCAGCTCGACCAGGACAGCCCGGATGCCGAGCTCCTCTGGAAGGGACAGAGCCGGAGTGAGATGCCCGACGAGACGGACGGGTTGCACTCGCTGATCACCACACCCTGGATTGACGGAGACCACGTCTACGGTGTCGGCAGCTACGGCGAGCTGCGTGGTCTGGACGCCCGGACCGGCGAGCGTTTGTGGATGAGTGCGGACATGACCGTGCAAGACCGCTGGGGCACCGCATTCGCGGTTCGACAGGGCGACCGGTATTTTGTGGTGAACGACGACGGGGTTCTCATCAACGCCCGATTTACCCCGGAGGGATACGTCGAACAGGGCCGTGTCCACCTGCTCGACGCGACGGGGGATTCGGGATTCGGACCCGCCAAGCGATGGGACCGCAAAGTGAGCTGGACGCACCCGGCGTTTGCGAACGGGCACATCATTCATCGGAACGACAACGAGATAATTCGCGTCTCGCTCCGAGCGTCGGATTACTAGACGGTCAAGGCAGTCGCGGAGAACAGGTAGCCGCTCGCTCATCGAGATGGATAGCGTTGGGCAGCGGCAAGGTAGACGGCCGGGACCACGAACATATTGAGGGCCGTGGACGAGATGAGCCCGCAGACGATCACGAGGGCGAGCGGCGCTTGAATCTCGCTGCCCGGCTCGCCAAACGCCAGCGCCACCGGCACCAACGCCAGCCCGGTCGACAGGGCGGTCATCAGGATCGGCACGATCCGGTTGACCGCCCCCCGCAGGACCGCCTCCCCCAGGTCCGTCACCCCTTCGACGTCCCGTAGATATCGAATGTGCGTGACGAGCATGATGCCGTTACGCGTGGCGATACCGAAGAGCGAGATGAACCCGATGAGACCGGCAATGGACAGGATGCCGCCGCCGAGGAAGACCCCGGCCACGCCGCCGATTAACGCCAGCGGCAAATTGATCATCACGATCGCGGCGTCGCGGGGCGATCGCAGGGCGCTCACCAGGACAAGAAAAATTCCGGCCACGGCGGCCAGACCGAGCCCCAGCAGCACTCGCGACGCCTCCGCCTCGGCTTCGAACTGACCTCCGTATTCGATCCGATAGCCGTCGGGCAGCGTCACCCCCGCCCGCAGCCGCGCTTGGATGTCGGACACCACGCTGCCAAGATCGCGACCCGCGACGTTGCTGGTGACAACGAGGCGGCGCTGCACGTTTTCGCGGCCAATGAAATTCGGGCCGCGGTCCTCGACGATGTCCGCCACGCTGCCGAGCGGAATGCGCACGCCCGACGGCGTGTCGATCAGCGTCTCCCACATGTCATCGAGGTCGGCCATGTCGTTCCGCGCGTAGCGGACAACCAACGGCACCGCCACCACTCCGTCGATCACCTGACCCACTTCGCGCCCGTGCAAGGCGGTCTCCAGGGTCAGCGCGGCCTCACCGGCGGGCAGACCGTGCCGAGCCAGGGCGGCCCGGTCGAACCGCACGCGCACGGTCGGAATATCAGCTTGCGGCTCCAGGGCAAGATCGACGACGCCTGGGGTGCCCTGCAAGGCGGTCATCGCCTGTTCCCCAAGCGACCGGAGCACGGCCAGGTCGTCGCCGAAAATTTTGACCGCGACGTTGGCCCGCGAGCCGGACAGCATATGGTCGATGCGATGTGAAATCGGCTGCCCGATGGTGATGTTCGTGCCGGGTACGAGCGACAGCCGCTCGCGGATCTCGTCGAGCACCAGATCGCGCGACCGCCCGCCGGCCACGAGCCGCACGTCGATCTCGGCCGACTCGACGCCTTGCACATGCTCGTCCAACTCAGCCCGACCGGTGCGCCGCGCGGTCGCGATCACCTCGGGCACTTCAAGCAATAGTCGCTCGATGGCGCTGCCGAGTGCGTTGGACTCGGCCAGGCTGGTCCCGGGCAATGTCACGGCGCTGATGACCAGGGCGCCTTCGTTGAACGCCGGCAGGAAGGCGCGCCCCATCAACGGCGTCGTGGCCACCGCCGCCACGAACAAAAGCCCGGCTCCCGCCATGACCACACGGGGGTGACGCAACGCGGACGGCAACAGACGCGCGTACCCGTGTCGGACCGCACTCGCGAGGGTCGGCTCACGACCGTCGATCGCGCCCCGGCCCCCGGGCAGCAGGTAGTAGCAGAGGACCGGGGTGAGGGTCAGGGCGACCAACAGCGACGCGAGCAACGCAATGAGG
>Ga0066376_10004125_pt1 | contig 12734 bp, 9 predicted proteins | sample Knorr_S15_td_Bot_FD_77009 | JGI IMG/M metagenome (GOLD analysis project Ga0066376, IMG submission 77009) | Marine microbial communities from Southern Atlantic Ocean transect - Knorr_S15_td_Bottom_ad_5009_LV_A | ecosystem: Environmental > Aquatic > Marine > Oceanic | place: Southern Atlantic... | reverse complement strand
CTGGCGGCGTTGCTTCCTCGGTCACAAGCCGCCTGGGAATTCCTTGGACGGGGCTACGCCCCGAGCCCCCCGCATTGTCGCGCGCCTTCACCCTGCTCGACGAAAGCCTCACTTGGAAACCAGCCGTCATAATTTTCAGCCGCCTCGACCCTCCGCGGCCACCGCCAACACCTGTTCGGCGGCGCGGCGGCTGGCGCCGGGTCCACCGAGCTTCTCACGAACCTCCCGCAGATCGGCCCGCGTTCGTGCGGCATGCGCCTCGTCGGTCAGAAACCGCACCGCTTCGGCCGCCACCACCTCGGGCGTGAAGTCCTCTTGCAGGAACTCGGGGACGATCTTCCGCCCGGCCACCAGGTTCACCATTCCGAACGCATCCACGCGCACGAAACGCCGACCCAACAGATAAGTCAACGGCGATAGGCGGTACACCACAACCATCGGCCGCTCGTGGATGGCGGTTTGCACGGTCGCGGTGCCGGACGCCGTCAGCACGACATCGGCGGCGGCCAGCACGTCGTTCGTCCGTCCTTCGACGACACACGCCGGTCGCGAGGTGACGGCCGCCAGCGCGCGAAATGGCTCGAGCAGAGCGTCGGTCACGTGCGGCGCGCGAGCCACGATGAATTGCACCGTCGGCACCGCGTGCGCGATACGCTCCGCCGCACACACCAGGTCGGGCAGAATGAGGCGCACCTCGTTCGACCGGCTGCCCGGGAGTACCGCGACCGTCGGGGCGTGGGGGTCGAGCCCGTGCTCTTGTCGAAACGGGCCCCGGAGGACGGTGGGTGCCGCCAGGTCGAGCAGCGGGTGTCCCACAAACGTGACCGGAATCGCGTGGTCGCGATAGAGTCGCTCCTCGAACGGAAAAATCACCAGCGCACGGGTCACAAACCGCTGCATGGCCCGGAGCCGGCCCCGGCGCCAGGCCCACACTTGAGGGCTCACGTAGTACACCACCGGGATGCCGAGCGCCGCAACCGCGCGACAAAGCCGAAAGTTGAACCCCGAATAGTCGATCGCCACGAAAACGTCTGGACGTTCCTCACCCGCGGCCCGCACCAGGCGGCGATACGTCGCCCACAGCCGCGGAAGCGCCGGCAGCACCTCCGTCAGGCCGGTGACGGCCAGCCCCCGGTAGTCGGCCACCAACCGCCCACCGGCCGACGACAGACACGCGCCTCCCAGGCCAAATACCTCGGCGGTCGGCTCGAGCCGTCGAATCTCGGAGGTCAGCGCGCCGGCATACACATCGCCCGACGGTTCCCCGCACGACAGCATCACCTTCATGCCAGGTGTCATAGAAAGGCCGTCTGCATGACCTGGCCCCATGGGGTGGCAGCCATGCGACGTCTGGTGGCGGAAGAAGCCCTTGTGCACCGCATACCGACGGCGGTGCGCGAGTCTCAGGGGGCCGACAGGGGAGAGTCGAAGACGGCTTGGGCCGTGCCTGGTCCGAGAAACCGCTCGAGGTCGGAAACTGACAGCACCTCCACATCGTCGAACCCGACCCCGGCCAGATCATCAATGAACGTTGCCGCCTCGCCAACAAGCACGACCGACAACTGTTCCGGCTGGAGATACTCGCGCGACACGCGCTGGATGTCGTCGACCGTCACCGCGTTGATCCGCTCCGGGTACCTCGGCAGATCGTCGAGGTCGAGACCATACAGGAGCGACTCGAGCACCTGCGCGGCAATGGCGTTCGGCGCCTCGATCGTCAACGGGAACGTACCGGACAGATACGCTTGCGCGTTTTCCAGTTCACGGCGCCCGACCCGCTCGCGCCGCAGACGCGAGACTTCTGCGACCATGAGTTGTAGCGCTTCGGCCGTGGCATCGGATCGGGTGTCGGTCTTCGCCATGAAGTCGCCACCAAAGCGGCGGCTTGTCACATCGGCCGAGGCGGCATAGGTCAGCGACCGTTCGGTACGAAGCACGCTGCCGAGCCGATTCCCCCCTTCGCCACCCAGAATCTTCAGCGCGACGTCGAACGCCAGATGATCCGGGCTGTTGCGGGGCAACGCCACGTGTCCGACCCGAATCGCCGTCTGTACTGACCCGGGTTTGTCGACAACGACGACACGACGGCGGGGCACGGGCAGCTCCGTGCTGGGCGACGGTGGCAGCGGTCGACGCTCCCAGTCGCTGAACACCCGCTCCACCGACGCAAACGCCTCTTCCGCCACGACGTCACCCACAATCGCCACCAGCGCGTTGTTGGGCGCATAGTGGGCCATGTGGAAGGCCTGGAGATCCTCCCGCGAAATGCTCAGCACGGACTGCGGCGTGCCGTTGTGCGGCATGCCGTACGGATGCTCCCCGTAGACCAGCCGGCCAAACACGACACCGGCCAGATAGGCCGGATCGTCAAGGCTGACCTGAATGCTCGACAGCACCTGCTGGCGCTGGCGCTCGATTTCAGCCGGTTCGAATGATGGCGTCCTGGTAATCTCGGCCAACAGATCGACCGCGAAGTCGAAGCTATCGCGCATGACGAGCACGTTGACGAAACTCAGATCCGTCCCGGCTCCCACGCCGAGCGCCCCGCCGACATAGTCGATGGCTTCCGCGATCTCGGTTGCCGTCCGTGTCGCGGTGCCCTGGTCGAGCAACTGGCCCGCCAGCGCGGCCACGCCCTTCTTGCCAATGGGATCGGACGCGGCGCCGGCACCGATCATCAGCCGCAAATTGACGGCCGGCTGCTCGTGATGCATCACCACCACGACCTGCAAGCCGTTGGACAGCGTCCGGATCTCATACGGCGGAAAGTGCACCTGTCGGGCCGGCAGCGGCGGCGGCGGACTTTCACGCGGCCAATCGAGTGGTTGTTGGGCGGACGCGGTCGCGCACCCCAGCGCCAGCACCACCACGGCCCAGCCGCCCCATCCGCGTGTCATTCCTCGTCTCCCGGTCTCAGGAACGACCGACCGGCTGGTGCCGGCGGCTGGATCGTCAACACGAGCCGGTTCTCCTCGGTGAAATAGGTCCGCGCAACCCGTTGCACGTCCTCCTTTGTAATGTTCATGAAAATGTCGAACTCGGCGTCCGCGGTCGTGATGTCGTCATGGATGACGGCCGCATGAGACAGATGGCTGGCCTTCTGCTCGACCGTGGCTCGGGTAAAGACATAGTCGCGTGCGAACTGATTCTTGGCCTGCTGCAGTTCCCGGTCAGTGATGAACTCGTTCTTCAACCGATCGAGCTGGCCAATCAGCGCCTGCTCGGACTCGGCCGGTGTACGACCCGGCCGCACCAGGGAGACGGCGTAGAACAGGTTCGGGTCGTCGATGATGGTGCCCTGCCCGAACGCCGAGACCGCGAGCTGCTCGTCATACACGAGCCGCTGGTAGATCCGCGAGCTCTGTCCGTCAGACAGCACCTTCACGGCGATGTGCAGCGGATAGGCGTCGGGGTGCCCATCGTAGGTGATATGGTGCGCCACAATCACGGCCGGGAGCGGCCAGTTTTCGGTCTGAGTCAGTGTGATGCGTCGTTCACCGGTCTGTGGCGGCTCGCGCGGAATGTCGCGTGGCACCGGATGGGCGGCCTTCGGCACCCGATCGAAGTACTGCTTCACTAAGGCCAGCGCTTCGCTCGACTCGAAGTCGCCCACCAGCACCAGCGTGGCATTCTCTGGCACGTAGTAGGTGTCGAAGAACTCCTGCACGTCGTCCACCGACGCCGCCTCGAGGTCTGCCATGCTCCCGATCGGCGTGTGCTTGTAGGGATGAACCGAATACGCCTGGTCGTACATGATCTCGGAGAGGAGTCCGAACGGCGTGTCCTCGTACCGCCAGCGACGCTCCTCTTTGACCACTTGACGTTCCGACTCGAATGTCTCCTTGTCGATGCGCAGCGTGGCCATCCGGTCCGCCTCGAGCCAGAGAATCAGTGGGAGATACTGCGACGGCACCGTCTCGACGTAGGTCGTGGCGTCCTCCGTCGTATAGGCGTTGCCGTCTCCGCCGACCCGCGAGATCAGCGTCAAGTGCGAGTCGGACAACACATTGTGGGACCCCTTGAACATCAGATGCTCGAACAGATGCGCAAACCCGGTGCGCCCCGGCCGCTCGTTCTTGGACCCAACGTGATACACCAGCTCCGAACGCACAATCGGAGTGGAGTGGTCCTCTGACAAGACCACCGTCAACCCATTGTCGAGCTTGTGAATTTCGTACTCGAATTTCGGCGGCCTGACTGCCGTCTCCACCGTGGCCGAGAAGACGACCATGCCGGCCACCGCGGAGACCGCGCAGACCCACGGAAGCCGACCCGACGCGAGACGCGTGATGGGACGCATGGTCAAATTATCGCATAGCTACGAGTAGAGCTGGCGGTCGGCCGCGCCCCGTCATACCGCAGGCGGGCAAATCAGTCTGAATCGTCGAGCGCGAACCATCCTGGGGGTCATTGTTCCATCGTGCGGCGGGAGCGGGCATCTCGGTCCGCGAACCGGTCGACGAGCGTAGCCCACCTCACCTTGGCCCTCGGGGCGCTTCGCGCGGGCTAACGAGTGCCTGAACCCAGCACCCGGGGAAAAGCGGGCGCGTGGCTGATCCCGGACCCGGCGGTGAAACTCCGCGCCCGCGCACGGTCCTCGCCGGCGGCGGCAGGGCCCGCGGCGCGTCTCGGACGGTTCGCGGACCAAGATGCCCGCTCCCACCGCCCGCACGAGGTGACCGACAAGCCTCCGAGCCTGAGTGGATGCCCCGCCCCATGCAGCCGACGGGCTCCCGACAGCGGCGAGGCACCGCGGTGGGCATCGCAGTTTCCTTCCCGAGGCTTCATGCCCCGCATGTAACGGGCTGGCCAAGGCGCGCGACAATGCGCGCCCCGCGGCCGTGGAGTGGGGCACTCGGGGTCCCCGCGGAACGGCCGCGTGGGGGTTCGGGGCGCCGCCCCGTGTCAACCCTAGTCGAGTGGGGCTCTTGGGGTCCCCGCGTGGCGTTCGCGTGGGGTTCGGGGCGCAGCCCCGTCTAAGGAATGCCCAGGCGGCATGCGACCGACGCAGCAACGCCGCCAGACCCGCGCCTCCCGCAGAACCGGTTTCCTGGCCAGGCGTTCGTGTGGCAAGGCGCAAGGAGGGAGCATGCAGGCGGCATGTGACCGACGAAGCAACGCCGCCACACGGACGCCTGGCCAGGAAACCTACTTGCTCAGGAATCTGAACCCGACCATGGTGAACGAGGTGGGCTCCAGATCAAAAGGGTCGGCGTCGATACGTCGTTCCCGCGAGAGAAACACCTCGCCGTCACCAGCGCGCCCCGGGAATCGTGCGCCAATCTCGAACCGACCGCCGAACTGGTTCCCACGCTCACGCTCGGTGCCGTCCACGGACACGAGCGTCACCTCCCCCCCGGCGATGAGCGATACGCGACGATTCAGGGTCCGGACGGTCTGAATGCTCCCACCTATTTCCCCGGTGTAGTCTACGAACGAGCGTCGGACGGTCTTGAGCAGACGATACCCGATGTCGAGGTCCCACCCGGCCACGACCAGCGGAGTGGTGTACTGCAATCCCAGCATGTTCCATGCGATCGAGAAGTCCTTGTCGCGGTCGCTCAGATGGCGTGACACATGGTGAAAGGTCAAGCCCAGTTCGGCATCGAGGATGACGGTGCGCCACCAGGCGGACAAGTCCACCGTGTAGTTGCCCTGATTGGGGTCGATGGCCCGAATCTGGCGGCCAAAAATGGTCTCGAAGTTGACCAGCACGTTCCCCCGAAAGTACTGGAGGTCGAACACATCCAGGTCTCCGCCAAAATCTGTATCCCAGACGAAGTTGTCGTTGTCTGAATCGAGGCGCAGGGCGTTCAGATGAAATCGGTAGCTGGTCAGGAACCCGGGGGTCGGGGGCGTCTGAGCCGCGGTGGAGGCGGCGCTACTGGTCTGAGCCACCACCCCCCAAGGGTTCACGACCAGAGCACCGAGGCAGAGGGCGACGACAGCGACGGCGCGAGACATGGGTGTAGTGTGCCGATGTACTGAGGGGTAGCGGTTATTCAGTGGATGATCGATGGGTCTCGAGCTCGGCCAGGCGGCGTTCCAGCGCGGCCACCTTCTTTCGCAATGCCGGCAGCACCTGGAAGGACGCCGCCGCCTTTCGCCACGCTCGATTGTCGATGGCGGGCAAGCCTGAAACGAAGGAGCCTGCCGGGACAGAGCTGGTAATCCCTGTCTGCCCCGTGGCACGGGTCCCTTCGCCGATGGTCACGTGTGAGTTGACCCCAACCTGCCCGGCGAGCACGACCGAGTCTTCGACGATGGTGCTTCCCGCAATGCCCACCTGCGCCGCCAGCAACGTGTTACGCCCGACCCGAACGCCGTGTCCAATCTGCACGAGATTATCAATCTTGGCACCCGCGCAGATCCGGGTTTCACCGACCGCGGGACGGTCGATGGCCACGTGGGCGCCAATCTCCACATCCGCCTCGAGCACAACATCGCCGAGCTGCGGGATCTTCTCGTGGGTGCCGTCAGGCCGCTGGGCGAACCCGTACCCGTCACTCCCGATCACCGCCGCGTTTTGCACGATGACCCGATCCCCGATCACCACCCGCTCCCGCACGGCCACATGCGAATGGATGACACAGTCGGCGCCGATGGCGGCGCCCGGGCCGATGTGCACGCCGGGGTGCACGACCGTCCGCGGGCCCACCGACGCGCCGGACCCGATCGACACGAACGGCCCGATCGACACACCCTCCCCGAGGCTCACGTCCCGGGCGATGCTCGTCGCCGGGTCCACACCGGGAGCGGGTCTGATCTCGTCGCCAAACAATCCGACCGCACGCGCTACCGCGAGAGATGGCGTCGCGGTGCGCAACATCGGACACGGTGCGGCCTCGGCGTCGTCAGCCAGGATCACCGCCGTCGCATGGGTCGAACGCAGCGCGCTCACATAGCGGGGACTGGTAAGAAAGGTGAGGTCGCCGGGCTGCGCAACATCAATCCCGGTCAGCCGGCGGACATCGACCTCACCATCGCCGTCGAGTCTGCACGCTAGGCGCTCGGCCACTTCGCTGAGCTTCAAATCGGCGCAGTATAGCATGCGCCCCGGCGGCCCCGAACGCGCCACCGAAAGGTCGACACTAGCAGCCCGTCCGCTGGATGAAGGTGGCCAGATGGACGAGTTGCAGTTCGGCGGCGAGCTCACCGAGTCGGCGATGACGCTCAGTCGAAGGCAGTCTCAGGGCTACGCGCACCGCGGTGAGCGGCCCGCTTGGACGCTTGGACCAGCTCACGAGGTCGACCCCACGCCGGGCACCCTGAAACGCGAACCAGTGCCCGGTCGTCTTGGCGGCGAAATACCAGGAAATGAGATTGGGCCCGGGCACGAAAAAAAACAAGGGGCCGAAGACCGCGGTCGCCAGCCCATCCACCACCATCCAGAAGCGATGGTGATCGCGATCGCGTCGGAGGGTGGTCTTGACAATCGACAGCGCGCGGCCCGCATCCATATCGTCCGGAAACACGAACGTCGCCGTCTCCTGATGCCGTAGGTGCCAGAGGAGACGCTGCTCGGCCACCCACTCGGCCATCCCGCGCACCACGCCCACGCGCATGCGGGCGACCCAGCCCTCGGACCGCGGCGCGTCGGTGAGCTCCGAACGCCGACGCTGGGGTGCGTCCGGGTCGGGCGCCAGCGACTCGCGCACGCGGCGAAACAGGCGGCCGGTCACGCCTGCGTGGTCCATGTCGGGTGGCTCGCAGTAGAGCTCGTAGCTCGTCTCGCCCGCCGGGACAAGAAACACCTCCATGGGATCGAATGTGCCACGCTCGCGTTGGGCGTCTGGTGTCTCTGGCTCTGTCACTCGGTCGTCTTCCGGACGCTGAAGGGCACGCCGGTCTCCCTGGTCAGATTGAGCGGGTCTCTTGTACCATGACGCATTCTCATGACCACGCGCTCAGCCCGCAGCCCGCTCGCCGTGTGTCTGTGTCTCTTGGTGCTGTCCCCTGGTTGGGCCTCCGCCCAGGAGCCTGGCACCGTCGAACTCCTCGTCAGAGTCTTCGACGGGCTTCAGGACGTCACCGCGGACTGTCGGATCTCGGTCTATGCGGCCACGTCGCGCGAGACCGCCGTCACGGCCGCACCGGACACCGACGGCTGGTCCCACGTCGACGTCCCGGCCGGCTTCTACGATCTGCAGGTCGCCCGCCGCGACGCAAACGGTGTCATTGCGATCACCTGGGCGGAACAGCGGTCGGTGCTCCGATATTCCGACGAGGCGGGACAGCACCGAGAGATCATCAACCTGCAGCCGGGCTTTGGGGCCCTCCTGGTGCAACCTCCAGCAGCGTGGATCGGCACTGACCGGCCCTGGCGGATCGGCGCCTTCCTGCACGGCGTCATCGGGCGCGCAGGATTCGCTCCGACCAATGACGGCGACACGACGCCTCGGGTGTTCATTCTCCCGGCCGGTCGCTACGACCTCACCGCGCAACGGGGCGCCGTTGAGGTGTCTGCCACCGATATCGAGGTCCCGGCCGGACACACCCGCCTGACGTGGCTTCCCGCCACCCCCTAAGGTTTCCTGGCGATCCGTCCGCCTGGCGGCGTTACTTCGTCGGTCACATGCCGCCTGCATGCTCCCTCCTTGCGCCTGGCCAGACGAACGGCTTGCCAGGAAACCGCTCTTGTCTCTTCAGCACCCTCCTAGGGACACTTCTCAACACACACGTCACACGTTCGTGCGCAGGCCCCGCACTGCATATCAACCGGCGGACGAGGGTGACGGCGAACGAAGGGGGGGAAGCGAGTCGGGCGCCGGGGGGGTTGCATCCCCGGCGCCCAAACAGTGGTGCGGCAGGCTGACGTCAGCCTGGTTCTGAACTGCCGCCGCCCTACCGCGCGAGCGGATCAGGCCGCAGCTGGAAGTGGACGATCTTGCTCTTCGTGCCCTTCCCGCCTTCAGTGTGCCAGATGTAGTTGGAGCCGTAGTTGGCCCAGAGCCCGCGTCCTTTCCAACCGGTAGATGCATCATCGATCCGACCGTCGAGGCCGCGCGAATAGAACGCCTGCGGATACGGCACCCTCAGCACGACCCACTCACCACTCTCCGGGTCCAGCGCGAGTAGCGAGTCAGACGTCGACCCGTTGGCGATGGGGATGTTCTCGCCCATCCCGAGGGTGTTGTACTGGTCGACCCAGCTGTAATAGTGAAAGTCGGCGCCGACATTGCCCTCTACCCCGGCCATCTTCGGCCCCGGCATCGGATACAGCGTCCACCCTTCGGCGCAGTGCTGTCCGGTGGCCGTGGGGCCATTGGTCACGGCGCACTTGCTGCGATCGAAGCTGGCCATGTGACTGCTACCGGAGAGCGCGGCCCAAATGACGCCGTTGCGGTCCACATCGATGCCACGCGGCGCGAAGCCAGTCTTGGCCGGGTCGAGACTCGAGTTTTCGATCGACGGTGGCTGGTACATCTCCGCGATACAGGTCTCGGGCGGGTTGTCTCCACGATCGAGCCGCACGATCGCCCCTGGGAATGGCCCGGTCCGGCTGATCCACGTGGAGCCGTCAGTCGGATGCGCGATGATGCCATACCCGAATCCGGACACGCGCGTGTCCAGCGACGCGTCCGGTTCCTCGGCCCTCGGCTCGTTCCACGGCTTCGTGATCTTTCCATCGCCGTTGGTGTCGAGCACGGTGGGGCACCATCCCTGAGCGAACTGCTCGTCACCGGTGCTGTCGTAGACGGCCGTGTTCAGCCAGCCGATGACGTTCCCGTCGCCGCTAAACCAGAGGGTGTTGTCCTCGTCCTCGCCGAACTGGAGGTGGTGCGTGCCGTAGCAGGTGTCGACGAGCACGAACTTTTCGCCGTCCGGGTCATAGAACGAGGCGTGCCGACCCGTGCGCCCCACGGAGTAATACTGAGCGAACGGATTGTCCGACCCCTCTCTGCACCAGTCGGGGTTCTGGAACTGACGCACCGTCGATGTCATCCAGACCCGGCCCTTGTGATCCATCATCGGGTTGTGCGGGTCGGACCGCTCGTTGGCCCCGACGCCCCACAGTTCCTGGTCTCCCCAGTAGTAGGAGGCAGTTTGCACGTCGGGGAACCGAGTCGGCATCGTCTCGGGATCCGGTCGTACCGGAATGGTCAACTCGACGGCCGAGTTCGCCACCGGGTCCACCATCGTGATGCTGCCATGCCCGGCCGACACCCCGTAGACCGGCCCGTAGCCGTTCAACTCCGGGTTCCGCTTGTCGGTCACAATCTCGTCGTGGATGAAGGACGTGTCCTTGCCCCAGTCCCACAATGTGACGACGACGTTCTGCTCGAGACCATCGGGGCGTGGTGGTGCCTCGGGAATAGCGCCGGAGGCAATGCGGTCGGTCCAGTCGGCGAACATCTCGAGCGCCGGCTCGCGACCAAACCGGTTCATGACACCGCTCATCTGGTTGCCGCGCTGCCCGGTCTGCACCCGGTGATCCCAGGCCGCCACGGTTGAATCGAACTCGTCCCGGTGCTGCACGACGCGCGTGGCCGTGTTGCCAAGCTGGTGACACAACTGGCAGCCCTGCTTCATAGTGTCGACCCACTGCGACTGGCTGCGCATGGCCGGGTTGATGCCGTTGCCATCGTTCCCAGTGCCCGGGAATTCACTCGCGGCGGGGGGTTCGATCAGCGAATACCAGTAGTTGCCGGGGTAGTACTGCGCGGCGTCACGCGGCGTCGGCGCAATCGCGGCGGTCAGGGCCACGTTTTCCTGCCCTGTCGACAGCTTGACCTTCTCGGAATCGACGAGGCCGTAGCCTCGCACCCAGACGTCGTAGGACGCCTCGGGCATCTGCGGCAACACGAAACGGCCACTGTCGTCGGTGACGACGATCTTGGCGAACTTCGTCTCGAGCTCTTCGGTCTCGGCGATGACCCAGACCCCGGCCTCGGGACCATTGTCACCGCTCACGGTGCCGGCAATGACGCCATCGGGCATACCGCTCTGACGGGCGGTCGCGCCAACGCTCCAGATGGCCAATCCAGCCACCAGCAGTGCCACGAGCGTGAGTGAAAAACGTGGACGGAATGCGGTACGCATCTCTTCTGTGTCCTCCCCCGCACCCAGACCACTGCGCAAACTATCCAAGACTTCGACGCGCTACGGATGCGGCTTGAGCGCTCACTTTACCCGAGGGGTCGCGGAGTGGTCAACGCCCGAGCCTCCGATCCGCAAAAAAAGTGGACTTGGCGAGACCGTCGCGGTTCGGTATGATCGCGTGCTTGTCCGCACAGTGGTACCCGCCCAACCTACGGACCGTGTCTTGACCCGGCCTGCAGATACGGGCCTGTGGGCCCAGACACTCGATACGCCGCCGCCGCCGCCCGCTGACCGTTTTTTCTCACGTCGCCAATGACTGTGCGCCCGAAGAACGCCCGGCCGGCCACGCTCACGCTGACGTGTGCGTTGGCCCTGTTTCTCGGCACCGGGGCATACACGCTGTTCGGTGCGCAGCCGGCGGCGCCGGACGAACCGGTAGCCAGTGCCGAGATCGAGACGGATCCGGGGCCGGTCGACCCGATGGCGCAGCCTATCGACTTCAGCCACGCGCACCACGTGACCGACGTCGGGATCGACTGTCAGTTCTGCCACGCATACGCGCGCCGCGGACCAGTCGCCGGCATTCCGTCGGTACAACGGTGTGCCGGATGCCACCAAACGGTGCTCAGCGAACAGCCGGAAATCGTCAAAGTGCTGGAGTACTGGGACAACAAGGAACCGATCCCGTGGCTCAGGGTCCACGACTTGCCGGACTACGTGCGGTTCTCGCACAAACCGCACATCCGAGCCGGCGTCAACTGCGCCGACTGCCACGGGAACGTGGCCGCCATGGAAGCGGCCGTGCAGGTCGAGTCGCTCAGTATGGGTTGGTGTCTCGATTGCCACAAGGAACGCGAGGCCAGCCGCGATTGTCTCACGTGCCACTATTGAGTCGCCGCGCCGGCCACAAGCCATCTACCGGGTCCACCGACCCGCGGCGGCACCAGCGTCGTGCGCAACCGTCCGGGGGAAGGGTCGTGTGAAACAGGACAACTCATCGCTTGTCGAGGTCGTCGAACGGCGGACGTTCCTGAAGGTCCTGGGCAGCGCCGGACCCGCCATGGCGATCTCCGCCTGTTCGCCGGTACCGCCGGAAAAGATCATCCCGTTCGTCATCCCCCCTGAGGACGTCATTCCGGGTGTCGCCACCTGGTATGCCAGCGTGTGCGGCGAATGCCCGGCCGGATGCGGCACGCTGGTGCGAACCCGTGAAGGTCGCGCGGTGAAGGTGGAGGGCAACCCGGAACACCCTGTCAACCGGGGTGGGCTGTGCGTCCGCGGGCAGTCGTCGCTGCAGGGCCTGTACAACCCGGACCGGATTCCCGGACCGCAACGCCGACGGGTCACCAACGCGGCCGCGGGCCAGAGCGTGTTGGAGACGTTGCCCTGGGACGATGCCCAGCAGGAATTGATTGACCGGGTACAGACGCTTCGAGACGCGGGCCGCGGGGACCGGATCGCGGTCATCACGCCCCCACTGACCGGCACGATGGCGGCACTGACGTCGGCCTGGGTGGAGGCCCTCGGCGGGGCCCGCTGGATCCGCTACGAGCCGTTCGCCTACGAGGCGATCCGCGAGTCCAATCAGCAACTCTTCGGACGTGCGGAGGTGCCGCGTTACGACTTCGCGAACGCCGACTGTCTCATCTCGTTCGGCGCGGACTTCCTCGAAACGTTCAGTTCTCCCGTCG
>Ga0066376_10004122_pt1 | contig 12740 bp, 10 predicted proteins | sample Knorr_S15_td_Bot_FD_77009 | JGI IMG/M metagenome (GOLD analysis project Ga0066376, IMG submission 77009) | Marine microbial communities from Southern Atlantic Ocean transect - Knorr_S15_td_Bottom_ad_5009_LV_A | ecosystem: Environmental > Aquatic > Marine > Oceanic | place: Southern Atlantic... | reverse complement strand
GGTGGCTGAGGTGACGGAGCAAAGCGGGAAAAAACCCTGCGTGGTAGTCACCGGGGCCAAGCAGGTGCCGAACAGCATTGAGTTTGGAACTTTAAGAAAACAATTGCAGGAAGGGCGGCCCACGCTTCTGGTTTTTGGCACCGGGTGGGGCCTGGAAAAGAATCTGATCCGCAACGCCGACCATGTTTTGCAACCCATCGAAGGTAATGCCGGGTTCAATCACTTGCCGGTGCGAGGAGCAATAGCAATTATATTAGACCGCTTGTTAGGTAGTAGAGGCGGGTCTTGAAAGAAATCAGAATCGAAAACAATTAATAGGTATCTCTATTTATTCGATAATTTTCTCTAGGGCAACTCGCAGGCCTTTTGGGCTACTATTCGTGCCCAAAATTTATAAGGGTTGCTCATGGCCAAAAGTAATTTTCAGAGATGCCCTAACGAAGTAAGACGTATTTTCTTAGGAGAGAGGTTCATGAATTTAGTAGACCAGATTGAAGCGAAAGAAATGAAAAAGGATGTTGCCGATGTTCATATTGGTGACACCGTCAAGGTGCATATGCGCATCGTTGAGGGAGAGAAAGAACGCATTCAGGTAATCGAAGGGGTGGTCATCAAAATGCGTGGCGGTGGGGCTCGTAAGACCCTGACGGTCCGCAAAATTTCTTTTGGCATCGGTGTGGAACGCATATTCCCGTTCCATTCCCCCCGTGTCGAAAAAATTGAGATCATTAGACGCGCCAAGGTGCGTCAGGCTAAGCTGTATTACCTGCGCGAACTGCGCGGCAAAGCGGCCCGTCTGAAAGAACTCAAAGCTCCGCGGCCTACGACCAAGACGAAAAAGACCAAGACCCGTGGTAAAAAAGCCAAAGCCGCAAAAGCCGCCGCCAAAAGTTCCTGACCCACTAGACGTGGGGCCAGCACTGCATTACCCGTAAAGCAAGCAACGCCATCAAGCGCACGTGATATTCTTCCTAAACTCTTACCCTTTCAGGGCATGAAGGCTAAGGAAGAGGACATCACGCGTGCCCCGCAGGGGTAGCAAAGTTTTTGCTATCTGCCTCCCTCGCCAGAGGGTGAGAGGGCTTCTACCGAAACGCCGGGAACGGGTTTGGGTTTTTCTGGGCTGTCTTCATCCTTAGGCAGGTTGAACGTTTCGCCTAAGCCGTGTTTCAGTTTGATGTTTTGGTATTTATATTTGGCACGGGAAAGGTAGGTCTTCAATCCTTTTACCCGGGTCTTGTCGGCAGGGTGGGTGGAGGCCCACTCGGGAGGGCCCTTATCCCCTTTTGCTTCACTGAACCGTTGCCAGAAGCGGATCGCCTCTTCCGGGTCGTACCCGGCTTTAGCCATATAGACCAGCCCGATCTGATCGGCTTCTCCTTCATCACCCCGGCTGAAAGGCAGAGTGATACCGTACAAAACCCCCAGACCCAAAGCGCTCATGATAATGTTTCGTTGGGTATTGTTTTTCAGGCTGAGGCTAGCACCTATCATGGCCCCGGTCAGCAGAAGTTGTTGCGACATTCTCTGGGCTCCATGCCGGGCAATAACATGAGCGATTTCGTGACTCAGCACGGTGGCCAGACCCGCTTCGTTTTTACAGATCGCCAGCATGCCGGTATAAACCGCGACCTTGCCGCCCGGCAGGGCAAAAGCATTTTGATCTTTCGACTCAATCAGCCTGAATTCCCAGTCCAGGTTGGGCATGTCACTCACCTTGGCGATCCGTCGACCCACACGCCTCAGCATCCGGTTCAAATGGGCATTTTCCGAATCCTTTTGGTCTTTAAGGGCTTTCTTGTAAGCTTGTTTGCCGAACTGAATTTCCTGCCACTCAGGGATAAGAATCAGGGCCTGCCTGTTTGAAATCGGTGTGGTCGCACAGGCGGTCAAAAGAAAAACCAGAATGATAATTTTTAACGGCTGCGGCATAGACCAATTATAGAAGGCTTAGGTGCAGTTTTCAACCACTTGGTGCCAGCGTGATACCCCATCCGGGGCATGCGTGATGTCCTCTTCATTAACCTTCATGCCCTGAAAGGGTAAAGGCAAAGGATAAGCATAACTCGCTGGACCCAATGGCCCCCTCTTTTTAAAGAGGGGCTGGGGTGATTTACACCCTATTGTGCAATATGCGGGTTAGCAGAGGAGAGAACGAGGCAAGAACTCGTTAAGCCGAGATAAATTTTGTCCGCCAAATAAAGACATTGCACGCTGGCCCCACGCCTAGTGGTTGCGTGGGTAATGGGAATGTTTTATGCTTTGCGAATGCAACGAGATTTATGGGATTATGAAATCAAAGCGGGTAAAAAAGGTTACCGACTTATTGCCGGTGTGGATGAAGCCGGGCGGGGCCCTTTAGCAGGGCCTGTGGTTGCCGCCGCTGTGGTTTTGCCTGCCGATGCTATTCTTCAGGGCCTGGACGATTCTAAAAAACTTTCTCCGACAAGACGCGAGGAGCTGTTTCCAAAAATACAGACGCAGGCGGTTGTTTATGGCGTGGCCGTGGTCAACCCGGAAGTGATTGATAAGATCAACATTCTCCAGGCGGCACTATTGGCGATGCAACAGGCGGTTGAACAGTTGCAGCCGGTTCCTGATCTCCTTCTCATTGATGGCAACCAGAAAACAGCCTCATCCATAGAGCAGTGGGCGATTGTGAAAGGTGATTCCAAAAGCCTGTCCATTGCTGCCGCTTCGGTTCTGGCTAAAGTGACCCGGGACCATATTATGCAAGACTATCATCAGCTGTATCCGCAGTACGAGTTTGCCCGTCATAAGGGGTATGGCACCAAGTTGCATCGGGATTTGATTGCCGAGCACGGTCCTTGTCCGATTCATCGCAGCACCTTCAAGGGTGTTACAGAATATTTGAACCGGTAATTTTCGCATGCTTTCTTTATTAAATAAAAAATGGTGTCTGGCCGAACCGTCTGCAGAAACGGTGTCCCTGCTTGAGCGCGAACTCCATCTTCCCACTGTGGTGGCGGTGCTTCTTGTGAATCGTGGGGTGACTTCGCTGGAGTCTGCCCGGGATTTTCTGGAAGCGGATTTTAGCCGCCTGCACGATCCGTTTTTGATGACAGACATGCGCCAGGCCGTGGAAAGGGTGATTCTGGCATTGGACCAAAAAGAGGCTATTACCGTTTTCTGTGATTACGATGTTGATGGGGTGACCTCTGCCGCTTTTCTCACGCATTTTTTCCGCGACCTGAATTGTCCGGTGGAGGCCTATTTGCCTGAACGCCAGTCGGAAGGCTATGGACTCAATTCGGACGCGATTCGCAAAATCCGTGAACGGGGCGCAAGTTTGATGATCACTGCCGATTGCGGTATCACCGGAGTGAAGGAGGTGGCTCTGGCGAATGAAATCGGTTTGGATGTCATAGTTACGGACCATCATCAGGTAGGGGAAGAGGGATTGCCCCCAGCCATTGCGGTTCTCAATCCGCATCGCGCAGACTGTGACTACCCGTACAAGTTTTTAAGCGGAGTGGGGCTGGCATTCAAACTGGCTATTGCGGTGCGTAACGGGTTGCATTCAGCAGGCTGGCCCAAGGATCGGTTGCCTAATTTAAAACGTCATTTAGATCTGTTTGCCCTGGGCACCATTGCCGATGTTGCGCCGTTAACCGGGGAGAATCATATTTTGACCTTGCACGGACTCGAAATGTTGTCCGTTACAGCCAAACCCGGACTGGTTGCTTTGAAGGAAACCTCTGGTATTGTCGGGGGTGTGTCTGCCCGCTCGGTGGGGTTTTCCCTGGGCCCCAGGCTCAACGCCGCTGGCAGACTGGGTAAGGCCGATAACGGTCTGCATCTGCTGACATCCACAGATCTAAAGGAAGCCAAAGTTCTGGCAGGGGAGCTGGAACAAATCAACAAGGAGCGTAAGGAAATTCAGGAAGAAACCGTGGCGGAAGCGGAATCGCTTTTCCGTCGCCAAATCGATCTGGAAAAGGATCGGGTGATTGTATTGGCCTCAGAAATTTTTCATCCGGGAGTGATCGGCATTGCCGCTTCCCGGTTGGTCGATAAATACCAGCGGCCCACCGTGCTGATCGCGTTGGAAGCGGGGCAAGGAAAAGGGTCCGGACGCAGTATCCCAAAATTCAACCTGTTCAAAGCGTTTACCGATTGCTCCGGGCATCTCATCCAGTTTGGCGGCCATGCTTACGCGGCAGGACTCAGCATCAAAGAGGGTCAGGTAGATGCGTTCCGCAATACTATGAATGAGGTGGGGCATAGACACTTAACTGAAGAGGACCTGATTCCTGAAGTGCGGGTGGATACCTTGTTAAGTCTTGAGGAAATCGACCGCTCCTTTTACAGCCGAATGGCTTTGCTGGAACCGTTCGGAGCTGAAAACCCGGTCCCCTGTTTTTTGTCCCGGGGTATGAAATTTCAGGAGGTGAAATTTATAGGTAAAGAAAAAAATCATGTGCGCTTTCGGGCTGTGCAGGGTAAGGGGCGGATTGAAGGCGTGGGCTTTGGTTTTGCCGACGTGTTTGAATCGGTCGACCCCGCCACGGATCTTTTTGATATTGCCTATGAACTCAACCTCAACACCTGGAACGGCAGGGAGAAACTGGAGATAAAACTTTTAGATATTCGTTTAAACGCCCACTAGGCGTGGGGCCGACTAGCAATAACTTTTATTGGCTGGCAAAAAGTTTTCTCGAGTTAATAAGCAATTGCCAGTTGGGTCCAGCGAGTTATGCTTATCCTTTGCCTTTACCCTTTCAGGGCATAAAGGTTAATGAAGAGGATATCACGCATGCCCCGAATGGGGTATCACGCTGGCGCCGGGGTTATTCTACGCGCACGGCTTCTTTGGGGTTGAGTTTTGCTGCCAGCCGGGCGGGGTAAAGTCCGGACAGTAAAGAAATTCCCCAGAACAGTATCACCATTATCAGGATGAACAGGATGGGGAAATGGACCTGAATGGTCCAGCCGAAGGATTGTTTATTGATTACGAAGATCAGGATATAGGAAACAATCACTCCAGCCACAAAACCCATTGCCGAACCGATCAACCCCAGTATCCCCGCTTCGATCAGCACCATACGTTTTACTTGTCCGGTGAACGCGCCGATGAATCGCAGGATTCCAATTTCCCGCTTGCGTTCGAGAATCAGCGAAATCAGGGTATTGAAGAGCCCTAAAACTGCCACCAGCATGGCGATGATTTCCAGTGAGTAGGTGATGGCAAAGGTTTTATCGAATATTTCGAGAACCTGATGTTTCAGTTCGGAATTGGAACGGATGATGAGCCGATGGCCTTTTAAAGTTTTAAGAACTTCTTTTCTTATAGACTCTAACTGAGCGTTATCTTCAAGATAAATGACAAAGCTGTTGATGTCGGTGTCCCGATAAAAGTTTAAAAATGTGGTGCGGTCGAGAATAATGTAACCGCGTTCGCGGGAATAATCGAAATAGATGGCGCCGACTTCAATCTGGGCTGGGCCGTTAGGAGTCTGCAATTTCAGGATATCTCCCACATTCACCTTGTGCTTGAGGGAAAACGCTTCGGAAACCAGAGCCCGGTTCTGACCGACCATTATGCGATCGAGCTCTTGAGCAGACGGGCCGGTTTTGATCAACAGATTGCCGTATTTTGAGAGCACGGAAAAATCACCGGTGGCAAGCACTACCGGGAGTTCGTTATAAGTGATATCAAGGGCGCGGAACTGATCGACTGCGGCAATGCCTTTCAGGGATTTCAGTTTCCCAACCAATTCGGAGGGCAAGGTGTGCTGGTAGTCGATATCCCGTCCACCGGCTATGCGCACGAACAGGTCGGCCCGCAGTGTCTGGTCGATCCACACGATCACGGTTTGGCGAAAGCTGTGCACCATGATCAACATGCTGATGACCATCATGAACGCGATAGCCAGCGATGAGATGGCAAGAGCATTACGCCCCACATTTTGCGACAGGTTCATACAAGCCAACAGGCCTTCTCCGCCAAACCATTTTTTGAAAAATAAGTGTAGCCGATCACGGGTCCACAGCAACACCGCAGGTGTTAGCAGGGAAACGCCGAGTATGATTAAAAATACCGAAAAGAATCCAAAGTAGGGAAAGTGATTGATCGGTGGTAGTTGCGTGCAGAGTGCGGCGAGCAGAACTACTGCCAGGGCGGTCCTGTTCAGCCCGCGACTTCCGCGAAACAGTTTCAGGTCATAACTGCCGCGTCGCATGACAGAGGTGGGTGGGGTGGTGGCTGCGTCCCAGGCTGGTATGAGGGCCGATATAAAAGAAAGCACCACACCTAAAATGAAATAGGGACCCATTTGGCTCCATTTGAAATCCACCTCCGTGACGTAGCTTGGCGCGTAGAGGTTGTTGACGGTGATGGAAACGGCATCGAGAGAAAACTGGGCGAAAAAATATCCCATTCCGATTCCCAGCAAAGAGCCGATGGCGCCAATGACTCCGGCTTCCAGAAAAAATATCAGGGCGATCAGGGTGGGGGTTGCACCCAGAGCGCGCAGGGTACCAATCTCCACCCTTCGGCGCACCACCGAAAGGGCAATCATATTATAAATTAGGTAAAGGGCTACCAGCAGAGCCACGAAACTTAAGGCTGTCAGGTTATATTGAAACGCCTGCAACATTTTTTCGACTTGCTGGTTCTTGCGTTGCGGGCGTTCCACTTTCATATTTCCTGGAAGCAGGGCGGCTATTTTTTCCCGCATGAATTCGAAGTCGGTAGCGTTGAGAAACTGAATGTCGATGCGGTCCAGTCGGCCTGTCTTTTCAAACACGTTTTGTGCCGCCGCGATATCCATCAGGGCGAAGTTGCCGTTGAGGGCTTTGGCGATTCCTTCGTTAACCAGCACCCCGTTGACGTTGAGGACTTTTTCTTTTCCATTGATCAGGAAACGGATGGTGTCGCCGGGGGCAAAGCGGGTGCCCGGCACAAACTTTTCGGGTAGGATGATTCCAGATGGATCCAGTATGAGCGGTAATAAACCTTTCAGATCTTTTTCAACGGTTTTGATGGTGAAGTCGCGGATGCCGCTGTCCTGCAAAAGGTCGGTGCCGATAATTTCCACCACCTCCCCGCTGGTGGACTCGACTCCATACCCTTCGATAACCGGGTATGCCTTGATCTCTTGTCTGAGAGTGTAAAGTTTTTCTAAAACCGATTCATCGAAATCCATTCCCTCCACACGAATTACGGCATTGGCTCTGCCTAAAACCAGGTCTACGCTTTCGGTGAACGACATCATGGTTTGCTGATTGGCCAGGCGAATGCTGAGAAACACGGCGACCCCTACGGCCACACCAAGGATGGTGATGGCGGTGCGAAACGGGTCGCGCAATAGAGGACGCAGGATGAGTGCGGTGAACAGGTCTTTAAAATAAAACAGAAAGCTCACGGTGTTTTGTTGGTCAGTTTGCCGTCGCGGATTTCGAAATGGCGGTTTCCGATTTTCGCGACCTGAGGGTTGTGGGTGACCAGGATCACCGTGGTTTGAAAGTCGGTCGAGGCCTGTTTCATAAGATCGAGAATTTTCATTCCGTTTTCCGAGTCGAGGTTGCCGGTGGGCTCGTCGGCAAGGAGGATGGCAGGCTGGTGCACCAGGGCACGGGCGATGGCGACTCTTTGCATCTCTCCGCCCGAAAGTTCTGCGGGAAAAGAGTCGGCCCGATGCCAGAGTCCGACATAGTTGAGCAGGGTTTTAATGCGTTGGCCATCGGTTCTGGAGGAGTGTGCCAGTAGAAGCGGCAGTTCCACGTTTTCCATCACCGTCAGGGTTGGCATGAGGTTGAAAAACTGGAATACGATACCGATCTCTTTTCGGCGTAGCAGGGTCAGATCATGATCAGAAAGGTCGGATACCTTGCGGCCGTTGAGAATAATCTGGCCCTTATCGGGCAGATCCAGTCCTGCCAACAGGTTGAGCAAAGTGGTTTTTCCTCCTCCGCTGGGGCCCATGATGGTGACGAAGTCTCCGGCATGGAGGCTCAGGTTCACCGCCTCTAACGCAGTCACCGGCTGGGCCCCGTTCCGGTAAGATTTGTGAACATCAATGAATTGAATGATTGGAATGGTCATAAGTAAAAGGATATTAGAAAAACTATTGCATCATAACGCGGAGAGCCTCCGCAGGCAATGAGCCATATCCCTTATCTTGTGAGCAAAGAGTTATCTCGGCTAAAAAAAGCCCTTGCTATTTGCCTCCCCTGCTAAGGGGCGGAATGGGTCATCGTTGATCCTGTATGGGGAATGTGATATGGATGAGCCTGTAAAACCCGACAGTGTGTGAAAAATCACCTCAACTATCCTGCTTGAGTTTTTTTACAGTGGAGTTTTAACATGGCGATATCGGAAAAGGTTGTTGGATACATGGAGAAGTCTTCCTGGATTCGTAAAATGTTTGAGGAAGGCATCCAGCTTAAAAAGGAGTTCGGTGAGGAAAACGTGTTCGACCTGTCCCTGGGCAACCCGGTGATGGAGCCGCCGGAGGAGGTCCGCAAAGTGCTGGTAGAATGCGCGCGGGATGAGTCTCCCGGTTTACATCGTTATATGCCCAATGCCGGGTTCGCCGATGTGCGGGCTGTTATTGCTGAGTCATTGTCACCGGAGTGCAGGCTTTCAGCCAACGATGTGGTCATGGTGTGCGGTGCGGCGGGCGGACTCAACATCACTTTAAAAACCCTGCTCGATCCGGGCGATGAAGTCATCATCTTCACACCGTATTTTGTGGAATACCTGTTTTATGCTGACAATCATGGCGGCAAGGCGGTTCCTGTGTCCACAGGGGATGATTTCCGGCTCGATTTTTCAGCTTTAAAAAACGCGCTCAACGAAAAAACCAAGGCGGTCATCATCAACTCCCCGAACAACCCGACCGGGGTGGTTTATTCGCGTAAGGAATTGCAGGAGTTGGGCGACATATTAAAAACGCATTCTGACCGGCTCGGCAAAGCCGTTTATCTGATTTCGGACGACCCTTATAAAAAAATCACCTTTGATGGGGTGGAAGCACCGAACATCATGGAGTTTTACAAAAACAGTATTTACATCACTTCGCATTCGAAGGATATTGCGCTTCCTGGTGAGCGCATTGGTTTTGTTGCAGTACACCCTCAATGCGAGGATGCCGGGCCGCTCATGGCGGGACTGATCTTCTGCAACCGGGTGTTAGGGTTTGTAAACGCCCCGGCGCTCATCCAGCGTGTGGTGAAACAGGTGCAGAGTGTGACGGTGGATGTGAAACAGTATCAACGCAAACGTGATTATTTATATAAGGAACTGACGCGGATCGGGTATGAGGTAGTAAAACCTCAGGGAGCGTTTTATTTTTTTCCGAAATCCCCGTTGGAAGATGAGGTGGAGTTCGTTAAAAAGCTGGCCGAAAAAAAGGTGCTGGTGGTGCCGGGCAGGGGATTCGGCTTGCCGGGTTATTTCCGCATTGCCTTTTGTTTTCCCGACTCGGTCATCGAAGGCTCCATCGCCGGGTTTGAGCAGGCCTATAAAGCCCTCTAGCGAGGGAGGCAATTGGGCAAGCGTTAACTACCAGTAACCCTGTCCTCGGCTTAAAGGAGCCATTGCAAATTTTCCTCAAGGCGTAGCCTTGTTGCCATTGGAATCTTTTCTGGTAGAATTGAATCTAATCGATATCAGGGAAAATAGTGATCGTTTTTTAAAGGATTGTTCGTTATGGCTTTGACACAGGATCAGATCAATCGTTATAGTCGGCACCTGCTTTTGCCAGAGGTAGGGGTTGAAGGACAGGAAAAAATTTGTAATTCCAAGGTGCTTTTAATTGGCACCGGTGGGTTGGGCTCACCGTTAGCCCTTTATCTTGCGGCGGCAGGGGTAGGAAACCTGGGCCTGATTGATTTTGACGTGGTCGATTTCAGCAACCTGCAAAGACAGGTGGCACATGGGGAATCGACAGTGGGGAAGTTGAAAGTGGATTCGGCCAAAGCCCGTATTGCCGATCTGAATTCCAGCATCAATGTCACCACCTACAACATGCGTTTGACCGCGGAAAACGCGATGGAGATTTTTGCCGACTACGACATCATCGTCGATGGCACGGACAACTTCCCCACTCGTTATTTAGCCAGCGATGCTTGCGTATTGTTGAAGAAACCTTATATATATGGAAGTATTCTGCGATTTGAAGGCCAGGCTTCGGTATTCGATTCTCAATTGGGGCCGTGCTACCGTTGTCTGTATCCGGAACCGCCACCACCGGGCCTGGTGCCCAGTTGCGCCGAAGGCGGGGTGCTCGGAATTCTGCCGGGCATTGTTGGGCTGATTCAGGCCAACGAGGTGATCAAGCTGGTGCTGGGAGTTGGCAAGTCGCTGGTGGGACGGCTTCTGTTGTTTGATGCCCTAACGATGAATTTCAGGGAACTGAAATTACGCAAGGACAAGTCCTGTCCTATCTGTGGCGAAAACCCGACCATCACGGAGTTGATCGACTATGAGCAGTTCTGCGGTATCCTTCCGGCTGAAGATTCGGCCGCCGATGCGGAAATGGAAATTGGTGTGGAGCAGGTCAAACAAATGCTGGATGCCAAGCACGCGTTCAAGTTGATTGATGTGCGCGAACCGTCCGAATACCAGATCTGCAAAATTGTAGAAGCGACCCTGATTCCATTAGGCGATATTGAGGCCAAAGATCCTGCGAAATTAAACGGCCTGAATCCGGATGAAGAGATTGTGCTTCACTGCAAGGCCGGGGTGCGTTCGATGAAAGCATTGAAAGCCCTGAAGGAAATGGGATTCAGCAATTTAAAGAGTATGCGTGGTGGCATCAACGAATGGTCGGAGAAAATCGATTCCTCCGTGCCTCTGTATTAACCACTAGCCACTAGGCACCGGCGAGCCGCCGGTGGCAATTTGAAATTGCTTTATCTGGCTAGCAACGATGCTCTCGGCTTGATGGGCCATTGCCAGTTGCCCCTGCGGCTAGCAGCCACTGGGCATGGGGCCAGTGTGCCGTCGCTTTCTTTGGCGAGCAAAGAGTTATTTCGGCTTGATGAGTTCTTGCCCAATTCCCTCCCACGGGAGTGGGTTGACAAGGTGGCGGGAGAGGTTTAAGGTTGAATCAGGATGCAGATAACTGAGGTTGTCTGCTATTTATATCAGGGAACTGAAAGGGGGATTTTGTGAGTGATTTCGAAGGGTCTGAGCGCATTTTTGAAAAGTTGTCCAAGGCGGTCACCGAAGCGGTCATGACTTCACCCAAAGTTAAAAAGATCGTTGCTGAAATCCATAAAAATGACCATATCTGCCCCAAGAGTTTTATGGTATTGGTCCTTAAGATGGAAATGTTGACCGATTCACTCGAATTAGAAGTTGAAGAGGAAACCACGGAGGAGCGGCCTGCGCCCAAGAAGCGCAAAAGTAAAAAGTCTTCCAAAAGACCGCAGTTCATCGATGGACTGGAACTTTCTAAAAAAGAAATCGAATACCAGGAGTTTGCCAACAAAAAGTTTGATACCCAGGATTGGCTCAAGAAAAACGGGCTCATTTTTTAAGGCATTTTTTCCTTACCTGGTTACTGCCTTCTGTTCGACATTCTTTAAGTCTATGGCTGTCCTTTCTGTAGATTTTGATTCTGCTCGAAAAGAGATGGTCGAAGACCAGATCAGGCGTCGCGGCATCCGTGACAGGGCTGTTTTGCAGGCCCTGCTCCGAGTACCCCGCCACCTGTTTGTAGAGCCCGGTTTTTTAAGCCGGGCTTATTCCGATTCCGCCCTTCCCATAAAAGAAAATCAGACCATTTCGCAACCTTATATCGTTGCTCTTATGACACAGAGCGCGATGTTGAATGCTGATGACCGCGTTTTGGAAATTGGAACGGGGTCGGCCTATCAGGCGGCGGTGCTGGCAGAAATCGTCAAGGAGGTATATACGATCGAGATCGTTGAGCTCCTTGCCCGCACTGCAGACAGTAAGCTGAAAAAGCTGGGTTATAAAAACGTAACTGTTAGACACGGTGATGGTTATCGGGGGTGGCAGGAAAAATCGCCTTTCGATGCGATTCTCATCACCGCGGCGGCGCCGAAAATACCCAAACTTCTGGTTGACCAGTTGAAAGTCGGCGGCAGAATGGTGCTTCCCCTGGGAAAAACCATAGGCTCGCAAGACTTGGTGGTACTGACCAAGCAGAAAAACGGGAGCCTGAAAGAACGATTTATTACCGCTGTGGTTTTTGTGCCCATGACTGGAGAGATTCGACGATGATGTTTTTTGATTCGGATAAACAGAGTCGGGAAAAACGTCAGCCAGCAGTGGCCGGCAGGTTTTATCCTGCCCAGCGTGAGGCCTTGGTTCGGGATGTGGAATCCCATATGGAACGAAACGCGAAAAAAAGTCCGGCTCTTGGCATTGTTGTTCCCCATGCCGGGTTCATGTACTCCGGGGATGTGGCGGGGGCGGTGTATTCGAGAATTGAAATTCCAGACACGGTTATTTTAATTGGACCCAATCATACCGGCCGGGGCGAGGCGGTGGCGGTTATGACGGAGGGAGTCTGGTCCATGCCAATGGGTGATATTGCCATCGACCGGGAACTGGCAAACGCCATTTGCGAGGAAACAGCTATAGCGAAACCGGACTCTTCGGCGCACCGGTTTGAGCATTCCCTGGAAACCCAATTGCCGTTTCTGCAATATTTTAAAAAAGAATTTCAAATTGTTCCTATTTGCCTTATGCGGTTGAAAGTTTCAACTTGCAAAGTGCTCAGTGAGGGAATTGTGCGGGC
>Ga0066376_10004121_pt1 | contig 12741 bp, 12 predicted proteins | sample Knorr_S15_td_Bot_FD_77009 | JGI IMG/M metagenome (GOLD analysis project Ga0066376, IMG submission 77009) | Marine microbial communities from Southern Atlantic Ocean transect - Knorr_S15_td_Bottom_ad_5009_LV_A | ecosystem: Environmental > Aquatic > Marine > Oceanic | place: Southern Atlantic... | reverse complement strand
ATTCCCGCGAAAGCGGGAAACCAGGAACGTGTAAGTATCTGAAATAATGGATTCCCGCTTTCGCGGGGATGACAATCAAGAGTAATTTTTTGACCTTTTACGAGATCATAATTAAATAATTAGCCATTATCAGCGGATAATATATGCTGTAAATAATACATCAAGCAAAATATTTATTTTTTTACATTTTTTTTAAAATCCGAAAATTTATGTTAGAATTTATAATATCGCACAAGATACAACACAAAGGCTAAAATGACTAAGCAAATTTCCTTAGAAAGCAAAAAAAGACTCTTGGAGGTTGCGCGGGAGTCGCTGGAAAATTTTCTGAAAAATGGACAACGAACCGATTACAAAACTGAAGTTCCTGAACTGCAAACAAAGAGTGCGGTTTTCGTGACACTGAGGGAAAAAGATTCCGGAAATTTACGCGGTTGTATCGGACAGACTAAAGCACGATACGCATTAATTAAGGCTGTGGCGAAGACCGCAATATCCACTGCAGTGGACGATCCCCGTTTTTCTACTGTGACACTTGATGAGTTACCAAACTTGTGTATTGAAATCAATGTGTTGTCAGCAATGACTTCAATCCCGCCCGAAGCTGTAGAGGTTGGAAAGCATGGATTGCTGCTCAGTAAAGGATCTTCCGGAGGAATATTTTTACCGGATGTTGCTGTTTCAAATGGCTGGGACCGCATCATTTTTCTCGATGAGCTGTGCCGTAAAGCAGATTTGCCGAAAGGAAGTTGGAGGGATGCTGATACTGAACTTTACTGTTTTGAATCTGAATCGTGGGAAGAAAATTGACACTCCCATTTAATTATTTTTACCGTCAACTTCGCCCATTTTTATTTGCGGGAGACGCTGAAAACGTACACGAGCGGATGCTCTCAATTGTCGAAATCATTTCCAGGTTTCCGGGATTTCTCCAGTTTTTGCGCTGGCAATTCCGGGAAGAAAATCCGGTTTTGCGTACAAAACTTTTTGATGTAATTCTGGAAAATCCAATTGGACTTGCGGCGGGATTTGACAAAGACGGACGGATCCATCCCGCGTTATTCGCACTCGGTTTTGGTTTCGTTGAAATTGGCACCGTTACACCACGTCCCCAAACCGGTAATCCGCGACCACGACTTTTCCGCCTGCCGAAAGATCATGCTTTGATCAACCGCCTGGGCTTCAACAATCAGGGTGCCTGGAAAATGGCAGAAAGACTTGTTTCCGGAACTTTGAAAATCAAAGCAGAAGATGCTGATTATTTTGATCAATCCAGCGATTTTCCGGCAAATATCGCTTCCGGAATGCTCGGCATCAATATTGGAAAAAACAAAGATACTGATCTGGAAAATGCAACGGAAGATTATGTTTCAGCACTCAGCACGCTCCATCCGTTTGCGGATTATTTCACGCTAAATATCAGTTCTCCGAATACAGAAGATTTGCGAAATTTACAGGAAAAAGAGGCACTGCGGGTTTTACTTGATTATGTCTGCGCACGACGAGATAAATTGGATCAGAATCATTTCCGGAACACACCCCTGCTGGTTAAACTGGCTCCGGACCTGGATGAATCCGAATTGGAAAATATTATTCGTGTCATTCAGGAATATTCAATTCAAGGCGTAATTGCCACCAACACCACCGTCGAACGTCCGGAACTGAAAAGTAAACACCGAAACGAATCCGGCGGATTGAGCGGAAAACCTTTGCTGAAACGCAGCACCGAAATCATCCGGACTTTGTATGCAGAACTGGGTACTGAAGTGCCAATCATCGGTGTAGGAGGAATTTTTAACGGTGCGGATGCATACGAAAAAATCAGAGCGGGTGCGTCAGCAGTGCAAATTTATACAGCCTTGATTTTTGAAGGTCCCGGACTCGCCCGGAAAGTGAAATCTGAACTGGCAAATTTATTGGGAAAGGACGGTTTCAAAAGCGTGGCAGAGTCCGTAGGCGTAGACCGTTGAAACCGCTGTTATCTCTTTTGACAGAATATTTCCAGCATTTCTGCTGTCGAAGTAAGCTTTACTCTGGGACGCCCTTGTTTTTGTCCGGCTTCAATTTCATGAGCATCAAGCAGTTTCCAGTCTGCAAATGAAACAAATTCCACCTTCCGTTTTTCGAGCAGCAAAACTATATCCGGATTCGAGACATTTTTTCCGGATTCCATTTTTTCTTTCAGGAAAGTTTCCAGCATACGATGCACGGTTTCAACCGCATCCTGTTTGTTGGTGCCGATCACACCGCTTGGTCCACGCTTAATCCAACCTGCAACATATTCGCGGTTTCGCAGCAAATTTCCGTTTTCCGGATCTTTGACCTGTCCGAACTCATTGGGAATGGTTCCGGATTTTTGGTCAAAAGGCAAATCTGCAAGCGGTTTTCCATGATAACCGATTGAACGAAAAACCAGACCCGCATCTTCTTCAACAATTTTATCAGTTGCTTGCGGACGCAAACTGCCGTCTTCCTTTTTAACCAGTTGATTCCGCACCATCCTGATTTTTTCAACTTTCCCGTCTCCGGAAATTTCAAGAGGCGAGGCAAGGAACAGAAAATGGACTTTCCTCTTTTTTCCGGAAGCAGCCATTGCTGACATTTGTTTCAGGATTTCAATGTTTTTCTTTGTATCTTTTCCGGAAATCGTTTCCAGAATATGCTGACTTTCCGCATCCAGTTCGAGCGCATTTTCCTCAATCATAACATCTGCTTCCGGAAGTTCCAGAAACTCCCTTAATTCAACCGGAGAAAATGCCGCCTGCAGCGGTCCGCGGCGTCCTACAAGCCAGATGTCTTCAAGCTGACTCTTTCGCAAAGTTTTAAGCGCATAATCAGCAATATCCGTTTCAGCCAGTTCTTCCGGATTCTTTGCCAGAATTCGGGCCACATCTAGCGCCACATTGCCCATGCCGATCACAAAAGCGTACTTGACTGACAAATCAAATTTGTGCTCACGAAAATCCGGATGACCGTTATACCACGCGACAAACTCGGTCGCGGAATGACTTCCGGATAAATCTTCTCCCGGAATCCCAAGCGCGCGGTCAGCGGGACTGCCGACCGTATAAATAACCGCGTCATAATGTTCCAGCAGATCCGACTGTTTAATATCACGTCCAAACTCAACATTTCCGAAAAATCTGAAATTCTCATTTTCCGCAATACGGGAGTAGATTTTTGTCACAGATTTAATTTTCTGATGATCCGGCGCAACACCTCCCCGTACCAATCCAAACGGAGTCGGAAGACGCTCAAACATGTCAACTTTAATGTCCCACGATTGTTGCCGAAAAAGCTCTCCTGCCGCATAAAATCCAGCCGGTCCGGAACCGATTACAGCAATTTTCCAGAATGAATTCATGAGTTGATGTTATTTAAATTTTAAGTAAAAAATTTAATCCTGTCGCAAAAAGTAATAAAACCGTGTCATTACGAGCTAAGCGAGAAATCTTAATGATATTAGAGTGGTCGCTTATACAAGATTTCTCGCTTCGCTCGTAATGACACGGTGTTAGAAGTTTCTAGGACTGCAAAAATATAAAGTGAAATAAATTTAAAAAAAAAGTAAATTACTGATTCATATTTATCTCGAAAAATGTCGAATTGTTTCTCATGTTTGTAATTCCAGCGAAAGTCGGAATCCAGGAACATGTAAGGAACAGAAATAATGGAACAGAAATAATGGAATCCCGCTTAAGTGGGAATGACAACTTTTTACGGTTACATTATTAAATGCCTGAAAGCATAACCCTTTGCAAAATTTCCTCACCGCCGTTTTTCAGCAGCCTGCCTGCCACTTCCTGACCAAGCTTAAACGCATTTTGACGTGGTGCATGTGACTCGTAGCGTAAAAGTGATTTGCCTTCCGGATCACCGATTGCGCCCCGCAAAAACAATTCATCCCCGTTTAAAACACAATATCCGGCTAGTGGAATTTGGCAATTGCCTTCCATTTGAATCAGCAAAGTACGCTCCGCAAGCAAACAATCCCAGGTAGCTTGATGATTAAGATGCAGAATTCGACTCAGTGTTTCCTGATCGCCGATTCGTGTTTCAATTCCAATTGCACCTTGACCAATTGCCGGAAGCATCCATTCCATCGGCAAAACTTCTGTGATGCGATCCTCAAGATCGAGTCGCTTCAATCCCGCAACTGCCAAAACCGTGGCATCGACTTCTCCCTGATCAAGTTTCCTGATTCGAGTTTGTACATTACCGCGAAAACTCCTGATTTGTAAATCCGGTCGATGATGCTTCAATTGGGAAGCACGTCGCAAAGAACTTGTTCCGACAACAGCACCCTGAGGGAAATTACCGATGCTGCCATATTTTGGACTGAGCCAGGCATCTCCGGGATCCTCACGCTCTGCAATTACTGAAATCTCCAGACCTTCCGGGAAAAAACCGGGTACGTCTTTCATACTGTGCACAGCCAGATCAGCGTGATTGTCGAGTAAGGCACCTTCCAATTCCTTGATAAAAAGCCCCTTTCCGCCTACTTCCGAAAGCGGGCGATCCTGAATTCGGTCACCGCTGGTTTTTAGAATCAATAATTCTACAGTTATTTCAGGGTGCTGCTCAAGTATCCTCTTTTGCACCCATTCCGCTTGCCAGAGTGCAAGTGGACTTCCACGTGTTGCAATTTTTAAAGTGAATGTCCGGGAATCGCTTGTTGAAAAAGCGTTGGGCATGAGTTAGGATTTGATGATTTTAAGTCTGGGTTGTTTTTTTTCTACCTGTTCCAGATTTACCGGAGTTGGATTGAGGTCAAAGATTTTTGCGACCAATTCCAGATACAGATGTGCATCTTCTGTATGCGCAATTTGCTTTAGATTACGTGATGGATCGTGCAAAAGTTTGTGCACCAGCCTGTGAACCATTAGTTCTACTTCTTTGCGTTCAGCCTCCGGCATCGCATTCATGCGGCGAAAGCCTTTCTCCATTTCTTCTTTTGCCTTGAAATGGAAGGCTTTGCGTAAACTTCTGATTGTGGGAACAGCAGAAAGTGACTTAAACCAGAATTCAAATTCCGTTAATTCACTCTCAATAATATCTTCTGCCATGACCGACTGTCTTTTTCGTTCCTCCTGGTTTTGTGAAACAAGAGATTGCAGATCATCAATATCGTAACAAAATGCTCCATGTAACTTATTGATTTCCGGATCAATATCACGTGGAACTGCAATGTCTATGAAGAACATTGGGTTACCTTTACGTTTACGCAAACAGTTCTTAACCAGTTCCGGACTGATCAAATAATCACGTGCGCCGGTTGAACTGATGACGATATCTGCTTCATGAAGGTGTCGCCTGAGATGTTCAAAAGGAACAGCAATCCCCTGAAATTTTTCCGCAAGTTCTGCCGCACTTGAAAAAGTCCGGTTGGTAACAAACAATTGCGAAATTCCGTTCCGCATGAGGTGTTTTACTGCTAATTCTGCCATTTCACCGGCGCCAATTACCATCACTTTTTGTTCTGAAAGATCCTCAAAAATATGTTTTGCTAGTTCCACTGCAGCATAGCTGATGGAAACAGCATTACTGGCGATTGTGGTTTCAGTACGTACGCGCTTGGCAGTTGAAAAAGCACGTGTAAAAAGAGGATGAAGCAGTTTTCCAGTCAAACCGGCATCTTTGAATGACTGAAACGAATCTTTAAGTTGTCCAAGAATTTGCGGTTCCCCCAGCACCATTGATTCCATACTGGATGCAACCCGGAAAAGATGTCTAACACCGTCTAAATTCTGAATCGTATAGACACTTTCCCGCAGTTCAGGCAGTTTCCAGTAACCCTCCAGCATCTCGATGATTTGATCCAGCTGCTGCTCTGCATCAACAAGGTAGAACTCTGTCCGATTGCATGTACTAAGAATTACTACGCCACCCAAACTGAAGCGGAGATTCAACTGCTGTCCAAGCTCAACTTGCTGATTTGGAGTCAAAGCAAGTTTGTCTCGAACTTCAATAGGTGTTTTTCTGAAATTCCAACCGATTACGTTAAAGCGCATAAGCAAAAAAGAATATTGGTGATCCTTATTTTTTCTCAGGAGTTCAACACAGAATTCACAAAAAAAGGTAAATTGCTTTTTTTTCTGGTTCAGCGCATCATACTATTGGAACAAAAAAACTCAAGACAGGAAATAATATACATGATTTCTTTTTTTCCCAAATGGCTGACTGCCAATCATTTAACCACGTTGCGGGTGGCATTGGTACCTTTCATTTATGCAGGTATGGTAGTTGGTAAAGACGAACACTGTATTTTATTCAGCACATGGATAGTATTTTTATTTGCATGCCTGACTGACTACTGGGACGGTGTGCTGGCGCGTCATCAGGGACAAACGACCAAACTTGGAAAATTACTTGATCCTGTTGCAGACAAAATTTTGATTGGTTCTCTATTGATTTTGCTGGTAGGAATGGGGCGGGCACCTGCATTTTTAACGGTAATCCTCATTTCCCGGGAATTTATCATAACCGGCTTACGTTCCATCGCCGCAGCAGAAGGTAAGGTCATTTCTGCCAGTTCCGGGGGAAAACTAAAAACAATTTCTCAAATGTTTGCAGTTGGTTTCCTCATCATCCACTTCCCCACCATCGGAATACCAACCCATGAGGTTGGAATAGTAATCCTCTGGGCATCAACCGCAATTTCTCTTTGGAGCGGTTATCATTATGTTGTGGCTTATTTTCAGGCACAGCATGTCGAATGATGCACCTTCCGGTCTTGTTACCCGGCCAAATATTTATCTCTCGTCTGGACAATAACTTCTCACCTGCTATCATAGACAGGTAAAACAAAATCCACGAATTATTTTTAAGTCTATGACAACCATTCTCTGCGTACGCAAGGACAGTCGAATTGTGATGGCCGGTGACGGACAAGTCTCCATGCAGAACACCATCATGAAACCATCAGCCCGTAAACTGCGCAACACTTTTGACGGCAAGGTGATTGCCGGATTCGCAGGATCCACTGCGGATGCATTTACCCTCTTTGAGAAATTTGACGAAAAACTGGAGCAGTACAATGGGAAATTGCTGCGCTCTGCTGTCGAACTGGCCAAAGAATGGCGTACGGATAAAATGCTGCGAAACCTGGAAGCACTGCTGGCAGTTTCCAGTGCCGAAGCCTCACTTATTATTTCCGGAAACGGTGATGTAATTGAACCAGATGACGGACTTATCGGAATTGGTTCCGGAGGAATGTATGCTCTTGCGGCTGCGCGTGCTCTGATGGACACCAAACTCAATCCCCGGGAAATTGCCGAGAAATCCATGAAAATTGCCGCAGAAATATGTATTTATACAAATGACAAAATTACCTACGAAGAATTGGAATGTTGAACGCATGATATCTGCACCTGAACTCAATATGACACCTCAGGAAACGGTTGATGCACTTGACCGCTACATCATTGGTCAGACGGATGCAAAAAAGGCCGTGGCGGTTGCATTGCGCAATCGTTGGAGACGCCTGCAGCTTGATGATGACTTAAAAGACGAAATTTTACCAAAAAATATTATCATGATCGGGGCAACCGGAATTGGCAAAACAGAAATTGCACGTCGGATTTCGCGGTTGGTCAATGCTCCTTTTGTGAAAGTTGAAGCATCAAAATTTACTGAGGTTGGTTATGTGGGACGTGACGTTGAATCGATGATACGCGATTTAACTGACTATTCAGTCAACATGGTGCGTCAAGAGCAAATGGAGAGCAAACAGGAAGCTGCAAAAGAGATGGTCGAAGAACGATTACTGGATTTGCTGCTGCCTCCACTGGAGAGCAAAAAAGATGATTCTGACTCAGATATTTCAATAAACCCTACACGGGAGAAATTCCGTAAAAAACTTAATTCCGGAGTTTTGGACGATCGTATGGTTGAACTGGATGTTTCGGAGAGGCCTTCAGGAGCGGTTATGGAATTTATGCCTATTTCGCTGAACGACAACATGGACATGAATATCCGTGACATGCTTTCGAACATGATGCCCAAGCAATCCAAGCGCCGGCGGGTCAGTATTGAGGATGCACGAAAAATTTTGCAACAGGAAGAAGTCAGCAAACTGATTGACATGGAAGAAGTCACCCATGAGGCAGTCACACGTGTTGAGCAAAGTGGAATTGTCTTTCTTGATGAGATTGACAAAGTTGCTTCTCGCCGCAGTCACTCACAGGGACCAGACATTTCCAGAGAAGGAGTACAGCGGGATTTGTTGCCGATTGTTGAGGGTTCAACTGTCAATACCAAATATGGTCCAGTTCAAACCGACCATATTCTTTTCATTGCCGCAGGTGCATTTCATCTTTCAAAACCGTCGGATATGATTCCGGAACTTCAGGGACGTTTTCCGATTCGTGTTGAACTTCATTCACTCAGCAAAGAAGATTTTGTCCGGATTCTAACAGAACCTAAAAACGCACTGATTGTGCAGTACACCGCGTTAATGAAAACAGAAGGTGTTGAATTGGAGTTTACCAAAGACGCAATTGATAAAATCGCGGAAATTGCCTGCCAAATTAACGAAGACTCGGAAAATATCGGAGCACGCCGGTTGCACACGGTTATGGAGCAGTTGCTCGAAGAAGTCAGTTTTACTGCTCCGGAATTGAAGGGACAGAAAATCTCTGTTACTCCGAAATACATTCAGGGCAGGCTTTCAAGCTTGTTGAAAAATCAGGATTTAAGTCGTTATATTTTGTAAGCAATTCAAAACAACAGGATTTAATTAAAACCAAAATTGATAAATTCTTAAATTATTTATCATTCCTTTCAGGAGAAACTTTTGGACTATCCGACTTTACTGTTGCAATTAGAAAATCAATTGCAATCCCTTCACAAAAAAGGGCTGAATTACATTAATATCGAAGCTATGCCCAAGGTTGAGCTGAAGTTGCTGCTCGACGGACTGGGAGAAATGATGTCTGTTGAAACAGAAATTTCCGCAAAACAGTTTGGTCCTCACTTAACACTCTCAGCAAAAGCACATTCAACAGTAAATATTAAACGCGAAAATGTACTACCCAAGATATTGCCTCCATCAACAGGTATGACAGATTTCGAGGAAAAACTTTCTCCAACAAAACAACAGACAGTAACTGAGGCTTTTGCTCAAATATTACCTCAAATTGCATCAACTGAAAAACTTTCTTCATTGACAGCATTAGCACAAAAATATAGTTCATGTCAAAATTGTGGATTGGGAAGAACTCGAACAAACCTGGTTTTTGGCAGCGGTTTGACAAATTCGACGGTGATGTTTATCGGCGAAGGTCCTGGGGCAGATGAAGACGCACAAGGCGAGCCTTTTGTCGGTCGTGCCGGCAGACTGTTGACCAAAATGATCAATTCCATTGGAATTGAAAGGCAGGATGTGTACATCACCAATATCGTAAAATGCAGACCTCCTGAAAACAGAAACCCGACTCCCGCCGAAATTTCATGCTGCCTGCCGATTCTGAAACAGCAAATTGAAATGGTGAACCCAAAATTGATAGTCACTCTTGGTAATGTTCCCACAACGTCGCTAATTCCAGAACTACCTGGAATCACCAAGGCACATGGTAAAATTATGCAATATGAAAATTGGAAAATGCTGCCTACCTTTCACCCTTCATACCTCTTGAGAAACCGTTCCGCAATGCCTTTAGCATGGGATGATTTTAAAAAAATCCCGGAATTAGCTTTTCATTCGTGAAGGCCTAACTGCATTATTAAATTTCAAAGACAAATCTCAGACAATTATCAATTATGATTGATTTACAACCTGTAAAGGGGACGCGTGACTTCTTTCCGGATGAAATGCGCCTGCGCAACTGGTTATTTGATCTGTGGCGCAGAGTCTCGGTGCAAGCAGGTTTTGAGGAATATGACACTTGTGTACTTGAACATGAGGAGCTATATATTCGTAAAGCTGGTGACGAAATCAGCAAGCAGCTCTACAGCTTTGAAGACAAAGGCGGAAGACGTTTGAGTCTGCGCCCGGAAATGACTCCATCACTGGCACGTTTGGTTCTTCAGTATAAAAAATCATTATCCTTTCCGATCAAATGGTTTTCGATGCCGCAGTGTTTTCGCTATGAGCGCATGACAAAAGGGCGGCGTCGCGAACATTTTCAATGGAATGCGGACATCATCGGTCAGCCTGAGATGGTGGCAGAAGCGGAAATTCTGATGCTGCTCATTTCCGCATGCGAGTCAATGGGACTTACGGCAAAAGATATTCGCGTTTTTATCAATGACCGCCGGATTCTGAACTCGATTCTAAGTCAAATTAGTGTTCCTCAGGAAATGCATAGCGCTGTGCTGGTCATCATGGATAAGCGCGATAAAATTTCTACAGAAGCGCTGTCAAAATTGCTGCAGGATCTTGGCATGTCCACAATTCAGGTGGAACAGTTAAATGAATATTTGTCTAAATCCGACTTGAATGAATTGAAAAAAGACCTGAATGACACTCATGGAATAGAGGAATTACAAAATTTGATGGATCTGATGGTTACTGCCGGATACAGCAATTACCTGCAATTTGACATTTCGATCGTCAGAGGACTTTCTTATTACACAGGCGCTGTTTTTGAAGTCAACAGCCCGGAAAAACAGCACCGTGCTATTTGCGGCGGGGGTCGTTATGATTCGCTGCTCTCTGCTTATGGCGGGGAAACCGTGCCTGCAGTCGGGTTCGGGTTTGGAGATGTGGTTGTTTTAGACGTACTGAAAGAATTGCAGCGCTTCCCGGAATTACCGCGGACACTGGATTATACAATCATTCCATTTGCTGCAGAACAGGTGGGAATTGCCCTGAAAATAGCGGCTGAATTACGTTCACAAGGTTCAACCGTGGACTGTAATTTCAGCATGAAGAAAATAAAAAAAACGATGCAACAGGCAAATGAATCCGGAGCGAAAAACACGATATTGCTTTTTCCGGATGAGTTGGCTGAGGACAAGGTAGTGATCCGCGATATGCAGCTTCATGAACAGAAGCCGATTAAAATTACGGATTTAATTTCTTCTGCGGAGTAAACTGCTTGCGGCTTTCTGAAACACTTTCAGCTCCTTCCTTCAGGATAAACTGGTTCATCATGATCCTGTTATTGGGCCTTGATTTCGGCTCAAAAATTTGGGTCAGAACAAATGTTCCTCTGTATGAAATTACAGGGTTGTTAACAAATTTCGTAGATTTGACCCACGTTCAAAATCGTGGAGTAAGTTTCAGTTTGTTTGCAGATTTTTCAGATTCACTTCGCATCCCGCTGTTAGTTGGAGTATCTTTAGTAGCAATAGCGGCGATGCTTTATTATCAAACGCGCTACTGGCAGGAAATGGATTTATTCACCCGTTCCGGACTTGTTTGTGTTTTACCGGGAGCGGCAGGGAACTTAATTGATCGTGCATTTTATGGTTATGTAACTGATTTTTTGCACTTTCGTTGGTATGAAACAAGCTTTTTTGTCAACAACCTTGCCGATTGTTTCATCAGTCTCGGCGTCATTTTTTTCATCATCCCACTTTTGGTTACAAAAAATGACAAACTTTCCTCCAAAAAAATGTAACTCTTATTTTCAGAGTTATAAATTTTTCTACCACATTTTAGCAGCCGTTTTTCTGCTCCTGAGTCTTTTTGTCTCCGGAACAATTGCCAGTGAAAATACAGGTTATATCAAAGGACTTGGTGCAGTATTGCGTGAACAACCTTCAATTCAGAGTAAAAAACTCATGAATCTGTCTCGCGGGACAGCAGTACTTTCCATGGAGAGCAGAGGAATTTGGCAAAAGGTTGTATCCGGAGAAAATCAGGGATGGCTTTTACGCGGACAGATCTCGAAGTTTCCTGTTAAAAAGAAAAAATTGGTTTTGGGACAAAAAATTCGCCTGCAGTCTTCTTCAGGACGCCGGTTACGATTGCGCACCTTTTCTGCAGTTGTCGGTGTGAGGGGTTTGGTGGATAGTAAAGGGAAAAAAATCAGCCCCTATAAAACAGATTATGTGGCATTGGAATGGTTGGAAAAGCAACCGTCGGATGAAGAAAACTCTGTAATATTTTTAACCTACACAGAGTAGCTGACAATGCGTCATATTCGTAACTATCTGTGGTTATATATTTTTATTTTTTCCTCAGGCTTTGCCGTCTCAGCTCAGGCACAGGAATTTCGACAGCGTGCACATCATTTTTTTTGGAAAAATCAGGAAACGGGTACTGAGCGTGAAATTGATTTTGGCCGAGGAGTTTCCGCGAAAATTCTTGGAAAATATCCTCTACTGCGCGACGAAAAAAAGGTTCGCTACATTTCCCGGATTGGCACAGGCATATCCGCACAACTTGGACGTCCGGAAATACGATACTATTTTGGAATCCTCGATACGGAAGAGATCAACGCCTTTGCCGCCCCAGGAGGTTATGTTTTTATTACACATGGAGCCCTGAAACTAATGCGAAACGAAGCGCAACTCGCAGGTGTATTGGCCCACGAACTGGCGCACATAGGCCAAAAGCACATTATCCGCAAACTCAAACTTCAAAGTACTGACACTTCTATGACATCCGGAATAGCCCAGGTTTTAGGCGGAGCGACTCTTGCCGCAAAAATTGCCCTGGAACGCCTGAATGACCTTGCTTTTAAAATGCTGATGGAGGAAGGGCTTTCCAAAGAAGACGAGGCGGATGCTGATCAAAAGGCACTGGAAATGCTGATAACTTTAGGCTACGATCCGCAAAGTTATCTCAACTTT
>Ga0066376_10004120_pt1 | contig 12742 bp, 13 predicted proteins | sample Knorr_S15_td_Bot_FD_77009 | JGI IMG/M metagenome (GOLD analysis project Ga0066376, IMG submission 77009) | Marine microbial communities from Southern Atlantic Ocean transect - Knorr_S15_td_Bottom_ad_5009_LV_A | ecosystem: Environmental > Aquatic > Marine > Oceanic | place: Southern Atlantic... | reverse complement strand
TCACTTCTGGATTCTATTTGTAAAACAAATGAGCAAAAGGAAGACGCATTGCAAGCGGTTGATTCAGCCTTGAATGTATTGAATGGTTTTTTAACAGGAGTTCAAAAAAACTATTGTTAAAGAAAATCTCTAGAATTTCTTAAAAAAACTCAACGAACTGGACAATATGAGTATTTGACTTAATTACGAACCTATCATAATAATAAATCTGTCTTTGTTTCAGACTGATATTTTTAGTTATGAACCACACTCATATTTACGGAAACAGTAGTCCTCTAATATAACTAAATTTGCCGAATATTTTTACCTTTCAATAATACTATTTGATTAAGTTATATAAAATAAAACTATATGGGAAATGAAATCCAACGGGTAGTTGGTGTAATTCCGGCACGATTAAACTCAGTACGCTTCCCACGTAAAATTCTTGCTCCAATTAATGGATCACCCATGGTGATGTCAGTTGCTGAAAGAGCTTTACAGGCACAATTGCTTGATGAAGTGATTATTGCTGTTGATAGTGAAGAAGTTTTAAGAAAACTGAAGAATTCGAGGATAAAAGTTGTCATGACTTCCACAGAACACAACTCTGGTTCAGATCGGGTAGCGGAAGTTGTGAAGGAACAGGACGTTGAAATTGTTGTGAATATTCAAGGTGACGAACCGATGATTGATCCTGTTATAATTGATAAAATGGTGAATGAATTTCGTGATACTGAAGTACAAATGGTTACCAGTGTGAGCACTGAAATTACTCCGGAAGATTTTCTGGATTCAAATATAGTAAAAGTATTATTGGATGAACATCGTAATGCCATTGTGTTTCAAAGAAACCTTAAAGAGGAAACTACTGGAGGGTGGTATCGTCACATTGGAGTGTATGCGTTTAGAAAGGAAACATTGTTATATTTTACGGGTTTGTCTCAATCAATTAACGAACAAAAATTCGGTTTAGAACAACTTCGTGCTCTTGATAATGGCATTCCAATCCGTGCTGTAGTTACTCATTATCCTTACCGTAGTGTTGATACAGAAAAAGACATGGAAGCCGTTCTCCAAATGTGCGAGGACGCAAAATCATGACACCAAAAAAGCCGGAAAAATTTCTTTTTGTCCTGGGTGGGGTAATATCAGGGCTTGGAAAGGGAATTGCTGCGGCTTCAATCGGATATCTTCTAAAAAGTTCTGGATTACGTGTTACAATTTTAAAATTAGATCCGTATTTAAATGTAGACCCCGGAACGATGAATCCGTATCAGCATGGTGAAGTTTTCGTATTAGATGACGGGTCAGAAACAGATTTGGATTTAGGGCACTATGAACGGTTTATTGATGAAGATATGTGTAAAAACAATAATACCACCACTGGTCAGATTTACAGCACCGTTCTTGAAAAGGAGCGTGCAGGAGATTATCTTGGGAAAACAGTTCAAGTTATTCCGCATATTACAGATGAAATAAAATACCGTATCAGAGCAGTAAATGCTTCCAACAGATATGACGTGGTAATTTGTGAGGTTGGTGGTACGGTTGGCGATATTGAAAGTCTTCCTTTTTTGGAAGCGATACGGCAATTGTCAGTTGAGGTGGGCTATCACAACTACCAGATTGTTCATGTGACATTGCTTCCTTATGTCAAAGCAAGCGAAGAACTGAAAACTAAACCAACCCAACATTCTGTAATGAAATTACGGGAAATAGGGTTGGCCCCTGACATAATTTTGTGTCGTTCTGAGTATAAAGTTGAAAAATCAACCAGAGAAAAAATTGCATTATTCTGCAATGTCCCATCCTCCCATGTTATTGAGGGGAAAGAAGTAAAAAGTATTTATGAAGTTCCATTGGTGTTTAATCAACAAAATTTGGGGCAATTGATTGCGGATCGATTACAATTAATTCACTCTCCTAAAATAGCCAGATTAGAACAGTTTTTACATCGATTTAAACACCCAAAATTTGAAGTGACAATTGCCATGTGCGGGAAATACACAGAGCTTCCGGATGCATATAAAAGTGTTCTTGAAGCTTTTGTACATGCAGGAGTTGAAAATAACGCGCGAGTCAATATAAAATGGATTCGCATGGAAGAAATATCAAATGACAAAAAAATTAATTCTGTTTTTTCCGATGTAGACGGGATACTGCTCTTACCAGGCTTTGGATCACGGGGGTCAGAAGGGAAAATACTTACATGTAAGCATGCCAGAGAAAAAAACATTCCATTCCTGGGAATTTGCCTTGGTCTTCAGTGTGCAGTCATTGAATTTTCCCGTAACGTATGCGGACTAAAAAATGCTAACAGCACAGAGTTCAGTAAGAATACCACTTATCCTGCTGTAATTACACTGTTGGAATCTCAAAGAGCAATAAAAGCGAAAGGTGGAACCATGCGCCTGGGAGCATATAATTGTAAGTTGAAAGTTGGGACCAAGGCTTATTTTGCATATAAAAAGAAAAACATTTCAGAACGTCATCGTCATAGATGGGAAGTAAATAATAGGTATAGAACAAGATTAGAGAAAAACGGGATGATAATTTCAGGTATAAACACCGAATTAAATTTGATTGAAATTATAGAACTGAAAGATCATCCCTGGTTTGTTGCGTGCCAGTACCATCCTGAATTAAAAAGCAGAGTATTAAAAGCCCACCCTCTTTTCCGTGAATTTATCAAAGCAGCAGTGGTTTATACTGCTGGAGGAAAAAGACAGTGACCTCGAATATTCAGGTTGGAAAAGTTAATTTTGAGGAGAGATTTTTACCGATTATTGCGGGCCCTTGTGTAATAGAGAATCGAGACCATGTCTTAAAAATGGCGGAAGCAATTAGGGAAATTACAGATCGATTAGAAATGCCATTCATCTTTAAGAGTTCTTTTGATAAAGCTAATCGGACGTCAATTCAATCTTTTCGTGGCCAGGGAATAGATGAAGGACTGCGGATATTTGAAGATGTCAAGTCGTCTTTTAAAGTTCCGGTTACTACAGACATCCATTTACCAGAACATGCGAAAGCAGTTTCTCAAGTGATTGATCTGCTCCAGATTCCTGCTTTCCTCTGCCGCCAGACAGATTTATTGATTGCTGCAGGTGAAACGGGTAAGCCCGTCAACGTAAAAAAGGGACAATTTCTTTCTCCCTGGAAAGTGTCAAGTATTGTTAAAAAGCTTGAGGAAACAGGTAATTCCAATATTTTACTTACAGAACGCGGAACAACTTTCGGTTACGAAAGTTTAGTGTCTGATATGCGCTCAATTCCTATCATGAAAAAGACTGGATATCCTGTGATTTTTGATGCGACCCATAGTGCCCAGGTGCCAGGTATGAAAGGTAGTAAAACAGGAGGATTCCGGGAGTTTATTCCAACGTTAGCGAAAGCTGCAGTAGCTGCTGGTTGTGACGGATTGTTTTTGGAAGTACACGATAATGTAGATGAAGCAAAATCTGATGCAGCCACTCAATGGCCCCTTGATCAATTAGAATCCCTTCTGAGATCGGTGAAAGCCATTAAAGAAGCGGTAATATTAAAATAGAATATTAGGAAACTAGGTGAACGATAGATTAATACAAAAGTTGAAAAAAATAAAACTAATTATTTCAGATGTAGATGGAGTACTAACTGATGGATCAATTTATATAGGTTCTAACGGCGAAGAAATGAAGAAATTTTCCGTTGAAGATGGTGCCGGAGTTGCGCTTGCCAGGGCATCTGGATTAATAATAGCTCTTTTGTCTGGGAGGTTTTCATCTGCTACAGACATACGTGCAAAAGAATTAAAAATTGAGGATATTTATAATGGAATGTTAAATAAGATTCCTGCGTATGAAGAATTGAAACGGAAATATAATTTAGAGGACTCAGAAATTGTATATATTGGAGACGGATTAATTGATATACCGGTTATGGAAAAAGCAGGGATTCCGGTTTCTGTTAAAAATGCTCATCCAACAGCGAAGGAAACTGCTGTATATGTAACTGATAAATCCGGTGGGAGCGGGGCACTTCAAGAGACAATTGAATTGGTTTTGAAAGCACAGAATCAATATGATGATGCGATAAATAAAATGAGAGAAAAAGTATTGAATCTCTAAAATGGAGAGTTATGCAAGTCGCAAAAAAATATATTCTCCCAGCGTTTTTTCTATTAATCATACTTGTTTCCCCAAGTTGTTCAACATCAAACTCAAGCGGTACTGGAGAAAAAAGGGATGGTCGTCCTGATCAGGAAAGTTGGGGGGTAACCATTTCAATGACTGACGCAGGCTTGCAACGGGCTATCGTACAGGCAGGTCATTTAGAAAAGTTTAATGATCGTTTATATATTTTATTGGATCAAAAGGTTGAGGTAGATTTCTTTGATTTGGAAGAAAAACATACTTCCCGTCTAACTTCTCAGCTAGCAGAGGTTGATGAAAAATCTGATTTTATGCGGGCAATTCAGAATGTTGTTGTAAAATCGGATAGTGGTGTAACTCTGTATACTGATACATTGTCGTGGGATCATTCATTGGAAATGATTTATACTGATAGCCCGGTAATAATTACTACCGAGAAAGAGGACACACTTTATGGTATTGGATTTGAATCAGATGTTCAAATGAATCATTGGAAAATATTGCATCCATCCGGAGTGACAAACCGTAGCAATGAAAAATAGCCATCAAGTATTAAGAGCAGAAAACCTTTACAAACAGTATGGAAAACGCTTGGTTGTGCGGGCAGTGGATATTGAGGTAAAAAAGGGGGAAATTGTTGGATTGCTTGGCCCTAATGGTGCTGGAAAAACCACAACATTTTATATGATCACTGGAATGATAAAGCCAACCAAGGGAAAAATTTTTCTTGATACAAAGGACATTACTCAGGATGCTATGTACAAACGTTCACGTCAGGGGATTGGATATCTTGCCCAGGAGCCATCTATTTTTGGGAAATTATCAGTTGAAGATAATTTAAAACTAGTTCTTGAAATGACTGATTTATCAAAAGAAGATCAACAAATAAAAATTGATCAGCTGTTGAAAAGCCTGACAATTCAGCACCTCAAAAACAACAAAGGAAATAGTTTGTCCGGGGGTGAACGGCGAAGGGTAGAAATCTGCAGATCGCTTGCCATTGACCCTAATTTTATCCTTTTAGATGAACCTTTCGCAGGTGTCGATCCCATTGCTGTTGAGGATATTCAATTAATCATACAATCATTAAAAAATCAAAATATAGGAGTGCTGATTACAGATCATAATGTTCGGGAAACACTTTCAATAACTGACAGAGCATATTTACTTTTTGAGGGAGAAATTTTAAAGTCGGGGACCTCTGCTGATTTGGCAAACGATGAAGAAGCGCGTCGGTTATATCTTGGCGAAAAATTTAGGCTTGATTGATGTTAAAGTTTGAGCAAAAGCTTTCCCAGAAGCAAGTTTTATCACCACAGCAAATCCTTCAAGCTCGATTGTTGCAGTTAAACACAATCAAATTAGAAGAAAAAATATTGAATGAATTGGAAGAAAACCCGGTTCTTGAACAGGTTGAATCAGCAAATGGAAAAGAAGAAGAAACGGATGAAGAGACTGATGATTCCCTGGATTTATCCCCGGATGATGAGTATGAACCGGTAGATTTTTATGACAGATCAAAGATACCCCTGGACATCCCCATTGGGGAGAGTTTGGACTTCATAGAAACCCTATTAGACCAGCTAAATCTTGTTGAAATAAATGATTCAGAAAAAGCTATTGCTGAAGAAATTCTTTGGAATTTAGATGAACAAGGATTTTTAACTGCTGATCTTAATGTCATTGCTGATCGATTTAACAGAGAAGAAATTGAAATTGAAACTATATTACAGATTGTTCAACGATTAGAACCATTAGGAATTGCGGCGCGAAATATACGGGAATGTTTATTAATTCAATTAGAACATGACAATGAATCCCTTGCCTATAAAATAGTTGATTCCCTGTTTGAGGATTTTGCCAACAAACGCTTTGAAGTAATTAAAAGAAAAATAAATTGTTCAGAAAAAGAACTGGAAGAAGCGGTCAAAATTATTTCCCATTTAAATCCCAGACCTGGAGAAGGAACAAAATTTACCAAAGATGAGGTGATAATTCCTGACCTAATAGTAAGGGAACATGGAGATAATTGGGTTGTTTATACCAATGACAGCGGACTGCCGGAATTGCGAATCAATCCGGATTATGTTGCAATGATGGAAGAGCAAGATACGAATAAGAAAGAGGCTAAACGGTTTTTGAAGCAGAGAATTTTTTCAGCACAGTGGTTTATCCAGGCAATTGAACAGAGAAAGGAAACGTTGAAACAGGTTATGCGATCTATTATTGACCGTCAACCGGAGTTTTTTTCCGGTAAAATTCATATGTTACAACCGATGAAACTTTTGGATATTGCTGAGGAAATACATATGGACATTTCTACTATAAGTCGCTCTACCCGGGGGAAATATGTGGACACACCATACGGAGTTTTTGAATTAAAAACTTTTTTTACAGAGGGCATCGAACTGGGAGATGGGAGCATGATAAGCAATCATCTTATTAAACAAGTGTTGAAGGAAATTGTTGAGGATGAGGACAAACAACATCCCATGAATGACCAAAAACTTGTGGAATTATTACAACAGAAGGGATACCCCTTGTCTAGAAGAACGGTCGCAAAGTATCGTGACCAAATGAATGTTCCTGTTGCCCGTCTAAGAAGGCAACTTTAAACAATGATCAGGAGGATACAATAATGGCAGCAAAAAGAATCATTATCGGGGATCAGGAGATCCGAATACCCGATAAGTTAATTAAACTGGGAGTTCTACCTATCGTGGGTATTGTTCTGGTTCTATGGTTATTAACGGGTGTGTACAGCGTTGGACCCGATGAAGTAGGAGTCGTACAGACTTTTGGAAAGGTCAGCCGGGTTGTTCAACCAGGGCTGTCGTACCATTTCCCTTATCCCATAGAAGTTGTGGACACACCCAAGATCACAGAGGTAAAAAGGATTGAAATCGGATTCCGAAGCCTTGAAAAGGGGCGATTTCGCACAATTGCAAAAGAAAGTAATATGCTCACCGGAGATGAGAATATTGTTGATGCAGAGTTAATTATTCAGTACAAGATAAAGGATCCGAAAGCGTATCTATTTAACTTCGTTCACCCAGCCTTAACAGTTAGGGAAGCAGCAGAAGCTTCTTTGAGAACGGTGGTGGGTAGACATGGTATTGACGAAGTACTTACGTCCGGCAAGTTCGTGATTCAAGAAGAAACGAAGGATTTGCTTCAGTCAATTCTAGATAAGTACAACACAGGAATACTTATCGTTGCGGCACAGCTTCAGGATGTTTCTCCTCCCAAGCCGGTTATAGCGGCGTTCAAGGATGTTGCCTCCGCTAAAGAAGATAAAAACCGAATGATAAATCAGGCGGAAGGGTATCGTAATGATATTATCCCGAAAGCACGGGGAGAGGCTCAATCCATGATCCGGGAAGCAGAGGGATTTATGGAAGCACGGGTGAAGCGCGCTGAAGGAGATGTAGCAAATTTCAGTGCTGTTTTGAAGGAATACAGAAAAGCTAAGACTGTAACCAAGACACGATTGTACTTGGAGGCAATGGAAAATATATTACCAAATATTCAGAAATATATTATCCCTGATGGAAAAGATGGGAATCTTCTCAATCTTCTCAATCTTGGCAGTACAGAGAAAGGAAGCATAAAATAATGAAGAAAGTATTAATTGGAATTATAATTTTAATAGTGATTGGTATATGGACCACCGTTTTTACTGTAAGTATGACCGAACAGGTGGTAATCCTACAGTTTGGGAAGCCTGTCAGAACCATTTTGGAACCTGGGCTGAACTTTAAACTTCCAGTGCCCTTCCAGAATGCAATATTTTTTGACAAAAGATTGTTGGAATATGATGTCCCGCCCGAGGAAGTCCTGAGTAAAGATAAAAAAACGTTGATCGTGGACAATTATGTACGTTGGCGTATCTCAGATCCATTATTGTTTCTCCAAACGGTTCAGGCAATTCCTACTGCCACGACACGCTTAGATGACATCGTTTATTCCCAGCTTCGCCAGGAATTGGGAACGCATGATATGGTTGAAATCATTTCCGAAAACAGGGAGCTGATCATGGAAAAGGTGACCAAAAAAAGTCAAATCGCAACCCGTCCCTATGGAATTGAAGTAGTTGATGTACGCATCAAGAGAGTAGATCTTCCCAGGGAAAATGAAGAGTCCATATATGCCCGAATGAAAGCAGAAAGGAACAGGCAAGCAAATAAATTTCGATCTGAAGGAGAAGAAGAAGCACAAAAGATTCGTGCCTCAACAGATAAAGATAAAACAATTATTCTTGCAAATGCTTACAAGGAAGCGGAAGAACGGAGGGGAGAGGGAGAAGCCAGGGCTGTGAAAGTATATGCGAAAGCATTCAGTGCTGACCCCGATTTCTATGAATTTGTCCGTACTCTTGAAACATATAGCAAGGTATTGGATCAAAAAACCACGTTAGTTCTTCCTTCCGATTCAAAGCTATTTAACCTGCTCCTAAAGGGAGAATAGTACAGGATGAAAAAACGATTTCTTTCCACAACGATTTTGGGAGTCCGACGGAACACAATCATTGCATTAGGTGGAGATGGACAGGTTACATTTGGAGATATGGCGCTCAAACAGAAAGCAGTGAAAGTTCGACAGTTTCATTCGGAAAAAAATCAGGTACTGGGTGGATTTGCCGGTGCAGCAGCTGATGCGCTTACTCTGTTTGAAAAGTTTGAGCAAAAACTTGATGAATATGGCGGCGATCTGAAACGATCGGTTGTGGAGCTGGCAAAAGAATGGCGTACAGATAAATACCTCCGCCACTTAGATGCACTTCTGGCACTCATGGATAAGAAATCTAGTTTTATTGTATCAGGGGATGGTAATGTTATTGAACCGGACGGACCGGTTGTTGCCATTGGTTCCGGTGGCGGTTTTGCCCAGTCGGCTGCAATTGCTTTTCTTGAGAGCACGAAAATGAAAGCAGGAGAAATTGTAAATAAATCACTCAAGATTGCAGCTGATCTTTGCATTTATACGAATGATTCTATTACCGTAATGGAAATAAAATGAACGAATTGACTCCGAAACAAATCGTACGTGAATTGAACTACTTCGTTGTAGGACAAAGGGATGCCAAGAGAGCGGTTGCTATTGCTTTGAGAAACCGATGGCGTAGACAGCAAGTTTCTGAAAATATGCGGGATGAGATTGTTCCGAATAACATAATTCTGATCGGGTCAACCGGTGTTGGAAAAACAGAAATTGCCCGACGTTTGGCACATTTGGCAAATGCTCCGTTTATGAAAGTTGAAGCTAGTAAGTTTACGGAAGTAGGATATGTTGGCAGAGACGTGGAATCAATTATAAGAGATCTGATGGATATTTCTGTGAATATGATTCGGTCAAAAAAAGAGAAAGAAGTAATTCAGCAGGCTGAAATACTTGCACAGAAAAAATTACTTGATATCCTTTTTCCCGTTGAAAAAAAACCTGCAGGGAAAAATGATCAGGAGGCAAAGGATCGCTATGAAAGAAATCGTCAACGGTTGAAAAACAAATTGGAAATGGGTGATTTTGAGAACAAATTTGTAGAATTAGATGTGCCCGGGGATTCAATTGCTCAGATGCAGGTGTTCGGTCCGCTTGGTATGGAAGAAATTGGTACAAATATAAAAGATATGTTATCAAATATGATGCCAGGGCAGAATAAAAAGAGAAAGATGAAAGTACAAGATGCCAGAAAAACCCTCATTGATATTGAGGCACATAAGTTGGTTGATCAGGATGAGGTCATACGCCTTGCAAAAGAATCCGTAGAAAACAACGGAATTGTTTTCCTTGATGAGATAGATAAAATAGTTGGAAGTAATAAAGGTGTTGGTCCTGATATAAGCAGGGAAGGAGTTCAGAGGGATTTGCTTCCCATTATTGAAGGGAGTTCTGTACCTACAAAATACGGAACGGTGAAAACGGATCATATTTTATTCATCGCAGCCGGAGCTTTTCATATTTCCACGCCATCAGATATGATTCCTGAATTGCAGGGTCGGTTTCCCATCAGAGTAGAAATGAACAAACTGTCTACAGGTGATTTTATAAAAATTCTCACTCATCCAAAATCAGCATTAATAAAACAATACCAGGCATTGCTGGAAGCAGAAAGCGTAAAATTAACATTTGAAAAATCAGCAATTCGTACTATTGCGGAGATTGCTACAGAAGTGAATAATAAAACTGAAAACATAGGTGCCCGAAGACTCCATACAATTATGACTACCCTATTGGATGATTATTTATTTGAACAAACGGGGAAGAAAAAACTGAAGATTATTATAACAAAAAAGACAGTAGAGGAAAAATTATTAGACATAGCAAGCGATCAGGATCTGAGCAGGTATATTTTATAATGGACTAAAATGGCAAAACATTTTTTACATATAACAGATTTTACTGCAAATGAAATTTGGGAAACGCTCCATCTTGCAAAAGAATTAAAGGAAAAATTTAGAAGAAGAGAAAATCACAAGATATTTAAGAACAAATCTTTAGCTATGATTTTTGCAAAACCCTCTGCCCGAACAAGGGTGTCGTTTGAAACGGGATTTGAATGGATGGGCGGACACGCTCTTTTCTTAGGACCGAATGATATTGGGATTGGGAAGAGGGAAGCGATCAAAGATATATCGCGATTATTAAGCAGGTTTAATGACATCATAATGGCAAGATTATTTGATCATCAGCACATACTGGAATTAGCTGAATTTGCTGAGGTTCCCGTTATAAACGGTCTTACTGATTACAATCATCCCTGTCAGATTATGGCAGACATTTTTACTATCTGGGAGCAGAGGGAAAATCTGGATAATTTACAAATTACCTATGTTGGTGACGGAAATAATATAGTTCATTCATGGATTCATCTTGCTGAACGGATTCCAATGAAATTTATTTGTGCCTGTCCTGAAGGATATGATCCAAATAACGAAATTGTTCAAAGGTGCAATGAAGTGGGATTATCATCGATCGAAGTGTTGCACGATCCGTTTGTAGCGGTTAAAGGGGCTGATGTAGTGTATACTGATGTCTGGGCATCAATGGGACAGAAGGATGAAACTGAAGAACGGATAAAACAATTTCAACAATTTCAGGTAAACGAAGAATTGATGGAGGCAACGGGTAAGCATACATTATTTATGCACTGCCTTCCGGCTGAGCGGGGCCGGGAAGTTACGGAGGGGGTTTTAGAAGCGGATTATTCCATAGTATTCGATGAAGCCGAAAACCGGATGCACGTTCAAAATGCAATTATGGTGAAATTAGCAGGAGCCTGAGTTAAACAAACTCCCCTTTTAATATACTGCTTCTGGTTGATTGCAATCTTTTAGAACTTATCTGCCGAAATGAAATACAGGCATTATTGTGAGTATCGTATCACTATTATTGTTTTTCTAAGTTTCGTCTAATTTTTTTTAATTCTTCAAGCATATGTGTTAGAACACTTTCATCAGATTTTCTCACAGGTTCGCTTGTTGTGGTTGATTCAGAAAAGGGATGGTTTTTTTAATTTTCCCTTCAGCTTCGAATGTAGATTTTCGTAATCAATAAGTCCTATTAAGCTTCCTTCGTACCCAGAAGCAGATTTTGATTGTCCTGCAGTTTGAATATTAATTGAACCAAGGCCTAAGAGTCGATCATAAATTGTTCTTTTTAAGGCAAAATCTGTTACTGAACGGTAGGGGATATTTTGCTGAATCTTGGTTAGAATCCCTTTATGGATGGTAACCCGGACATCTTGGATAACATATGCCAAGTTTTTAATCCAGAGTTTTATAATTGGAATAGAAATAGCCCAGATAATTACTTGGGCAATAATCCAAATTATTGAAAGTACTATCGAAATCTCTTTTAATTCAATATCATTGGAAAAAATATACAGTGCAATGAATATGATGATGGGAATCATTGTAACTGCTGAGATGGTTGACAATACATTAATACATTTTTTGTAAAACTTTTTATCAGGTTTGATTGTATTTATAATGGATTGCCTTCCTTGTTTTTTTTGAAATACTTGGTAAAAATATAATTATTTAGTCTGTAAAAATCTACCACTAGGATAAATCAGGAAAAATTTAGATATCTACTTATTGTTAATCTTCCCAGCGAATATCAAATGTTCGATATTGAATTTTTGTTGTATTTGGAAGATTTACTTCAATCTGAAATGATGCCCTCTGTTCCGGCTCTAGTGCAGTATCACTCCTGACACCTGAATTAAATGTGATTTCTGAACCATTAATAAAAGCGGAATCCTGTGCTGCTAATCCAGTCGTTTCGGCCCATAGGTTTGCGATGATTCTCACAAAATCGCCGCGTTTATTTCCGGTATTTATTACAGCACCAGTTACAATTTCTTTTCCATCAATTGAGTTAACCAGGGGATCTTCAATAAATTCAATTTTGGCAGAAGGAGGAAACTCTTCATCAATCTTCAAAATAGAACCCTGATTTAATACAAGTTTTCCTATATTTGTTTTCAGGATGATTTTATCATTCATCTCTTCAATTATTTCGCCGATAACAACAGTTCCATTTTGTAATGTAATACGATGCAAGCGTTCTGGGACTTGGATGAGATCAAGAAGTTCTTCCCTGATAGTAGGTATTTTTTGATCTTT
>Ga0066376_10004118_pt1 | contig 12743 bp, 10 predicted proteins | sample Knorr_S15_td_Bot_FD_77009 | JGI IMG/M metagenome (GOLD analysis project Ga0066376, IMG submission 77009) | Marine microbial communities from Southern Atlantic Ocean transect - Knorr_S15_td_Bottom_ad_5009_LV_A | ecosystem: Environmental > Aquatic > Marine > Oceanic | place: Southern Atlantic... | reverse complement strand
GTGAAGCCATCAATGAAAATGGCAAGGTGATCGTCACCGGTTGTCTGGGTGTGCACGAAGACCAAATTCGTGAAGCACATCCCAGCGTCCTCAGTGTCACTGGCCCACAACAATATGAGCAGGTGGTTGCCGCGGTACACGAATATGCGCCTAAAGCTGAACACGATCCCTATACGGATTTGGTTCCTGAGCAGGGGATCAAATTAACACCCAGACATTATGCCTATCTTAAAATCTCGGAAGGCTGTAACCATAAATGTAGTTTTTGCATCATCCCGTCGATGCGCGGACAACTTGTCAGCCGGGCGATTGACGATGTCATGCGAGAAGCAGATGCGTTGGCAAGGGCAGGGGTTAAAGAATTACTGGTCATTTCCCAGGACACCAGTGCCTATGGTTCTGATATGAAATATCAAACTGCTGATTGGCGTGGACAGGCCTACAATTCCGATTTCATGGATCTTTGTCCTGCTCTCGGCGAATTGGGTATCTGGGTACGCCTACATTATGTCTATCCCTATCCGCATGTGGACAAAATCATCCCGCTGATGAATGAAGGAAAGCTGTTGCCGTATCTGGATGTGCCATTTCAACATGGCAGCCCGCGTATTCTGAAATTAATGCAACGCCCCGCAGCTGCAGAAAATACATTACAAAGAATCAATACCTGGCGGAAACTCTGTCCTGACATCACCATCAGATCAACTTTCATTGTTGGTTTTCCGGGAGAGTCGGAAGAAGATTTTGCTGAGTTGCTTGGATTTCTGGATAAGGCACAGTTAGACAGAGTAGGGTGCTTTAAATATTCCAATGTTGATGGTGCCAGGGCTAATGATCTCCCTAATGCCGTTGCGAAAGAAATCAAAGAGGAACGTTGGCAACGCTTTATGGAAAAACAAAATCAGATCAGCACACAAAAACTGGAAAATAAAATCGGCAAAACACTTGAAGTATTAATTGACGAAACAAATGAAAACGAGGCAATTGGTCGTAGTCATGCTGATGCACCAGAGATTGATGGACAGGTTATTATTGGGAACGGGCGCAATCTAAAGCCAGGAGATTTAGTCAAAGTCCATATAGAGGAATCTGGAGACTATGATCTTTGGGGCAAGATCGTTGATTTGGGTCGTTGACCAGGGTCATTGTTTGAATTACTAATCTCGTAGCAGTGCATCGAGGTGATCGACCGCTTCTACCCAGTCAGAATCCTCATCATACGACTCCTTGAGGAAAGCAGCCTGTGATCGAGTCCAGAAATCTGCCTCCCAAATTGGCGTGCTCGAGGGAATACCCTTATTTTTGTGAATAAAATTATCTATATCATGACTATCATTTGGCAGCCCAATCTGCATGAATAGATCTTTTACCAGGTGTAATGAAGAATCCATAAAAATCTCCCTATTGATAAACATCTGTTTCTATCTATAGGGATAGTACTTAAAATAACAAAAATCAAATAAGAATCTATTAATCAAGCAATAATGACTTCATTACCAGATTATCATCCGCTTGCAGACCGTATGCGACCGCAGTCAGTTGACGAATTTGCTGGTCAGCAACATATTCTTGCTCCTGAGAAACCCTTAAGAATTGCGATAGAAAATGGCCGTTTACATTCTATGGTCTTCTGGGGGCCACCCGGAACGGGCAAGACAACTATCGCTCGAATCATTGCAAACTCATGTGATGCACAATTTATTTCACTTTCAGCCGTGCTTAGTGGTGTAAAAGATATTCGTGCTGCAATTGAACGAGCAAAACAATATCGAGATGTTTATAACAAAGATACCGTACTGTTCGTCGATGAAGCACATCGTTTCAATAAATCACAGCAAGATGCGTTCCTGCCTTATGTCGAAGATGGTACGGTGACATTCATTGGTGCTACAACAGAAAATCCGTCTTTTGAATTAAATAACGCACTGCTTTCACGTGTGCGAGTTTATGTTTTAAAGTCACTGGAAGTAGATGACATAAAAAACATTTTGCTAAATGCATTAACAGATAAAGAAAGGGGGCTCGCTGATCGAGGCTTGACTCTCGAAGACTCAGCGATGCAGAAGTTAGCAGAAATTGCTGATGGTGATGCGCGAAGAGCATTAAACCTTCTGGAGATCGCTTCTGATTTATCAGAAGAAAATACTATCAGTGACGAATTGATTGAGGAAGTATTGAGCGGTGGGGGTATACGTCGTTTCGATAAAGGTGGAGAAGCTTTTTACGATCAAATATCGGCGCTGCATAAATCAGTCAGGGGTTCGTCACCCGATGCCTCTCTGTATTGGTACGCTCGAATGTTGGATGGAGGTTGTGATCCGCTTTATATAGCACGAAGAGTGGTACGCATGGCCTCGGAAGATATTGGCAATGCTGACCCACGTGCATTACGGTTAGCTCTGGATGCCTGGGAAACTCAGGAACGTTTGGGTTCCCCGGAAGGCGAGTTGGCCATTGCACAGGCGATTGTCTATCTGGCCTGCGCGGCGAAGAGTAATGCAGTTTACAAGGCCTATAACACTGTCATGAGTGATGTTAAAAATAACGCATCTCTCGAAGTACCACTACATTTGCGTAATGCGCCAACCAAACTTATGCAAGAACTCGATTATGGTAAGGAATATCGTTACGCACATAACGAGCCTGACGCCTATGCGGCAGGTGAACACTATTTTCCAGATGGTATGAAGGAACAACAATATTACCATCCCGTTGATCGTGGCCTGGAGATCAAGATTGCTGAGAAATTGGCAAGGCTTCGGATGTTGGATAAAGATGCGAAAAAAGGCAATTAGGCTGTTTATCATATAAAATACCCGCTAAATTAAATCTCAAACGATCCAGACGGAATATCAAACACGTGAGTCAGTTAGTTTATATAGCAGCAGGTGGAGCCACAGGCGCACTGATGCGCTACTGGATGTCTAACGGGGTCTATGCCTTATGAGGTAGAGGATTTCCGTATGGAACATTAACTGTCAATGTCGTCGGCTCATTATTGATGGGTTTTTTTATGTATTTATGATTGAGAGAATGGATGTGAGCGTTGAGTGGCGCGCAGCCTTAATGATTGGTTTATTGGGGGCCTTCACTACTTTTTCAACATTTTCTATTGAGACTTTAAACTTGCTTGAATCAGGTGAACAATTAAAGGCGGCATTAAATATTCTTTTAAGCGTTACATTGTGCATCATCGGTTGTTGGTTAGGCATGATCGTCGGGAGAAACGTATGAACGAGACTGAAGTCACAATCGTCAGGTTATATCTACATGAAGCCAAGGCACACATGCATGAACTCCTGCAATATTTACATGATGAGAGCAAAGTTCAAGGGGTGACTGTATTCCGTGGCATCACAGGATTTGGCAGTTCAGGTGAAGTACACTCATCAACATTAATTGACATGTCACTGGACTTGCCCATTGTTATTGAGTTCTTTGATACCTCCGAAAAAGTCGAACCCATCATCGAACATTGAAATACATTAATTAAACCTGGCTGTATTGTTTATTGGCCGGCAAAAATAAATTTCTAAAGATAGAAGGAAAGTAGTTACCTATGTTGGACCCACATGTATTACGCAATGATATAGAACAAGTCGCAAAGGCCCTGGCCAAACGTGATTACACGCTAGATGTTTCTACTATCGAAGCATTAGAAGAAAAACGTAAGGCCATACAGGTCAAGACACAAGAATTGCAGCAAAAAAGAAATTCCCGTTCAAAAGAAATTGGCAAAGCAAAGGCACAAGGTGAAGATGCCCAATCATTGCTGGATGAAGTGGCATCATTAGGTGATGAATTAAAAAGTAGTGAAGATGAATTAAATGAAATTCAATCTGAATTAAATGAGATTGTCATGGGGATTCCTAACATTCCTCATGATTCCGTCCCTGAAGGACAAACAGAAGATGACAACGAAGAAGTCCGGCGTTGGGGGGAACCCAGAGTTTTTGATTTTGAGGTTAAGGATCATGTTGATTTGGGGGAGTCATTAGGGCTGCTGGATTTTGAAGCAGGTGTACGAATTGCCGGCTCACGTTTTTCAGTCATGCAAGGTAGTATTGCTCGACTTCACCGTGCCCTGATTCAATTCATGTTAGATACCCACATACAGGAACATGGCTATACCGAGCTGAATGTGCCGTACCTGGTGAATGCAGATAGTTTGCGCGGAACGGGACAGCTACCAAAATTCGATGAAGATTTATTTCATATTGAAGAACATGGATTTTATTTAATACCAACAGCAGAAGTGCCCGTGACTAATCTGGCAAGAGATCAAATACTCGCAGCAGAATCCATGCCACGTAAATATGTTTGTCATACACCTTGTTTCCGTAGTGAAGCAGGCTCCTACGGTAAAGATACCCGTGGTATGATTCGTCAACACCAGTTTGAAAAGGTAGAACTTGTGCAAATGGTCAAGTCAGAAGATTCTTATGATGCACTGGAAGAACTCACTGGTCATGCTGAGAAAATACTGCAATTACTGGAGCTGCCTTATCGTGTTGTTACACTCTGTGGAGGAGATATTGGTTTTTCATCTGCCAAAACCTATGACCTTGAAGTCTGGTTACCCGGACAACAAAAATATCGTGAGATATCTTCCTGTAGTAATTTCGAAAGCTTTCAGGCTCGCCGTATGAAAGCACGTTGGCGCAACCCAGAAACTGGCAAGCCAGAACTTCTGCACACGTTGAATGGCTCAGGTCTCGCAGTGGGTCGTACGCTGGTTGCCGTATTGGAAAACTATCAGGACAGTGATGGAAAGATTCATATCCCGAAGGTTTTAAAACCTTATATGGGTGGGTTGGAAATTATTGGTTAATAAATAATGAGTGCTCAAATACAAAATATCGAACATCTGGACGATTTTCGAATTAAGACAACACTGGGCGTTACCCTTATTGCACTCCTCATACTAACTCCATTTTCAATAAACAACTTTTTACAAGATCGCCTTGTCCTAGGTATAGGATCAATGAGTATTGTGGTTCTTTGTGCTGCTAATGCATGGCACTGTATTCACAACCGCTATTATTCTTCACTCATATTTTTGTGTCTTGTACCAGCAGTCATCTTTTTCCTGGTAATTGCTTTCCGGGAGCAGGGCGCAATTATTACCTATTGGTGCTATCCCGCTGTGCTCTCCTTCTATTTTATGCTTCCTGAACGGCAGGCGTGGATATTAAACATAATCTTGCTGGGCATAATTTTTTCCCAGGCATGGGATATCCTCGAGCAAGCTTTTATGCTTCGGTTTGTAGTTACAATACTGGGAGTGAGTGCTTTTTCAGCCATATTCGTGCGTGTTATTACTGCACAGCATGAAATATTAAAAACGCATGCGGTGATCGACCCTCTTACAGGGCTTTTCAACCGGAGGACGCTCAACGATAAATTTGAACTAATCATTCAACAGAACCGTCGAACGGGTGTTCCTATGACTATTGTAATTCTCGATCTTGATGAGTTTAAGATGATCAATGATAAATTGGGGCACAATCACGGTGACAAGGATTTGCGTGGTGTTGGAGAATTTTTGCATAAGCGCATCCATCGTCGTACAGATTGTGTGTTTCGTATGGGCGGCGAGGAATTTCTTGTGCTTTTATACAATACGGATCTTGAAAATGGACGACAGATTGCTGAAGAGCTATGCAGCGGAATCGCATCGCTTGCTCTGCTTGCCGATCACCCGGTAACAGTCAGCATTGGCGTTGCGACCCTTATGTCTTCCGATGATTATGAAAGTTGGATGAAACGCTGTGACGAGAACCTCTATAAAGCCAAGGAGGGCGGACGCAATATGGTTGTGTCCTGACATCTAATCAAAAGGGTCAGTGTGCAGTGCAAGAACGCACCAATGCCGTGAGCGCATGGAGCGCACGCCTACATGGATGTAGGTGGTTAAGCGAAGCAGGAAGCCAGAGCCGAGGAACGGCCGATTGATGTCTGTTTTAAAAATTAAAAGTACTCAAGCACATTAAATTTATTTGTGTGCTATATCTTTATCGGTGAATAAATAATCTTTCAGTTCCTTATCCATGGTCGGATCATTTCTTCTGATCCATTCCAGCACCATGGCGGCATGCTCTTTTTCTTCATCACGATTATGAGCAAGGATGGCTTTTAGATCTTCATCTTTACAAGCATTAACGCGTTGGTTATACCAGTCAATTGCTTCTAGTTCTTCCATGAGTGAGGTAATGGCACGATGCATATCCCTTGTTTCATCTGTTAGTTCATTAATGGGTTCATGATAACCTTCGTTTGCCATTATGATATTTCCTCCAGACTAATTTATCTGTTTTAAAACAGCATCGAGACTTTCCTTGGCATCCCCAAAATACATGCGTGTGTTGTCCTTAAAGAACAATGGATTCTGTATTCCGGCATAGCCCGTTGCCATACTACGTTTTAAAACAACCGTTGTTGTACTTTTCCAGCATTCCAACACTGGCATGCCGGCAATGGGGCTGTTGGGATCCTCCAACGCAGATGGATTGACGATGTCATTTGCCCCGATCACAATCGTGATATCAACATTCTGGAAATCCTCATTGACTTCATCCATCTCATAGACGATATCGTAAGGCACTCTTGCTTCAGCAAGTAATACATTCATGTGGCCTGGCATACGGCCAGCAACAGGGTGAATACCAAACCGGACATTAATGCCTTTTTCTCGTAATTTCTTTGTCATCTCGAAGACCGTGTGTTGAGCCTGTGCGACAGCCATACCATAACCAGGAATAATCATGACTTCCTTGGCATCCAGTAGAAGATGAGAAAATTCTTCCGTTTCAATAGGGATAACTTCACCCTGGATTTCGTCATCACCAGAAGGCACGGCAGTCGGCTCAGTACCAAATCCACCGGCAATCACGGCAATAAACTTACGGTTCATAGCGCGGCACATGATGTAGCTCAGGATTGCGCCGCTACTACCGACCAATGCGCCAACCACGATTAACAGGTCATTGTTTAACATAAATCCAGTGGCTGCTGCGGCCCAACCGGAATAACTGTTAAGCATGGAGATAACGACTGGCATATCAGCACCGCCAATGGCCATGACCATATGGATACCGAAGGTCAACGCGATAACGGTCATGATGATCAATGGTGTCATGCCGCTGCCAGTTTCGGCCTGATGTATAAACTCAATGCATAACCAAATACTTGCAATCAACAGAATCAGATTAAACCAGTGGCGTCCCGGTATCAACATTGGGCTACCACCAATCTTGCCGCTCAGTTTACCAAAGGCGATGACGGAACCGGAAAAGGTAACGGCACCAATCAATACTCCAATATATATCTCAACTTCATGAATAGTTTTTTCGACACCTGAGAGGCCCGAGTCACCCACGAAATTAACGTATCCGACCAGCACCGCAGCAAACCCCACCAGACTATGGAGTATTGCAACCAGTTCCGGCATCTGTGTCATCTGCACCTTTCTTGCGAGGACCATACCAATGGAGCCACCTATGAGCATGGTGATAATGATGATGTGGAAATTGCTGCTAACTTCCGGCCCAAATACCGTCGCTAAAATGGCAATAGTCATACCGATCATGCCGTAGATATTGCCCTTACGTGCCGTTTCCTGATCGCTCAAGCCTCCCAGAGTCAAGATGAACAGGATGGTTGCGCCAATATAAGTTGCAGTTACTAATCCTTCGCTCATGACGTTTCCTCTTATTTCCTGAACATTTGCAACATGCGATAGGTGACTGCGAAGCCACCGGCGATGTTGATGCTGGTGATAAGGATGCCAAATGCAGCCACTGCCATTAGCAATGTGTTTGGCGAAGAGATTTGTATCAATGCACCGATGATGATGATACTACTCACCGCATTGGTCACACTCATCAAGGGTGTATGCAAAGAAGCTGACACATTCCAGATCACCATATAGCCGACAAAACAGGCCAACATAAATACCGTAAAGTGTGCCATGAAAGATGCCGGAGTGACCGAACCCAGACCATATAAAACAAGTGCACCAATAAGTACGGGCATTATTCGCTTAATGAGAGATGGTTTTTTTGGTTCTTCAACCACAACAGGTGCCGCTTCTGCTAGTTTCACTGCCGGTGCAGCCGAGAGTTTCGGCGCGGGCGGTGGCCAGGTAATTTCACCTGCTTTAATGACGGTTGCACCACGAATGGCTTCATCTTCCATATCAATGGTTATTTGACCATCCTTTTCAGGGGTCATGTCGGTCAGTAAGTGACGAAGATTAGTGGCATATAACTGACTGGATTGTGTAGGTAATCGGCTTGGCAGATCACTGTAGCCAATAATCGTGACACCATTATCCGTAACAGTTAGTTCATGCGGTACGGTCAGTTCACAGTTACCACCTTGTTCAGCAGCCAAATCGACAATCACACTACCGTTCTTCATGGATTTCACCATCTCAGCGGTAATTAATTTTGGCGCAGGTTTGCCAGGAATCAGTGCAGTGGTGACGATGATATCGACTTCCTTGGCCTGTTCAGCAAACAAGGCCATTTCCGCTGCGATGAATTCATCACTCATGGTCTTGGCATATCCACCTTCACCACTACCATCTTCTTCAAATTCCAGGAACAGGAAGTCTGCGCCCATACTCTCAACCTGTTCCTTGACTTCAGGGCGGGTATCAAATGAACGGACAATAGCACCGAGGCTATGTGCCGCACTGATGGCCGCTAATCCAGCTACACCGGCACCGATAACCAGCACTTTCGCGGGCGGTACTTTACCTGCCGCTGTGATTTGACCGGTGAAGAAACGACCAAATTGATGTGATGCCTCGACAATGGCGCGATAACCCGCAATATTGGCCATGGAGCTAAGCGCATCCATTTTTTGCGCCCTGGATATACGCGGAACACTATCCATAGCAAGAACATTAATATTCTTGGCGGACAATTTCTTCATCAGCTCTTCATTTTGAGCAGGCCAGATAAAACTGATCAATGTTTTGCCTGCACTTAGATAGTCTATTTCTAAGGGCTCTGGCGCTCTTACCTTGAGAATGATGTCTGAACTGGCCCATAAGTTCTCGGCATCACCAATTATTTCTACACCAGCATCTTTGTATGCCTGGTCAGAAAAACTTGCTTTTTTACCTGCACCTGCTTGTATGGCAACGGTATATCCTAGTTTCTGTAACCATCCAGCAACTTCTGGTGTGGTCGCGACGCGTTTCTCATCAGCGTAGACTTCTGTGGGTATTCCGATCTGCATATCAACATCCCCTAAAATGCTTGAAATATTCGTTGTTAATTATTGAATTGTTGTACTTTACATGGCGTTACGACGATATCGTCGGCACATAAAACCGCGTATCCTAGCATGGATACAGTACCAGAAACAAAAAAGCCCGGATTGATGACCCTGGCTTTCAAAAAATATAAATATCTACGAATTAATACTTAATCAATCTTCACCTGCAACGGCACCTAATATATGTAGCAAGCTCATAAAGAGGTTGTATATAGTGATATAAAGCGTGATTGTTGCCATGATGTAATTGGTCTCGCCACCATGGATGATTTCACTTGTTTGGTAAAGGATTAATCCTGACATTAATAATATAAAGACGCCTGAAACAGCCAATGAAAGCAGGGGCAGGCTAAAAATCAATGCACCAATGCCTAACAGAAAGGCAGTAAGGATTCCCACCATCAAAAAGCCACCCATGAAGCTGAAATCTTTCTTTGTGGTTAATGCGTAGCTTGAGAGACCAATGAATATTGCACCTGTGCCACCCATGGCCAGGGCAACGAGTTCAGCACCATTAGAAAATGCATGTAGATACATACTAATCACAGGACCGAGTGTTAGACCCATAAAACCAGTTAGTGCAAAGATTGACAATAGGCCCCAGGCGCTGTTTCTCAAGCTTGTAGTAAGAAACAATAGGCCAAAATAGCCGCCAAATGTGACTAATGCACCCATGTATGGCAGGTTGATTTTCATGGACATACCGGCCGTCAGGGCACTGAAAAGTAGGGTCATTGAAAGCAACATATAGGTGTTTTTAATCACCTTATTTGTTGCCAGAACAGACTCAATTGGCCTGCGGTCAACAATGACTGGATTTTGGTTCATTTGTACTTAATCTCCTTAGTAATAGATGTAACGATATGCTCATAGTATGAGGGTTAACGGCTGATTTTCAAGCCTAAACAGCACAAATTAATGCCATCAAAACCCAGGAAAACGACTAAGAACTATTAGCTCTTTTCGTAATGTATACAATCAGGTATGCTCTCGCGTCTTCTGGAGAGGTGGCAGAGCGGTTGAATGCACTGGTCTTGAAAACCAGCAAGGGTGCGAGCCCTTCGAGGGTTCGAATCCCTCCCTCTCCGCCACTACTTTTTTATAATCATAAGCTTAGGGGTATATCTGACTATACATACCCAAAGACATACCCAAAGTTTTTAACTGCTGAACATATTTTTAGTACTTGTAGTCAATTCCCAATAAATAAATCATTCTGGTTGAAATCCAGAATGCTCCAACCACACCCCCGGGGTACCCCCCATTTTCTGAGAAACACCATGCCATCCTATGTATACTATTTTGCGCACTCAATTTTGTTTTTTTGGGCTTCTGCTTGCAATGACAGTTATTAGTCAGGTCGATATAGATTGCTAGGGCGGGTGTAAGTCACAATTAGATCCTATTGAGACAATTAAGTTGATTGTGATGAACGTCTGCAATCCAGCGAAAGCGGACATTCGATTAAATCCATTGAACAGTCTGCTTCCGACCCAAAGCGGACGTTCAATTCAAAAATAACTCCTTTATCTCCTATACTTATTCCAATTAAGGACGGGGGAGGTCACAGAGACTGAAACTTACAGAAACGGTGAGTTAGTCAAATAGTAAAAATGATTATATTCAAAGTATGAAAAACATTATCTACATAGTTTGTTTATTAATTCTAGTGTCTTGTTCTGAAGATGATCAAGTATCAACCAAAGAAATATCTACTCCTGATAAAGTTCAAACACCTTCTGTAGAAGTTAAAGAAGTGTCTCAATTAGAAGAAAGGGATGGTGTGATGTATGAACCCAGCAAAGAAGAACCATTCACTGGTAGACATGTTATTCACCATGAGAATGGACAGAAGCAAGTAGAAGGAAACTACAAGGAGGGTATGAAAGATGGACACTGGACTTATTGGTATGAGAATGGACAGAAGGAAAGTGAAGGAAACTTCAAGGGGGGTAAGGAAGATGGACTTGTGACTTATTGGTATGAGAATGGACAGAAGGAAAGTGAAGGAAACTTCAAGGAGGGTATGGAAGATGGACTTTGGATTTTGTGGGATGAGAATGGACAGAAGAAAAGTGAAGGAAACTACAAGGATGGTGAGTTAGTAGAATAACTCACATAGAATTTCACGCATATCTGTCAGGGTCTATAAAGGAATATTATTTACACCTGAACGTCCGCTTTCAGTATTAAGCAAACATTGGTGTTGAATGCGCCTAACCTGTCACTTTGAGGCAACATTATTAGAGTTACATTGTATATTGAAAGAAAACAGTCAAACGAAAGCGATGGTAGTAATTATCAACTAGGAAAGAATTTCTTTCAGGTAGGAATATAGGTAGTATGGACGCTTTATTTAGACTTGCTATTTTTAGATTGCCAAGGGGATCGTCAATGGGGTTTTTTAGGGGATTGATATCCGCACCCGTCACGGTATTTGTTGGCCTGATGCTAGCGAGCCAGTTGGCTTATGCCGGCGGTGGCTTTCAGGACATTACAGCACTGGCATATACCGGTACAATCCGACTCGTTGCGAGTGGTTGTAATGATTCTACTGATAATGGTTCTTCTAGTGACACCATCGCATTTGTCTTTAGTGGCAAGAATACTGCAAATTTTACCGTGTTAGCCTCCATCATTGATGCTGGCGGATTTGTATCTAGGTACGTTTCACAAAATGATGGTGTTTTTACCTCTGAAAACACCGTCACTTTTACTGTGAAGGACTTAAGTACAAATGAGACTGTAACAGTTACTTCTATTATAAGAGGCAGTACTATCTTTTTTAATTTCACATCGACAGGCTCACCGGATGGTTGTACTAATATAGGAAGTGGTTCCGCATCATCCGGCTCATCTACTATTACTGTTACTAATGTCGCTGCCAGTAATTTAATCCTGCAGAAGGCTTTATTTAGTGCTCGGGCACAGGGTGCGGCTTCAGGTATCAGCAAACATATTTTTGCTTCTTTGAGCGGGGTGGCACAATCATACCGCACTGGTGCCCGTCCGGCTGTCCGTCCGGCTGTCCGTCCGGCTGTCCGTCCCGGTGCCCGTCCGACTGTCCGTCCTGGTGCCCGTCCCGGCAGCCCTGACCGCCCTGGAGGTCCTGGCGTCAGCCCTGAAGCCAGCCCTATAAGCCCTGACCGCTCTGAGAATATTTTCGTTCGTCCATATGTCACTGATAATCAATTCAAGATTGAAGGGGCCACCGGGCTGAATGCCGGAGATGGCTTCGCAATCCCATACGGGGTATGGGGTAACTATTCCTATACGTATGTCGAGAACGACCTCAGCAGCACTGCCTTTAAGGGCAGCAACCAGAACTTCCTCGGTGGCATTGATTTTGGTTTCTGGGAAAATACTGTTCTGGGCGTTGCCCTTGGCTTCGGTATTGGTGATATCGATACCGCCTTCAATGAGGGCAACCAGGCTACGGCCAGCTATACTATCGC
>Ga0066376_10004116_pt1 | contig 12746 bp, 13 predicted proteins | sample Knorr_S15_td_Bot_FD_77009 | JGI IMG/M metagenome (GOLD analysis project Ga0066376, IMG submission 77009) | Marine microbial communities from Southern Atlantic Ocean transect - Knorr_S15_td_Bottom_ad_5009_LV_A | ecosystem: Environmental > Aquatic > Marine > Oceanic | place: Southern Atlantic... | reverse complement strand
CCATTTTGCATGCGGTTAAAATCAATCTCTGAGATGATCCAATTTGAATAAAAATGTAGGAAATCTCCTGGCTTGGCATTCAATAATGCTGCCTTAGCATCCTGTATGATATTGTTTTCTTCTTCAAGGACTTCATTTAGGGCTGCTATAAACGCTGCCGCTGCACCTCGGTTTTGGTGATTTATTTCATCTTGGTCAATATAATTATTAGCAACAGAGGTATAATGTTTTTTAAGTAAAACCTGCATTTCACTGGAACCCCTGGATAAGCCTTCTGTTTTTTGCTTGAATGTTTCATCAGTTGTTATAGAGTAATGAAAAAATTGGAACCATTCTTCTCTCTGTGCAGGAGTCAAGCGATAATAGTGGGCATCCAAATTATCAGCAAAACGTACGGTAAACAAGATAGGCTCGAGTTCGACTGATGCTTCCACATATTTTCGCTGAATAATTTCATTTTTTTGTAAATAAACTGTGTTTATAGGTAATACTTCAATACGCGGATGATTAAAATGATTGGGATGATCAGCATTATGAAAGCGAATCGATGAAGTCAGGTCGTTCAAGTATTGTTCTTTATGTTCCCCTAAAAAATCGAAGAGGGTATTGCTCTTTTCTTTCTCTAATATTTCAGCGACCATCCGAGCCCCAATTTCCGCATGGAGAAACTTTGGCAAAGTCGGGTGATCAGCAAGGTCAGGATATCCAATATCGTGCAATAATACTGCTAGTAAGATCAATGTTTTCACTTGTTCAACTGGAATGGTTCCGTATTTATTTGCCGCATACTGACTTATTTCTGGCATTACCTCCAGAATGCGCATGGCAATAGCTACTGTTCGAATATTATGATCAGCACCATGGGATACATACCAAGGGATATTGTCAATATGCTGAGTAGCGAGACGAGCTAACAGTTCTTTAACGAATACAGTCTTAGTTTCATTTTTACCAGGTAATTCTGCAAATAAGGAAAGAAATTCATTAAACACCCGCCACGTTCCATCAGCAGCAATTTCGCCCAAGGCAGGTGGAATGGGAATATCTGAAAAATCCTCTGTAGAAACATAATATCGTACAACCTCATGCTGTCCATAGACGGATTGACAAAGCAGCAGTGTTAGTAATGCACTGCATGTATAAACTATAAATCTATATAACATCTTTACATCCTTTCTGGAGAAGAAATACCCAATACCTTTAGACCATTAGCCAGTACAATTTTAGTTGCTGTTATTAAGGCAATGCGTGCTGCAAAAAGATCATTATCATTAGTAATGACTCTGCAGTCAACGTAAAAACGATGAAAGCGCGCAGCAAGATCCTGTAAATAGTTTGCAATATCTTGAGGCTCAAGTTGATTTTGTGCTGTAGCCATGACTTCTGGAAATTGCTCCATGGTTTTTAATAATTCAATTTCAGCAAGATGCGTAAGCAGAGACGGATCATAGTCAGCCATAAAATCTTTTTCTAATCCTTCTCCACGCTTGATAATGTTACAAATTCGTGCGTGGGCGTATTGTAAATAAAATACAGGATTTTTTTCTGATTGGTCTGCAGCCAGATCAAGGTCAAAGTTCAAATGGGAATTCATACTGCGCATAATAAAGAAATATCTAACAACATCACCACCAACATTATTAACCAATTCTTTCAACGTGACGAAATCAGCCTTCCGTGTAGACATCTTAACTTTTTGTCCGTTTTTCAGCAATGTAACAAATTGGTGGATCAGTACATTGAAATGATCGGTTTTATAGCCCAATGCTTTAACTGCAGCAACTACGTCTGGATACGTATCAACATGATCAGAACCAAGTATATCAATGATAAGGTCAAAATCACGTTCAACTTTATTAATATGATAAGCTATATCAGGAAGACGATAAGTAGGTTCTCCGGAACTCTTAATCAAAACGCGATCTTGATCCATTCCCAATTCTGTTGTTTTAAACCATGTGGCACCCTCTGCTTCGTAAATAAGGCCTTTGTTCCGTAAATCAGATGTTACTTTTTCAACTGCTCCGGAAGTATAAAAAGTTTTTTCATTGGAAAATTTATTATGATGAATACCGAGGTTTTTTAAAGACTTTTTAATTTCATCAAAAATAGCATCTTCAGCTGATTTACGAAATACACTGTCACCTTTTTCAATATTATTCCCGTGCTCCTCTTGAATTTTTCTGGCAATATCCCTGATATATTCACCCTGATAGCCATCTTCAGGAAATTCACTGGAACCATCCACAATTTCTCTATACCTAGCTTCCACTGAATCACCGAGTATGCGCATCTGGCGGCCAGCATCATTGAAATAGTATTCCCGAGTGACTTTATAGCCATGGTTTTCCAGAATATTGGCTACAGTATCTCCAAGCACAGCATTTCTTCCATGCCCAACAGTCAGTGGACCTGTTGGGTTGGCGCTTACAAATTCTACATTCGCTGTTTTGTTTTTCCCTAATTCTGATTGTCCGTAAGCGTTGCCCGCTTTTATGATTTCACGGATCAAGGATTGATAATAGGTGGGATTAATTTTGAAATTGATAAATCCTGGAGGAGATGGGAAAACATCAGCAATAATTTTTTCATCTTTTTCAAAGTAGCCAATGATTGATTCTGCAATTACCATAGGCGTCTTTTTTGCAGCTTTAGCCATCGCCAATGGCAGGTTTGAAGATAAATCCCCATGTTTTTCATCTTTTGATGAACTAATAACAACGGATCGAGGTGCAAAACCTGCTTTTTGCGCAGCTTCAGTCAGCAGTTTTTGGATATTTTTCTTCAGGTTCATCTTTATATTTTGTTAATGGTGCATCAGTCCAGAGGCTTTCCAGGTTATAATATTCTCTTTCGTGAGTTTTAAAAATATGAACAACAACATCTACATAATCAAGTAAGACCCAATTGAGTTGTTCATATCCTTCAATTCGCCAGGGTTTATGATTTGTGCCTTTGCGGATGCTGTCGGCAATCGCTTTCACTTGCACATCAGTATCCGCAGAACAAAAAACAAAATGATCTGTCATACTTGTAATTCCGCGTACATCAAGTGCAATAACATCTTCAGCTTGTTTTTCAAGTGCAAGATCAGCAATACCCCGGACCAGTGCACTGGCCTCATCTTTGGGCGTTGAAGGGGCGGGTGTCAATGTTATTTTAAGTAATCTACCAGTGGTTTTAACGTGGCAAAATCACTGCCAATGATCACAGTTATATCAACGCTTAATTCCTCGTCCGGGATATGTTTGATGCGCACCTCATCCTGTTCGTTTATCCCAAATGATAGGGCGACTTTTTTCAAACCCTCAAAATTCTCATTTCTCAAAATGAGCATTGTCTGGTCGTAGTTATAATGATCCGCGTTTTCTGATCGTACAACGTCCATTTGTTGTGAGCGTAAATAATCAGAAACTTTTCCAGCTAATCCAGGAACACCACAGCCGTTTAGGATCTCAACTTCAATATCCAGAATCGGCTTCTGCTCATATATTTCAATTGCAAGTTGAGGAGTGTCAGGAAGAGATGGAAACGTGATCTCGATTGGAACACCTGTTTGAATCTGACGGTTTGAAAATGAAAAAATAAAAGCTAACAGCAGTAATGACAGGATGGCGATCGCTGAATTGACCAACATTCCTTTGATATCCCTACGTTTGGCAGGGCGGGATACTTTGGAGCTGAAAAGGAGTTTATTCTTTTTACGGCGTTTTATTCTGGCCAAGTGTTAGTAGCCTATTAAGTGAAGGTGTTGGTTTGGTCTTTGGTAATATGTGGGGTAATTGTTTATTTGAAAACTTAAAAAACTGTTTTCAGATGCTTTATAGTTCAATCCTACTCCATAAAAAACATTCCCTTGATTTTGCATTCCACCCATAGTTGGCTGAACAAGGCTTACTTGCGTATTCAAACTCATTTTTGGAGTTAATGCCAGAGAAAAAGAATTGGTGTATGCTCCTACACCAACAGACATTCCGCCCATATTCATTATGGACATGGAAAAACTGTGGTTCATTTGAAAGTTTTGAGCATCAAGCAGAGAAGGTATGACAGGACCGCCAGTAATTGATTCCCTGATATTTTGATGGGGTGCATCAGTTCTGAATTGACCAAAGGTGGGAGCGACAAGAACCAACAGAGTTGATACTATTATAATTTTGGAAAAAAGTAACTGATTTTTCATGGTGTTAATTTCGCTTTATTTAGGTCTATTTTGCAATCCCGTAATTAAAAATTAGTTCCGACTTTCTATGGTTCCACCACCCAGGCAAATATCATCTTTATAAAACACAGCCGCTTGACCTGGCGTTACAGCGAATTGGGGCTTTTCAAACGTTACATTTGCAGTGCCGTTTGAGATATTGACTGAACAGGGTTGGTCTTTTTGCCGATAGCGAATTTTGGCATTTAATTCATTTGAAGAGGGTGTATAATTAGAAACCCAATGCAGATCTTCAACAATGACTTGTGAGTGAAATAAATCAGGATGGTCATGACCTTGTGCTACAATGAGTTTATTTTTTTTCAGATCTTTATCAACAACGTACCACGGTTCTTCCTTCTCACTATGTCCGCCACCGATACCAAGGCCTTGTCGCTGTCCCAGCGTGTAAAACATTAAGCCATCATGTTTTCCAACAGTTTTTCCATCTATAGTAACCATATTCCCGGGGTCAGATTTAAAGTATTGGTGGAGAAATTCAGTGAAATTCCGTTCACCTATAAAACAAACTCCTGTACTATCTTTGCGATCGTGATTTGGCAACCCTTTTTCTTTTGCCAGATTGCGAACATCTTCTTTTGTCATTTCTCCAATGGGAAATATTGTTTTTCCCAGCTGTTGTTGATTTAACATGAATAAGAAATAGCTCTGATCTTTATTTCCGTCGATTCCTTTTCGCAGTTGGACAGAACCATTGTTGTGATCAAGGCGAGCATAGTGGCCAGTTGCAATACGGCTGGCACCCAGTATCAATGCATAATTTAAAAAAGCTTTAAATTTTATTTCTTTATTGCAAAGTGTATCTGGATTGGGAGTTCTGCCGGAAGCATATTCTTTCAAAAAAAGATCAAAAACCTCTTCTTTGTATTCTTTAGAAAAATTGACTGTTTTTAACTGTAATCCCAGATGATTACAAGCCAGCAATGCATCATTATAATCCTGCTCGGCTGTGCAATATGGGCTGTCTTCCTCCCAGTTCTTCATGAAGATGCATTCCACATCAAAACCTTGATCTTTCAACAGCAAAGCCGAGACAGCGCTGTCGACGCCGCCGCTCATGCCCACAATAATACGCTTGGACATTTCAGGCGGCGGAACGAATCTGTTCCAGAGAAGATTTAAGGGATTGTGTTAAATAATCTACATCTTGTAGCGTGTTGCCAATGCCGAAACTGATGCGTAAGGTGCAAATATTGATATCATCCTCTATACTCATTGCTGATAAAATGCGCGAAGGTTTAATATCGCCCGCAGAACAGGCCGAACCGCTGGAAACAGCAATCCTTCTGCGATCAAGGTGAATCATGAGCAGATCGCTTCTAAAACCTGGAAATGAAATGCTTACGAGTCCTGGAAGCCGTTTTTCGGGATGGCCATTAAAAATTGCATCGGAAAATGAATTGGATATTTGTTTATGAAACGCATTGGTCAATGAGTCTAAATAGAATTGTGTATCAGCTATATTTTTTGTTGCCAATTCAGCAGCTAATCCCAATCCCGCAATCCCGGAAGTATTTTCAGTGCCGGCCCGCAATGAGCGTTCCTGGCTGCCACCTATGATTAATGGTTTGAGCTGAAATCCTTTACGAACAAAAAGTGCACCGACACCTTTAGGCCCATAAAACTTGTGAGCGGAAAAACTCATACAGTCGACTCTCAGTTCTTTCGCATTAATCGAAATTTTTCCAAGCGCCTGAACTGCGTCTGTATGCATTATAATACCATGCTTCTTGGCAATTACTGCAATTTCAGCAACGGGCTGGATGGTCCCCATTTCATTATTGGCCAGCATGATGGATATAAGGCCGGTTTTTTCTGTAATGGCATTTTTAACTTCTTCAGGATTTACCACTCCAGCTTCATCAACTGAAACAGCAGTATAGGTCACCCCAAACTCCTCCAAATTGTCCAATACATTCAAAACAGCAGGGTGCTCAATTACAGATGTAACAACATGTTTTTTCTGCTGATGGGTTATATCCCAGAGCACTAGGTTATTGGCTTCTGTTCCGCCACCGGTAAATATGACCTCATTGGAACTGCAGCCAATGGCTTTGGCCATTTGTCCCCGGGCGGTTTCGATCAATGTTTTGGCTTTTTGCCCGGGAGCATGTATGCTGGAGGGATTACCAAAATGGAGTTCACCCACGTTTACCATGAGTTCTTTTATACGAGGGTGCAGGGGTGTGGTGGCACTATGGTCAAAATAATACATTATTTATTGGATTTTAGCTGGGGAAATTACGAAAAATTGTATACTTATAAATCGTTTCGTATAGCGGCGTATTTGATGGTATTCTGTAAATTTTGGTAAAAAGGTGGTTGACGGTTTTCCAGCAGATCGATAGTTATTTTTTGGTCATAATTATAGCGCACTACATCCCAGTCAAACGAGTCACCTTCAACAGTTAAAAATGCTACGGAACCACGTGTATCTTCATCAAAAGGTAAACCAGTAGCACCCTGGCAAAGAATGGTCAGGTTTTCACTTGTTTCATTCCTGGGTGTATGGACGTGACCATGGATAAAAACAAAGCGAGTAACGTCAGAGTGAGCATTCTGAACATGATTACGCCAATTCAGCGCTTCTTCCATGGTAGGCGGTATATCATCGCGTTGATACCAGGCATGAGTGAATTCAACAAGGGTATTATCCACAACTTCTCGATAGGCTATATGCATAGATTTGGCAAATTCAACACCAGCATCACCCACCTCACCAGCCGTCCATTCTTCATTGGCAACAATGGCCTGGCAAACGGGATCGTCTGGGTTCATTCCTTCTAAAGACGGGCGTTCTTGTTCCCATAGGCGCTCAATAAGGTAACGATCATGATTACCACGGATAAATATGCAGTTTTTAATGGACATGAGGATTTCAAGTGTTTCTTTCGGGGACGGCCCCAGGGCAAAGCAATCGCCCAAGCATACTTTCTGATCAATATCATCGCGCGCATCGATAATTTCCAAGGCAGTCTCTAACGAGGCTACATTCGAGTGAACATCGGTAATGATAGCAAAAGTTTTGGCAGCCATAAGCGGACAATATACTGTGATGTACTTAAAGAATACAAGAAATGAAGGATATTCTTGGCGTCGTAGAGTTAAAGCTGTTAAACTGCTATCTGTAAATGAGTAATTCACACTTACTGATCGCGGGCTCAATTGCCATTGATACCATTGTAACGCACCATGAACGGCGGGAAAATATCCTCGGCGGTTCAGTAACCTATGCTTTAGCAGCTGCTCATTACTATTGCCCTAGCAGCGTTGTAGGTATTATTGGTTCAGATTTTCCACCGGAAGGTCATGATCTCTATCGAAAACTCGCAGTAAACCTGGATGATCTTCAGGAAGCAAAGGGACAAACGTTTCGCTGGGGAGGTCGCTATAATGAAAACTGGAATAAGCGGGATACATTATTCACAGAACTGGGAGTTTTTGCAGATTTTTCACCCACTTTATCAAATATAAATCAAAATGTAAAAACAGCACTTTTAGCCAATATTCATCCTGATCTGCAACAGACAGTTATTGATCAATGTAATGCAGAATTGATTGTATTAGATACGATGAACTTGTGGATCAATACGACTCGACCACAGCTGGACAACGTATTAAAATACGTATCTATACTTCTGGTTAATAAAAGTGAAGCTGAATTATTAACAGGCTATTCAAGCCCAGAAAAAGCAGGACAAAAACTACTACAACATGAGATAGAAAATGTCGTGGTTAAGCTTGGCAGTCATGGCGCACTATTGATTGATAAAGTAAATCAAATTCGTATTGGTGCCTATCCCGTAGAAAATGTTGTTGATCCCACAGGAGCAGGAGATGTTTTTGCCGGTGCTTTTGCGGGTGTGTTGAATTCTCACGGTACTGCCAAGGAAGCTTTAGTGCAGGCATCTGCGCTGGCATCTATTTGTGTGGAAGGGTTTGGCGTAGAAAAAATACTAGAATGTGAAAGAGGTGAAATCGCTAAAAGAGCATCATATCTTGAAGGGACTCTAGACCTTTGAAAAGCTTTGTATACTGGCTATTTTCTGAACCCTATTTTCTACCAATAATTTTATAAGAGGATTTATGTTTCAAAATAAACGTAATAATATATTGTTGTCGCTACTGCTGTGCACCTTGGTTTTTTGGGGCTGCCCCAGCGAGGAATACACATCAGCCAAGTTATATTTACAGCAAAATGATCTTGAAAAAGCTGAAGAATTTCTGGTGAAAGCAATGGCAGTTGAAGTCGATAATCCGGAAATACCATTTCAACTGGGTCACCATATTTACGGTAAAGACGGTCGCTGGACTGAAATGAATGAAGTTTATGACAAAGCACTGGCAATTGATCCTAATCGTAAAATACTTGAAGGATCTACGGTTCAGGAAATGGTTGATATTTCCAGGTTTGGTTATTGGAGCGATGTATACAACAATGCTGTAAAAGTATATAACTCATCAAAAGGCCTAGAGGCACAAGATCGGAAAACTGCTATACGTGATGCGATAAGTGAATTTCGAACCGCCTCAGAAATCAAAGCAGATGAAAGTTTAAATTACACTATGCTGGCCACATCTTATTTTGAATTGGGTGAACCTGATAAATCAGCTGAATTTATTGTAAAAGCTGTTAAAATTGCACCACAAGACTTAAATGCCAATATGACTGCCGGACAAATCTTTTCTCGGAATCACCAACCAGAGAATGCTTTACAATATCTTCAAAAGGCTGTGGAACTGGATCCCGGAAACACTGCAGCAATACGCAATCTAGCACAGACATATTACGATCTCGGCAATATCAATGAATCCATTGCCACATACCAAAAAGCAATCCGTACGACTGTGGATATGAAAACAAAAGCTGACCTGCATTTCAATCTGGGGGTTTTATATAATCAAATTGGTGATTTTGATGAAGCGGAAGATCATTTTATTTCAGCCCTTGATCTTAACCCGGAAGATGTAGAAGCTATTTTGGGAATGGCACAAACGTTTGAGAGTAATGAAAAATGGCGGAAAGCTGAAAAGTTTTACAAAGAGCTCATTTATCTGCAGCCGGAGAATGCTGCTTATTATCGTGGTATAGCACGAGCCCTGATTCAGCAAGGTAAACAGGCTGAAGCACAACGGTATTTTGATAAATCCAAGAAATACGACTAATAATACGGTTTAATATATCCGATTGAATCCCTCGTGAAATCGGGGGATTTTTCATCCCAGCTTTTGCCGCTTATTGAGATAACCGTTTAAAGCTATATCTAAACTTTGATCTGTAAAAAGCGGAACGTAATCGATCAACTGTTCACGACATTGTTTTTTATAATCATTTTGTAAATGCTGGATTCGTTTTTTATAGCTACTTTTGATCTGCCATGGTTCCGTGGTTAGGAATGAGCCACTTTCCATATCCTTAAACCGCGTTCGGGTATTGAATTCGAAATCCAGTTCTTTACGATCCAAAATATGAAAGAGGATAACTTCCTGCTTATTATGCCTGAAATGTTTTAATCCGCTTAATACTGTTTCCTGATCATCCATAAGATCGGAAATAAGAATGACCAATCCACGCTTTTTGATGCGTTCAGCCATTTCATGCAGAACAAGACCGATTTCAGTATCAGATCCAAGTGTTGGTTTTTCCAGGTTTTTAAGGATTGTATTCAAGTAACTTGGTGTAGAACGAGGAGGAATAAATTTTTGTATCTTTTCATCAAATAATACGAGACCAATTCCATCCCGCTGATTCAGCATTAGATAGGTGAGGGCTGCTGATAAATAAGATGCATAATCCAATTTTGTAACTGTTCCACTTGTATACTTCATAGAGCGACTGGTATCGAGCAATATATATGCTTTGAGGTTGGTTTCTTCTTCGTACTGTTTTACATAATAACGGTCTGTTTTACCGTAAAGTTTCCAGTCTACATGGCGTATTTCATCACCGGGACCATAGGCACGGTGTTCGGCAAACTCGACACTAAAACCATGATAGGGACTTTTATGTTGGCCAATAATATATCCTTCAACGACCAGACGCGCACGAAGAGCCATATTGTCCAGTTTTGCGACGATTTCCGGTTGCAGGTATTTTTTCTTATCTATAGCCAATATTATTCTATAATCAATTTGTTAACAATCTCATCCACATTGATACCATCAGCTTCTGCATTAAAATTGGTTATCAATCGATGGCGTAAAACGGGAAGAGCAAGTGCATTGACATCTGCAATATCTGGCGTTGGACGGCCATCTAGAATAGCGCGCCCCTTGGCTCCTAGTATCAGGTATTGTGAAGCTCGTGGTCCTGCGCCCCATTCAATCCACTCATTCACAAAATCAGGCGATCCATCTGAATTAGGACGAGTCTTTCCAACAAAGTCCACAGCATATTCAACAACATTTTCCGCAACAGGCACACGACGCACTAACTCCTGGTATGATAAAAGTTGAGCTTTGGAAATAATAGGTTTTAGAGCAGTTTCACTACCACTTGTTGTTGTTTGCACAATGGACACTTCTTCATCCCGGCTGGGATAGTCGATCTTAATGTTGAACATAAACCGATCCAGCTGTGCTTCGGGCAAGGGATAGGTTCCTTCCTGTTCTATGGGGTTTTGCGTAGCCAAGACAAAAAATGGTTCATCCAATACATAAGTTTGACCACCGGCAGTTACATTGTGCTCCTGCATAGCCTGCAAGAGTGCAGATTGTGTTTTTGGTGGAGTACGATTAATCTCATCTGCCAGGATTATATTCCCAAATACAGGCCCCTGAAAAAATCTGAAATGACGTTTTCCTGTTGTATGATCTTCTTCAATCATTTCCGTTCCGGTTATATCACTTGGCATCAGATCTGGAGTGAATTGGATTCTACTGAACTTGAGATCGAGCAATTCAGCCATAGATTTGATCAATAGTGTTTTAGCCAATCCCGGCACACCCACTAACAGAGTATGTCCTTTACAAATAAGCGCTATAAGAAAATGATCAAGGATGTTTTGCTGACCGATAATAACCTTGCCAATCTCATCCATGAAATTCTGGCGGAATTGTACTAATTGCTGTACGAGTTGTGCATCATTATGTGTCGACATATTTTCGTCCTGAATATTTAATTAATTAATGGGTTCGAACTTAATGGTCACCTCAAATTGAATCAATCTTAATGTCTTGCGCTCCCCTTGCAGATAATCGAAATTCTGCCCCTGTGCAGAACTCCTCTGAATCGAACCTTGCCCTAGTCGGCCTGAACACAGCCGAATTGGAAAACATTTTCTCTGTGTTGGAAGAACCTTCATTTCGGGGTCAGCAATTGTTCGGGTGGCTCTATCGCAGTCGAGTGAATTCATTTGCTGATATGATCAATTTGCCAACGATTTTACGTAATATGCTTGAAGAAAAATATATCATTCATCCCCTTAATATGGTTCATGTTACCGGTTCATTATCAGAATCCACCCGCAAGTACCTTTTTGAATTGCAGTCGGGCGAAAAAATAGAATCAGTCCTTATGAAAGCAGGCAATCGTACAACATTATGCATTTCATCTCAAGTGGGTTGTGCAGTGAATTGTGATTTCTGTGCAACCGCGTCCATGGGTTTTCAGAAAAATCTGTCTGTGGGAGAAATAGTAGACCAGTATTTACAAGTCAGTTCACACACAAAATCATCTATTACAAATGTAGTTTTTATGGGCATGGGCGAACCTTTTCTGAATTATGAAAGAGTAATTGCAGCGTCTGATTTGATGAATCATAAAAATGGAATTAAACTCGGAGCATGGCGTATCACAATATCAACCGTGGGGATTGTACCAAAAATCATTCGTTATACAGATGAAAAACATCGTTATAAACTGGCCATAAGCTTGAATGGATCTTCTCAAGAGAGTCGACTGAAGACCATGCCCATCGCAAAGAAATATCCATTAGATGATTTGTTAACTGCCATTGATTATTTTTCATCTCGGTCGAGACACCCAGTAACGTTGGAATATGTATTAATGGCAGGCGTTACCGACGCAATGAATGATGCTGAAAAATTAATTGAAATTCTGGCCGGAAGACGTTGTAAGCTGAATGTAATTCCCTATAACGAAATCGGTGGAAAATATAAACGGCCTCCAGATCACATTATCGAATCCTTCATAGATATGTTGAGTAAAGCATCTTTTCCGGTCACTGTACGCTGGAGTAAAGGAACTGATATTGCGGCAGGATGCGGTCAATTGGCTGTTATGGAAGAAACTACCGTCTGATGGTTCATTTTTCTGAAATGGCCAAATTCCTAGCGATTGCCTGTCTTACAAACTATGCTGCAGGCGCAACTAAACATCCGTTGACTCATGAAAAAGTCACTGAAACAGTACAAAAAAGCAGCGCAACATTTTCTAAATTACTGGAAATAATTATATCCAAAATCGGAGAAAAATTATGAGTGTAAAAATTCGTAAAGATATAGAACAGATTGCAGATGAAATCATTGCCACCCGCCGTGATATTCACAAACATCCTGAATT
>Ga0066376_10004115_pt1 | contig 12747 bp, 13 predicted proteins | sample Knorr_S15_td_Bot_FD_77009 | JGI IMG/M metagenome (GOLD analysis project Ga0066376, IMG submission 77009) | Marine microbial communities from Southern Atlantic Ocean transect - Knorr_S15_td_Bottom_ad_5009_LV_A | ecosystem: Environmental > Aquatic > Marine > Oceanic | place: Southern Atlantic... | reverse complement strand
TCCCCGCGGCCTGTAGGCGGGCAATGTCACACCGCTCTTCAATGATGATCTGCGTATATCGGTTTCCCATGACAACACCTTAACTTGGTGTTGCACTTCGTTTGTGAACTTAGGGAATCCACTGCGCCACCAAACGCGACGTAGGGACGGGATTTCTCCCGCCCCTATTTTCATTGTTCGAAAACCCCTTCCGCCTGGCCGCTCCCTAGAACAGCGCTATCGGGCTCACCGGGGACCCGGTCACGTTGCGGAGGCGTAGTGGGGCTAAGGTCAGCATGAACTCGTAGCGGTTGCGTTGGGCGCAGGCCGCGGCGAGTTCTTCCAGGTTTGCGTTGTCGATCAACCACAGTCCCAAGGTGACCAGGCACATGGTATGGAGCGGAGAGCCTATGGTGCTGTAATGGGACGGCCGGAAGTCGTTGGAGGTGTCGGTACCCAGCATGGCTATGCCCCGCTCTTTGAATAATGGCGTGCAGGCCACCTGACAGGCGGTCATCGGCTCCAAGGCCTTGGCGGGAGGATTGTCCAACCGCATCTTGTAGTTGCCGGTGCGGACCAGGAGGATATCTCCCTCTTCAAGCTTGACGCCCTGGGCCTCTTCGGCCTCCAGCAGATCCACCGGCATCACCGGCTCGTTTGGGTCCAGGTAATCGACGCCACGTAGTTTTGGCAGGTCCAGAAGCACGCCCCGGGTGACGATGCCCGAGTATGCCGCCTCTATCGAATGGGTTTGGGCGCCCTCGCGGGAGGTGATCATCTGGGCCGGTTTTCCGTTGTACAGATGCCCCTGCCAGGAGTAATGGGACATGGCGTCGATGTGGGTGATGCTCTGGCCGTGGAACACCATGCCGATGAACTCGGCGGCCCCCCGGCGGTTGTACTGCCGCTCGGTGGAATCTTCGTTTCGGCCCTCGCCGCTGTCCACCATGAACCGCTGCACCTGAAACGTGACGTCGGCGGTCATGTCGGTGCTGATGGGGCGGGCGCAGCTCACCGGGATACCGTCTTGCACCAAAGCCGCCGCCTGCTGACGTTTGGCCGGCGTGATCAGGTTCAGGCAGCCGAGTTGGTCGTCGTCGCCCCAGCGGCCCCAGTTGCTGAGTGACTCCATCCAGCCCAGAACCTGGGCTTCGTCTGGTAGCTGCCGGGAAGTTGCTTGCGCCATGGGTCCGCCTCCTGCCTGTTTCTAAAGTCGTAGGGTTCTGCTGACGTAGGTGCGCGGCATGCCGTGCCTCTACGTATTTGCTGGGCCCGTTAGCTGCGCGCCGATGAAACTGGGTGAGCCGTTCAGAAAATCCTTGACGCCCACGGCCCGTTTCCCTTCGAGTTGGACGGTCTTGAGTCCCAGAAAACCTTTACCCGTTGCCACGGCCGCCGGTAAGTCGGGATGATCGGTCGCGACCACCGTTCCCGGCTCGAATTCGGCGGAATCGGAGGCTACATACGAGACGGAGACAAGTTTCAGTCCGCTGCCTTCCCAGTTTGTGAAAAGGCCCGGCCACGGGGTGAACGCCCTGGCCCTCCGTTCCAGTTCGTCGGCGGTCAACGACCAGTCGGCCAGTCCGTCTGCCCGTACGAGCTTCCGGGTGACCGAGGCCAACGCTTCGTCCTGGGGCTCTGATCGCAGTTCCCCGGACTGCCATTGGGGAAGGCTTTCTTCAAGTAGCTTCCCGCCCAGTTCGAAGAGGGCCGTCGTCAGTTCGTCTGTCGTCTCGTTGCCCTTCAGAAAAAACTCGTGCTGGGAGATCAGGGGGCCGGTGTCCATCCCTTCGTCCAGCAACATGATGGTCACTCCCGTAACTTGGTCACCATTAAGAATGGTTGTGGCGACCGGTGACGGACCCCGGTGACGGGGCAGCAGCGAAGGGTGGATGTTCAGGCAACCCAGTGGCGCAACGTCGAGGACCGGTTTGGGCAACAGCTTGCCGTAGGCGGCGACGATTATCGCGTCCGGCTGGAGAGCCGCCAGTTCGGCCCGGACTTCAGCGGAACGAAAATTGGCCGGCTGTTTAACCTCGAGGCCGTGTTCAACCGCATAATCTTTCACCGGCGAGGATTGGGCCTTCCTGCCCCGGCCAGCGGGCCGGTCCGGTGGTGTGTAGACCGCGGCCACCTCGCTCCAGTCCAGACCGGTAAGACCGGCGAGCACAGGGACAGCGAATGTGGGGGTGCCCATGAAGACAAGACGCATGAATCAGTAAACCTTGAGGTCGATTAGGGAGGCCGTATTCAGCGCCAGGATAGGGGTTTAGCTGACATAAATCGTCGGCAGTTACGGATAATTGTCTTGACACTGAAAAATAGGTTTTGCTAAAATACCTTAACCGCTTGGCGGGAATAAAAGAAGGAGGTGAAGTTTATGGATGAATATTTAACACGTAGGGGCGATGGTAGGCATCAGTCTGGACACGACGAGGTGATCATTTCGTAGCGATTAGCTCGAAATAGAGAACCCCGTACGTCGGGCCCAGGCCAATGTCTACCATCGCCCCTCGACCCCGGATTGTACCTAGAAAGGGCGAACAAGCAACCCAGAGTTGGCCGGGCCCGATTTTTTTGCCCGGCGATTCCGCCGGTTTTTTGATTTCTGGAATACCTCGATAATTAACCAGTGCGCAGTCGTGTAACGGCGGCCCCACCCCACGAAAAACAGGTGTTGCCTGTTTGACAATGAATTTCCCTCGCCGTAAAATCGCCAGGCATGGGAGCCGCAATGACGGCCCCAGGAGAATAGAACTTAGATGATTCGGATTCGGCTTGCTAGGGTCGGCAAGAAAGGCCACCCTTCCTACAGGATAGTGGTTGCGGACATCACCGCTCCCAGAGACGGCGCCTATTTAGAGTGGATCGGCAATTACGATCCCATGGCAGACCCGCCCGCGGTGACTTTGAAGACGGAGCGCGCCGCTCACTGGCTCAGCCATGGCGCGATTCCCTCCGACGCCGTTGCCAGGATAATGGCCCAGAACGGCCTGATGGAGCGCACCCTCAACCAGAGCACCGCCACCAAGAAAAACGGCGAAGAAGAGAGCGCCCCCGCACCCGCACCCGCACCCGCACCCGCCCCGGCCGCAGCCGCAGCCCCCGCCGCGGTTGCCGAAGCTCCGGTAGACGAGGCCCCGGCGGAAGAAGCTGCTCCGGAAGAGGAAGCTCCCACCGAAGAACCCGCGGCTGAGGAAGAAGCTCCCGCTGAAGCCCCCGCAGAAGAACCCGCGGCAGAAGAAGCTTCAGAAGAGGCCGCCGAATAACATCTTTTAAAAGCACCCTCCTGTCCTTAAACACCCTATGAAAGAACTTATTGAGTACATCGCCCGGTCCTTGGCCAGCGACCCCGACGCAGTGGTTGTCACCGAATCCATGGAAGAAGGCCGCACCGTCTTTCGGCTGCAAGTAGCTGATGAGGACAAAGGCAAGGTCATCGGCCGGCAGGGCCGCGTCGCCCAGGCCATGCGCGTTCTCCTGCGCGTGGCGGCAGTGAAAGACGGCACCCAAGCCGTCTTGGAAATCGTATAACTTCCTCGCACCCTATGCCCGGCCTCATGACGCCTTTGGAACTCAGCCATGTCTGATTCCTCCGCAACTCCTCCCTCTGATTCATCGCCCGGCCCCCTTGGCCAAGAACTTGTCGCCGTGGCTCGAATCATCGGGGCCCACGGACGCGAGGGCGAGATTCGGGTGAAGGTGACCAGCGACGTTCCAGGCCGCTTCGATGAAGGCCAAACACTGCTCATGTCCCAGGACGGAGTCTCAGCCGACGGCCGGACCTGCCGGATAGCCAAAAGCCGTTCCACTGGGTCCAAGGGCAACGACGTATTGATCATCTCGCTTAGGGGCTTCCGCGACCGGGACCAGGCCTTGAAGCTATCCGGGTTTTGGCTCTGCGTAGCCCAATCAGATGTCCCCGTGCCTGAAGAAGGCGAGTATTTCCACTACCAACTTATCGGCCTCAAGGTCCGCACTGTGGACGGAGAGGACCTGGGTGAACTGGCTGAGATTCTCGAAACCGGAAGCAACGACGTATATGTAGTCGCGGGAGACGGCCCAGATGTATTGGTGCCCGCCGTGAGCCGCGTTGTCCGGGAGATAGACATCGACGCCGGACTGATGGTAGTGGATTTGCCTGAAGGTCTGCGCTGAAAACGCTTTGACCCTTACTCGGGCCTAGTGCTAGAATCGAGACTGAAATGGCTCTGGTCAAATTCCCCTGTTAACAATCACTTGCGGAGTCTGAAGGCCGCCACAACGGCCCAGCTTCCAGGAGGTAAGCACAATGTCCGGTCATTCTAAATGGTCAACGATCAAGCATCAGAAAGGCGCCGCCGATGCCAAGCGTGGCGTCTTGTTCACCAAGATCAGCCGTGAACTAGCCGTCGCCGTCAAGGCCGGTGGGTCCGACCCTGATATGAACTTCCACCTCCGTCTGGTATTGGACAAGGCCAAGGCCGCCAACATGCCACAAGACAGCATCAACAGGGGCGTGAAGCGCGGCAGCGGCGAGGGCGCCGAAGGCGAGATTCTGGAAGAGATCACCTACGAGGGCTACGGCCCCGGCGGCGGGGCCATCCTCCTCCAATGTCTAACGACCAACCGGAACCGCACCGCCTCCGACGTCCGCTCGGCCTTTAGCCGGGGCGGCGGCAACCTTGGTGAGAACGGCTGTGTCGCCTGGAACTTCGACCTTCTGGGCGTGATTGGCCTCGAGATGAAGGACGAAGAGCGGGGCGAAGAGCTGAGCATGATGGCCATCGACGCCGGCGCCGATGACGTGAAGCTGGAAGACGAATATCTGGAGATAATCACAGCGGTCGACCAATTGCAGACCGTTCAGAAGGCGCTGGAGGGCGAGGGCGTCCCACCGGACGCAGCCCAGCTATCCATGGTCCCCAAGACGACCATCGCCTTGGACGACAAACAAGCAGAACAAACCCTGCGGCTTCTGGACACCCTTGAAGACCTGGACGACGTTCAGAAAGCCTACACCAACGCAGACTTCACCGCAGAGGTCTTGGAGCGCTACCAGTCAGAAGCCTAGCAACTGGTGGTGCGACAAGCTCACCATGAGCGGGTGAAGTGTCTTGTCTGCTCATCCTGAGCCTGTCGAAGGACCCGGCTCTAGGTTAGCGAGTTTCTTAGATAGCCCCAAAATTTTGAATAGAAGACGGGCGGTGTGATGGGAATATTGGGGATAGACCCCGGCACTTTGAAGATGGGCTACGGAGTGATCTCCGAAGGCCCCAACCCGCATGCCGACGACTACGGCGTGATCTCCCTCCCGCGCAAGATGCCCCTGGAACAGCGCCTCTACCAACTCCACACCCACATCCTGAACCTCATCGCAATCTTCCAACCCACCGCCGTGGCAGTCGAACAACCCTTTGTGGGCAAGGGAGAAAGGGCTTTTCCCGGCTCGGCCTTGGCCATCGGTCAAGCCCAAGCCGCGGTATTCATCGGCGCCGCCAGCCAGGGCATCCCCATCTATAAGTACGCCCCGGCCCAGGTGAAAAGCGCCGTGGCCGACTATGGCGCCGCCTCCAAAGAACAGATGCGCCAGATCGTGGCCGCGACCCTGGGACTCAAAGAGATACCGGACTCGGACGCCGCGGACGCGCTTGCCGTGGGCCTATGCCACTTGATCCAGGAGCAGTCAGGCGTGGCCCTAGACCGGATCATCACTCCGGGACAGGAACGCTGATCCTTCAGTAGGCACAACCAAGCTAACGTAGGTGTGTAAATGCAGGTGTGTAGATGATCGTAGGTGTGCACGGGACGTTGGAGACCACCGGACCCGACTGGGTCCATGTCAGAGTCGGCGGAGTGACGCTGCAGGTATCCGTTCCGGCGAACACGGTTTCCGGTCTAGGGGCTCTAGGGTCGCAGGTTACTTTGCATACCCATCTACGGATCCGCGACGATGAGCCGGTCCTCTTCGGCTTTACCGACGCTGCCGCCCTTGGCCTGTTCAGTATGCTCACTGGGGTGTCAGGGGTTGGCCCGAGAACAGCCTTGGCGTTGCTCTCCAGTCTCGACCCAGCCCGGCTGCAGACGGCCATCGTGACTGGGGATACGGCGGCTCTGTCGTCGGCCCAAGGCGTGGGCAACCGCACCGCCAGCCGGATAATCCTGGACCTCAAGGGCAAACTGGAGGACGCTGCATTCGCCGAAGTAGGGTTCTCCGGCGACGCCGATAGCCAGGTCATCGCCGCGCTGACCGCCCTGGGCTACTCCCTCGCCGAGGCCAGAGCCGCCGCCGCCGTCCCGGCAGTTGCCGCCGAGACCGAGGTGGACGACCGAATACGCGTCGCCCTGCAACAGTTCGCCACCAGGGGCTAACAGCTTGTTGAAACGCGGGACGTGCGGCAACCCGAATCACCTTATATAATATCCGGGCGATGAATTCGCGAGGGACCCTTTAGACGATGGAAACCTACGCCCGCGGCAAAAGATGGGCCGACGCCGGCAAAGACGTCAAGGAAATCTGGAACACAGGCATCCAACCCGTGGACAAGAAGTTCGAGTTGGTTGCCGATTTCCAGATGACCGGTGACCAACCGGCTGCCGTGGCACGCCTGGTGGAAGGTGTGAACAATGGCGCCACCAAGCAGACCATGCTGGGCGTCACCGGCAGCGGCAAGACCTTCACCATGGCCAACATCGTCCAGCAGGTGCAGCGTCCGACCCTGGTCATGGCCCACAACAAGACCCTGGCCGCCCAGTTGGCCTCCGAGTTCAAAGAGTTCTTCCCCCACAACGCCGTGGAGTACTTCGTCTCCTACTACGATTATTACCAGCCGGAAGCCTACGTCCCCCAGTCGGACACCTACATCGAGAAAGACTCCAGCGTTAACGAGGAGCTGGACAAACTCCGGCTGTCATCGACCACCTCCCTGCTCACAAGACGGGACGTTTTGATCGTAGCCTCGGTGTCCTGCATCTACGGCCTAGGCGACCCCAACGACTATTTCAACCTGGTAGCCCAGGTGAAAGTCGGCGAGACCCGCAACCGCAGCCAGTTGGTCCGCCAATTGGTGGACATGCAATACGAGCGCAACGACATGGACCTGGCCAGGGCCAAGTTCCGCATCCGCGGCGACACCCTGGAGCTGGTGCCCGCTTACGAAGAAGCCGCCGTCCGCATCCAGTTCTTCGGCGACGACGTGGAGCGCATCGTCCAGGTTGATCCCCTGACGGGCGAGGTGCTGGCCGATATGGCCGAGGTGTCCATCTACCCGGCCAACCACTTCGTCACCTCGAAGGAGAAGATGGAACTGGCCGTGGTCGGCATCCGGGAAGAACTTGAGTGGCGCCTAAAAGAACTGAAAGACGCCGGCAAGATACTGGAGGCCGCCCGCCTGGAAAGCCGGACCCATTACGATTTGGAGATGCTCCAGGAAACCGGGTTCTGCTCGGGCGTGGAGAACTACGCCCGCCACCTGTCCCAACGTCCCCCCGGGAGCGCCCCGTGGACGCTGCTGGACTACTTCCCCGACGACTACCTGATGTTCGTCGATGAGTCCCACATGACTTTGCCCCAAGTCCGGGGCATGTACCGGGGCGATATGTCCCGCAAGACCACCCTGGTGGACTTCGGGTTCCGTCTGCCGTCGGCGCTGGACAACCGGCCCCTGAACTTCGACGAGTATGAAAAGCACATAAATCAGGTGGTCTACGTCTCGGCCACGCCCGGACCATACGAACTGCAGAACAGCAGGTCGGTGGTCCAGCAAGTCATCCGCCCCACTGGGCTGCTTGACCCGACGGTGGAGGTCAAACCCACCGAAGGTCAGATCGACGACCTGTTGCAGCAGATCAGGGAACGGATCGAACGCGCCGAACGGATACTGGTCACCACCCTCACCAAACGGATGGCTGAGGAACTGGCCGATTATCTGTCGGAGATGGGCATCCGGAACACCTATCTGCACTCGGACATCCAGACCCTGGACCGCATCGAAATATTGCGCGACCTGCGCTTGGGCGTTTACGACGTTATCGTGGGCATCAACCTGCTCCGTGAAGGACTGGACCTGCCTGAGGTCAGCTTGGTGGCCATCTTGGACGCCGACAAAGAGGGCTACCTGCGCTCTGAGACCTCCATGGTCCAGACCATCGGCCGGGCCGCCCGGCACTCCAACGGCCACGTCATCATGTACGCCGACCGGGTGACCGACTCCATGCGGAAGGCCATCGACGAGACTAACCGCCGCCGGACCATTCAGGCCGCACACAACAAGCAGCACGGCATCGAGCCCCAGAGCATCCAGAAAGAGGTCCACGACATCACCGAGGGCATCAAGGCCATCGCCGAGAGCCGGAACCGTTACAACGTGGTCCGCAAAGAGATGTCCCGCACCGACATGTTCAAGGTGGTCAAGGACCTGGAAGTCCAGATGAAAGAGTCGGCCAAGAGCCTGCAGTTCGAGAAAGCCGCCCAATTCCGCGACGAGATCTTCGAGCTACGCCGCCTCCTAGCCCTGGAAGAAAAAACCATCGGCCCCGGCGACCTCATGCCCGAAGATGCGCAGGCCGCGCTGGAAGAAGAGCTGGCTTAAACGGCTTTCCGGCCACATTCGCATAACTGAAGTGGCAGATTAGGCAGCGGTCAACACCGTTCGTGGTGAGCCCGTCGAACCACCTCTCCACAGGAGACCGTTCCATTCGGCAGACATGGCTTATGCGCGCCCTTCGACGGAGCTCAGGACGAACGGATATCGCCGTTTTACGACGCCTACCTGGTTATCCCATAAAACTGTCATTTCGAGGCGTAAGCTGAGGAATCTCTTTGCCGTGGACAAACACGCTTCTCCCAAGCAATGAGACCCGTTCGCTAGCGCTCAGGGTGACAATGCGTGGTCGGCTAGTTCACCCACTCATCTGTCATTCCGAGGCGTCAGCGGAGGAATCTCGTTGCCGTGCATAAACACGTTTTTCGAAAGCAAAAAGACCCCTCGTTATCACTCGGGGTGACATAACCGTGAAATGTCTACTCCGTAATGTCCCACCCCAAGAAGTTACAAATCGCCTTGCCCATGATGAGCTCTTTGTCGGCCTCGGAGAGCCAGGGCAGCTCCTCGGTGAACATGGTCACGCACTGCTTCCAGGAACAGGGCATGCGGGTGATGTCGGTGCCCCAGAACATGCGCTCCGGACCGAAGGCGTCGTAGATCTGGTGCAGGTAGTCGTGGATGCTACTGAACGGATAAGCGCCGCTGGAGTAGCTGGGTGCGCCGGTGGCCTTGATCGCAACGTTGGGGTACTTGGCTAGAGCCAGCATCTCGGGCAGGGTTGCGAAACACTCGGCGTCGGTGGTGCCGCCGACCCGTCCCAGGTGGTCGACGATCAACTTCAAGTTGGGGTGCTTCTCGGCGATGGGCGCGACCATCGACATGTAATTGGAGGCCATCAGGGCGATCGGTATGCCCAGACGTTCCGCCTCCGGCCAGATCCATTCCATGGTGCCATCGGTCGGCCAGGTCGCCTGGTGGGGCTGGGTGAAGCTGAACCGGAATCCCAGCATGCCGGGTTGGGCCAGCCAGCCGGCAACCAGTGACTTGCTTTCGGGCTTGTCCAAAGGAATCTTGCCCAGGATGGATAACCGGTTGGAGTGCGCTTTCGCCGCGTCCAAGGCCAGCCCATCGGAACCCGGGTCCCAACTGGGCGGGTGGATGATGGCTGCGTTGATGCCGCCCTCGTCCATCTCCTTGAGCAGGTCGTCGGCCTTGAAATCGGGTATCTGCCGGTGGCCGGGGTTGCCGGGAACATGGTCTGCCCAAAGGTGCACCTGGGCGTCTACGATCAGCATTTATGTCTCCTGATATTAAGTCTGTTTCGCGATTGATAGTGTCCCAGCAACACTGTCATTCCGAGGCGTCAGCCGAGGAATCTCGTTGCCAGCCACAAACCCGGTTCTCGAGAGCAATGAGACCCCTCGCTAGCGTTCGGGGTGACAGTGCTCAGCGAAGGTTAGGCGGAGCCAGCGTCGGCTACCACCCGGTGCAGCCGGGCCAGCAGAGCTCCATTCTCTTCGGCCGAGAAATTGTCCACCGTGGGCACGGCGTCTCCGGTGGTGCCGTCCACCACCCCCAACTCGATCATCCCGTGGAGCATGGCGGTCTCGGACTCCACCGAGGGCAGCAGGTTCTTGCCGGAGATGCGGGACAGGGCGGCCACCAGACCGTACCCGCCCCAGTTGGAAACGCTGGCGATGATCAGCCGGTCGACCTGGTTCACGGCGGGATAGTCGGGCAAGGAGTCCACTGTGGGTATGACCTCGGCCAGGTTGCCCATGCCGATCTCGTTGCCGCCGTCGCCGATTCCCACCGATGGGACATCCGAGTCGAACAGGTAGTCCAGGCGGGCGGTGTTGGGCGAGATGTCGACGTACCGCATGTTCAGGTAGGTGTCGTCCTTGGTGCGGCCGCAGCGCTCGATGGAGATCAAAAGCGAGGGTTTGACCTGCTCAAGAATGTCCTTGGCGTGTTGCTTGCTGGCGTCGATGCCGTCAATGGGGAAGTCGATCACATCGGAGCCATTGGCGTAGCGGCGCAGCACCGGGGTGGTGTACTCATCACTGACGTAGGTGACCGTCCGGCCCAGCCCCTTCAACGCCTCTCCGATGGCGATTGCGCCTGGCGGGCCGTCGGTCTCCGGCTTGCCGGCCATCACCACATAAAAGCCAGTGACGATGATAACGCCGCCCGGATTATCCATGATGAACTGGGCAGCCTGGGAGCAGTAGTCGTCGGGCAGATAAGCCCGCAATGCCAGCATCCCACGCTTATCCTGATCCAAGATAATATCTTCGATAGTCTCGTCCACAACTAACCCCTAAAAGCTGACTGCTGAGAGCTTATAGCTGACAGCTAAAGAACCGCATAATCGGCGTCGCGCCCATCGGTGATGAACATCCGGCCGGGGGCGTGGGTAATCATCAGTGGCGGTTTGCAGTTGAGGGCCACCGCCTGGGGAGTAACGCCACAGGCCCAGAACACCGGTTCCTCGTCGTCCTTGATCTCCACCGCGTCCCCAAAATCGGGCTTGGAGATGTCTGTGATGCCGATGTCCGTGGGGGCGCCGATGTGTATCGGTGCGCCGTGGGTGGCGGGGAACCGCGAGGTCACCTGCACCGCCCGGACCACCTGCTCCCGCTTAATCGGCCGCATGCTGACGACCATGGGCCCGGAGAAGATGCCGGCGGGGGTGGTGGCGATGTAGGTGATATACATGGCCACGTTGTTGCCGGTCTGCTGGTGGCGCAACGGGATGCCCGCTTCCACCATGGCCGTCTCGAACGAGAAGCTGCAGCCCAGCAAGAAAGAGACCAGGTCGTCCCGCCAATAGTCCTCGATGGTATCGACTTCCGCCGTTAACTGGCCGTTCTCGTAGATGCGGTAGCCAGAGGCGTCGGTCCGGATGTCGGCGCCCGGCGAGGTGAGCGCCGGCTCGACCTTGCCCGGTTCGATCACTTCCAACAGTGGGCAGGGCTTGGGGTTACGTTGGCAGAACAGCAGGAAATCAAAGGCCAGGTCCTTGGGGAGGATGGCCAGGTTGGCCTGAACGTGGCCGGGCGCCACTCCGGAGGTGATGCCGCGCCAGGCGTTGGAACGGATCTTCGCGCGGACCTCCTGGGCTGTGCCGGTGATGGTCTGGGTGCTCATAACTTAACTCCCTAACGGCCCTGGATCTGATGCTCAGATGGCTGCTGCCGCGATACCGCCATGCCCGACGCTCAGATAGCTGCTGCCGCGGTACCGCCATGATAAGTGCACCCCAGTTTAGCGTCAATCGCCGCCCATCTGTCATGTGGTGGGTCTGGGAGGGTCAGTAAATGAGGGCCTGTTTGGTATACTTTTCCTGTTAATCACAGACACTCTGGAGTTTTGGGCCGGCCCTTTGTATCACCTTTTTGTCCTGGTCAATCATGGAGGCGCACCCACCGCGTTGGCGGGCACCGTCAATCGCGCGGGTATGTCTTGCCAGGTGGGCGTCGACCTGGAGCAGCTCGATGAGAGCGGCGTCACGCCGCCGGATGCCGTGGTGTTGGATATGTCGTCTCTGGCGTATTCGGACGCCCGGCGCATGGTTGAACAATGCCGTGGCCGCAAGCTGCCGGTGCTGGCCGCCGTGCCCAGAGAGACGATCACCGACTACGACCCGTCCCTCAATCCTGACGAGATGCTGGTCGGCCACGTGTCCGAGGATGAACTGACCGCCCGGGTGGAACAGGCGATGTTCCGGGTGAGCGGTCCCGCCGGCCCAACATTACTCAGGGTTGGCGAGCTTTCAATCGACCAAGAGCGCTACGAGGTCACCGTGGCCGGCCGCCGGGTGGCGTTGACCTACAAGGAGTTCCAGCTTCTGGTGCTTATGGCCTCCAACCCCGGCCGGGTCTACACCCGTGAAGCCCTGCTCAGCCAGATCTGGGGGTATGATTACCTGGGCGGCACCCGAACGGTAGACGTTCACATCCGGCGGCTCCGGTCCAAAGTGGAATCCCCCGGCCGCTCGTTCGTCGAGACAATCTGGAATGTAGGCTACCGGTTTAGAGCCCCGGCATAGAGCCGTGATTGGCGTCGGTGGCCCATTACGCGCCATGGATTCCGCCCCTCCCCCGTCATTCCGGCTTTCGCCGGGAGGTGGATTCACATTTGAAGTGCAACACTTGATCCCGGAATACCTCGGCGGGAGTGAGGAATCCGAGGCACTTACGTGGGGTATTATCATACGCCCGCATGATCTCAGAGAACCGTT
>Ga0066376_10004113_pt1 | contig 12751 bp, 11 predicted proteins | sample Knorr_S15_td_Bot_FD_77009 | JGI IMG/M metagenome (GOLD analysis project Ga0066376, IMG submission 77009) | Marine microbial communities from Southern Atlantic Ocean transect - Knorr_S15_td_Bottom_ad_5009_LV_A | ecosystem: Environmental > Aquatic > Marine > Oceanic | place: Southern Atlantic... | reverse complement strand
TGGTCATCGTGGAAAACAGGGATGCTACAACGCTCAATAAGCGCTTTTTCAATTTCGAAACACTCTGGCGCTTTAATATCTTCTAGGTTGATACCACCAAACGTATCGGCAATATTTGCAACAGTATTAATGAAGTCTTCTGTCGTGCGGTGTTTTACTTCGATATCTATCGAGTCTAAACCTGCAAAGCGTTTAAATAAAAGTGCTTTACCTTCCATCACAGGTTTTGATGCAAGCGGGCCTAAGTTACCTAAACCTAGAATTGCGGTACCGTTTGAAATAACCGCAACCATGTTGCCTTTACCTGTGTATTTATAGGCATTTGCTGGATCGGCAGCAATTTCACGGACTGGTTCAGCCACACCTGGGCTATAAGCTAAAGCGAGATCGTTAACCGTTTCGGCTGGCTTGGTTAGTTCAACACTAATTTTACCTGGAACGGGGTGAGCGTGGTAATGTAATGCTTGTTCACGAAAATCTGACATAACGCGATAGTATCCTGCAAAAAGTTAAAAAGTGAGAGAGCTTGCATCAGTACGATACCTGTAATGTATAAAAATTCCAAGTATTATCAGGTCTATCCTGTTATATGCTATATCGCTTAATTTTAAAGGATTTCCCAACAATTTCTGCGCATAGTTGCGATTAATCAGACATAAAAATTCACCTATTTATGACCTTTTAAGCACGTGTTTTTGTATTTTATACGCACGTACACTGCAATTAGCCGAAATTAGCCCAAAACAGCCATTTCAACGAAGTTCACAACATTTACTCACAAAGTTATTTAAATTTATTATTTTTAATAACTTTTATGAAAGTTTATACAAAAAAGAATATAGCCAAGGGGTGGCACTTTGTCTGCAAAATTAGCGACATAATGGGCATAACAGCCAGAAATAGTTATGCAAGATACATAAGTGAAGATGATGAGTGAGTGAGTGAGTGAGTGAGTGAGTGAGTGAGTGGCAGTGTTAAGAATTTTAGGCATAAAAAAAGCACCCAAAGGTGCTTCTTTTAACTAAACAGCAGAAATTACTTCTTGCTGCTAAGTGCACCGAAGCGCTTGTTGAAACGATCAACACGGCCGCCAGTGTCTAAAATCTTTTGCTTACCAGTGTAAAACGGGTGACACTCAGAACATACGTCTAAGTGGATGTCTTTACAAAGAGTTGAGCTAGTTTCGAATTTGTTACCACACGAACAAGTTGCAGTGATAGCTTCGTACTTAGGGTGAATACCTTCTTTCATAGGGAACCTCTAGTTAAGGCCGTATCGCTCTCCAAACCCGAAGTCTGGCACCATACGCAGTTAATACAATTAATAGGCCGCGTATTTTATAGCTCAAGTGACCTTGCGACAAGCTTTAAATGCATCTTTCGCTAAAAAATTAATCAAATGACTTGTTGTTCAGTAATTTGTTGGTAGGTTTTTAACTGTAATTTTAGTACATTATCTTTCTATCTTTGTTTCAGTTGAGTTGTTATGCACTTTGTAGAAGTTGCCATAAAAGTCCCTTTACAGCGTACCTTCGATTATAAAGTTGAACAGCTGCTGCATAGCCCTGAGTTAAAGCCTGGCATGCGCGTTCGAGTACCATTTGGTAGTCAAAAAAAGGTAGCGGTGGTCCTGGCATTAAAAACATCAACAGATGTACCTGCTGACAAAATAAAGCCGATTATCGATATCATAGACGAGACCCCAGTTTTATCGGCTCAGCATTTAGCACTCCTGAAATTTACTGCTCGTTACTACTGTTATCCATTGGGCGAGACCATTCATACAGCGCTTCCGGCTGCATTAAGACAAGGCGAATGCCCAGATAAAACCAGCATTAATATGGTTGAATTAACTGATAAAGGGGCAAAACTTCCGTCACTAAAAGCAAAAACCCAGTTAAGTTTATTAAAGCAGTTAGCCGAATCGGGCAAGTCATCGGTTACCGAATTAAAAGCACTTGGATTTACAAAAAAAACCATCGATAGCCTGCTCGATAAAGAACTAATCACCCAGTTTATCGAGCATGATAATCAGTGGCAGCAGCGCGCGCCAACGGTGGGTGACAAACCCGTCCTTAATAAAGAACAAGCTGTTGCTTGTACCAGCATTAATCAAGCCAGCGGATTTACTAGCTTTTTACTTGAAGGTGTCACCGGTAGTGGTAAAACCGAAGTATATTTGCAATGCCTAGAAGAAGTGCTAAAAAAAGGTCAGCAAGCCTTAGTATTAGTGCCTGAAATTGGCTTAACACCACAAACGGTCAACCGTTTTCGTCGTCGCTTTCCTGATACTCCGATTATGCTATGGCACTCAGCTCTAACAGATAACGAACGCTTACAGACCTGGCGTTTTTGTGAAAAAGGCAGCTGCGCTATAGTGATCGGCACACGTTCGAGTATTTTCTTACCCTTTTTATCTCTTGGCATGATCATCGTTGATGAAGAGCACGACAGCTCGTTTAAGCAACAAGATACACTACGCTATCATGCTAGAGACCTAGCCGCTTATAGAGCATACCAACATAATATTCCGCTCGTTCTAGGTAGTGCCACACCGGCACTTGAGACCTTACATAAAGCAATTAATAACAAATACCAGCTGTTGAGCCTTACTGAGCGAGCTCAAACCAGCACCGATAACCAGTTTCAATTAATGGACATGAAAGGGCAACCTGAGCAAGCAGGTATTGCCCATGCCAGCCTCGCCTATATGCGCCAGCATTTAGATCGTGGTAAGCAAGTGATGGTGTTTTTAAACCGTCGCGGTTTTTCACCTACTCTTATATGTCATGAGTGTGGTTGGCTAAGTGAGTGCTCACGTTGTAGCACCAGTGCAACCTTTCATAAAGCCATTGGCCAGATGATATGTCATCACTGTGGTGAGCAACATCAGGTGCCCCATCAATGCCCTGATTGCGGCAGCACACAGATTTTCCCCAATGGTAAAGGCACTGAGCAAATCGAAGAGTTTTTAACGCAAACCTTCCCTGATATTCCAATTAGTCGTATCGACCGAGATTCTACTCGTCGTAAAGGCAGCTTAGAAAAAGCCCTTGATGATATCAATCAAGGCGGTGCGCGCATCTTAGTTGGCACGCAAATGTTAGCAAAAGGCCACCACTTTGCTGATGTTAGCCTTGTTTTGATCTTAGATGTCGACAGTGGTTTATATTCATGCGACTTTCGTGCAACCGAGCATTTAGCGCAACTTGTCACGCAGGTGGCTGGTCGTGCTGGTCGCAGTGGTGAACCTGGGCAAGTATTATTACAAACGCACTTTCCTGAGCACCCGCTACTGCAAGACTTAGTAAACAATGGCTATCAGGATTTTGCCCGCTATGCACTGACAGAACGAGAAGATGCCCAACTACCTCCAATCACCAATATGGCCATTGTGCGTGCAGAAGGGCATAACATTAATCAAGTGGTGGATTTTTTAACTGATTTGGTTCCTGTCCAGAACATATCTGGTATACAATTGCTCGGTCCGATACCTGCGCCACTGGAACGTGTGGCAGGTAAATATCGCTTTCAATTACATATTCAGGCGCAGGAACGCTCCCACTTACACCAATATTTAGCGCAAATGGTCGACTATATAAGCACCAGTAAATTAGCGCAAAAGGTGCGTTGGAGCTTAGATGTTGATCCTATAGATATGATTTAAAGGCCAATTAAGAGTCATGGCACAACACGATTACATAAATAAAAAACCAGCAAATCGAAATAATAAAAAACAAGCCCCGGCGAAAAAGCCCTTCCCTGTTCTCCTTGTTTTAATTGCGCTTATTTTAGTAGGCGGGTTTGGTTATGGCTTGTGGTTTATCAAACACAATGCCGATCCTGAGTTAGTAGAGCAACAAGCAAACCCTACTAAAAAAGAAGAAGAAGTTATTCCACTCCCTGAGCCTCCTGAATTTATTCAGGAAATTAAAGACCACGAAGTTCAGGTTGAAGTAAAAGAAATTGAGCAAAAAGGCCCGTATGTAATGCAATGCGGCTCTTTTAGAACTATGGATCAGGCACAAGCGCTGAAAGCTAAAATCGCTTTTGCTGGATTAGTTGCTGAAGTTAAACGCACCGAAGGCAGTAATGGTACGTGGTATAAAGTGCGCTTAGGCCCATACGAAACCAAACGTATGGCCGAAAGTGATAAGAATAAACTTAAACGTATCAAAATAATGGGCTGCGGAATTTGGCTTTGGACTTGATTTTAGTTCATTCACCCATATAAACACCTCATCAATCGCTTTTTACGAGCGGCCTTGCCGCTCGATGATGAGGAATAATCATGACCACTATTGTAAGTGTACGCCGCGACGACAAGGTCGTTATTGGTGGCGACGGCCAAGTTTCACTTGGTAACACCGTAATGAAGGGCAATGCCCGCAAAGTTCGACGTCTTTATAATGGCAAAGTAATCGCTGGTTTTGCTGGCGGTACTGCTGATGCCTTCACCCTTTTCGAACGATTTGAAAGCAAATTAGAAATGCACCAAGGCAACTTAACCAAGGCTGCCGTTGAAATGGCTAAAGATTGGCGTAGTGATCGTGCACTTAGAAAGCTCGAAGCACTACTCGCGGTAGCTGACGAAACCGCTTCATTGATCATCACAGGTAACGGTGATGTTGTGCAGCCAGAAAACGACCTTATTGCGATTGGCAGTGGTGGTAACTTCGCACAATCAGCAGCGACAGCGCTGCTAGAAAACACCGACCTAAGTGCACGTGAAATTGTAGAGAAAAGCCTTACTATTGCCGGCAACATCTGCGTATTCACGAATAATTTCCAAACTATTGAAGAATTGTAATAGGAACTGCCATGTCTGAGATGACACCAAGAGAAATCGTTCACGAGCTAGATCAACACATTATTGGCCAAGCTAAAGCTAAAAAAGCAGTTTCAATCGCGCTACGTAATCGCTGGCGCCGTATGCAACTAAGCGACGAGCTACGCGCCGAAGTAACACCAAAAAACATTTTAATGATTGGTCCTACTGGTGTGGGTAAAACAGAAATTGCTCGTCGCCTTGCAAAACTTGCTAATGCGCCTTTCATTAAAGTTGAAGCAACAAAGTTCACTGAAGTGGGCTATGTTGGTAAAGAAGTTGAGACGATCATTCGTGATTTAGTTGATATCTCAATTAAAATGACCCGCGAACAGCAAACCAAAAAATTTAAACACCGCGCTGAAGAAGCGGCAGAAGAGCGTATTCTAGATGCCCTTTTACCACCAGCACGCGATACATTTGGTGAGTCAAAAACAGAAGAGAACTCTTCAACTCGTCAAACATTCCGTAAAAAATTACGTGAAGGCCAATTAGACGATAAAGAAATCGATATCGATGTTGCACAAGCTCAACCTAATGTCGAGATCATGGCTCCGCCTGGAATGGAAGAAATGACCAACCAGCTACAGAGCATGTTCCAAAACATGGGTGGCGATAAGCGCAGCAAGCGAAAACTGAAGATCAAAGAAGCCTTCAAACTATTAGTTGAAGAAGAAGCAGCAAAACTTGTTAACCCTGAAGAGTTAAAAGAGCAAGCTATCTTCGCGGTAGAACAAAACGGTATCGTGTTTATCGATGAGATCGATAAAATCTGTAAACGTGGTGAAGCGTCTGGTCCAGATGTGAGCCGCGAAGGTGTTCAGCGCGACTTACTACCATTAATCGAAGGCTCAACAGTGAGCACTAAACACGGTATGGTTAAAACAGATCACATGTTGTTTATTGCATCTGGCGCATTCCAAATGGCAAAACCATCAGACATGATCCCTGAGCTGCAAGGTCGTTTACCAATTCGCGTTGAGCTTGAAGCACTTACTGCTGATGACTTTAAGCGTATCTTAACAGAGCCTCATGCTTCATTAACTGAGCAACAACGTGAGCTGTTAAAAACAGAACAAGTTGACGTTGAGTTCACCGATGATGCAATTGAACGTATCGCAAAAGCGGCTTGGCAAGTAAATGAAAAAACCGAAAACATCGGTGCACGTCGTTTACATACAGTGATGGAAAAACTAATGGAAGAAATTTCATTTGATGCCTCAGAAAAAGCAGGCACAACACTGACTATTGATGCCAACTACGTTGAACAGCACTTAGGTGCCCTTGTTGAAGATGAAGACTTAAGTCGCTTCATTCTTTAATCAACAAATTAGCGTTATACTAAAAAGCCTCCAATTGGAGGCTTTTTAGTTTATAAATCGTGGATTCGAGGCTCACATGAAAGAAGTCACTAAAGTGCATTATCACAGCGTTAGTAAAGTATTAGATGTTCATTTTGATGATCAGGCTATTGCCCAATTTAGTGCTGAATTTTTGCGTGTTCACTCACCGTCTGCAGAAGTGCAAGGTCATGGTAATGAACCAATGAAACTCGTACTTGGTAAGCAACACGTAGGAATTAGCAAGATTGAGCCGGTTGGTCATTATGCAATTCGATTAGTGTTTAGCGATAATCATAATAGTGGCTTATTCAGCTGGCACTATTTAAGTGAGCTGCAAGCTAACCATGATGAGCTTTGGCAGCAATACCAAACAAGAGTCTTAGAGCACGAAGCAAGCAAAGACAGCGTGCCTATTAAGTTTGTGCCTTAATATCTTGTCGCGGTATACACACCCAAGCAACAAAAAAGCGCGATGACGAAACCGTCACCGCGCTCTATTTATATACAAAGTATCAAGTCATTATTAAACTTTAAACTTATCGATTGCCTGATAGAGCACACGTGCTTGCTCAGACACCTCTTCGCTGGTTTGTGCATTGGTTGCCGCGTGACCCGATGCTTCTTGCGCAATATCACGAATACGTACCACGTTTTTATTCACCTCAGAAGCCACCTGGCTTTGCTCATCAATCGCTGTGGCAATGTGGGTGCTCATATCCATAATGGTTTGTACATCTTCGGTGATTGAGCGAAGCAGTTCACCCGCTTTACTTGCCTGTGCCGCACTTTCACCACCTTGCGTACGACATTGCTGCATAATACTCACTACTTCTTGCGTACGGCCTTGTAAGGTCGAAATAATGCTCTCAATCTCTTGCGTTGAATCTTGGGTACGCTGCGCAAGTGAGCGAACTTCATCTGCTACTACCGCAAAGCCACGGCCTTGCTCACCAGCACGTGCTGCCTCAATAGCCGCATTGAGTGCCAGTAAGTTTGTTTGCTCAGCAATGCCACGAATAACATCAAGGACAGAGCCAATGGTTTCAGCGTCTTTTTCTAACTGCGACACCACACTTGACGCATTACCCAGTGACTCTGACAAGTGATTAATTTGTACTACCGTTGATTCAACCTCAGAGCGACCTTGCTGCGCACTTAAGTTAGTCGACTCGGCTTTTTTCGCTGCAGCTTCAGTATTGTGCGAGATATCTTGAATCGTTGCCTGCATTTCGGTGGCTGCTGTGGCAACCATATCCGCTTCGTGAAGCTGCTCTTGCATACCAGAGCTAGTTGCTGCCGTCGTTTCTGATAGATGCTCTGTTGCCACGTTAAGTGTACTTAGCGCCGTATTTACTTCATAAATCAGCTTTTTAAAATCACTGATCAAGCTATTAAAGTCGATCGTCATGGTGGTAATTTCATCTTTACCCGATTGAGTAATCGACATGCTTAAATCATTATTGCGACGAATTTCGTTAATCGTGTGGTACACACGCTCAATAGGCTGAATAATTGAACGGCTGGTAAAGTACACCAACAGCATTACAATGATACTTGCAATAATGAACACAGCTAGCGCAATCATTTGTGCACGCGATGCACTTGATTCAACAAACGCTTTTGTTTGATCTGTAAGCTCTGTAACAATAGCATCACTCATTTCGACACTACGTTTCATTTCACCAAGTGCACCAGATTCTAAATTAAGGCCCAATGCCACTTGCGCATCAACTAAGGCTTTAAATTTGCTTTGATAAGTCGCAAGCAAACTAAGTAACTGGTTTTCGTAGTTTGCATCGAAGCCAGCACTTTTGATCTCTGATTGAAAGTTTGTGACAAGCTCATCAAACTTGCCCATATACTTTAAGTCAAAGCGCAGCATAAAGTCTTTTTCTGCACGGCGAAGCTGAAGCATTAAAGTGAGTAATTTATAGTTTTCGCGCTCACTTAATAATGTTTCTACTTGATGCACCGCACCACGTAAATCGCCGTATAAGGCATCTTTTGGATGTAAACCAATTTTCTTTTGTAGTACCACAACCTCATTGAAGTCATCGTAATAAGTTTTCGCAAGGCGTCTAAATTCATTTAGCTTCGATGAATCCATCGACAAATCTTTCACTAACTCGTCTAGTCGCGCCATTTTATTTTTTAGCTGCGAATACTCTTTCTCAAAAAGCTCTAGGCTGTCGACATCTTTGTAAAACAAAAAGTTTTTTTCATGTTTACGCATCGCAAGTTCATGAATGTCGAGCTCCTCCGCATTTTGAATTGTTTCATTGAGCTTTAGCATCATGCGCGACTCAAGGATAATTACACATAGCATCACAATCATTGCAAGACCAACAACGAGCGCGTTTAACTGCAAACGTCGCTTTATAGTTAAGTTTTGTAATACATTCATTCAAAGTGCCCTATAGAAACATGCATTTAAAGTATAGCTAAACTATTTAAAGCAGCTAATAAAAAGTGGTTAAACTTGCCGCGCATTTTCCAATATAAGGTACTTTTAAACAATCAGTTTTTGTTCTAAATCAACCTGTTGCCATAGGTGTTTATGCAATTTATCCAGCTTTTCCCATTGCTTTTTTTGCAACCAATCAACCAAAGGTGCTGGATCGCTCGGAAAATTCAGTTTTTTGTTCTGTGGCGATTGCAACCAATCATCCATCGCATTAGGGTTTAAATAGCTCATGACATGAGCTGCTCCCATCGACAATAGCGTCTGCGCATTAATTCCCTGCTCAAATTGCTTACCAAGCGGTTTTAGTAAAAGTTTTTTACCAAGCTGCAATGCTTCACTCGCAAGTTCAAATCCAGCATTGCCAATTACACCACCGGCATTAGCGAGATCATTTAAAAAGCCAACGCGTGAAGGTGCTCGAAGGTGAATATTTCCGATTGAGCAATCCTGCGCATCTGGGTGATAACAGTAAAACTCTCGTTCAGGAAAATCTTTTAAATACTCAACCACACTGTCTAGATTCTCAAAAGGTAGATACACCAATACCTTATTTTCGACCATTACCGGATTATCATGATGATGGTTTGCAATAAATGGCGGAATAATATTTTCTGCATAAGGCTGCCAATGCACCCCCAAGTAAACACTCGCTGGCGCATAATTACGGATCAGCGCACGGCGAAAGAAAGCTCGGCCAAACATTGGCACTTTATCAGATAAAAATGCTGCTTGATGGCTCATACCAATAACAGGGATACCTTGCTGTTTAGCTGCCCACGCAGTAATCGGCTCAAAGTCATTAAACACCAAGTCATAGTGACGTAAATCAAGGTTTTTTATATCTTTAATTAGCTGAAGTGGGCGCGCATTCTTTAAAGTTTTAAAGCTATCAACTTGCCCCGATTTGCTGGTAAACGACAAGCCTCGAAAAGACCGGTAATCGGCAAAGTCATCCATATCAAAGTAGTCTTGCTCTTTACGACCCGAAAACACATAGTCAACATCGACTCCCAATGCTTTAAAAGTCGTTGCCATCACGCGTGCGCGAGTTATATGTCCATTACCCGTGCCTTGAATACCGTACAAAATTCTCATATAGATTCCACCACCATCACTGCTAATACCGCACAACTTGATCCCATCACCGCGCCAATCACTACATCAGCGGGGTAATGCACACCAATAACCACCCTTGAAGCCGCCACCCCAGATGCCCATATCAGCCACAGCACAGCAAATTCAGGAAAGTACATAGTCAAAATAGTCGCCACCACAAACGCTCCTGCACTATGCCCCGACGGTAAGCTAAACTGATCGCTCGGCACTAAATAAGCACCTTGCACTAAGCAGTCGCAAGGTCTAACCCGCGCGATGCGCTTTTTAGCGAGAAAGTAAATAGGCCGCTCAATGGCAAATCCCACCAAAATACTCATCGCCAGTTGTTGGAAATGCAGCTGCTCGGTAAACCACCAAAAACCAAGAAACAACACCACGTAAAGTCCACCATCACCGCTTTTAGATAACCCAAGCGCTGATCTTCTGAGCCAAATTGGCGAAGCATCGTTAAACACGCTTAAAAACAGCTGTTCATCGACTTTGGCCAATTTAGTAAGTATGTTGTTTGCCATGGTGAGCTCCTTGTCATACTTTGCGTCTAATTTTTATACTTATCTCAGCTTAGGTGCTAAAAATAACAATTAGGTGACGCTTTTGAGACACTAATGTTGCGGTAACGAAATTCCTTTGATTTAAACCAATAATCCGCTATTAAGTCGTTGTTATTGAGTTGTATCAGGGTATACTGAGTACTAAACAGACAGTCTCTTTAGAGGATGAAAAAATGGATTACAGCACTTCTGATTTATGCGACCACTTTGCAGATGTGGTTGATGTGCTCGAACCTATGTTTATCAATTTTGGTGGACGCCCAAGCTTTAGTGGTCGAGTAAAAACCGTTAAATGTTTTGAAAATAACGAGCTGATCCGCGAAATTTTATCAACCGATGGCACCGATAGCGTGTTATTGATTGACGGTGGTGGTTCAACCCGACGTGCCCTAATTGATATTGAGCTGGCTGAAATCGCATTAGAAAACAACTGGCAAGGCATTATCGTTTACGGTGCCATTCGCCATGTTGATGAGCTTGAAGAACTAGACTTAGGCATTCAAGCAATCGCCTCTATTCCTGTTGCTGCCGATAGCGAAGGCGCAGGTGAAGATGGCATTGGCGTTAACTTCGCAGGCGTTTCTTTCTTTGATGACGACTTTGTTTACGCTGATAGCACCGGTATTATATTATCTGCTGAAGAATTAGAGTTAGAAATAATAGAAGACTAATCTCGGTGACAAACTACCTTAAAATTTATGATGAAGCGGCGGTAAAGCACTTATGTGTCCGCCGCGCTAACGAACTCAAAGCTTGGCAAGCCCTTGCCCTTCTCGACACTCAAGTTAACGCTCCACAAGCACTCATCGATGCAAAACAATTCGGTATTCGCTATGTCTTAGTCGGCGTATGTGAAGATATTGGTCCTCGCGCTAACTTAGGTAACGGTGGCTCAGGGCAAGCGTGGCAGGCATTTTTAAAGCGCTTTTTAAACCAAACGCATAACCAGTTTTTAAATCATGAGCGTGTGTTATTACTCGGCGAAGTGGCCCTTGATGACTTAAACCAACAAGCCGCTGACCTTGATAATAAAAACGACGCTGATTTAGCCAAACTCCGTGAATTATGCGCTGATATAGACACCCGCGTTGAGCAAGTGCTTGCAATGATTTTTGCAGCTGGCCTAGAGCCAATTGTAATCGGTGGCGGCCATAACAACTGCTTAGGTATTTTGCGTGCCCTTAGTAAGCAACATGGTAAACCAGTCAACGCAATCAACTTAGACCCTCATGCTGATTTTAGAGAGTGTGAAGGGCGTCATAGTGGCAATGGCTTTAGATATGCGTACAGCGAGAATCACCTTGCTGATTACCATGTAATGGGTTTACACGAATTTAAAAATAACCAAGCGATTATGGATGCCCTGACAAACGCAAACTTCAGGTTTGATAGTTACCAAGATATTCAAGTACGTCGCAAAGTCGATTTATCTTCAGCATGTAAACACGCATTAGCTCAGTTCGATAATGCGCCGCTCGGAGTCGAAGTAGACCTAGACAGCATTTCATTAATGCCGGTTAGTGCTTACACCAACTGTGGCTTTAGTGTGAGTGATGCAGAACACTTTGTGCATTTAGCTGCCAGCCAAACAACGGCTCGCTATCTACATTTATGCGAAGGCGCCCCGTCACAACACCCGGTAGGCATAGAAGCAGGCAGGAACGACGCAGGCCAAATAATCACCGCCCTAGTGAATGCGTATTGGCAGGCGAGAGAGGAAAGTTAGAAAGTTAGAAAGTTAGAAAGTTAGAAAGTTAGAAAGAGTAAAGTTAGAAAGAGTAAACTCTAAACAGCCCACCATCTTAGTCAAGCCGTTCGTTAACTTTACTCTTTCCCCTAGCAACTCGCTAACTGTCAATCTGACAGCGCTAACTTTCCCCCTGATGCTCTAACCGCCACTGTTTTAACCACGACATCATGCCTACGCTGCTAAGCGGGTAATTAAAGTAATAACCCTGAGCGGCGTAGGTGTTCAACGACTTAACAAACTTAAGTTGCTCTAGGGTTTCTACCCCTTCACAAATCACCTTGGCATTATTTTGATTGTGCATATCTACCATGCCAGAAACTAGGCTGCGAACTTGGCTTTGATGCGCAAAATCAGCGGTCAGTGAAGCAGCCACTTTGATATACTCAACATTAAGATTAGGCAGCTTAGCAAGCCAAATAGGCGTGTCACCAAAGCCATCAATACACAGCTTAATACCAATGCTATTTAACCTTGCGACCATCGCTTTACCTTGGTCATCTAAGCTCATGAATAAATCGAGCGGGCATTCAATAATTAAATCACCCGGCTCTAAGCTGTGCTCAGTCATAATGCGATCGACAAATTCAATGAACTCTTCGTGCAGCATTTCTGGGCCAAACACATTAATACTTAGAGGCAATTCAATGCCTTCCATACGTAGCGCCATGGCAAGCTCAGCAGCCCGTTCAATAACATACGC